>Ga0209194_1000227_pt1 | contig 49403 bp, 40 predicted proteins | sample COGITO_mtgs_1004_FD_184787 | JGI IMG/M metagenome (GOLD analysis project Ga0209194, IMG submission 184787) | Pelagic marine microbial communities from North Sea - COGITO_mtgs_100413 (SPAdes) (version 2) | ecosystem: Environmental > Aquatic > Marine > Epipelagic ... | reverse complement strand
CAAATTTAATGGTAAGGATGGCAAACCACCAAAAATTTATAAGCTCGGTAGTAATGCTTGGAAAACCTTAAAACAAAAAACAAAGGCACGTGTAAAACATGTGGCGTTCAACTTAATAAAACTTTACGCAAAACGTAAAACCGAAAAAGGCTATCAGTACAACCCTGATAGTTACATGCAACACGAATTGGAAGCCTCTTTTATTTACGAAGACACCCCGGACCAAACTACCGCAACAGCCGATATAAAAGCAGACATGGAAAGTGAACGCCCTATGGATCGTTTAATTTGTGGCGATGTAGGTTTTGGTAAAACTGAAGTAGCTATTCGTGCAGCGTTTAAGGCCGTAGATAATGGGAAACAAGTTGCTGTTCTAGTGCCAACTACTATATTGGCTTATCAACATTCTAGAACGTTTAAAGAGCGCTTAAAAGATTTTCCTGTTACCGTAGATTATGTGAACCGTTTTAGAACAGCCAAAGAGAAACGAGAAACTTTAGAAGGTTTAGAACAGGGAAAAGTAGATATCCTTATTGGCACGCATCAACTCGTTAATAAAAATGTGAAATTTAAAGATTTGGGTTTGTTGATTGTTGATGAAGAACAAAAATTCGGTGTTGCAGTAAAAGAAAAACTTAAGACTTTAAAAGATAATGTGGATGTGCTAACCTTAACTGCGACACCAATCCCGAGAACGTTACAATTTAGCTTAATGGCGGCTCGAGATTTATCAGTTATTACCACACCGCCTCCAAATCGATACCCTATTGAAAGTCATGTGATTCGTTTTAGCGAAGAAACGATTAGAGATGCAGTGAGTTATGAAATTCAACGCGGTGGTCAAGTATTCTTCATTCATAATCGTATTGAAAACATTAAAGAAGTTGCTGGAATGATTCAACGATTGGTGCCCGATGCAAAAATAGGTATCGGTCATGGGCAAATGGATGGGAAAAAATTAGAGCAACTCATGCTTTCTTTTATGGATGGCGGTTTTGATGTTTTGGTAAGTACTACGATTGTGGAAAGCGGATTGGATGTATCTAATGCTAATACCATTTTTATCAATAATGCTAATAATTTTGGATTGAGCGATTTGCACCAAATGCGCGGTAGAGTAGGTCGAAGTAACAAAAAAGCATTTTGTTATTTTATTACTCCAGAGTATTCGGCTATGACTGATGATGCTAGAAAACGTATTACAGCTTTAGAGCAATTCACGGAATTGGGAAGCGGATTCAATATCGCGATGAAAGATTTAGAAATTCGTGGTGCTGGTGATTTATTAGGCGGTGAACAAAGTGGTTTTATAAATGAAATAGGCTTTGATACCTATCAAAAAATATTAAATGAAGCTATAGAAGAGCTTAAAGAAAATGAGTTTAAAGACTTGTATAATGAAGATGAAGCTAACAAAGTTTACGTTAAAGAAGTTACTATAGATACTGATTTTGAACTTTTATTTCCAGATAGTTATGTGAATAATATTGCAGAACGACTAAACCTATACACGCAGCTTAATAACTTAAAAACAGAAGAAGAATTATATATCTTTGAAAAGGATTTAATTGACCGTTTTGGAGAATTACCCAAAGAAGTGACCGATTTATTAAACAGTGTTCAAATAAAGTGGTTAGCTACTAAAATAGGGTTTGAAAAAATCATTATGAAACAAGGTAAGTTGATTGGTTATTTCTTAAACGATCAGCAAAGTCGTTTTTATCAAAGCGCTAATTTTACCAAAGTGTTGAAATTTGTACAAACAAACCCAAGCGCTTGTAAAATGAAAGAGAAACAAACTCGAAGTGGTTTACGATTAATGCTAACTTTTGAGAATATTAAATCTGTAAAACAAGCATTAGAGGCTTTACAACCTATTGTGGCTTAATTATTGGTTTTAACTTATTAGAATTGTCATTCCCCAATTGGTGAGGGATTTTAAATAAATTATTATTGTGAAACGTATACTTTTTTTAATTGCTTTATTGCCAAGTATCTTACTGGCACAAAATACCATAAAAGGTAAATTCTCTCCGGCAAAAGACTATAATTTTGCATTACTATATAAAGTGAAACCAACCCTATCAGATTATGTTTCAAATGCTGAAATACAAGAAGATGGGAGTTTTGAATTTAAACTAGATTCAACAAACACAAAAGGCATGTATCGTTTGGTTTATGGGGTGCCGCAAGAAGATTATAATTTTGATATTATTTATAACGGAAAAGAAGATATCGAACTCACGTTTAATTCTGAAACAGGTGTAGAATTTAAGAAATCTACTGAAAATAAATTAATAGCTTCTTACACCAACAGTATGTCTATGGTTACCCAAAGTATTGGTAATTATTTTAGTCAAGAAAGTAAAGATACAATAGCCCTAAAAGCCATTTTTAAGACGCAAAAAGAAACTCAAGAAAATTTTGAAAACGCAACGAAGGATACTATTGCACTTGAGTTTATTAAAGCGAATAAACCATACATTCCCCAGCAAGTTCAAGATGTTAAAACATATATTAACAATTTAAAAACACATTATTTTGATCATGTTGATTTTAATAATAAAACACTTCAAAGTTCTAATTTTTTAGAAGAACGCATGCTGAATTATGTTTTTGGAATGTCTTCAGATTCTAAAGATGAATTAGAGAATTATAAAGAAAATATTGATGTGGTTTATAGCTACATGAAAGATGCTCCAAATGAAGTACAGCGGATTTTATTGTTTGATGTGTGGCAGCAAATGTCTGATTTAGGTTTTGAATCTATTGCCAATTATATTGCTGAAAATTATCTAATGGATATAGCTGTGTCTTTAAATGATCAAGAACTTTTGCATGCTTTGATATTATATAAGAATATTTCAAAAGGGAATGTTGCTCCAGATTTTGATATTGAAATTAAAGAAAAGGATAAACTAGTTGAAAAGAAGTTATCTGAATTACAAGGGTCAGAAAACTACATTATAGTATTTTGGAGTAGTACCTGTTCGCATTGTTTAGATGAGGTGCCACAGTTACAAACTTTAGTGAAATCTTTAGAAAAAGATAAAGTAAAAGTGATTGCTATTGGTTTAGAAGATGAGCCTTATCGATGGAAAGATTTAACCTATACTTATTCAGAATTCATTCATGTTTACGGAGAAGGCAAATGGGATAACAAAATAGGGGACGATTACGGTGTAACAGCAACACCAACTTATTTTATCTTAGATAAAGATAAAAAAATCATTTCAAAGCCTATTGATTTTAAAGCGTTAAAAGTGTATTATCAGGAAGAGTAATGCGTCATAACGCGGAGAGAAACGACAATGTTATCTATATAATTTTTAATAAGATTCTGAAAAAAGTGCAGGATGATAAAATATGTCAAAAATGATAAAAAGCATTTTCTAAATGTTCCATCTTAAAGCCTTTACCTTCTTTTACAATTGCGATAATATCAAATCGTACTTCTACATCTAAATCATTCACAGTGACGTATTCATCAACAGCTTTTACTAAGCGCTGAATTTGTTTTGGTTTTACAAAATCTTGTGGATCTCCGAAATCTGCAGTCGAACGTGTTTTTACTTCAATAATGGCTAGAATATTATCTTTTTTGGCAATGATATCGACTTCTGCTTTATCAAAACGGTAATTGCGCTCCACAATATCGTAGTTGTTTTTCAGAAGAAAATCAACTGCAAGTTGCTCACCTTTTTTACCAAGTTCGTTGTGTTTTGCCATAACTTATCCTCTAAATAAAAAGAAGTCATTTTTCATATGTTCAATTTGAGCATCTTCATTAGTTATTATATAGTCAATAGCTTGCGATGTAAAAGCTTCGCCTTTTTCAGTTAATGATACAATGTTTTTATCAATTTGAATCATGTTGTTTTTTAAAGCTAAATCTAAAACCGTTTTAGAACGTACTTTTTGCCAATTAATGTGTTCGTTGAGGTGATTGACGTGACGTTCGCTATCTTCAGTATGGTTTTTTAAATGAAGGAGAAAGGTTAATAAAGAGACTTCTGTACGTTGTTGCTTTTCGCGATACATTACGGCTATAATACCTTTATTAGGAGCAAATAAGTAGACTACTAAGAACAGTAATCCTAACATGGTTGTTATCGATCCAGCTATTGAAGCGTCTAACCAATGTGCTAACCAATAGCCCGAAATAGCACCGAAAACACCAAAACAAATGGCGTAAATGAGCATGCGTTTTAATTCGTTAGTAAGTAAATAGGCTGTAGCTGCTGGAGATATCATTAAAGCAACCACCAAAATTGCGCCTACAGCATCAAAAGCTCCTACGGTAGTAACTGATGATACGGTCATTAGTCCGTAATGAATAACAGCAGGTGAAAACCCTAAAGAGGCTGCTAAACCAGCATCAAATGTACTTACTTTTAATTCTTTAAAAAAAGCGAATAATAAGCCAACAGTAATAATTAAGATACTTCCAATAACCCATAGAGATTTTGGTCCGATATCCACTCCAGAAACGATAAGTCTATCAAAAGGTGCAAAAGCTAATTCGCCTAATAAAACAGCATCCACATCTAAATGGACATCGTTTGCGTTTTTAGCAATCATGATAACGCCTATACTAAACAAAATAGGGAACACTAAACCTATGGCGGTATCTTCTTTTACTAAGCCTGTTTTTTGTATATACTCGACCAAAACAACGGTAATAATTCCAGTTAGTGCCGCAAGAAGAATGAGCAATGGTGAGTTTAAATCTTGTGTTATAAAAAAACCAATTACAATACCTGGTAAAATAGAATGACTAATAGCGTCACTAATCATAGCCATTTTTCGGAGTACTAAAAATGTACCAGGAATAGCGCAAGCGATAGCTACTATAATTGCAATGAGTTGTATTTCTATTTGTGCACTACTCATTGTTTTCGCTTTGTTGGTTATACAAATTAGAGGCGGTTTTAAAGCCTTCTTCAGTTAAACTCCAATTTTTACCATCTAATTTCACATAATTTTTGCGTACTAATTTTTGCAAGGTACCTCTAGTAAACCCTTGAAAGTTATTTAAGATTTTAATGGTATGTGGGTGTGAAATATTTTCATGTGTTTCGGCTATTCGAAACATAAATGACAAAGTTTTGTGTAATTGTAAATCACGACGATTTTTTATAAAACGAATTTGTTTGAACAGTAACCCTCTGCTTGGAGAAAATATAAACGATACCAATACAAAAATACCAGCAACAATAACGATTACAGGTCCTGTAGACAGGTTGTTTTGACTTGCGCTAATGGCAGTGCCAAAAACTCCAGAAAAAGCACCGAAAATGGCAGCTAAAAACACCATAACACCAAGGCTATTGGTCCATTGTCTTGCAGCAGCAGCAGGAGCTAATAAAATGGCACTCATTAAAACGACACCAACCGTTTGTAATCCTAAAACAATGGCAAGAACAATAAAAGTGGTGATTAGAATATCTATAAATTTAGTATTGAAGCCCAAGGTTTTGGTGTAATCTGCATCAAATAGTAAAATTTTAAACTCCTTCCAGAATAGTAATAATACGAATAGACAAATGCCTGTTACAATAGTCATCATCCAAACATCATGCTCTAATAAAGTTGCTGCTTGCCCAAATAAATATTTATCTAAACCTGCTTGATTAGCATTAGGTTGTTTTTGAATGAATGTGAGTAAGAGCATTCCAAATCCGAAAAACAAAGACAATATTAAGCCTAATGCGGTATCTGATTTTAAATGCGTTTTACTGATGATGCCTCTAATCCAAAATGTGCCAATGAGCCCGCTAACTAGTGCGCCTAATAATAAAATGTTACTGTCTTTTGCGCCAGTTATTAAAAATGCAATGGCAATACCAGGTAATGCAGCATGCGAAATAGCATCCCCTAATAAACTTTGTTTACGTAATACAGCAAAACTTCCTAGCATACCGGTAACTGCACCTAATACTGCAGTACCAAGTGTTATGGTTCTTAAGGTATAGTCTGTAAAGACGAGTTTTATATATTCTGTTATATCCATAATTCCTGCGAAGGCAGGAATCTCTTCCTATTTCGCAAATTTAAATTTTGTTATTCTGAAATTGTTTCAGAATCTCATTCTAATTTGGTCATTTTGCCTTGATGCAAAACGAACCAAAAAATCAAGTTCAAGTCGAGGAAGTTTTTATCCCGAAAAAGCGAGATAAAAACCGATTTGAAGCTCCGCGTCGAACTCTGTTCTACTGTTTTCCATGCTTTTCTTCATCTATTCTGCGTCTTGACTTTCAATTCTCTGAATTGATTTGGGACTTGACTTTCTACTTTATTTCCTTTTTTCTGTTCTATTTTTTTTATTCGAGTAAGCACTTTTTACTGAGCCTGCGACTGTAAACTCAATCTATTCTTGGACACTTACTTTATAGTTAATACCGTAGGTTTTTGTTAAGTTATCATCATTGAAAATGTCTTTAACAGGCCCTTTCGCAATCTTTTTTACGTTTAGAAAGGTCACCCAATCAAAATATTCTGGAACAGTTTGTAAATCGTGATGCACTACGATTACTGTTTTTCCTGCTTTACGAAGTTCTTTTAGAATGTTGATTATTGCTATTTCGGTTGTTGCGTCAACACCTTGAAAGGGCTCATCCATAAAATAAATTGAGGCGTTTTGTACCAATGCCCGTGCTAAGAAAATACGTTGTTGTTGTCCGCCAGATAACTGACTTATTTGTCTGCCTTTAAAAGCAAGCATGCCCACTTTCTCTAAAGCTTCGAGTGATGCTTTCTTTTCTTTTTGTCCAGGACGTTTTATCCAGCCTAAACTGCCATAAGTTCCCATCATAACAACATCTAAAGCCGTGGTTGGAAAATCCCAGTCAACACTTCCTTTTTGTGGAACATATGCGACTAACGCCCGTTGTTTTTCATAAGGTTTGTCATAGATAGTAACGCTACCTGCAATGGGTTTTAAAATACCTAAAATGGATTTTATAAGCGTTGATTTTCCAGCACCATTTGGACCTACAATGGCCATAAGAACACCTTCTGGAATTTCTAAATCGATATCCCAAAGTACAGGTTTGTAGTTATAAGCTACTGTTAAATCGTCTACTTTTACGGCTATTTTTTTACTCATAATCTTTGTTTTTTAGCCCTGATAGAGGCGGCATACTTTTTTGATTTTTCTTCAAAAAAGATACAGCCGATAGCAGGAAATAGCTTCAAATCATTCTACTTTAAAGCATTTACAATGGTATTCACATTATGCTCGAACATGCCAATATATGTGCCCTCTTTACTATCTGCGTTACCAAGTGCGTCAGAATATAACGTTCCGCCTATGGTGACTTCGTGGTTCTTCGACTTTACAGCGGCTTGCAACGCCTCTATAGTACGCTTTGGCACTGAACTTTCTACAAAAATAGATTTCACATTATTTTCTATTATAAAAGCAGCCAACTTTTGAACATCTTGAACACCAGCTTCGGTTGCTGTAGATAGCCCTTGCAAACCAACAACTTCAAAGTCGAAAGCTTTCCCAAAATAATTAAAAGCATCGTGTGCTGTTACCAAAATGCGCTGTTCTTTTGGAAGGATGCTAATCGTAGTTTTCAATTTGGTTTGCAGTGTATTTAGTTTTTCGATATATGTTTTACCGTTAGCTTCAAATGTTGTTTTTTGATTTGGTATAGCTTCTGAAAGTGTTTTAACTACAAACTGCGTCGCTAGTTTCCAATAGTCAAGATTAAACCAAATATGCGGATCGTAATTGGATGCAAAATATTCTGAACCTATTAATGTATTTTTATCCAAAGCATCAGCTACAGCAATAGTTTTTATGTTTTTCATTTTTTCGAAAACTTCAACCAATTTACCCTCTAAGTGTAACCCGTTGTAAAAAATAATATCGGCGTCTGATAATTTTGTAACATCACCTTCACTGGCTTTGTATAAATGTGGATCAACGCCACTACCCATTAAGCCTTGTAAGTTGATATGCTCACCACCTACGTTTTTTACCAAATCGGTTATCATCGTTGTTGTGGTGACTATGTTTAATTTACCATTGGCTTGCTTCTCCTTTTTACAACTAAGAATAGTAATGGCTAGAAAAAGTATAAGTAATTTTTTCATATTCAATTTATTTTTTTCTTATTCTATAACTAAGTCCGAGTCCTAATAAAAGGTCCTGACCTTCGGTAATACTTGTGCCAACGTAGGCGTCAAATTGTAAATCGTTTGTTGCTAAATAGGTTAAGCCTGCATCCCAATAATGATTTGCAGAGCTGTCTTCTGGTAGATCGCCATATAATTCGACATACGCTCCAAATTTATCAGTTAAGCTATATCCATAAGCTACTGTGTAGATTGCTGCAGCTTCGAGAGAATCATCGCCCCATTGTGCACCAATGTTATATCCTAAACTTGATTTTTTGCTTAATGTATGAGAAAGTGACAATCTAAAATCTATGCCTGTATATTCTGGCTTATAATCTGTTGATGCGCTGAATACAGGAAATACATGTCCTATAATTGCAATTTCTGGCATGGCACCGTTTTCTTCGGCAATATCAATTTTCAGACCTAGTAGCAGCGGCGTTAAGCCGCTAGCAACATTATCTAGTTTATTACCGCTTACTTTAGTTACACCTTCAATAAAGTTCCAGCCTAAGCGTAGTTCTACATTATCTAGAATTCCATAACGAATTAGCATGGTATTGTATACGTAGTTTTCTGATTTTATAGAGCTTTCTTCAAAAGACTCATATAAGCCTCCTGTTTCAAACTGTAAATTGCCTTTTCCTACTGTTGATGATGCCTCAGTAGCGTCTGGTCTATCGGTTACTATTGCCCCTACTTTAGTGTCTTCTTGCGAAAAACTTGAGAGTGATGCTATGAAAAGCAATACTGTGGTTGTGAGTTTAATCTTGTTCATTAACATAAATAATTGATGTAAAATCTTCGTTTAAAAGAATGGTATTATTTTTTATTAAAATTTGAGTCATTTTATTTTTACTGAACTGTTTTGATACCAACACAGTATTTCCATATTTTAAGCCATGTTGTCCACAGAAATCGAAAAACTCTTTATCATCACTCATTAAGCGCGAAATGATATAGGTTTTACCTTCTTCTGTGTTTGATAAAGTTATAGAGGTGTCGATTGTTGTGATTTCTCCATCGGAATTTGGAATGGGGTCACCATGAGGGTCGAATTTAGGATTGCCTAAGTATTCACTTATTTTATTTGCTAATAAATCGGAAGTTTGATGTTCTAGTAATTCGGCTTCGCGATGAATATCATGTAGTGATAAATCAAAAAGTTTGAATAATAACGCTTCCCAAAGGCGATGTTTACGAACAACGTTAAGCGCCATTTTAGTGCCCTTATCTGTAAGTTTTAATTCTTGATATTTTTGATAATGTAATAAATCTTTAAGAGCAAGCTTTTTAGCCATATCAGTAGCAGCAGCATTAGAGATGCCCAATTCTTTGGCTATGTTACCTGGTTTGGTATCATTATTATCGCGTTTACCATTTTTATAAATGGCTTTGACAAAATTCTCTACAGCTACCGACATACGTTATGCTTTAAAATATTTTTAAGTAAGCTTAAATATTTATCAAATGTAACTAAAAAAAATAAAACATGAGTTTTAAATTAAAAAAACTAGTGGAGTAGAATAAAAATAAATTAAGAAACGAGATGCTTTCTTAGTATATTCATATCAAAAATTAAAAGATTTACAGTTTTGGCATGATTTAAGCATAGTATGAATAAACAAAGCATATGAAAAGCAGTCTTTTATTACTAGTTATTTTTATAACCAGTTTTTCTTTTTCGCAAGATTCTACAAAAATCAGAAAAGTTGGAACACCAATCATAACAAGTAAAGTCTATTTAGGAAAATCTATTGTTGTAGAGAATTTTAAAATTGAATTTATTGAAGTTATACAAGATTCACGTTGCCCTAAAGGGGTGAATTGTGTTTGGGCAGGCGAGGTTCTTATTTTCGTAGATTTATATAAGGACGGTAAAAAAGTGGAACGAAAAAAAATTACTTTAAGTCCTAAAATTGAGTTACAAAAAAGAATTGGAAACTTATTTTTTTCAGAGAAACTGTCTTTGACTGTTTTAAATGTTTTGCCGCATCCTAATGCAAAAGCTAAAATACAGTCAAACGACTATTATCTGTTGTTGGATAAAAAGCATTAATGACACCCACATCCATCGTCTCCACCGCAAGCTTTTTTAGGTTTTGATTTTTTCCAGAAGAATTTTTTAATCAAAAAAGACAAAGCAAAAGCCATAGCAGAAAAAACTAATATGTTTTGGATGATGTCATTCATAATTAAGTAGTCGGAATTAATTCAATATCATTTCAAAAACTGAAATGCAATTAAAGCAACAATATACGCAAAAGCGGTCATTATAACGAGCTGTAATATAGGCCATTTCCACGAATTGGTTTCTTTTTTTACTATAGCTAAGGTACTCATGCACTGCATGGCGAAGGCGTAAAATAACAGTAATGATATCCCAGATGCAAAGGTAAATAGCGGGCCGCCTAATACAGGATTAATTTCGCCTGCCATTCTGTTTTTTATGGTTTCTTCTTGATCGCTACCAACACTGTAAATAGTTGCGAGAGTTCCTACAAAAACTTCACGGGCAGCAAAGGAGCATACAATGGCAATACCTATTTTCCAGTCATAACCCAATGGTCTTATAGCAGGCTCTATAGCATGACCTGCAATACCAATAAACGAATGTTCTAGTTTGTAGGATGCTATTTTTTGTTGTAAATCTTCTGAAGATATGTTTTCAGAAACGTATTCTGTTTTTATAATATTTTCAGCATCATTAAATTCCTCGCCTGGACCATAAGACGCTAAAAACCAAAGCACAATAGATATAGCTAGAATTATTTTCCCAGCACCAAACACAAAAGACTTTGTTTTTTCTATGACTGTTAAAGCTACATTTTTGAAAAGCGGTAATTTGTAATTTGGCATTTCAACTACAAAAAACGTTTTACTTTTTATTTTTAAAATCTTGTTGAGAATATAAGCCGATATAATGGCGGTTCCAAATCCAATGAGATAGAGCATCATTAAAGTTAACGCTTGGTAACTTAATCCCAAAATACGTCCTTCAGGGATGACTAAAGCAATGATAATAAGGTAAACGGGTAATCTGGCAGAACAGGTTGTAAACGGCGTTACTAAAATGGTGATTAGACGTTCTTTCCAGCTTTCAATATTCCGAGTTGCCATAATTGCAGGAATAGCACAAGCGGTACCAGAAATAAGCGGTACAATACTTTTTCCACTAAGTCCAAAACGTCGCATAATTCTGTCCATTAAAAACACAACACGACTCATATAGCCGCTTTCCTCAAGCACAGCTATAAATAGAAACAGAAAGGCAATTTGCGGTATAAAAATCACGATGCCGCCTAATCCCGGAATAATGCCTTCAGCAAGTAGATTAGTAAATGCACCTTGCGGTAACTGGGTTTTTGTCCATTCGCTTAATGATGCAAATAAACCATCAATTAGATCCATGGGCACGCTAGACCAATCGTAAATAGCCTGGAATATGGTAAGTAAAATAACTCCAAAAATAACATAGCCCCATACCTTATGCGTTAAAATTCTATCAAGCTTTATGCGTAAATCTTTGGCTTGACTTAGGTCTATAGTTTGGCCTTCATCTAGCGCATTATTAATAAATTGATAACGCTTTATAGTTTCCTTCTGCTGTAAACGTTTTAAATCCCCTTTACTTTTTGTTTTAAAATCGGCAACAGGATCAATCTCGTTTCTATCGGTTTTCCCAAAGTTGACATCTTGAGTGATAACGAGCCAAAGTTTGTATAATAACTGGTTTGGAAATGCCTTTTTTAAATTCCCGAAGTAATCAACATCTATTTGTGCCGTATCGATGCAAGGGGTAATAGAGACTTCTTTATAATTTGAAATAAGCTGTTTTAATTTATCAATACCTTCATTTTTTCGAGTACTAACAAGCGCTATTTTAGTGTTTAATTTCTCTTCTAAATAACCAATGTCTAAAGAGATACCTTTATAACGCATACGGTCAGCCATATTGATAACCAAAACAGTTGGTATTTCTAAGTCTTTAATTTGAGTAAAGAGTAAAAGATTTCGTTTTAAATTTTCAACATCTGTAACAACAACCGCAATGTCTGGAAAGTCTTTATCCTTTTTATTGAGTAATAGTTCAATAACCACATTTTCATCTAATGATGATGCGTTTAAACTATACGTCCCAGGCAAATCAATAATATGTGCTTTTACACCACGAGGAAGTTTGCAGATTCCTTGCTTTTTTTCAACCGTAATACCAGGGTAGTTTCCAACTTTTTGGTTTAAACCTGTAAGCGCATTAAAAACAGAGGTTTTTCCGGTATTTGGGTTACCAATCAGGGCTACATTTATCTGTTTACTCATGGGCTACTTTTTCTATTAAAATATGAGAAGCTGTTTCTTTTCTAATAGCTAAGTGCGATCCGTTTATGTTTAAATACATAGGGTCTTGAAAAGGAGCTACCTGAACAAGCTCTACCGAATTACCAGGCAAACAACCCATTTCAAGTAGTTTTAATGGGATGTGAATAGACGAAACATCAGTAATAATGGCGCGTTCCCCGCGTTTTAAATGTGCTAAAGTATTTTGCAAGCTTATTTAGATTGATTTTAAAGAAGTAAAAGTAGTGTAAAGTTTATAAGTTTAAAAGTCTAGGCGTTTAAAGTTTTGGAATGGATAAAATTATTTTGGCGCCTGCCTGCCGGGAGGCAGGTTACTAATAGGTTCCGGCTTGCAGTATATCCTAAGCGAAGTCGAAGGGTTACAATTTTTCTTGTGTTGAACTTGTTTCAGTGTCTCATCAATTTTGTTTTGCATATCCTACAATGCGTTTCAAATCAAACTTATAGCAAGGCACAAAAAGGATTTCCTCTGCAATCCCGGCCTGCCGGCAGGCAGGCCTAACACAGCTATTCGTAAATAAAATTTAAGTCAAAAAAAATCGCTGTTATTTTTCTTCTTTTAAAATTTGAATGTCTTCAAGAAGTCTATCAATATCTTCTGCATTGGTACCATCGTAAAACCCTCTTATTTGGCGTTTTTTATCAATCAACATAAAGTTTTCGGTATGCACCATATCAAAAGGACCGCCATCGCCATTATCTTTAACAGCCAAATAGCTTTTACGAGCCAGCTTATAAATTTCTTTTTTATCTCCCGTAACTAAATTCCATTTTTTAGCATTTACGCCTTTCTTTTCGGCGTAGCGTTTTAATTGAGCAACGTTATCAATTTCTGGAGTTACGGAGTGCGATAGCAACATAACATCGGGGTCATCTATAATTTCTTTTTGAATTTCAACCATGTGATCAGTCATGATCGGGCAAATAGTTTGGCAGGTTGTAAAAAAGAAATCGGCAACGTATATTTTATCTTTATAGGTGTTTTGAGTAATGGTTTTACCTTTTTGATTAGTAAGACTAAAATTGGCTATTTTATGATATTTTTTTTGATGCTGTATGGTGCTGTCAACAAGTTCTGTACTTACCATAGTTGGTTGATAAATAGGAAGCGGTTGATAAACATTAAGTGTGTTATAAATAATGGCAATTATTATTATGGAGATAACACCAAAAACGATAGCAAATACTTTGTAATCCTTAAAAAATGATAGCATTTTAGAACTTTAACATTAAAACGAATACAAAAATACAATGATTTTAAGTTTGAATGAATTTAAATCAAATATAAATTATTGTTAAAACAGATACCATTGGGAGAATGGTTTTTTAAACTTGGTTTAAAAGCTTACTTTTGTGCGATTATAAAAAAATGTTAAGCCATATATGGAATTTGTTATAAAAATATCTCAGTTTTTACTAAGTCTTTCGTTGCTAATTGTTTTGCACGAATTGGGGCATTTTATCCCTGCAAAACTTTTTAAAACAAGAGTAGAAAAGTTTTACTTATTTTTTGATATCAAGTTTTCATTATTTAAAAAGAAGATTGGTGATACTGTTTATGGTATTGGTTGGTTACCATTAGGCGGTTATGTGAAGATTGCTGGTATGATTGATGAAAGTATGGATACCGAGCAAATGGCGCAAGAGCCACAACCTTGGGAGTTTCGTTCTAAACCGGCATGGCAACGTTTAATTATCATGTTAGGCGGTGTAACGGTTAATTTTTTATTAGCTATTTTGATTTACATAGGAATGAGCTATTTTTATGGCGATACGTTTTTGCCAAATGAAAATATTAAAGATGGTTTAGCTATTGAAAATACGGTAGCAAATAAAGCAGGTCTTCTTACCGGTGATAAAATATTAGCGGTAGATGGTGATAAGATTGAAACATTTTCTGAAATTTCTGAGAAAGTTTTATTCGGAAAAGAAATTCTTATAGAACGAAATGGGAGTCAGTCTACAGTGACTATGCCAGAAGATTTCTTGTCTCAATTATTGGACTCAAAGGAAAAAGGACTTATTAGTCTAAGGCAGCCATTTGTTGTGGTTCAAGTTCCTGATACGTCATATAATAAATCTAGTGGTTTAAAAAAAGGAGACATTATTTTAGGCTTAAATGACTATCCTACCAAATACACAGATGAGGTTAAAATAGCTTTAGAAAAGCTTAAAGGACAAAATGTTATTGCAACGGTTAAAAGAGATAAAGAGCAAATAAGTGTGCCACTTGTGGTAAGTGATGATGCTTTGTTAGGATTAGTTGTAGCTGGAGCGTCAACACCAGCAACATTAGAGGCCTTAGGGTATTACAATTTTGATGTAAAAGACTATGGGTTTTTAGAGTCTTTTCCTGTTGGATTAAATAAGGCTAAAGATAAATTAGTTTCATATTGGGATCAATTAGGAGCTATTTTTACACCAAGCACAGGAGCCTATAAAGGTGTAGGAGGCTTTAAAGCTATTTATGATATCTTTCCTAGCTTTTGGAGCTGGCAAGTATTTTGGAGTATCACAGCCTTTTTATCCATTATGTTAGGGGTTCTAAATTTGTTACCTATCCCAGCATTAGATGGTGGTCATGTGATGTTTTTACTTTATGAAATGATCTCTGGAAGGAAGCCAGGAGATAAGTTTATGGAATACGCGCAAATGGTAGGATTCTTTTTATTAATTGCTTTAGTTTTATTTGCAAATGGAAATGATATTTATAAAGCTATTTTTGGATAAATTTTATTAAATTATATTGTTAGTAATTAAAAATTAATATATATTTGCGCTCGCAAAAGCGAAAAACACACTCCTTCTTAGCTCAGTTGGTTAGAGCATCTGACTGTTAATCAGAGGGTCCTTGGTTCGAGCCCAAGAGAAGGAGCCATAATAGACAAGAGGTCATTTTTGACCTCTTTTACTTTTTAAAACATTGGTTGCCAACATTATAGAATTAATCTCTGGAGCAAAAATGTGGTTGCAACTCTCAAAATCGAAATTTTCGAATTTTTAAGTAAAGATGCAGTTACCCATTTTTTTTTATATTTGTTTTATATACACTACTCATGAATCGATTGACTTTAATTTTAGTTTTGATACTTTTTTCTTGTTCTAAGGAGGAATCTGAAGTTTTACCAACTGAAATCCCAAGTGAAAAAACTTTTCAATTTGATTTGGACTCATCCTCTGAATTTCCAGTTGCTCATGACGTAGGACTTAATTATTTTAATGACATAACTGTAGGGGTAATTTCTAATAGCTCAAATAATTTAAAAATCATTACTGCAGCTGGGACTAGATCTTATGTTTTTACCGGTACAAGTCTTTCAAATATTAATCAAGTAACTGAAGTAGCCTCTCCACAGGAAAATACATTTTATTCAAATTACGTTGGATTGGGTCAGCTCATCAAAGATTCAAATAACACCATTTATAGCGTTTTTCACTCAGAACAACATGATGGAAGTATTTTACCAGGAAACATACCAGGATTTTATGCATCTGTGGGATTAGGAATTTCCTACGATAATGGGGAGACATTTCAACTTAATTCTGAACCATTAATACAAAACACTTTTGATATTAATTACGACAACGGGTTTGGTGATGGAGGGTTGGGAGAACCATCTGTTACATTTTCAAAAGATAGGTCAGAGGTCTTTGTATATTATGTTGATCACAACCGATCAGGGCGAGGAGTTAATATTTGTATGGTCAAATTTATAGTTGACGAAAGTGGTATTCCTGATTTTTCAACTTGCTATTATTTAAACGAAAACAATCAATTTTCCTCCAATGTAATTCGATCCAAAGAAGTGGTTGCGGGTATAGGATATGCCGACGCCATTTTCCCTCATGTATCTTACAATAGTTTTATTGATAAATATGTCATGGTTTACTCGCTAAATCACTATGGCGAATTTAATAATGGTTCGATTTTACCTTCAGAATCTGGAATATACTATAGAGAATCTATCGATGGCATTAATTGGGATGAACAACCAATTAAGCTTATCACTGATTGGTCAATTCCCTATAGTTTTGACAATCATTCTTTCGCTTGGCATCCAAATCTAATTTATTCTAATGATTCGCAATCAGAAGGATATTTAGTTTACTCTAAAGCCTCAACCTTGGAGCAGGGACATAAAATGTGGGCGATGAAATTTAAATATTCTCAAAATTAGTTGTGCTGCAACTTTGAATAATAGGGGGAGCTACTTATAATGATAAAACGGTTATACTTTTATAGTGTAGCCGTTTTTTAATTACCCGTTATTGCAGACCACTTCTCAATAGCTTCAAATACATCATTCAATCCCTTGGCCCTTTCTGTCAAAGAGTATTCTACTCTTGGAGGAATTTCTTGAAACTGTTTTCGAATAATTAATCCGTCTTGTTCGAGACTCTTTAATTGATCTGTAAGTACCTTTCTGGAGACTCCCTCAACAATCTGGTGAATTTTACCAAAACGCGGTGAACCATTCTTTCGAATTACATTGAGGATTGGTAGTTTCCATTTACCGCCAATCTGCTCGGTAAAATTTAGAACTGGGCATTTTTCGTTTTTCATGATCAGCTTTAGTTACTCTGTTGTAACCACTTTTTTATAGTTACTAAAAGGTAACTTGTTTCTTTATGTAACCAAAGGTACTATATTTGAATCGAACTTAAACCCGAGATAAATGAAAAATGAAAGACCAAAATGTGGTTGTGGAAATACCAATGACCCTAAAGGATATTGCGATGGATCGCATCAAAAAATAAAAACCGTTAAACCATGACCATGAACATAAACGCAGAAAAGATTACGCGTGTTTTACTTGCTCTAATCCTTGTAATTTTTGGGTTAAATAAGTTTTTTAACTTCTTGCCTATGCCACCAATGCCTGAAGCAGCTCAGGGATTTATGGGGGCATTAATTGAAACTGGTTACCTAATGCTGTTTGTTGCCATCATTGAGATAATCTCAGGTATATTTCTTCTATTGAATCGGTATTCAACTTTAATGTTGATTCTTATTTTCCCTGTATTATTAAATGCGTTTTTGTTTCACCTTTTCTTAGATTTAAAGGGCATAGGCGGAGCATTACTAACCATTTCTTTAAATATTTTTTTAATTGTCAGGTCGTTTGACAAATACAAAATTCTTTTATCGAAGTCTTAACTTCCTTCAGAAATATATAAAGTTCTGGCTGCAACTTTGAATAATAGGGGGAGCCACTTATAATGATAAAACGGTTATACTTTTATAGTGTAATCGTTTTTTTTATTTGTAACAATAATGAAAAGAAATCGTCGTTTTAAAAAAAAGAATAGAATCCGATGAAAAAATCAATTTTACTATTTACTTTCTTACTGACGATTCTTAGTAGTTGTGAAAAAGATGATAATAAAAATCCAGAGGAATGTTACTCAAATAATAATGCACAGTCCATAGTTCACGATGGTGTCAATAGAGAATATGTTTTATACATACCTAATTCATATGATGGAACATCTTCTGTTCCACTAATGCTGAATTTTCATGGGTTTGGTGGTAGTGCAAGTGATTATATGCAAGAAGCAGATATGCGCTCATTGGCAGAAGCTGACACTTTTATTTTAATCTATCCTCAAGGTAGTTGTTTAGATGGTTTATCTCATTGGAACGCTTGTCCATTAGGAGGAGACAATAAAAGTGATGCTTATGATTTTGGATTTGTTGAATCCATGATAACTGAGATTTCATCTCAGTATAATGTAGATATGGAGAGAATTTATGCCGCAGGATACTCTAACGGTGGTATGATGGCATATGGCCTTGCGAATTATAAAAGTGATTTATTTGCTGCGGTAGCATCCGTTTCTGGAGTAATGTTAGATTGTACGGGATCTACAAATCACCCTATGCCGGTAGTACATCTTCACGGAACATCTGATGGAGTACTACCATATAATGGGAACAATGACTGGAACTCTGCACAAAGTACATTAGACCACTGGATTAATTTCAATAATACAGTTTTAACCCCTACTATAACAAGTGACAGCAATATTGAACGTTATGTCTATGACCAAGGAGATAGCTCAGTTTCTGTTGAGCATTACAAATATATTGGAGGAGACCATGTTTGGTTTAGCGCAACTTTTCAAGGTCAAAACACATCTGAATTGGTTTGGAATTTTGTGTCACGATATGACATAAATGGATTGAGATAAACAATAAAAGTGCATAACAACGTATATGAAACCATAGCTCTTTTCTCGCTACGCTTCATATACTTACCGTTAAACACAAGTTAAAAACCAAGGAATCATCGAGCCACTTCCTTCAAAATTAAAGGAAGTTTACACTCGTTACTTTTAAGTATTATTAAGTAAGGAGAATTGGATATCGTCCAAGGCGAATGGATCGTCAAAAGAAAAAGTTGTGCTGCAACTTTGAATAATAAGGGGAGCAACAAAAACCTGATACGAAAGTATCGGGTTTTTTTGTGGGTTTAATTTGATGAGGAGTTTAGAAATAGTGTCAGAACTATTCATACGCTCTAATTATAGAGATAACGCAAGATAGTTACCGTAAAGTGGTAGAGAATAAAATTAGTCTGTAGAGAGCGGTTGAAGCGTTATAAAAATGCTTTTTTTAAACTCTAAAAAGTACTTATTACTATCTAGTTCAATATAGAATTACAGCAGAGACTACTTAGAATAATTCATTCTTTAACCTTTCAGTTAAATGAATTTTGCTTAATTTCTAAATATAAGTATGTCAATTTGAGAAATTGATAATAATCATTGTTTTACGCAAATATCTTAATTAAACTTCATTTAAAATACGTATAAATACTTAGTTTTGTTTTAAAATACGTAGTTATGTTAAATATTATTGTTGTTGGAAACGGAATGGTTGGGTATAAATTTTGTGAGAAGTTTGTAGAAAAATTAGAAGCTAAAGATTTTAAAATTACAGTTTTTGGTGAGGAACCAAGACCTGCTTACGATAGGGTTCATCTAAGTGAGTTTTTTGAAAATCAAGACGCTAAAGCACTAGAAATGGCTCCAGCTGCATGGTATGATGATAAAGGAATAAACTTGGTAGTTGGCGAACGTGTAGCAGATATCAACAGGACTTCAAAAACTATTACAACAGTTAAAGATCGTGTTTTTTCTTATGATTATTTAGTGTTAGCAACAGGATCTTCGCCGTTTGTTCCACCAATTAAGGGTGTTGAAAAAGAAGGTGTATTTGTATATAGAACCATTGAGGATTTAGAAGGCATGTTGGCTTATGCAGCAAAACTTAAAACTGAAAAACCAGATGCAAGAGCTGCCGTTCTTGGTGGTGGTTTATTAGGTTTAGAGGCTGGTAAAGCAGTTATGGATATGGGCTTAGAGCCTCATATTGTAGAGTTTGCGTCTAAATTAATGCCAAGACAATTGGACTCAAGAAGTAGTCAGGTTTTACAATTGAAATTAGAATCCATTGGTTTAAATATCCATTTAAGTAAAGCTACAAACCAAATTTTGGGAGATAAGGCTATTACAGGAATGGAGTTTGGTGAAGATGATATATTAGATGTGGATATGCTAGTAGTTTCTGCTGGTATTCGTCCAAGAGATGAGCTAGGAAAGAACTGTGGGCTAGAAGTTGGAGTTCGAGGAGGTATTGTGGTTAATAATAAAATGCAAACCTCAGACGAGAATATTTATGCCATAGGCGAAATTGCTTTATATAGCCAAATGATATATGGATTAGTTGCTCCAGGCTATGATATGGCTTCTGTAGCAGTTGACCAAATTGTCGGTAAAACCGAGTCATTAATGCCTGATGATATTGATATGTCTACTAAATTAAAACTAATAGGGGTGGATGTAGCGAGTTTTGGCGAACCTTTTATGCCGGCGGCTAAAGGACATTCTGTTATTTTTGAAAACAAAACGCAACACTTATATAAAAGAATTAATGTCAGCCTTGATGGTAAATCATTGTTAGGGGGTATTTTAGTTGGAGACGCCTCTGATTACAATATGCTACATCAAGTATATTTGAATGGAATGGCTATTCCAGAAGATCCATCACAATTAATTTTACCAGCTAGTGAAGGTGGTTCATCATTTGGTAGTGTTTTAGATTTACCAGATATAGCACAAGTCTGTTCCTGTGAGAGCGTGAGTAAAGGCGATATTTGTTGTTCTATTACTGAGGGAGAATCTAATAATTTGGGTGATGTAGTTACTAAAACAAAAGCAACAACAGGTTGTGGAGGTTGTAAACCTATGGTGGTCGATTTGGTAAATGAAACTTTAAAATCTCTTGGAAAAGAAGTTAAAGAAACTATTTGTGAACACTTTGATTTCAGTAGACAAGAATTATACGATCTTATAAAAATTAATAAAGTGCCAGATTATCAGGAAGCACTTAACTTATTTGGCGAAGGCCATGGTTGTGAAACTTGTAAACCTCTAGTGGCGTCTATTTTTGCTACAGTAACCATGGAAACGGCAAACAAGCAGCCAGCTATACAAGATACTAACGATAGGTTTTTAGCGAACATACAGCGTAATGGTACGTATTCAGTAGTGCCTAGGGTTCCTGGTGGTGAGATTACTCCAGATCAATTAATGACTATTGGTGCAGTGGCTAAGAAATACGATTTATATACTAAGATTACCGGTGGGCAACGGATCGATTTATTTGGTGCACAGGTTCATGAATTACCTTTGATTTGGAAAGAATTAATTGATGCTGGTTTTGAAAGTGGTCATGCTTATGGAAAATCGTTAAGAACCGTAAAAAGTTGCGTAGGTTCTACTTGGTGTCGTTACGGTATGCACGAAAGTGTAACGTTTGCCATAGATATAGAGAAGCGATATAGAGGATTGCGTTCTCCTCATAAATTTAAAGGTGGCGTTTCTGGATGTATTAGAGAATGTGCCGAAGCTAGAGGAAAAGATTTTGGATTGATTGCGGTTGAAGGCGGATGGAATTTATACGTCTGTGGAAATGGTGGAGCAACACCAAAACATGCCGTATTATTAGCAGAACAATTAGATGATGAAACCGTTGTGAAATACTTAGATAGATTCCTAATGTATTATATACGAACAGCTGGACCATTAGTAAGAACAGCACCGTGGTTAGATAAACTTGACGGTGGTTTAAATTACTTGAAGCAAGTTGTAATTGAAGACTCTTTAGGAATTGCAGATGACTTAGAACAGGAGATGAAAGGTTTAATTAACAAATATGAATGTGAATGGAAACAAGCCATTGAAAATCCAGAAATGATGAAACGTTTTAAACATTTTGTGAACTCTGATGATACAGATGATAATTTAAAGTTTGTGCCAATGCGTGAACAAAAAATGCCAAAAGCTTGGAGTTAAAAGCACATGTAATGGATAGGTTACGTTAGGGATTGAACGGTGTGTTTGAGCTCACCGACGCAGGAGGAAGCGAGTAGTGAAATGTTTATGAGTTCAATAATTTTAAATAATAACCAACGAATAAAGTCTGACCCGTGCAGTAACCTGCCGGCAGGCAGGCGCCCAAATAAAATAATTTGATTTTAAATAATACTTTTTAAGGATGGAAAATATATTAGAACAGTACAAATCGGTTACCGAAAATGAAGTATCAACCTGGTTTGAAGTAGGAGTAACTGCAAATTTTCCAGAAAATAGTGGTGCATGTATTAAATACAAAACCAAACAAGTTGCAGTGTACAATTTTACACGAACTGGTAAGTGGTATGCCACACAGAATTTGTGTCCACATAAAATGGAAATGGTATTATCATTAGGTATGATAGGTGATAAGGACAATATTCCGAAGGTCGCTTGCCCAATGCATAAAAAGAATTTTTCTTTAGAAGATGGTAGCAATTTAGGTGGTGAAGATTTAAAAATCGCGACCTATCCTGTTAAAATTGAAAACGGAAATGTGTATATTGGCTTCACGGATTAAAACCTAACGAAAATGAAGCCTACACGATTTGAAACTGCTATCGCATTAATTGATAAAGCAAACTCTGAAGACATAAATACTTATGAGGTTTCTGGTATAAACTATCCTAAAGAATTGCTTTACTCCCAACGCATGACGAGGAAGTTGTTACAGTTTGAGCCTAATGCATCAAAAGCACTTCAAATTGCGGCTCGTGCACAACATATTTGCCGATGGAAAATAGCCCGTGATGAGTACCCAATGGATCGTGTAGGGTATTTAAAATGGCGAGAAACCTTAAAGAGAATGCATGGTGATTTAACCACAGATATATTGAAGCAAGTTGGTTATGATGACCAATTTACCGATAGAGTTAAAGCCATAATTCTTAAAAAATTGATTAAGAAAAACGAAGAGTCTCAATCTTTAGAAGACACTATTTGTTTGGTGTTTTTAGATTATTATTTTGAGGAGTTTGCTACAAAACACAATGAGGAAAAGATTATTGATATTCTTAAGAAAACCTGGATTAAAATGTCTGATAAAGGTCATGAGGCAGCTTTAAAATTAACTTTTTCTGAGAAAAGTTTGGCTTTAGTGAAAGAGGCCATTTCTTAAATATAAACTGATGGCTAAACCAAGTAATTCATTAGACCAAAGAACGTTTGATAAATTACGTCGTTTATACATTATTGCTTTAAGTACTATTGCGCTTTCGGTGGTTATTAGTCAGATTTTAATTAGGACACATCTTAGCGGACAAGAAAGTGACTCTACAGTAATTAACGTTGCAGGTAGGCAGCGTATGTTGAGTCAAAAATTAACTAAAGATATTGTTTCGTTATCTTCTGAAACTAACTTAGAAAACAAAAGACTTCTTAAAGATAAAATAAAAGCAACCCTTCATCTATGGGAATTGTCGCATTATGCATTACAAAATGGAAATGATAGTTTAGGCTTGCCGAAAAAGAATAGCCCAAAAATAATTGCAAAATTTAAATTGTTGAATCCTGTTTTTGATACCATAAATACAGCATCAAAATCTATTATTGATAAGATTGAAAAGGAACCTCTTGTGCCTATAGCGGCGTATGCGTCTGATATTGAAAAGGTGAAAACCAATGAAGATGATTTTTTGGTTATGATGGATAATATCGTAAATGAATATGATATTGAAGCTGATGAAAAAGTAGAATGGTTAGGTCAGTTAGAGTTATGGTTAACAGCGCTCACCTTACTTATTTTATTAGGAGAATTTTTGTTTATTTTTTGGCCAGCTGCAAAATCTGTAAAATCTACTTTATCTAATTTATTGCAAGCAGAAAAACAAGCTAAAAAAATGGCGTTTGATGCCGATGAACTGAGTAATTCTAAAGAAAAATCTATTAAAGAATTGCGTGCTTTAAGTCGTGCCATGGATGATACACTTTTGTTTGCGCGTATATTGCCAAGTGGCAGTGTAGTGCATATGGGCAATAAATTTTCACGCTTATTTAAGGTTCCGAAATTTAACGAATCTGGGATGTTTTGGAATATCTTATCGAGAGTTGAAAGCGAGCAATTAGCTCTAGAAAGTCTTATTTCAAAATTCAAAAAAACGGGGTGGCAAGGTGAGGTAAAAGCTACCACAAAGGATAATAAAGATATTTGGTTAGAAATGGCAATTATACCATATAGCCCTACAGAAGAAAAGTCTGAATTGTTAATAATCGCATCTGAAATTACAGAACGAAAAACGGGTCAACTAGAAATTCATAGATTGACTGCGCAAAGTTTTGAGGAGAAGATGAATCAGCAAAAAATCATCTCAAGTAAAATTATAGAAAATCAGGAAAAAGAACAAAGTCGTATAGCAAAGGATGTACATGATGGTATTGGGCAGATGCTTACAGGTTTAAAGTATAATTTAGAAAGTATTGATACTAAAGATTTAAAAAAAACTAATGCTAAAATTGAGCATCTTAAAGCATTGACAACTGATATTATTAAGGGTGTAAGGACAGCCACTTTTAATCTAACTCCACCTGAGTTAGCAGACCATGGTATAGTGCCAGCAATTACAAAGCTTACGCAAGAATTAGCAAGACTAACAGGTAATAAAATTATCTTTTTTAATAAAACTAATTTTAATCTTCGTTTGGATTCACTTACTGAAATTAATATTTATAGAATTACGCAAGAAGCTATAAATAATGCGATTAAATATGCAGATTCTACACATATTTTGGTGTCTTTATCGCATAGCGAAAACATACTAAGTATTGTGATTGATGATAACGGTAAAGGTTTTGATCCTGAAAAAATAAAAAACGTTAAGAATGCTGATGGCGGTATGGGAATGACTTTTATGCGCGAGCGCATAAAATACATTGAAGGTCGCTTATTCTTGAATTCTGAAATTGGACGGGGTACTCGTGTTACTTTAAATATTCCTTTGAGTTAATATAAAACATTATGAAAAGAAAATTGATAAGTTCAGGTTCCACTTTTGAAGAAAGTATAGGCTATTCAAGAGCTGTTGTTCAAGGTGATTGGGTATTTGTTTCTGGTAAAACTGGATATAATTATGATGACATGATAATTAGTGGTGATATTGTTGAACAAACTTAACAGTGTTTAATTAATATAAAAGACAAGCTAGAAAAGGCCGAAGCGAGTTTGTCAGATGTTGTTCGCGTAACCTATATTCTAAAGGATGCTAAAGAATTTGAAAAATGTTGGCCTATATTAAAAAAACACTTTGAGACTGTAAAACCGGCTGCTACCCTGATTTCAGCTGGACTTGCCGATGGTAAAATGAAGATTGAAATTCAAGTTACAGCATTAAAGAATTGAAATACGTAGTATTACTTAATTTTGTTACTTTTGTACTTATAACTTAAGATTTTCAATATGATTAAAGTAGTGCTTGCAGATGACCATGTTTTAGTAAGAGATGGAATTAAGGCCCTTTTGGAGGACCAAAAAGGTATTACTGTAATTGATGAAGCGTCTAATGGTATAGAAGCTCTTGAGGTTATAAATCAAAATAAACCAGATATACTTATTGTTGATATCCGTATGCCAGAAATGAATGGCATTGAAGTGGTTAGAGAAATGAGTAAATCTTTTAAAGACGTAAAAACATTAGTGCTTTCAATGCATGATTCTGAAGAATACGTAGTGCAAGCGATTCAAGCGGGAGCTGATGGTTACTTATTAAAAGGAGCTAGTAAAGAAGAATTTTTAAAAGCATTGAATAAAGTCGCTTCTGGAGGAAAGTATTTTACGGGTGATGTGTCTGCAATTATTATGAAAAATTTTGTAAACGGCACAACTACCTCTGTAACTCCAAAACAAGCCCCTGTTGAAACTCCATTTAAATTAACAAAACGCGAAAAACAAATACTCAGTTTGGTTTTACAATTAAAAAATAACAAAGACATTGCTGAAGAATTAGAAATCAGTAAACGTACTGCCGAAGTACATCGTTTTAATTTGATGAAAAAACTGGATGTTAAAAACCTTTTGGAACTGAGCAATAAAGCTAAGGAATTTGGATTGGTTTAGGTTTAATTATTTCTAAGTTAATAATCTTAATACTAAAACATTGCTTTAATTTATATTTCGCATTAGAAATACTCGCATTTAATTCTTTAAGTTCTCCTAATTCTCATTCTCCATTTTACCAAATCCTCAATATCCATATATCATATTTATCAATCGTATATAAATTATTGAATTATGTCATTATAAATACTTAAATTAAGTAATAATACTTAGTTTTGTGTAAATTAATTACGTAATTGTACATGGTAATCATTTTTATGTACTTTTTTTGAATGGTTTTTAGAAACACTTCAACCAATTAAAGTAAAAAGTTAAATTATAGAAGATATTTTTATCAATTTTAAAATTTATAGTCCAATTTTTAGGGTATTCAGAATAATAAAAGTGGCTCTTGTTTAGTAATTATATATTGTATTATTTAGTATAAAATGTTGGTCTAAATGTTAAAAAACGAAGTAAAAACAACGTGTTCATATTGTGGTGTAGGTTGTGGTATTATTGTTAAAAAAGATGCCAACAATACTGTTTTTGTTGAAGGTGATAAAGACCATCCAGTTAACAAAGGTATGCTATGTTCTAAGGGCATGAACTTGCACTATGTTGCCAATGATATTTCTGATAGAATTCTGTACCCTGAAATGCGTTGGAGCCGATCACATCCTAGAGAGCGTGTAAGTTGGGACGATGCTTTAGATAGAGCGGCAGGTGTTTTTAAATCAATTATAAAAAAACATGGGCCAGATAGCGTAGCATTTTATGTATCAGGCCAGAGTTTAACTGAGGAATATTACATTGCAAATAAACTAACTAAAGGATTTATTGGTACTAATAATATTGATACTAATTCACGATTATGCATGAGTTCTGCAGTTGTGGGTTATAAGAAAACCTTTGGAGAAGATAGTGTTCCTATTTCATATGATGATATCGAGTTAGCAGATACCTTTTTAATTACAGGAGCAAATCCAGCGTGGTGCCATCCTATTTTATTTAGACGTATAGAAAAGCGTAAAGAGGAAAATCCAGATGTTCAAGTCATAGTGATTGACCCAAGAAAAACGGATTCTGCGAATTTTGCAGATATACATTTACAATTACTACCAGGAACAGATGTTGTTCTTTATAATGCCATTGGAAGATGCCTTTATAAAAGAGGATTGATTGACGAAGACTTCATAAATAATCATACGGAAGGTTTTGAAGACTATAAAGACTTAATTTTTAAAACGTCTTTAAAACAAGCATCAAAACTATGTGGTGTACCCGAAAGAGATATTCAAAAAGCAGCTGATACAATAGGGCTTTCAAAAGGTTTTATAAGTATGTGGGCTATGGGTCTTAATCAAAGTGTGGTAGGTACCGATAAAAATGTGTCGCTTTTAAATTTATCGTTAATTACCGGTCAGGTTGGAAAACCTGGCGCAGGTCCTTTTTCTTTAACGGGGCAACCCAATGCTATGGGTGGACGCGAAGTAGGAGGTATGGCTAATTTATTGGCAGTTCATAAAGATTTAGGTAACGAAGAACATAGAAGAGAGGTAGCGCAATTTTGGGGTGTAGATAAAATTTCGCCTAAACCAGGTTTAACGGCTACCGAAATGTTTGATGCCCTAGAAAGCGGAAAATTGAAAGCAGTTTGGATAGCTTGTACCAATCCATTGGTGAGTTTGCCTAACTTAAATCGCGTAGAAAAAGCCATGAAAAATGCTAAGTTTGTTGTGGTTCAAGAGATTTCGCATAAGTCTGATACAGTCGCTTTTGCTGATCTGGTATTACCAGCAGCAGGGTGGTTAGAAAAGGAAGGTACCATGACGAACTCGGAACGTCGTATTTCATATTTACCAAAAGAAATTGAGCCACCAGGAGAGGCAAGACCAGATGTAGAGATATTCTGTGATTTTGCTCAACGTATGGGGTTCAGGGGGTTTAATTTTAATTCTTCGGAAGAAATCTATGATGAATATGTTTCTATGACTAAGGGTACAAACATTGACGTGTCCTTTTTAAATTACGACAGATTAAAAAATGAAGGCACGTTCCAATGGCCAGTACCAGAACATAGACATCCTGGAACACCAAGGCTTTTTGAAGATAAAAAGTTTTATACACCTTCTCAAAAAGCACAATTTAATTTACCAAGTACTATTGAAAACACCTCGGTTAAACCGAATGAAGATTTCCCTCTTATTTTAACTACAGGGCGTGTTCGAGACCAATGGCATACCATGACAAAAACAGGAAAGGTGTCCAGATTAAAAACTCATTATCCAACACCTGTTTTAGAAATCCACCCTGTTGATGCTTTTTTGAACAAGGTTAAAGACAACGATATCACCGAAATTAATAGTGAAAACGGTGTGGTTAGAGTTCGTGCTAAAATTACTGATACTATAAAAAAAGGGGTTGTGTTTTTGCCAATGCATTGGGGTAAACAATTACAGAGTGATTTGAATAGAGCCAATAATTTAACCAATACACTTGTTGACCCAATTTCAAAAGAACCCGATTTGAAATTTACACGAGTTTCAGTTTTAAAATATAAAAAACCAGTTGAAAAGATTATTATAGCTGGTGCTGGTGCTGCCTCGTTCAGATTTGTTCAGAATTATCGTGAACATAATGAAGTAGACGAAATCCATGTGTTTTCAAAAGAGCCAAACTTATTCTATAATAGGGTATTGTTGCCTGAGTACGTAACGGAAGAATTAACTTGGGAACAACTTCTTAAAATTAAAGAAAAAGAGCTGAATAAGCTCAATGTTACTGTTCATCCAGAAACATACATTTCAAAAATAGATAAGAAAAATAAAGTTGTTACGGATAGTCATAACGAGAAACATACGTTTGCTAAATTGATTTTAGCCACAGGAAGTCGTGCTTTTATTCCTAGAGATGTTCAAATAGATTTGCCTGGACGATTTACCATGCGTAATAAAAGTGATGCCGATAGTTTTAAAAGGTATCTTGATGCTACAGGTCTGCCGCCAGAGGAGCAACATATAGCTATTGTTGGGGGCGGATTACTCGGTTTGGAGTTGGCAGCCGCTATGAAGCACAAAAATGCTAAAATCACTATCATTCAACGAGCCTCTAGATTAATGGAACGTCAGTTAGACAAGGTATCAAGTAAATTGTTGGCTTTAGATGTCCAAGAACGGGGAATTCAAATTTATTTTGATAATGAAGTAAGTACAGTGTTTGATGATGATGATACAGGTGAAATAAATATCACTTTAAAAAGTGGAAAAATGATTACAGCTAATGCCATCGTTTATGCCATTGGCACTATGCCAAATATTGAAATCGCGAGAGAAAACGGTATTTCGTGTAGTCGAGGTGTTAAGGTAAATCAACATTTACAATCCTCTCATCCAGATATTTTTGCCATTGGTGAAATAGCAGAATATAACAATCAGTTATTCGGAATTACGTCTGCTGCAGAAGAGCAAGCGACTATTTTAGCAAATTTTATTGCTGGCGATATTAGTTGTGCATATAATGGTTCAGTGTTAATGAATATATTAAAATTCAATGACTTAAGCCTTTGTAGCATTGGTGATATCAATGTCCCTGAGGATGACGATAGTTATGAGGAAATTATTTTTACTGACATAAAAAAACGGTATTACAAAAAGTGTATTGTAAAAGATGATTTATTAGTAGGAGCAGTTTTAATGGGTGATAAAAATGAATTTGCCGAATTTAAAACGATGATTGAAAGTAAAATTGAAATGGCTGATAAGCGTGATACTTTACTTCGAGGATCATCGAATGATGTTCCTGTATTAGGAAAATTGGTATGTTCATGCAGTCAAGTTGGAGAAGGCAATATTCAAGAGGCCATTGCACAAGGATGTACTGATTTTACTAAACTTTGTAATAAAACAGGAGCAGGTTTGGGCTGTGGAAGTTGTAAAACTGAAGTTAGAGAAATACTTTATAATTCTAAAGTTTTAGCGTAATGATAGAGCCATATAGATTAATGATTAACGGTGGTGTTTTATCACCAGGAGAATTAAAATACATTTGTGAAGCTGCAGAGTATTTGGGGTTGGATGCCATATCTTTTGGCTCTCGTCAAGATATTATTTTTCCTGAAGAAATTGATGAAACTAAGTTTAGTCAGTTTGATAAAATCCAATTTGTAAAACCAAAACAAGATGGGATTGAAAACATAGCGTCTTCTTATGTTTCTGCAGATATATTACCGAGTACTTCATGGCTTACTAGCGATCGTTATTTATATGTTTTAGAGCAGTTTAAGCATAATCCTAAGTTGCGTATAAATGTTATAGATCCCAAACAGCGCTTGGTTCCATTATTTACAGGAAATGTTAATTTTATAGCGTCAAAGCATGAAGATTATTGGTATTTATATCTTAGACTTCCAGGTTGGAAAAAAACAAAAATGTATCCGGCACTCATCTATAGTTGGGACATGGATAAGGTTGAGTTGGCTATAGAAAACATTTTAATTGAAGAACCAGAAACAATCGAAATGGTTTTTGATTTAGTAAATGATGCCATAGAAACAAATAACAGAACGGTAGACAAATCTTTGGATGTTCCTTTTTATCCGTTTCCGTATTACGAGGGTATGAACAGAATTGGTACAGATAGATATTGGCTAGGTTTATATTGGAGAAATAATAGATACGATATCCCATTTTTAAAGGCTATGTGCGATTTGTGCTCAGAAAATAAAATTGGTAAAATTTCAATCACACCGTGGAAATCTTTTATTGTAAAAGGAATTCCATTGCATTCAAAATTAACTTGGGAAAAATTCTTAGGTAAATATGGCATTAATGTACGCCATTCTATGTTGGAAATGAATTGGCATTTACCTGTAAACGATAAGGACGCTTTGAGCCTAAAAAAATATTTGGTCACTAATTTTGACCAGAATGATATTAGTACCTACGGATTAACCTTTGGTATTACCAATCATAATAGCGATACTTACAATTTCACATCCATTGTCATAGAAAAGAATAAAATTCCAGAAGCACTTGGTAACTTTAAAATAAGAGATACTTATAATTTGCTTTATGCTAAAAACTTCGATCCAAATACACGCCAATATATTATGCATGTACAAGATGTAGATATGGTTGAATTGCCCGGTCTATTAATGGAATTAAGCCAATTATATTTTGAAGAATTAGGTACGGAGCGAGAAGACGAAAAAGTTGAAATCACTACAAAAAAATTGACAACAGAAGAAGTGTATCAATGTTCAGATTGCTTAACTATCTACAATGAAATATATGGTGATATCACCCAAAACATAGAATCAAATACATCTTTTGAAAGCCTTTCTGAGACTTACGAATGTTCGCTTTGTGAGGCACCTAAAAGTAGTTTTGAAAAGAAAGTTTTATTAAAATTATGATTTTTCATATTTATTTCAAAATAGTTAATTGTTTTAACTTTAAGATGTAAAATTTGACAACAGAAAATAAAAATATAGATACTGAAATAGAGAGCAAGTTTACTGCTAATCCAACTTCTTGTGGCATATGCGAGAATAAAAACTGTCTGATTAATAGAAACTTAAGTAATTTTAAAGATTCACAGTTCATTAATAATAAAAATAATATTAAATGTAAAAAAGGGCAGCAATTTATAATTGAAGGAGCACCCGTTAATGGCCTGTTTTTTATTTTGAAAGGAACAGTTAAAGTCTTTAGAACAGGTATTAATGGACGTGAACAAATTGTTCGATTTGCAAAGGAAGGTGAAATTATTGGGCATCGTGGTTTTGGTACTGAGGAGTATTACTCTATTGGAGCAATTGCGTTACAAGATTCTGTTTTATGCTATTTTTCCAAAGAGAACTTGCAGGAAACGCTATTCGAGAATCCAAAGTTTACATATGATATGATGTTGTTTTATGCCAATGAGTTAAACGGAAGTGAGAATAAAGTTAAATCGATTTCTCAAATGACTGTTCGAGAGCGTGTGGTAGACTCCTTATTATATATTCACAGAAAGTTTGGTGTTTTAAATAGTTACATTAATTTGCCTTTAAGTAGAAAAGAGTATGCTGATTATGCAGGTACTACAGAAGAGCAAGTTATTAGGATCTTTTCAAGTTTAAAGAAAGAAGGATTAATTTCTGTAAGAGGAAAAAAAATATGTATTACTGATGTTCAATTACTCAAAAATGAAATCAGTGAACATAATTACTTTTTAGACGCCTAATTACATTCCATAATATTTTTTCAAACCATTTTCAGATTACATATACTTAATTTTAATCTAAGTATATATGTAAAGCTCTGTATATAAATACTATACTTATGAAACCTGTGTTTTTGCAGGTTTTATTATGTTTAAAAAGAGGTTTGTATATGGTGATAATCATGAAATAGATTGTATTCTACTTATATATTTGCCATGAATAAGTATTAATACTTAGTTTAATTTAAAATCATTAAAAAAATGAAATCTCTACTAAAAAGAACAACTTGGATTTTACCAGTAGCAGTGTTACTATTCGCTTGCGGAGGTAAAGAGAAAAAAAATACGTTAGCTGAAAACGTAACTACAGAAACATCAAAAACAAAAACTTTAGATATTGAAAAACCACAATTAACTTTTGGTTTTATCAAATTAACAGATATGGCACCTTTGGCCATTGCAAAGGAAAAAGGATTCTTTGAAGATGAAGGATTATTTGTTTCCGTTGAAGCACAATCAAATTGGAAAAACGTATTGGATCGTGTTATTGATGGTCAGTTAGATGGCTCGCACATGTTAGCTGGTCAACCAATTGCTGCGGGAGCTGGTTTTGGTCGTCAAGCGGAATTAGTAACACCATTTTCTATGGATTTAAATGGTAATGGTATTACAGTATCTAATGATGTTTGGTCTAAAATGAAACCAAATGTGCCTAAAGATGCAGACGGAAAGCCTGTTCATCCTATTAAAGCAGAAGCTTTAAAGCCAGTGATTACAGAATATAAAAACTCTGGAAAGGCTTTTAAAATGGGAATGGTATTCCCAGTTTCTACACATAATTATGAAATTAGATATTGGTTAGCAGCAGCTGGAATTCACCCAGGAATGTATACTGCAGATAATGTTCAAGGGCAAATTGATGCTGAAGTTTTACTATCAGTAACACCTCCGCCACAAATGCCAGCAACTCTTGAAGCAGGAACAATTTTCGGATACTGTGTTGGAGAACCTTGGAATCAGCAAGCTGTTTTTAAAGGTATTGGTGTCCCAGTGGTAACAAATTATGATATCTGGAAAAACAACCCGGAAAAAGTGTTTGTAATGACAAAGAAATTTGTTGAAGAATATCCAAATACGGCCGTGGCCATTACTAAAGCTTTAATTAGAGCTGGTAAATGGTTAGACGAGCCAGGGAATAGACCTGAAGCTGTAAAAATATTATCAATGTCTCAATATGTTGGAGCACCAGAGGCGGTATTAGCAAACTCTATGACTGGTACTTTTGAATTTGAAAAAGGAGATAAGCGTGATATGCCTGATTTTAACGTATTCTACAAGTACAATGCAACATATCCTTTTTTCTCTGATGGTATTTGGTTCTTAACTCAAATGAGAAGATGGGGACAAATTCCTGATGCTAAGCCAGCAGATTGGTATGCCAACACCATTAAAGATATTTACAGACCTGATATCTGGACTAAAGCAGCTAAACTTTTAGTAGAAGAAGGAAATATTCCAGAAGGTGATATTCCGACAACCGATGGTTTCAAACCAGCAACTGCTGATTTTATAGATGGTACATCTTACGATGCTAAAGATCCAATTTCATACATAAATAGTTTTAAAATTGGTAACAAGGATAAAGCTATACAATAATTAGTAAAGTAAATTAATAAAGGAGCGATGAAGCAAAGTATAACATTAGGAAAAGTAACCAAATTTATGGGGTTAGGTGTTTTAAGCGCATTAAAAGACTTATTTACTGGGAAGCTAGAAAAGAAAGATTTTAAAACCTTTCTGCGTAAAGGAGTTGTACCGCTTGCTTCCATATTATTATTTATTGGACTGTGGCATATGGGTTCAACGTCTTTGTACAACATAGAAGCAGAATTTAAAATAGAAAAAGCGCTTAACGATCAAGGGCCAGAAGCTGCCGATGCACTGCGTACATGTATGGCATCGGGAGATTCTAGTTGTCAACCAAATACATTGCCATCACCCAGTCAGGTTTGGGAGTCTTACAAATCTTTATTAAGAGATCATAACATTATTAGCGCAGATAAAGCGGCATTTATAGAAAAAACAGCTGATTTGAATGAAAAGCGAATTGCTGATGGTAAAGATGCTATTACGTATACAGGAAGACCATCATTTGTTGATCAAATATTTAGAAGTTTACAAACAGTATTTGCTGGTTTTTTATTGGCCTTGTTTATTGCTGTACCGTTAGGCATATTTATTGGATTGAGTCCTACTATAAAAAGTGCGTTTAACTGGTTTATTCAGATTTTTAAACCTGTATCTCCTGTGGTTTGGTATTTATTGGTTTTTATGATTGTGAAAACTTTACTTATAGATTCTAATGAAGATAGCTCTTTTACTATTTCGTTTATAAGTGTGGGTTTATGTTCTATGTGGGCGACTTTGGTAAATACGGCAATGGGTGTATCAAGTGTGGATAAGGATTTTATTAATGTAGCCAAAGTGTTAAAGCTTGGAAATTTTCAGAAAATATTTAAAGTAGTGTTACCATCATCTTTACCATTAATATTTACAGGGTTAAAAATCACTTTGTCTGTGGCGTGGATGGTGTTAATCGCTATTGAATTATTAGCACAGAGCCCAGGTTTAGGCTTGTTTGTTTGGGAAGAGTTCCAAAATGGAGCAAACGACTCGAATGCAAAGATAATTGTTGCCATGTTTGTGATTGGTATTATAGGTTTTTTATTAGACCGATTGATGCTAACGATACAAAACTGGGTGTCTTTTGATAAAACAGACGCGATTTAATAGATGTTGAATGGTTTAAATGTTTAATCGTGTAATCGAATAAACGAATCGCCAAAGCAATGATTAAACAAAGAAGAAATGGCATACTTAGAATTAAATAATATTTATAAGACTTACGGACAAGGTGAAAATACAACCGATGTACTTTCGAATATTAATTTGTCGATTGAGGAAGGTGAATTTGTTGCGATTGTTGGGTTTACGGGTAGTGGAAAAACGACTTTGGTAAACTTGATTAACGGTTTGATAGAGCCAACAAAAGGAGAAGTTTTGTTTAAAGGTTTACCAGTGCAAGGAACGAGTCATGAGCGCGGGGTGATTTTTCAGAATTACTCATTGTTACCTTGGTTAACGGTCGGACAGAATGTGTATATGGCGGTCAAGGAAGCGTTTCCTAAAAAAAGCAAAAAAGAGTTGAATACTATTGTTGCTGATTATGTTGATATGGTGAGTTTAACACCGGCAATTAACAAACGACCTAAAGAATTGTCAGGAGGTATGCGTCAACGTGTCGCCGTTGCTAGGGCATTGTCTATGAAGCCAGAGATGATTATTATGGACGAACCACTTGGTGCATTGGATGCATTGACTAGAGGGAATCTTCAAGATGAAATATTAAATATTTGGGGAAAAGATAAGCGTACCGCATTATTGATTACCAATGATGTGGATGAAGGTATTTATATGGCAGATCGTATTATTCCTTTACGTCCAGGACCAAATGCAACTTTAGGGCCTGAGTTTAAAATTGATATTGAACGCCCTCGTGATAAGACTGAGATGAATGATAATGCAAATTTTAAGGAAACTAGAAATGCCATTATTGAATATTTAATGGACATTGGAGATGAAAGAAAGTCTGAAGCTAAAGCGGAATTTGTACTTCCAGATTTGAGTCCAAAGGATTTTGTTAATCAATTTAAATAAGTAAACGAGATGAGTACCATACTTGATCATACAAAAACAAATAGTTTTATTGATAACGGACTTTTTCCTTCAAATGAGGTGATGCTGGATTTAAAAAAACTAAAGAAAGTATATCCAACTCCAAAAGGGGATTATGTGGTTTTGGAGGATTTGAATCTTCAAATTAGAAAAGAAGAATTTGTTACTATTATTGGACATTCTGGTTGTGGTAAAACGACAATGCTTTCAATGATTGCAGGATTAAACCCGATTTCTGGAGGTAATATCTCAGTTTTAGGAAAGCATATAAAAGGTCCAGGACCAGATAGAGGCGTAATTTTTCAATCCCCTAGTTTAATGCCTTGGATGACATCGCTTCAGAATGTATTGTTAGGTGTGAATAAAGTTTTCCCGCATGCGACAAGAGCACAACGAAATGATATTGCGAAATACTATTTGCAGAAAGTAGGATTGGAAGATGCTTTTAATAAAAAAGCTTCGGAACTATCTCAGGGCATGCAACAACGTGTTGGTATTGCTAGAGCTTTCGCTATAAAGCCCAAAGTATTATTGCTTGATGAACCTTTTGGGATGTTAGATTCTTTAACGCGCGGCGAACTTCAAGATATTTTAATAGAAATATGGAATAAAGAAAAAATTACAGCAGTGATGATTACCCACGATGTAGATGAAGCTATTTTTTTAGCAGATAGAGTCGTCATGATGACTAGTGGACCAAAAGCCAAAATTGGTGATATTTTAGACATTGATTTTGAAAGACCGAGAACTAGGAAATCGGTTTTAGAACATGATGATTATTACAAATACAGAAAGCATTTAATCGATTTCTTAGAGCATTAATTAGAGAAGAATAAACAACAAACCTTATAAGATGATTTAGAGGTTATGAAAGCTAAGAATTTTCATAATGATAGGAGACCTACACCCATATTTTAACAAAACATTGAATCAAGAATAATTAAGATTAAAACAAAAACTCAGAAACAATTAAAATTTAAAAACAAGGAAACATGAAAAAACAATATGTAATTTTTGGACTATTGCTAGGGTGCTTACAATTTGCACAAGCGCAATTTACATTAGATGGTGAATTTAGACCACGAACAGAATACCGTAACGGGTTTGGAAGTTTAATAGCTGATAATGCTGATGCTGGTTTTGGTATTTCTACAAGAGCACGCTTAAATGCTGGCTATAAAACTGAAGCTTATAAATTTTATTTAAGCATGCAAGATGTTATGGTTTGGGGAGAAAACAGACAAATTTTGCCTTATGATCAAAATAATTCTTTTGCTATATTTCAAGCTTGGGCTGAAATTGATTTTGGTTCTGGTTGGTCAACTAAATTAGGACGTCAGGTGTTATCGTATGATGATCAACGTATTCTTGGAGGTTTAGATTGGGCACAACAAGGGCGTAATCATGATGCAGCATTAATAAAATACAAAAAAGATAAATTTATTTTGGATGTTGCGTTAGCCTTTAATCAAGATTATTCTAACCCGACTGGTTTTGTAAGTGCAGGAACAGCTTATAATACAACAGGTTTCTTTTCATATAAAACGATGCAATATGCTTATTTAAAACAATCTTGGGAGAGTTTTTCAGGTAGTTTGTTATTAATGAACAATGGTTTTCAAGAATTTGATACCAATAGCGATGCAGATGGCGTAAGTAATTTGCAAACATTAGGCACCCACTTAAATTATAAAAAAGGGAGTTTCGGAGCGGCGTTTAATGGTTTTATTCAAACAGGAAAACGTCAAGGCGAAGTTGATGTTAAAGGTGCACATTTATTAGGATTGGATTTTACGTTTAAAGCATCTCCAAAAGTAAGTTTAGGTGCAGGTATCGAAATTATAAGCGGAAATGATGGTGACGCAGGAGAAACTGGAGCGTTCTTTCCGCTTTATGGTACTAACCACAAGTTTAATGGATTTATGGATTATTTTTATGTAGGTAATCATGCAAACTCTATTGGTTTAGTTGATATTCACGTAAGTGCTAACTTTAAATTAAGTGAAGCATCTAGCCTTATGGTTAAAGCCTTAAATTTTAGTGGAGAACAAGATTTACCAAGTGGTGAAAATGCTTTAGGAACAGAGATAGACATCGTATTTAAAAGGAAGTTTAAAGGTTACGCTTTAGTAGCAGGCTATTCCCAAATGTTTGCTAGCGATGGGATGTATGAGCTTAAAGGAATTACTGAAGATGCTGCTGCAAGTGGACAAAACTGGGCATGGGCGATGTTAGTTATTAAGCCTAAATTCATCAACTAAATACATTTAAGAATTTCATAAGTGAATTGGAAATAATTTACATCATGTTTTAGTGTTAATTAGTTTGATATTTCAAGTCATATTGAATCCCGCTTTAGCGGGATTCTTTTTTATTCAGTAAGCGCGTTTAACAAAAAAGACTCTACATATTATGTAAAGCCTTCATTCTATTTCCCAGAAAAGAATCAATTTGACCTCTTCAAGTCAAAATGCAACTTTATTTGTTTTTAATATTTTCTTTGAATTTGTTTTAGTTTAGTGCTGCCTTTGCTGCATCAACAATTTTTTTAGAGTTTCCAACAAAAATTTGATTATCAACTATTACAACTGGCCTGCTTAAAAATGTGTAATGGTCTAGAATATAGTGTTTATAATCACGTTCGGTTAAGTCTTGGTTTTTTAAATCCATTTCTTTATATAGTTTTGAACGTTTACTAAAGAGGGCTTCATAACTTCCTGCTAAAGCTTGCATTTCTTCAACTTGTTTAACTGTTATGGCTTCAGATTTAATGTCTTGTAAAATAAACTCAGAAGATAAATTCAACTCTTTTAAAATTCTAATGCAGGTACTACAGGTTTTTAAATAATATACTTTTTTCATGTTATGGATTATTTCTAAAAACAAATTAAAACTATATTTATCAAAAAATTAAATAATATGGATTTTACATTTCAAGTTTTAAGAAATACTCGCGAGATTTTCAAAAAAATAATCGAACAGAACGCTTTAGAGGACTTGAATAAAATACCTAATGGTTTTAATAATAACATCATTTGGAATATTGGGCATGTTGTTGTTTCCGAGCAGTTATTGGCCTATAAATTGTCTGGGTTAGAATCCATGCTGTCAGACGATATGATTAATAAATTTAGAAAAGATACTAAGCCAGAAGGCAATGTAACTCAAGAAGCAGTAAACGAAATAAAAGAATTATTGTTTTCAACCCTTAAAAAAACAGAGTCAGATTATACAAATGGTGCTTTTAAAAATTATAATACCTATACTGTTTCTACAACAGGAAATACGTTAAACAATATTGATGAAGCTTTGCAGTTTGTAGCGATTCATGAAGGTTTACACTACGGCTATGTTTTAGCGCTTTTAAAAGCTATTAAAAACTAAATAAGGTTCAGCATCCCCAAAAGGAATAGCTAACTCTAGTATGCCACTAGAGTAGGGCGCAATTTCATAAGTATTATAAAGTAAAACAATACCTTCTTCACTATATCCAATATTTGTGGGTAACTCAAATTGTTTATAATCTATAAGTAAATTTTTGTTTTTTGTAGCGTCTATAAAAAAAGGATGGGCTACTGTTTTAAAAGCTTCAGCATCATTGAAAATTTGATTGTTTTGAATACGTTGTCCTGTTTTAGAATCAAAATTTAAAAAAGAAATATTCAAAATACCATGTGCTCCACCAGTATTGGTATATGAGGTCATTGCGATACTTATTATTTCTGGAGATTGATACATCACTTCCCCGTCTATTTGAGCTTCCCATAGTTGTGCTGTTTCTGGAAAGTCAGATTTAAACCCATTGTATTCATTATTAAAAGACGTGATACTCTCTTCTAAACTAGATGAGGTGATTTCATCTGGGTTGCCAATATGCAATGCCGAAATAATTGCTTTTTGTATTTCAGAATTTATTTGATTTGATACCGTTTTATCTCCATGTGCTTCAGGAATGTTTACGTCAACAATAGTATTGTTATCTGCTGTGATGTTGATATCTGAAAAACCAATTTTCTGTTCTTTGTTGCAATTGAAAAGAACTAAAAAACAACAAATCGATACAAGATGTTTATAAAGGCGCATATATTAAATTTAAACCCAGTTTAAAGATAATTATTGCATTTGGATTGAGAAAGAATTCCTGGATATAAATGATCGAGGTTTTGGTTGAAATTGTCATTCTCATAAAATCGGAAATCTTAGTAAAGATATTTTGTTATAAGATATCCATGACTAAAATTGTATTCAAAAAAAATGATTCTATGTATATTACACTCGCCTGCCAGCAGACAGGTGCGTCATTTTAAAAACAATAAATAAACGGTATGAAATTCAATACTAAAGTCATTCACGGAGGTCAAGAACACGACAAAGCTTATGGCGCTGTTATGCCTCCAATTTATCAAACAACAACCTACGCTCAAACCACGCCGGGAAGACACAAAGGGTATGAATATTCAAGAACACATAATCCTACTCGAAATGCTTTGGAAAATGCGTTTGCAAGTATTGAAAACGGAAAATTTGGTCTGGCATTTGGTTCTGGTCTTGCAGCTATTGATGCCGTAATTAAATTATTAAAACCTGGTGATGAAGTTGTTTCTACAAATGATTTATACGGAGGCTCTTTTAGGTTATTTACCAAGATTTATCAGGATTTTGGAATAAAATTTCATTTTATTGGCATGCAAAATGCGTCCAATATTGAAGCTTATGTAAACAAGAATACAAAGCTTATTTGGGTTGAAACACCAACAAACCCAATGATGAATATTATTGATATTAAGGCTGTATCATCTATTGCAAAAAACAATAATATTTTATTAGCTGTGGATAATACGTTTGCAACCCCATATTTGCAACAACCATTAAATTTAGGAGCTGATATTGTAATGCATTCGGCTACTAAATATCTTGGCGGACATAGTGATGTGGTAATGGGCGCTCTTACAGTTAATGATAAAGATTTGGCTGATAAATTGTACTTTATTCAAAACGCAAGCGGCGCTATTTGTGGTCCTCAAGACAGTTTTTTAGTTTTAAGAGGTATAAAAACATTACATGTTAGAATGCAACGCCACTGCGAAAATGGTACAGCTGTTGCTGAATTTTTAGCGAATCATCCAAAAATTGAAAACGTGTATTGGCCTGGGTTTAAAAGTCATCCTAATCATGAGATAGCCAAAAGTCAGATGAGCGATTTTGGGGGAATGATATCTTTTACAACAAAAGGAAATAATTACGAGGACGCTATTAAGATTGTTGAAAAACTAAACGTATTTACTTTGGCGGAGTCTTTAGGCGGTGTAGAATCTCTTGCAGGACATCCAGCAAGTATGACGCACGGTAGTATACCAAAAGAGGAACGAGAAAAAACGGGTGTTGTAGATTCTTTAATTAGACTTAGTGTGGGTATTGAAGATATAGATGACTTAATTGCTGATTTAGAGCAAGCGCTAAATTAACTTGATTATGTTTTGTGTATTTTGATTTTCTAATTCAGGTAAAAAATGTACCCAATATTTAGCCAGACCAACCAATCATCATTTTTATCATAATTTCTCCAATTATGGTCTAATCCATCTATCGCGTCATTAAAATAATATTGCCATCTTAAATCCAACATTAAGTCTGAAAGTTTAGTTAGTTTATAACGAAATCCAACGCTGGAAACTACTGAAAAAGCACCGCCACCATCTAAATTAATAGGGTACGAATCACTACCAACAGGAAAATTTTCAAACCATAAGGAATAAATATTTGTTCTGTCAAAAACATCACCAATTGCATTAGGATTCGGATTTGTATATGTGGTACTTGCTTTTGGACTAAAAGACGTGTAATGAACCCCAATACTCACAAAAGGAGCAAAACTGTAGGCGAATCCTTGAAAATCACGAATACTTAAAGGGAAAAACTCAAGTTGAGTACCAATATCAAGATTCTCTGCAACACCTTTATGAGCTCTAAGTTTATCTGCATTTGTGGAAATTTTATCAGGAAGCACCCAAAAGCCCAAGTGTTCAAGATTTGTTTTATTATAAGAAATCTCATTTCTTAATTTAAAATGATCATTAAAATAGGTGTCTGTTGTATAGCAATTACAATCTGCTCTGTATGCGAAATTTAAATAATGAACAAGCCCTATACCAAAACCTGTATTTCCAAAGTTGGTTTTTGATTCGTTACTGCTTCCAAAATCTGAACGAAACTGTACCGGACCAGCAATAACACCTAATTCATGAGAAAAGCCAAGTTGAGCATTTGTTGTTTGAACGATAAGAACCAAGCAAAAAATAGAAACTAAATGGTTCAAGTTAAGCATTAAAGGAATGTTTTGAGGGCAATATTTTGAGCAAATATATAAAAACTAGTAAAACAAACAAATATTAATAAATAGCACCAAAAAAACGTTGAAAAATTTATTGCGAAATTCAAAAATAAACCGATATTTTTTTGAAGATAACGTATATTTGTATCGATAAATTACATATTCAATAAATAACGATGTAATAATTGTATATATGAAAGATAATATTGAAGCATTTTTAGACCTTGTAAAAGAACGAAATGGTCATGAACCTGAGTTTTTACAAGCTGTAGAGGAAGTTGCAGAAACTGTAATTCCTTACATTGTTCAACATGATATTTATTATGGTAAAAACATTCTGCTAAGAATGGTTGAACCTGAACGATTGATTTCTTTTAGAGTCTCTTGGGTAGATGATAGTGGTGAAATACAAGTGAATAGGGGGTATAGAGTTCAAATGAACTCTGCAATCGGCCCATATAAAGGGGGGTTGCGTTTTCATCCAACCGTAAATGCTAGTATTTTAAAGTTTTTAGCTTTTGAACAGGTGTTTAAAAACTCTTTAACGACGTTGCCAATGGGTGGTGGAAAAGGAGGTAGTGATTTTGATCCTAAGGGTAAATCAGATAATGAAATCATGCGTTTTTGCCATGCTTTTATGAGTGAATTATTTAGATATATAGGCCCAAACACCGACGTCCCTGCTGGAGATATTGGTGTAGGTGGAAGAGAAATAGGATTTTTATTTGGAATGTATAAGAAACTAAGAAATGAATTTACTGGAGTTTTAACTGGTAAAGGACAGTCTTGGGGAGGCTCTTTAATAAGACCAGAAGCTACGGGTTATGGTACAGTATATTTTGCTAAAAGTATGCTTGAAACTAAAGGAGACTCCATAAAAGGAAAAAAAGTAACTGTTTCAGGTTCTGGAAATGTTGCTCAATATGCTGCAGAGAAAATATTAGACTTAGGAGGTAAGGTTTTAACGTTATCAGATTCTTCAGGATATATTTATGATGAAGATGGAATAGACAGAGCTAAATTGGCTTACGTTATGGAACTTAAAAATGAAAAGCGAGGCAGAATAAGTGAATATATAGAAGCGTATCCAAAAGCAAAATTTGTAAAAGGAAAAACACCTTGGGAAGTTAAATGTGATGTAGCTATGCCATGTGCAACACAAAACGAGCTTAATGGTGAGGATGCAAAAATGTTATTAGATAATGGATGTATATGTGTAAGTGAAGGTGCTAATATGCCTTCTACTAAAGAAGCTGTTCATACATTCCAAAAAGCAAGAATATTATATGCTCCTGGAAAAGCATCAAATGCTGGTGGAGTTGCTACTTCTGGATTAGAAATGAGTCAAAACTCATTAAGACTTAAATGGTCAAGAAAAGAAGTTGATAATAAACTTAAAGATATTATGTCTGATATTCATAAATCATGCTTGGAATACGGAAAAGATGAAGACGGTTACATTGATTATGTAAGAGGAGCTAATATTGCTGGATTTGTTAAAGTAGCTGATGCTATGCTAGCACAAGGTATTGTTTAAATAAATTTAAAACACTTCGATATAAAAAGCTTCCTAAACATTAGGGAGCTTTTTTTGTTTAAAATATATTATTTTGAAGTAAAACTCGTTAGTTATAAATATATTTGAATATTCAAAAAACACCTATGCTTAGAAGAGTAATAGTCATTATAATTTTTCTATTTCCATTATTTCAATTTTCTCAAGATTTCTCAGTGCTTTGGAAGGGACATTTTTCGTATAACGAGATTAAAGATGTTACTAAAGGAAATAACATCATTTATGCCGCTGCAGATAATGCTGTTTTTCGTTTAGATACCCAAACCAATGAAATATCAGAGATAACTACTGTAAATGGGTTGTCTGGAGAGAGTGTTTCAACAATTTTTTACAGTGAAGATTACGAGTTATTAGTTATTGCTTATGAAAATGGACTTATTGAAATAGTATTTGATAATGATGCCGAAATTCTCACTGTAGTAGATGTTATTGACAAAGTAACGATATCGCCAACCGATAAGAAAATCAATCATATTAACGCTTATCAGAATCTTATTTATATATCAACAAATTATGGTATTTCAGTTTATGATTTGGAAAGGCTAGAATTTGGAGACACTTATTTTATTGGAAATGGTGGAAGCCAAATTCCTGTAACTCAAACTACAATTTTCGAAGATCATATTTATGCTTCTTCTCTTGGGGGTAATGGCATTAGGAAAGCATCAGTTTCTAGCCCTAATTTAATCGATTTTCAAAATTGGCAATTAGTAAGTTCTGGGAATTGGCAATCTATAGAAGCTAATGAAAATAAACTTTATGCCATAAATAGCAACAGTAAAATATATCAAGTTATAGGGAACTCAGTAAGTGAATTATTTACATACTCAAGTTTGCCTTTAGATTTAAGATCTGTTAACTCAAATTTGATAGTTTCAACCAGAGATGAAGTTTTTATATATGATTCAAATTTTGCGATTGTTGCTCAAATACCTATTAATTCTGATTTTAATACACAATATACATCAGCCATAATAGATTTAGAAAATATTTATATAGCCACAAAAGATTTTGGGATTCTTAAAATAGCTATAAATAATACATTAGTTTTTGAAGAAATTCATCCTGATGGACCATTATTTAACACGCCTTTTTCAATAGAATCAGAGCCTAATGGTGTTTGGGTGACTTTTGGTGGCTATAGTTTGTTCTACGTTCCATTTGGCAACAGGGAAGGCTTTAGTCATTTAAATAATGATAGTTGGGTTAATGTAAAATACCCAGAAGCATTTCAAGCAAGAGATATAAATGGCATAGCTATAAATCCGTTTAATACTGATCAAGTTTTTATAAGTTCCTTTAACAATGGATTAATTGAGGTTAATGAAAATGTTCCAACTACGTTATACGATCAAAACAATAGTGGACTAGAATCTTTGATAATTCCAAATAACACAAATTTTATAAGTGTACGAGTGTTAAATCCTCTATTCGATAGCAATGGGCTGCTTTGGACGTTAAGTACACTTATTGATGAGCCTCTGAAATCTTTCAACCCTGCTACAAATCAATGGAGGTCTTATGATTTTACTGATGTTATTATCGATGGTTTTACTGGTGGAAATTTAGGGTATGCTGATATTGTGATTGGTAATAATGAAACAAAGTGGATTGCATCATATAAATATGGGCTTATTGGGTTTAATGAGAACGGGAATAATCCATTAATAAAAAGTATTAGTAATGAAGACGCGAACATGCCGACTGAATTAGCTACAGCCTTAGTATTAGATAACAGAAATCAACTATGGATTGGGACCCTCAGAGGTTTACGAGTATTATATAATACATCCAATTTTTTTACAGAAGAAAACATTAGAGTTGATGAAATTATTATTGAGGAAGATGGAATTGCTAAAGAATTATTATTCGAGCAGTATGTAACGGATATCGAAGTAGATGGATCAAATAATAAATGGATTGGTACTGCAGATTCAGGCTTGTTTTACCTCTCCCCAGATGGGCAAAACACGATATTTCATTTTACTAAAGACAATTCGCCTTTGCCCTCAAATAGTATTAGTGATGTGTCATTAGATAAAATAAACGGTATCGTTTACATAGCAACAAGTAAAGGACTCCTTTCTTTCAACTCGGGTGGTTCAATCCCTATTGAAAATTTAGAAGAAGCATTCGCTTACCCAAATCCAGTAAGGCCTGGGTTTAATATTATAGAGGATAAAGTAAAAATTAAGGATATTTCAGAAAATGTAAATATCAAAATTACTGATATTGAAGGAAATTTAGTTGCCGAAGCGCAATCTAGAATAAATCAAAGATACCAAGGGTATAATTTGGAGATTGATGGAGGGACAGCCTATTGGAATGGTAAAAACCTAGCAAACAATGTAGTGGCATCGGGAGTTTATTTGGTTATGCTTTCAGATTTAGACACGTTTGAAACTAAAGTTTTAAAATTAATGGTGGTTAGATAATGCTTATAACTACAAACGCCATTGTGCTCTCCAAATTAAAATATAAGGATAACGACTTAATTGTAAAGTGTTATACTCAAGAAATAGGTAGTGTTAGTTTCTTAGTAAGAGGTGTTTTGAAAAGTAAAAAAGGGAGCTCCAAAGCGGCTTACTTTCAGGTATTATCTCAACTACAAATAGTCTTTACTCATAAAAACACTAGGTCCTTACAAAGCATTAAAGAAACTAAGTCAAATGGTGTTTATACGAGTTTACATTCTCATGTTTTAAAAGGGTCAATTGTTATGTTTTTATCTGAGGTGTTATCAAATACACTGCAAGAAGAAGAAGAAAACCAAATACTCTATAGTTATTTGGAAAACACGCTTTTATGGCTCGATTCGCAATCTGAATACTCGAATTTTCATTTATTATTTCTTTTAAAACTAACAAAATATTTAGGCTTTTATCCAGACACTACGCATATAGAACTTCCACTTTTTAATCTACAAGAAGGACACTTTGAAATGAAATCAAGTAATAAATATACTGTTTCTGGTGAAAATTTAATACTTCTAAAAAAGCTATTAGGCACAACATTTGATACATTACCAAGTATAAAAATTAATGCAAAGCAGAGGCAGTCATTTTTAAGTATGATTTTGCTTTATTTTGAACTACATTTGGGGAGTTTTAGAACCCCTAAATCTTTACAGGTATTTAATCAAGTTTTTAGCTAAAACCATGAGGTCGCTTTATTTTATTTTATTTTTTATACTGGTCTCTATAGGCTCTCGGGCTCAAAATATAAAAGTTCTTAATAAGATTACTAAAGCCCCTATTTTTGGAGTAGCCGTTTATAATGTAGATAAATCTAAAAGCGTTATAACTAATTTTAGAGGTGAGGCAGATTTGGAAGAATTTTCAGATACTGAAATCATTTATTTTAAGCATTTATCTCATGTTTTAAAGTCCTTAACAAAGCGGGAAATCGTGAAATCAAATAAAGTGTTTTTGGTTTCAAATACACAAGGTTTAGAAGAAATTGTAATTTCTGCATCTAAATTTCAACAAAACAAAAGAGATATTCCACAGAAAATAGTCAGTATAGACGCCAAAAATATTCAGTTTACAAATCCTCAAACTAGTGCAGATTTATTAGAAAATTCTGGACGAGTTTATATTCAAAAAAGCCAGCTAGGTGGCGGAAGCCCAATTATTAGAGGGTTCTCAACAAATAGATTGCTAATTACTGTTGATGGTGTAAGAATGAATAATGCTATTTTTAGAGGTGGAAATCTTCAAAATGTCATTTCAATCGATCCTTTTTCAATTCAAAATACCGAAGTTACTTTAGGCTCAGGCTCAGTAATATATGGTAGTGATGCTATTGGGGGCGTTATGAGTTTTTATACTAAAAAACCAAAATTATCCTATACCGATTCTTTAATGTTTAGTGGGAATACAGTGGTAAGATATGCTTCAGCTAGTAATGAAAGAACGGGGCATTTTGATTTTAATTTAGGGTATAAAAAATGGGCTTTTATATCGAGTGGGACGTATACTAATTTTGATGATTTACGGATGGGAAACCATGGTCCTGATGACTACTTAAGACCTGAATTCGCTTTAGCCACTGCCAATGGTGATGTGATTATACAAAATAGCGATCCATTAGTTCAAAAATTTTCTGGTTATAATCAGGTGAATTTAATGCAGAAAGCGCATTACGAACCTTATGAAGACTTAAGTTTTGATTTAGGCCTGCATTATACAACAACATCGGATATACCAAGATATGACCGTTTAAATCGTTACAGGAATGGTCTGTTGCGTTCTGCCGAATGGAATTATGGCCCACAACAGTGGTTCATGTCTAATTTACAAGTTACAAAGCTGAGTAGTAAATCAAATTTGTACAATAAAATAAAAGCCACTATCGCGTATCAAAATTTCAAAGAAAGTAGAATCGATAGAGACTACCAATCATCCGTACGACATAGTCGTGAAGAAGCGGTTGATGCCTATTCTTTTAATTTAGATCTAGAAAAAAGGGTGTCGACTAAAACACAATTTTTCTATGGTGCCGAGTATGTTTATAATAAAGTAAGGTCGACCGGAAAAGAAGTGGACCTATCAAATAACACTCAAGTATCAAGCGTTTCCAGATACCCTAATGGTTCAAGTTGGCAGTCGGCCGCAGTGTATTCTAGTATTAAATATAAGCCAAATCGAAAGTTTGTATTCCAGTCGGGTTTACGATTTAATTATGTAACCTCAGAAGCTGATTTTACTGAAAATAATGCCTACTTAAATTTACCGTTTGAGTCTGCGAAGAATGAATCTGAAGCCTTAACGGGAACCGCTGGTATCAGTTGGTCGCCAAACTCTACGATACAATGGAAATTAAATGCGTCTTCAGCATTTAGAGCCCCTAATATTGATGATGTTGGCAAGGTGTTTGATTCCGAACCTGGCTCAGTGGTGGTGCCAAACAACGATTTAAGACCAGAATATGCTTATGGTGGGGAACTCGGTTTAAAACTGAATTTTGATGACAAACTAATTCTAGATATGAGTACCTATTATACCTATTTGGATAATGCATTAGTGAGAAGAGATTATAGTTTAAACGGTGCAACCGAAATTATTTATGATGGAGGATTAAGTAATGTTCAGGCTATGCAGAATGCATCTAAGGCTTGGATTTATGGTTTTGAGGTTGGCTTAAAAATGCCAATTACAAAACAACTGGATGTAACATCGCAGTATTCTATAATTGGAGGCACAGAGGAAGCAGGAGCCATTGAAGTACCCATAAGACATGTCGCTCCAAGTTTTGGAAATACACACGTGCTTTGGACTGCTAAAGATTTAAAATTAGATTTTTTTGCTAATTATAATGGCGGTTTAGCCTTTAATCAATTAGCGCCTTCAGAAATTGAGAAAGGGTATATGTATGCTTTAGATGAAAACGGGAAACCTTACAGCCCATCTTGGTATACACTTAATTTTAGAGCGCAATATCAAATCAATACATCTATCACAATAATTACAAGCCTAGAAAATATAACAGACCAACGTTATAAAACCTATTCTTCGGGGATTGCGGCCGCAGGACGAAACTTTATTTTGACTTTGAAATATAGCTTGTAGAGACATTACGAGTAAGAAAGGCGTGGTAACATTTCTAACTGAAACCTA
>Ga0209194_1000221_pt1 | contig 49975 bp, 49 predicted proteins | sample COGITO_mtgs_1004_FD_184787 | JGI IMG/M metagenome (GOLD analysis project Ga0209194, IMG submission 184787) | Pelagic marine microbial communities from North Sea - COGITO_mtgs_100413 (SPAdes) (version 2) | ecosystem: Environmental > Aquatic > Marine > Epipelagic ... | reverse complement strand
CACTTTCATACCTGACTGATGGGCTGCCTGGGCCGCTTCGAGGGTGGTCGGGAATTCCGCGATCGACATACCAAAGGACAGCGATTCCTCGATGTGCGCCAGCGTGGCATCGTCGTGACTGGCCAGTGGAATGGCCGCGGCCTGACAATGCGCGGCAATCTGCTGACGGAAGGGGGTGCTATAGAGCTCACTGCTTTGCTGATGGCTGGCGATAAAGGCCGTCATCTCGGCATCGCTAAAGTTCATCTTGCCTTGATAATACTGAATGTACTTATCGAGCCGGGCAAACTGCCGTTGGCCGGGCGCATGATCCATAATACTGACCAGGCGCACCAGGGGATTATCGGACAACTCGGTAAACAGTTCTAGGCAGCTTTTATGGCTGACTTCACAGCGCAAATGCACCAGGTGGTCCGCGCGTGTCAGGCCCAGTGCGCAGGTTTCCACCAGCGACGACAACATATAATGCAGACTCTTCAAGCGAAAACCATCGGCCTTGATATCACCAATGGAGACGGCATCGAACACGGTGGTGATGCCCGAGGCAATCACCTGGGCATCGTGGGTCAGCACCGCCGATCGACCCGGCCATTGCACACCGGGCCGAGGTACAAAGTGCTTTTCCATATTGTCGGTGTGCAGTTCGATGAGGCCGGGTAGCAAGTAGTCACCGCGACAATCGATCGCCTGCGGCAGGCTCGAGGCGCCACTCTGGCATTCCTGAATCAGGCCGTTTTGCACCACCAGGGTGCCGAGCACCACCTCATTATTGAGCACTAACTGAGCCCCACTGAAGATCTGTTCTGAACTGTTACTCATGCGCTTAACTCCCCGGTTTGGACCAGCACGGGGGCAAAGTCCACCACCCGATCGGCAACACAGTCGCGTACTTCTTCATCGTGAAAAATGCCGACAATCGCCGAACCCTGTTGTTTGGCGGCATTGATCAGTTCGATCACCACCCGGCGGTTGACGCTGTCCAGTGACGCGGTCGGTTCATCGAGTAGCAGAAAGGGCGACGGGCGAATAAAGCCGCGCGCGATATTGACCCGTTGCTGCTCACCACCGGAAAAGGTCAGCGGCGATAGAGCCCAGAGGTGTTCGGGGATATTCAGGGTGGTTAACAGCCGCTGGGCCGCGTCAATGGCAACATCAACCTCGACCCCAGCGGCCAACAGTGGCTCCTTGACAATATCCAAGGTCGCCACCCGCGGCACCACGCGCAAAAACTGGCTGACGTAATTAACATAATGCGCACGCAAATTCAGTTTTTGAAAATCCGGCGCACTCAACAGATCAATCTGTTGGTTATCGAAGTGGTAAATGATCTCGCCCTGCTCGCACAGGTAGTTGCCAAACAGACTCTTCAGTAGCGTACTCTTACCCGAGCCGCTGACGCCTTTCAACACCACACACTCGCCGCGTGCGACCTGCAAATTAAAATCGCGCAGCACCTGGTAGCGGACTTCCTGGTGGTGATGCAGGACAAAGGTCTTGGATAAATTTCGAACGTCAATCGCCATCGTTTGCATACAGATTCCTTAAAAACTCAGCACAGAGTTAACCAATAACTGGGTGTAAGCGTGTTGTGGATCGTCGAGCACCTGATCGGTTAAACCGGTCTCGATCACGCGGCTGTCTTTCATCACGATCATCCGATCGGAGAGCAGCCGTGCCACCGCCAGATCGTGCGTGACCAGTACCACCGAGAGTTGATATTCGCGCACCAGGGAACGCAACAGATCGAGAATGCGCGCCTGTACCGACACATCGAGACCACCGGTCGGTTCGTCCATAAAGACTAGGCGCGGGGCCGTGGCCAGGGTGCGGGCAATTTGCAGGCGTTGCTGCATGCCGCCGGAAAATTGCGTCGGCATGTCGTCGATGCGTTGGGTGTCCAGCTCGACCTGGCGCATCCACTCCGTACTGGTGGCACGCAGTTGGCCATAGTGGCGCGCGCCGACGGCCATCAGTCGTTCGCTGATATTGCCCCCGGCACTGACGCGCAAGCGCAGGCCATCACGCGGGTTCTGATGCACCAGGCCGAGATCGGTGCGCATCAACAGCCGCCGACGTGCTTCCGACAGTTCATAGAGCGACTGGCTTTGACCGGCCGTATCCTGATAGATGACCTGGCCGGCGTCGGGCGGCACACTGCCACACAAACTCTGCAATAGGGTGCTCTTGCCGGAGCCGGATTCCCCGACAATGGCCAGGACTTCACCCGGATAGAGCTCAAACGACACATCCTGAGCACCGGTGTTCGGCGCATAAAGACGGGTCAAATTCTTAACCGATAACAGACTGGTCGGTGCCTTGCCTTGGTAGTTAAACATCCTGTTCTCCTTGCACGGTTTCGCTCACGCGATTGGCACTGCCCTGAAAGCCCTGGGCAACCCGCGCCTGACAGTAATCGGAATCGGAGCAGATAAATTCTCGTCGCCCGGCGTTATCGAGCACTATTTCATCGAGGAAACTGTCACCGGCGTCGCACACCGCGCAGTTGTCGGGCCACTGCTCGATCTCAAAGGGGTAGTCGTCAAACTCCAAACTCTTCACATCGGTATAGGGCGGCACAGCATAAATGCGTTTCTCACGACCGGCGCCAAACAACAGCAGTGCTGCCGACTGGTGCAACTTGGGGTTGTCGAATTTCGGGATCGGCGACGGGTCCATGATATAGCGTTGATTGACCTCGACCGGGTAGGCATAAGCGGTAGCGATCTTGCCGTATTGGGCAATGTCTTCGTACAGTTTTACGTGCATCACGCCGTACTCCGCTAGAGCATGCATCTTGCTGGTTTCACTTTCACTCGGTTCGATAAAGCGCAGCGGTTCCGGAATCGGCACCTGGAACACCAGTATCTGATGTTCCTGCAAGGGCCGCTCGGGAATGCGATGCCGGGTTTGGATCAATGAGGCCTGCGCCGTTTCGGTGGTCGTCGCCACGCCGCTCACCTGATGGAAAAACTTACGAATCGAGACCGCATTGGTGGTGTCATCGGCGCCCTGATCGATCACCTTCAAGACCTCATCCGGTGCAATAATGGCGGCGGTGATCTGAATGCCGCCGGTACCCCAACCATAGGGCATGGGCATCTCGCGACCACCGAACGGCACCTGATAACCGGGAATGGCAATGCCCTTGAGCAAGGCCCGGCGGATCATTTTTTTCGTGGTCTCATCGAGATAACCGAAGTTATAGTGAATCGGTTGGACCTTAGCGTGCACTGTCATCGGTGACCTCCAGAGCGTCAGCGTGGGATGGGCGGACGGACGGTTGCGAGCGCTTATCGCTCGGGTTTTCGGTAGGCTGTTGCGCACTGGCCTTGGCGCGTAAGCTGCGAATCAATTCCAACTCCGATTGAAAATCGACGTAATGGGGCAGTTTAAGATGCGACACAAAGCCGGAGGCATCGAGGGCATCGCAATGGGCCAGAACAAATTCCTGTTGCTGGGCCGGGGCGTCCTCCGGCTCATTAAATTCGTCGCCGCGCAACGCGCGATCGACCAACGCCATGGCCATAATTTTTCGTTCGTTGTAGCCGAAGCTGAGGCCATAGCCTTGGGTAAACTGTGGCAAGGCGTCCTTGCTGCCGACGAACTGATTGACCATGTCACATTCGCTGATTTCGATTTCACCCAAACACAGGGTGTCGTCCATCTCGGCGCAGTAGAACTCGACTTCAACCCAGCCCATGCGGATTTCGCCGGCAAAGGGATGATTGCGCGCATACCCGCGCTGAGTCGAGTAGGCCATGGACATTAGAAAGCCTTCATCGCCACGTGCTAAGGCTTGCAACCGGGTAGTGCGCTGCGCTGGAAAGGTCAATGGCTCAAGCGACAGGTCGACCGGTTCGCCCGCGCTCGCAGTGGGCGATGACAGCAACCCTTCCTGACGCAGCAAATCGCTCACCCGATGAGCGCTGAGCGAGTCAGTCGCCGTGCTCGGGTCCACAGCCGCTGCGGTTGCAATGTCGGTTTGAACCGGCGCACGATTTTCCAGCAGTTGGAAATTCAGCAGCCGATGGGTGTAGTCGAAGGTCGGCCCCAATACCTGGCCACCGGGTAAATCCTTATAGACCGCCGAGATGCGTCGTTCGATGCGCATCGCGCGAGTATCGACCGGGGCACTGTAGCCGAAGCGCGACAAGGTGGTGCGGAAGGCGCGGATTAAAAAGATCGCCTCGACCAAATCACCCCCAGCCTGCTTCAGAGCAAGACCGGCCAGGTCACGATCGTAGAGGCTGCCCTCGGTCATGATTCGGCTGATGGCAAACGGACACTGTTGGCTCAATTGCGCGACCGAGACCTCGGCCGCCTGCGCGTCGCCGCGACAGTAGGCCGCGAGCAAGCGATGGGCATTGTCGATGGCCTGTTCGCCACCCTTAACGGCTACATACATGCGGCGTCTCCTTCGAGCTGAATACGGGTGGTACGCGGCAGAGCAATGAGCTCTGAGTCGCGGCAGATAAAGATATCAAAACCCATCGGGAACGAGCCGTTGCAGTCGGCCCGTTGGTGCCAAAAGGCTGCATCGATCTCGGTCAGATTCAGACGCTTCACCGGTCCCTGTGGATTGATGCCAGGGCCCGTTAAGCGCACACAGCCGGCTGTCGCTTCAGCGCTCACGGCAGTTAGATCCGGCCCCTGATAGTCGATCACCAGGGTAGCGCCCAACTCAGGCGAGGCCATGGTGCCCAGGCCCAGCTGGGTCAAATCAAGGTGCGCCAGATCGGCCTGGCGGCAGACTATAAAGTCAGCCTCGGCCACCGCGACCACTTCACTGTTCAGGGTCAGGCGCACCCAGCGAGCCAACTCAGCAGACGGTAGGCTGGCAGCAAAGGCCACCTGGACGTCTCGATTAACCAGGTTTTCCACTAATATCTGGCAGGCCGGTGATAAGCCGACTGGATCTAAGGGTCCTGTTTCTTGCATTAGGCTTAGCGCACGACCAGGGTAGGATTGGGCATCGAGAATCTGGCGAAATTGGCGCGCCGATTGTTCGGCCGCGCTCGGCGCTTGGGCGGGCGTAGGTGCTTGGGCGGAAGTAGGTGCTTGAGTCGTCATATCAATCTCCTCGCACCAGAGTGAAAAAATCAACCTTGGTGCTACTTATTTGCTGCTGGCGCGCGGCATGACGCTGCGCCAAAGTGGCGGCCAACTGGCGCATCGGCACGGCCAGACGCACCGCTTGCGGTACCTGCATGGCGGCATCGAGTAACGCGGCCAGCAATGAATGAGTGGCATTCGCGCCCAGGGTCATGGCAAAACCGCGGGTGCCATCGTGCAGCACCACCTGCGTTTTGGTGACACTGGCATCGCCCAAATTAAAGGCCGCGCCGTCGCCACTAACCCGACCGCGCACTGTCACCAGTCCGGTCTCGGGCCCTTGGCTGAGTTCATAAGGCGCGGCCCAGTCGGCGTGCTGATACAGATCCTGTAAGTCGTGTTCATTGGCCAGGGCAAACAGACGTTGCCATTGACTGCGGGTGTACTCTTGTCGGCTCATATCAGCTGACCTCCGTGGTATTGAAATCGATTTGATATTGCAGCCGGTCGGGGCGGGAGTAGCTCACCGATACTTCCACCAACGTCCGACTCTGTTGATCGTGATTGACCGATTGCACTATCGCCAGCGGACTGTCGACCGCGCACTTCAAGTGAATCGCCTGCCGGTTGGTGGCGAGGACGGCCGAAAACTGAATCTGACTGCGCTGCAATGTGCGTTGATAATGATTTTCGATGTGGCGGTGCAGCGACCCCCCGCTATAGCTGGTCGCGATACCGGGCAGCGCCTGCGCCCACACGTAATGGTGAATCAAACAGACCGGCACCTGTTCCATAAAGCGCAGCGTTTGCAATTCCATCAGGGTGCCACCGGCCGGATACTGGAGCGCAAAGATACGCCCTATCCCGGCTGGCACAGTGGCGACCGTGTAGGAACGCGTAGCGAGCAACAGTGCTTGACTCGACTTGCCTTTCTCGGTCAAATTTTTAGTAAACTTACCGGCTGGGTTGAGCAGGTATTCGATCTGATTGGAGACCACCTGGGTGCCCCGTCCCTGTTGTTTTACGACCAGACCGGCACGTACCAATTGATCGATCGAACGCCGTACCGTATGGCGGTTGACTTTAAAACGGCTCGCCAGTTTCATCTCGGACGCTAACAAATCGCCCGGTTTTAAATGGCTTCTAATATCCTGTTCCAGCAACAGGGCTACCTGCCGATATATCGGGTCAGCGGCCATACCATCTGGCTTGTCTAGACAGGTTTCTATATTAAGCGCCTGAGCCTGCATCGGGTGCCCTTAGATAAACGACTTGCGAATGAATTGGGAAAGAATATCGAGCAGCGACACGGCGAGAATGATGATCAGAATAATGGCGCAGGTATTGGCGAACTGAAAACCGCGCATCGATTCCCATAACACCACACCGATACCGCCGGCACCCACCATGCCAATGACCGTGGCCGAGCGAAGGTTCGATTCAAATCGATACAGGGTGTAGGAGATCCACAGCGGTAAAACCTGGGGAATCACCCCGAAAATAATTTCCTGCAAGCCATTGGCACCGACGGCACGAACGCCTTCAACCGGACCCGGCTCGATAGCCTCAATGGCTTCGGAAAATAACTTAGCAAGCACGCCGGTAGTGTGAATAAAAAGTGCCATCACGCCAGCGAACGGACCGAGGCCCACGGCGACCACGAACAACATGGCAAACACCAACTCATTAATAGCGCGCGCAGCATCCATAAGACGTCGAATCGGCTGATAGACCCAGACTGGCACCAGATTTTCGGCACTAAGAATACTAAAGGGTACCGCCAAAATAACCGCCAGCAGAGTGCCCCAGATGGCGACCTGTATAGTCACTAGCATCTCGGCGACATAGAACTTCCAGTTTTGAAAATTGGGCGGAAAAAAATCACCGGCCAGTATCGCTATATTGGCGCGATCCCGAATCAGCATGCCAAAGTCCATTTCAGCACCCTGCCAGGCCCAGATTAAAACCAGTGCGGCCATGGGCCAAAGCACCAATGAACGTAGGGCGCGCCAGCGATTGATCGAGCTGTAATGCATTTGCGTAGCAGCGGTGTTGGACGGTTGGGTGGGTATGGCTTGATGAGCGGTCATAGGTTGTCCAGATTTTGTGCCGAATAACAGCGACCCTAAAAGGTCGCTGCTGCTCAGGTTGGGGTTTGATTGCCAGAGCGGGTCCGCCCTGCGGGCAACCTTACTGCTGTGCTTCCAACGCCGCCATCATGCGGTTCAATTCGCCTAACTGGGCATTGATGGCCGCTATATCAGTCTCTTTGGTCTTAATATCGCTGGCCGTTAATCGGATCAGTTCTTTGTATAAGACCAATTGGCGGATCGGCAACAATTGCAAATCGCTCGACGCTTTAAAGGGCGCCCATCCAATATTATTGAGATTGGTTAATTCTTGCGCGTCGCCAGTCTTGCCGTAGTTCATAATGAAGTCATAGATTGCAGATTTGGTGGCTTCATCCAGATTTTTACGCCAAACAATGGGATCCGATGGAATCAACGGTGACTTCCAAATGACCTTTATATCGTTAAAACGATCCGGGAAATTTTCTTGGATTCGGGCCATGTTTTCAGTGTTATTGGTAGCGATATCGACTTTCTTGGTCGCCACTGACAGCGCATTGGTTTCATGATTCGAGTTCATCGTGCGTTTAAATATCTTGTTCGGCTCAACGCCATTTTTGGCCCAAACATAGTAAGACGGCACCAGGTAACCCGAGGTGGAATTTGGATCACCATTACCGAAAGTGAGACTGCCTGCGTTGGCCAACATATCGGCCACGTTGTTTATTTCGGTGTTGTCTTGGTGGGTAATCAATAACGACCAGTAACCCGGATTGCCCATGACGTCGACGGTCTGCGCGAAAATTTCGCCGCCCGCCCGATCAACCGCTTCCATTGCCGACTTGTTGCCGTACCAGGCCAGGTCGACCTTATCAAAACGCATCGCTTGAATGACACCCGCATAATCAGAGGCGAAGAAAGGATTAATTTTAACCCCCAATTTTTCGCTCATATCGTTGAGAAACGGCATCCATTGGTCTTTCAAACCCTGGGTCGATTCGGTGGCAATAATGCCAAAGTTCAATTCAGCGGTTTCCGCCTGGACGATGGGGCTCAGCAGAGCTGTTGCCGCCAGCAGTCTGGCCGCTGTGGTTTTGAAGACATTTTTTAACATCGGTGCTCCTAAGTATGGTTGGTAGGTTTATAAAACGTTTTAAGATCATGCTTGGTCCTGACTTCGATCGATCGCACGATGACACCGCACATTCGACCGCCGTCAACACCGCAGGAAAACTGTGATTATCCGCCGGCCAACAGCTCTTCTATTTCATTGGCCTCATAGAGCGAGCCGAGACGATTTGTGGTCAATTCTGCGGCCGGTCCATCGAAATAGAGTTTGCCTTTTTTTAAGGCAACCACACGCTGACAATAGCTGGTGGCATAGTTCACTTGATGCAGGGTCACGACCACCGTCTTACCATCGTGTTCGTTTATGTCTTTGAGAATTTGCATAACCACTCTGGCTGCCACCGGATCGAGCGAAGCGATCGGTTCATCGGCCAAGATAATGTCAGCCTTTTGCATCAATGCTCGAGCAATGGCAACACGTTGTTGCTGGCCACCGGATAAGGTACTGGCCCGTTGGTGACAAAATTCAGCCATCCCCACCCGCGCCAGAGCAGTCAATGCTTGACTCTTCTCGGCAGCGGAAAACCAACCCAGCGTCGCCCGCCAGACCGGCATATGGCCGAGGCCACCGACCAGAACATTGGTTAAAACCGACAGTCGATTGACCAAGTTAAACTGCTGAAAGATGTAACCAATTTTCTTACGGCTTGGCTGGGTATGGGTGGTGCGTTTGCCACCTTGCTGGGTATAGTTCGACATGACGGCGATGCTGCTGATGTCGTCCGACGTCTCAGCTCGATCACCGTAGGTTAGGCCATTGATGTGCCGTAACAGCGTCGATTTACCCGAGCCCGAAGGACCAATTAAGGCCACCATGTCACCACGGTGCACCGTCAGGCTAAGGTCATCGATCGCCCGAGTGCCGCGAATAAAGGTCTTACTGACACCACGAATTTCTATAGCCGGGCGCTTTGCACCCTGATTTGATTGTGATGCGCCGACCAAGGCTGCCCGATTAACCGAACCAATAGCAGGAACAGTTTCTGAGGCCGATGGGCTGCGGTAGACACTTTGAGTACTCATGGCGTTTGCCTGTTGTTGTTAATTTGTCTAGACAACAGTAGCGAGTGTATTTGACGTTCCAGTGACCAAAGGATGAAACTTTTATGCACCTAAGAGTACATTCTGATGAATCGCCTCGTCGGCATGACCTACCCCAAAGCAGGGCGAAATTTGACTGGTCTAGGAAGATCGGGGGTTGCGGGGGGATTGGGCCGGTGGGGATTGGGCTGGCTGTAATGGGGTTGTCACACAGCTGTCATATTGAGGGCATAGCTGAGGGGTGTGTAGTTTTGACCCAAAGCTACTGAATGGGCCAACAGGGTTGGCCGGGCGTGGGCGGTTATGCATTTTTTATACAACAGGCATTAGAGTTTTTTGCGTAATAGACGCTTTAGTGGCAAACGGCCCGAGCGCAGTCGAATAGATTGAACCCAACAGTGCCTATGCCAATAGTGCTACTTCCAGCCTTGCAGCCAGCGCGTGCTGTCTTTAAGGTCTTGCCATTGAATGGCGTAGAAGTTATTCGACACGACCGCCTCGATAAAGCAATCGATTACCACGCCTTCCTCGTCAAACTCGACTTCACTGATCCGGAAGTGCTTTTCTTTTTCGCGTGGCTGCACGGCCGTCCATTTGCTGTTGAGCAGTTTTTTGGGATTGAGTTGGTTCATCGGGACTCCAAAGACGGGTTCGGCTATAGATACTCGACCCGATCCCAGTTGGATCAGGGTGGCTGCGCCTTAGGGTAAGAGCGTTAAGCGCATCTCGTGCCAGCTCAGACCGCCGTGATCGGAGGCCGATTCGGTCAGATAAACGAATCCATAGCGGGCATAGAGATCGATCAATTCAGTTTGGCACATCAGGTATAGGTCGGTTTTACCCAGCGTTCGCATGGCGTCAATAAAGTGCACCAGCAGCCGGCCGGCCATGCCCTGCTGCTGGTAGTCCGGATGCACCACGACCGACATAATCACTATCTTCTTCCCCTTGGGATCATGCCCGACCAACGATTTAAATTCATCATCGGCCATCTCTACCCTGTCGGTTGCCCCGCAATTGATAAAACCGATCACCTCGTGATCATTTTCCAGGACAATAAAACCTTCGGGGTATTGCCGAATGCGTTTAAGGATTTTTTCTTTGCTGGCCGCCTCATCACCGGCATAGGCAATCTGTTCTATAGCGAAACAGCGCTCCAGATCCCGTTCGGTGACATTGCGCAGCCTAAGGTCGGACATCATGGTCATATATTCCCAGTTAACAGAGACGGCAGGATACGCCGACACGGGATAACCATAACACTCCGGTTGCTGTTTTTAACCAAGCAATCTGCCGCTTCGGCCCATTGTCACAGTCTAACGACTGCTTAAAGGGCTATAGGGATTCAACCCCAATCTTCAACCGGGAAGCCGGCGTACTGCTCGGCCAGCCAGGCTTGGGCGTGTTCTGAGGCCAGAATGCTATTGAGCTCGGCGGCTTGGGTTCGATGGTCGAAGCTCGATTGCTCGGGAAAGACGTGTAATAAAGACGTCATCCACCAGCTGAAACGTTCCGTTTTCCAAACACGATCGAGCGCGACCTCAGAATAACGATCGAGCAAGGTATCACTGCCCTGCTGATAGTGCTGAGTCAGGCCGCGCCACAGATAGTAGACATCCGACAAGGCCAGGTTCAGGCCCTTAGCGCCCGTGGGTGGCACGATGTGCGCCGCGTCGCCGCACAGAAACAAGGCGCCATAGCGCATCGGTTCGGTGACAAAGCTGCGCAACGGAGCAATCGACTTCTCGATCGAGGGGCCGGTGATAATGGCACTGCCAATCTCCGGCGGAAAACGGGCGATCAGTTCGTTCCAGAACCGTTCATCGGACCAGTCTTCGACCCGATCGGTGATTGGGCATTGCACATAATAGCGGCTGAGCATTGCACTGCGTTGCGAGGCGAGGGCAAAGCCGCGTTCGTGCTGCACATACCAGAGGTCGGGTAAGGGCGGGGTTTCCGATAAGACACCCAACCAACCGAAGGGATAAACCTTTTCATAGTTCTTTTGCACGCTGGCTGGTATGGCTTGGCGCGACACGCCGTGAAAACCGTCGCAGCCGGCAATAAAGTCGCAATCGAGTCGTTGCGCGACCCCGTCTTGCACAAAGGTAACGTGACTGGCACCGGTCAGCTCATGCAACTGCACATCACTGACATCGTGCAACACCGGGGTCTCGATCTCGGATACCGCGGCATAGAGATCCTCGGTCACATAGGATTGGCCGTAGGCCATAAAGGATTTACCGGTCCATTTTTTGGAATCGATCAGCATGGTATGTTCACCCTGCCAGGCGACGCGTGTACCGTTGTGCACATGGCCATCACGGTCCATGCGGGCGCCGACGCCGGCCCGACGCAACAGTTCAACACTGCCCCACTCCAAGACCCCGGCGCGGATACGCGCTAAGACATGGTCACGACTTCGTTGTTCCAGCACCACGTTGTCGATGCCTTCTTTGCTGAGCAACAACGACAAGAGCATGCCCGACGGGCCACCGCCGATGATGGCCACCTGTGTTTTCAGAACCGGGGTCTGGGTCTTATGGGTCTGTGTCATGAATACGCTCCACTTTGTGCTAGGCAATTATTGTTAGGTGATCCCTGTGTGATCGAACCGTATCGGCCCAAGCGAGTATCGCTGCACACAAGTCATAGCCAAAACGTACCATTGGCATTACTATTCCAAAAGATACCCATTTACGCTTAGTGATAACTAATTGATATAGCCTAGGGAGAACGCATTGTGAAGCTGGAACTTATTGAGGCCTTTATTGCCGTGGTCGACGGCGGCAGCATCCGCGCCGGTGCCAAGCAGCTCAACCGCTCCCAGCCCGGCCTATCGAAGAAGATCCGGGCCTTAGAAGCGGAACTGGGTGTGCCCCTAATGGTGCGCAGCGCACAGGGCATTGAACTGACCCGCTATGGCGAGCACTTTCTGGTGCGCGCCCGCACCATCGTCAATGAGACCGAACGCGCGCGCGCGGAGATGGACCAGCTGCGCGGGGCGCTCGACAGTGTGGTGCGCATCTCGGTGGCACCGGCCTCCACGGTGGATCTGATTCCGCAAACCGTGCGGCTATTTCAACACCAGTTTCCGGCGACCCGATTGGAGATCTATGAAGGACTGCAGGCCGTGGCGGTCGAACAACTGCGCAGCGGTCAGATCGATTTCGCGGTTTGCCCGCTGTGGGAGCCACTACCAGCCAGTGAATTTAGCATTGAGGTGCTTGAAACCATGCCGATGGCCGTGGTCACCAACGCCCAAAGCCGGTTTGCCGCCTGCACCACCCTGACTGAGTTGGAGCAGGCCAACTGGATACACATTGGCGCCGGCGCCAGCCTGAGTCCACTCGTGGTCAAGGTATTTGAGGCCGCCGGCCTATCGACCCCCACGCCGACCATGGAATGCTTTTCGTTGACCAGCACGCTGGGGTTTCTGTTTGCCGCCGATGCAGTGGCCCTGCTACCGGCCAAATTGACCCAGGTACCGCAGTATGCCGACCACCTAATTCAGGTGCCCATCGCGCAGGGTATCCCCAGCTATCCGCTCTACATCATTCATCGCAAAGACAGCCCGATGACCTTGATGGCCGGACACCTGGCCACCATCCTCACCCGGGTGGCGCACAACAAACTGCGCTTGGCCGAACTGGAGCTGTAACAGCGTCTCTGCTGCCGGGCAGTTCTACTGAGCCGTTCCGGCATTTTTCATAACGTCCAGCGTAAATGCCTGAGACTTGGCTAGCGCTTGGTCGACCGTCAGCTTACCTTGCAGCACCGCATTAATGCTCTGCGAGACAAAATTACCGATTGCGGTGAATTCCGGCACCGCGACAAATTGTATGCCGGTATAGGGATTGGCCGTTAGGGTGGCATCCCGAGGGTTAGCACTGTTAATGGCGTCAAATACATAGTCGGCAAAGGGCGCAGCCTGGCGATAGTTTTTATTGGCATAGGTCGACTTGCGCGTACCGGGCGGCACGGCTAGCCAACCCTCGTACTCGGCCACCCTATTGATATAGTCCTTAGACGTGGCCCAGGCGATAAAGTCTTTTGCCTCGGCCTGTAGCTTAGACGATGAGGGGATGGCCAATGACCAAGCCCATAACCAGGCCGACCCCTTCGGCGTAAGGGCCACAGGCGCCGGCGCAAACCATACCGTATCGGCCACCGTGGAGCGGCCGGCATCAAACAGCAGTCCGGCGGCGACCGTCGCGTCGACCCACAGTGCGCAATGCCCTTCGGCAAACAGCCTAAGGTTCTCAGAAAAGCCATTTTTATAGGTATCGGGTGGCCCGAACGATTGAACCAGATCAACATAGACATTCACCGCCTGGTGCCAGGCTGGCGTATCCAATTGGGGTACCCATTGCAGATCAAACCACTGCCCGCCGAAGGTATTTACCAGAGTGCCTATATTGGTAATATTCTCACCCCATCCGACCTTGCCACGCAAACACAACCCATAGATACCCTCATCGGGCGCATGCAGTGTTGCGGCAAAGGTTCGGATCTGCTCCCAGGTAGGTTCCGCGGGCATGGTGAGACCGGCTCGGTCAAACAGATCGCGGCGATAATAGGTCATCGAACTCTCGCCATAAAAGGGCAAGGCGTAGAGCTCGCCGTTGTATGACAGACTGTCCCGGATCACATCGATCAGATCGGCTTGATCATAGTCCTCGGGCAAGTCCGTTAACGGCGACAGCCAATTTTGTTTGTCCCACACCGGCACCTCATAGGAACCAATGGTCATCACATCGTATTGGCCTTCGCCGATGGCTAAGTCGCTCAACAACCGTCGCCGTAAAATAGACTCATCTAATACGCGCCAATCAAGCCGGATAGCCGGATGCAGTTGCTCGTATTCCCTGGACAGGCGTTGCATCAGTACCATATCGCCATTCGCTACCGTGGCGATGCGCAATACCTTGTGCTCGGCAGACTGCTCAAACAACAACAGGCCGTGGCGATTCATCAGCGAGTCGATCACGCCCTGGGCCTTGAGTTGCTTAAGCGCACTATTAAAGGATGCCAAATTCTCCTGAGCCTGGGCCGATTTTTTTGAAAACGCCACATACAAATCGATGCTTTCAATAAACTGCTTTGGAAAGGTAAATTGCCCAATCATGTAGGGGAACTGATCGACCATCAGGTCGGCGGCGTTGAACTTGTCTATGAGTACGTAGTTAACACGCCCGGCATACAACATCTTCATGGCTTGTTCGTTGCGGCTAACATATAAAAACTGGGCCGGCGCAAAGGCAATTTTCGCCTGTTCCGATATGGACCCGCGCAGCACCGCGATAGTGGTCGCTTCTGAAATTTTAGCGCCTGAGGCCTCGATGCTTTTTTTACCCAACAAACCCAGCTGGTATGAGGCGATGGGCTCGGACACCAAAAACTTTCCGCTCATCACGGCATCATAGGTCACGGGGAAGACGGCTTGATACTCTCCGATCAAGGCGAAGTTAATGGCCCGAGTGGTGGGGAAAAAATCAATCTCGACAAGGCGCTCTGCCTGCACAAACGCCGCCGTTACGATCTCATAGAGGGCACCCTGATTGTTTAGGTTTTGGCCGATGTAAGGTGGTAGATCGTAAGATGACAACCTAAGGTTTGGCTCAGCATAACCCGCTACACAGAGCAAAGACATTAGGTTAAAAAAAAGCAGATTGAGAATTTTCATAAGGCATTGAACAGCGTTTGTGGCCCGCAGCCATTTTTTGTGAACATCCAATACCCCCGCGCATAGCGTATTTCCATGTGCGGCTTAACCTAGTTTAGTATTGGCTATTCGTCAAACCGACCTTGGCAATTAACCAGCGCCGAGGAGAGATGAATAACCGGACTTAGGCGTCACGCTCGCCTACGAGACAAACACCTCGATAGAGCGTCAATTGACTATCGAGGCTTGAGCCAGGGTTCTGCTTTGGGTGATTTTTAAATTAGCTTTTCAAGCAGCGATCACAGCAAAATTAAGTAATGATAAAACGAAATTCCGACTAGGACGTTGAGCGGAAAAGTAAGCCCAAGAGCGGCTAACATCGCCAGGCCGATATCAGCCTCGGGTATCGCGCCTTTTATCGCTACTGGCGCAGCAATATAAGATGCACTGGCGGTCAAGCTGGCAACGATAATCAAGGTGCCTTCGGACATGCCGAGCAATTTACCGGCGGTGATGCCGATCACCGCCAATATTGGCGGGGCGATCAAGGCAAAAGTTAATAAGCGCCAATGATGCAGAGGAAAGGGTCTCAATGTTGATGCGGCGGTTAAGCCCATGTCCAGTAAAAATAACGCCAGTACCGCCTTGAAGGCACCGGTATACAAATCGGTTACGGCAGCGCCTTTTATCGGTCCATACATTAGACCAATTACTACGCCGCCTAACAGCAATATGACACCCTGGTTGGTAAAGGCCTCATGCCACAGTTTGGCCATCGTCGGCTTTACCACGCCAACGGTCCGCTTTTGAAAACGACGATAAATCAACAGACCGACAACAATAGCGGGCAGCTCCATTGCAACAAGATACAGGGTCACTTCTGGGGCCAGAACCAAACCGCGGGCTTCGACATAAGCCAGCGCCACGGCAAAGGTGCCGGCACTGACGGAACCATAATGAGCGGCAATACTCGCGCTGTCTGCCAAATTCAAACCGATGACTTTGCGTACGATGGGGAAAATGAGTACCGGTATCAAAGCACCCAAGGCCATCACGGTTAGTAATTCCGGCAGGACTTGCCAACCCATATTGCCGTATAGAGCCATCCCGCCCTTAAGGCCGATGGTTAACATCAGCAACAAACTCAAGGTTTGGTAAGTCGCCTTTGGCACGGCTAAATCCGAGCGGACGATACCGGCGACCAATCCAAGCATAAAAAACATCACTACGATATCGGGCATTACGTCTCCAATTTAATGTCTCAGTTGTTACAGCCACTCGGGGATGAGCGGCCAAAAATTCTATTAGTGTTGTGCCAGCGCCCACTTCAAGGAAACCAGAGCCCACTTCAAGGGAACCAGAGCGGCATACTATTATTTTCACCACAAAGCCTTTTTGATAATTACTTATCAAATAGGTGCAACGGTGAACAAGGTAGAATTTGGTTGGTTAATCGCTGTGTCGGAACTGCCAAGGCCCCAGGCCGGACGCTCTAGGGTTTGAAGACTTACCCAGCCTCTATTAAGCGCAGCACGCCGAACAAGATTGGCTGCTCCGTCATCGTGAACCATGGCATCGCCGCGCAGAATGACTACTGGGTTTATCAAGGCGAATGCGCTACGTTAGCCTCTGCTTTTAAGCCCTAATTGGTCAATAATATGAAATTAAAATCCCTATTGCTACTGTTATTGCTGGCGGCCCAGGCCCCCTGGGTATACAGCTGGTCCAACCACACGCTCATCAGTCACGACCTACTGCAGGCCTTACCCGAGGTACGCGATGCCGCCCCGGTCGAGGTGGAAAGCATAGAGGCCTTCCTGATGGCCACGGAATCAGACCTGGCCGTGTTTCTGGATGAACAGGAGCAGCAGTTGCGGAATTCGTTATGGCATTACGCGCCCCGGCCAGACAGTCTGCGTTTTATCGCCAACGGCGATGCCCAAAGCGTTCGCCAGCGTTTCACTCAAGCGATCCGTATTAACCCCAATTCGAAGCTCGCGCTTTACGTTCAGTTATTACCCGGTGAGGCGAGAGACGGCATGCCGATCGCGGCAAGCGATGTCAGAACCCTAACCGACCCAGTTCACCTGGAAGAGGTCCAATTAATACAGTTGACTGAAGGACGCCGTGTGGCGCCACTGGACGTGGTCACCACGGCTAATGATGAACCCGACCACGGCTTAGACATTGGCCTGTTCACCGACAGCAATACCGACTATGGCCTAGAGTATGGTTTTGGTGCTCAACCCTTTGGCAATCCGGCCCTGCCCTATGGCACGCAGGCCCCGTTTCACATGGGCTTCTATCATGAGCCAAAGATTATCTATGCCGCCGGCGGCTTCCTCAAACGCACCTATCCGGAATACCGCATCTTACTCTTTAAGCAATTAGCCGAGTTTGCTTTTGCCCAAGGCCATGATTACTGGGGCTGGCGGTTTATGGGCTGGGGTTTGCACTATGTCGGCGACTTCTCCAACCCATACCATGTCACCCCCTTACCCGGGGCCAGCACCTTAGATATTCTAATACCCGGCGTGTTGGGCGTGATCGGCCTACCGAGTGCGCAGCAAAAGGCGACTCAATTGACCTCGAACCGCCATACGGCACTGGAAGACTTCCAACAGGAAGTGATGGACCGTGCCTATATTGCGCACCAAACCAGCCCATTGATCAGCGCTTTGGTGCCACCGGAAACCAGCGTCCCATTTACCAATGAACAGGTAATCGGGCTGATCGCAAAAACCGCTTACGATAAGGCTGAGCAAGTCGATCGGGTTCTGCAGCAAGCCATGCCGGCAAAGTTCATTAACGATTCGGCCATTGAATACTCCGATCTTGGCGTGAAAAGCCAATTACCGGATATTGTCTTGCAGGAATCTGGCCTAGAGGCCTATCAGCGTATGGAAACAGTTGTGGCCGACCTATTGGGTGATTTTGCCCAGTACGGCACAGCCTATGTGCGCAGCATTCTGAGTCAGCCGCGCCGGTGACCGGGGATGTCGCCAAACATCAATGGCTTTGACTCCCCTGCTCTCCGATTGTTGAATTGTTGAAATTCAACATAGGTTACGCCAAGCCCCAGCGCGGCCCAGCACATTTAACCGAGGGACATCGTTCACACATTTCCGTAATTTCATGTATTTTGCATCACACATCGGCTCATTGCGAAAATATCGTGGGACCTACCGCTTGCTGGCATAGGGAGATAACCAGTATTGAAGTGGGTCTCACATTAAGCCTCTCTAAATAATATGGCCCGACTTATCAGTTCATCTCGATTGAAAACGCATTTAAAAACTACCGCCCCAAAAGTAGTTTACGATCAACTTCGCTAACATCGGCCTCAGCGCAGACGGAGGGCCGGCTTCCCTTTGTCACGGATATTTTTTTCAAAAATGTTACGCGCATCATCTTTTGACAGAGAAATTATTCGCTGTTGCAAGACAGGTTTCTAATTGGCTGCCTGGATCATCTTTACCGGTGCAACCTTAAGACCCGCCAATGCGGCAAGACGCATGGCGATAAACTCGGATGTATAGACATGCCCAGTTAATATTAATGTATATTTTAATAGTCATATCGGATGAACTCTGTCCTGACAGGGAGCCTGAGCGCGAGCCTTAGAGGAACATCCACTTTAGTACTCATAGCGAATATCGGTCCGTCTAAGAAAAGGCGACGCAGTCACGCCGCCGTTCTAATATTAAAATATTTAGATACAGTGGAATGATGATTGATTGGCAAGGCTTTCATTCAGACGAATTGAATTGAGATTTGAAATATTCAATCACATCCTAAGTCAGCAGGGCCCCGACTGTCGGAATGCGCCGGCAACCTAAAGACTCACCAGCTGCTTTGACTGAAGCCACTTTTCCTGCAAATAACTAAAATGAGCGTTCAAAGTGCTGTGCACTGTTAATCCAATTTGTCGCTCTTCTTTGGGTAAGTTCATGAATAGATTCTTCTTTGGGTCAAACTCTACGTTTCGGTCGTTGTCGTTTGGGTTTAGGTAATAATGTAGCTTTGGAAATTCGCTGGACATTTTTCCATATAGGGCTGAAACCACCTTGCCATCCTCATCCACCTGACTTCTTATTCGAAAGTAGTACATTCTAAACCTATTGAAATTAGATTCCATCGGATCATCACTGGACCTATATTCATAATATTTAGATTCACTTTTGTATCCGACCTCAGGCGCCAAATAATCTGATTTTAACTTACTTGTAGAACCCTTCACTTTAAACCCAATAAGCCCGCTCCCCTCATTTGGAAATCGAATAGCTAAATTATATTGATTATTAAAAAATCCACTTCGTCAAAGGTATAGAAAAACTCAAAATCTTTATGCAAGCCATTCCCGTGAGGCGGAACATAGTCCCCTGCCATAAAATCATAGCCAACCCAATGGCCTTTAAGATCTTTCCTATCAGCACGTAGATGAGTTTTCCTAGCATACATTGGAATTGGGTTTTTCTTTTCCCGTAAAATTACCGTCGCATCGTGATTGCCATAGCCGAAATCACCTTTAGTATCGTAATACCCTTCTTTTGTAACCAAATACCAAGTACCAAACGTGCCGAACCGAATCGCACTATCTTTGCCTTTTTTGTCGGTGTGCCCTCTACAGCTGTTGCTACCTTCCGATAACATAAATTCAAGGGCTACTGCTGCATCCTCAATAGGTACATTATTTTCATCGACGACCTTTATTTTTATGCCGACTAAGCCACCGCCGCAGGCCGAGATGGCCAGTACAAAGCCGATTATCAGAGCAGGCCTTCCATGCAGGTTCATCCCATTACCCCCTATCCGCCGATTCAACCCAATGCCCCAAAAATAACAATATACAGCATGGCATCTCAGTTAAATCCTGACCAGGTCGGGTGGAATTCGAATACACCTAAACTAAGCGCTCAGCGACCATGGCGGCGGCGCTCCACCCCGCCCAGGGCCCATGTTCCGGGTGAACTTTGTCAAGCTTGCCAAAATTTGCCCAAGAAAAATGCAATACCGGGCCCGAGTGTTTATCATAGTGGCCATATCTCAACCAAGGGCCGCGGTGCGGAACGCTACTATGTCTGACAACAAGCTTATACCTGCCATCAACATCCCCAGTGGCGCTAAATTCGTCAATGCCAAGGGCATTACCGCCATCAAAGATGGCATTAAGGCCACGCCCAAGCAGGCCGAGCGCTTGCCGAAGCCCTCGTGGTTGCGGGTCAAGTTGCAGGGCGGTGCGGCCTTTGAGCGTACCAAGACTATTGTGCACGAACACAAGCTGGCCACCGTGTGCGAAGAGGCCAAGTGCCCCAATATGGGTGAGTGCTGGAGCTCCGGTACCGCGACCATCATGCTGATGGGCGATATCTGTACCCGTGCCTGCCGTTTCTGTGCGGTGAACACCGGCAACCCCAAGGGTTGGCTGGACGCCGATGAGGCGGAAAACACCGCCCGCTCGGTTCAGTTGATGAAGTTGAAGTATATAGTGCTGACCTCGGTCAACCGGGACGATCTGCCCGATGGCGGTGCCGGTCACTATGCGGCCTGTGTCCAAAAGGTCAAGGAACTCAATCCGGATGTCGCCGTTGAGGCGCTCACGCCCGATTTTCTCGGCGTCTTGGCCGATATTGAAACGGTGGTCGATTCCGGCGTAGTGGTCTTTGCCCAGAATATTGAGACGGTACGCCGCTTAACCCATCCGGTGCGCGACCCACGCGCGTCCTATGATCAGACCCTGACCGTGCTCGCCCATGCCAAGGCCTACCGGCCAGACGTGCTGACCAAAACCAGTGTCATGCTCGGTTTGGGTGAGACGGAGGCGGAGATTCGCGAAACTCTGACCGACTTGCGCGCCGCTAATGTCGATATTGTGACCTTTGGTCAGTATCTGCAGCCCACGGTGAACCATTACCCGATAGACCGCTATGTCACGCCGGCCGAGTTCGAGGAGTATCGTCAATGGGGTCTGGATATGGGCTTCTTGGAAGTGGTGTCGGGCGTACTGGTACGTTCCAGCTATCGTGCCGAGCAGGTGTTGGCGAAGAATAACGTCGGGCTGGCCACTAGCTAGCAGCCGGACATTACTCAATATATAGACCGGCGCTCGGGTATCCGCAGCGCCGGTTTTTTTATGCCCCGATCAGGCCTGCAGACGCGGGAAGACGGTGCGGATATTGTCTTCGAAGATGGCCTGCTTTTGCGCTGCCGAGAGCTTCTTATTGCCATCGATATAACGTTTGGTGTCATCAAAGTAATGCCCGGTGGTCGGGTCGATGCTGCGCACTGCGCCGATCATTTCCGAGGCGAAGAGGATGTTTTTGGTTGGAATTACATCCAGTAACAGGTCGATGCCTTCCTGATGGTACACACAGGTGTCGAAGTAGATATTGTTGAGCACTCGCTCAGCCAAATCCCCCAAGCCCTGATCCTGCGCGATACCGCGGAACCGGCCCCAATGGTAGGGCACTGCGCCACCGCCGTGCGGAATAATAAACTTCAGCTGGGGAAAGTCTTTGAACAGATCCGACATCATCAGTTGCACAAAGGCGGTGGTATCGGCACCCAGGTAATAGGAGGTGGTGGTGTGCAGGCTGGGGTGACAGGCGCCCGATACGTGGATCATGGCGGGGATATCCAGTTCAGACATCTTCTCGTAGATCGGGTACCAGAAACGGTCGTGCAGCGGCTTGTCTTTCCAGAAACCACCGGACGGGTCCGGGTTCAGGTTACAGCCGATAAAGCCCATCTCATTGACGGTACGCTCCAGCTCGCGAACCACGGCCTTAGGCGCAACATTCGGGCTCTGGGGCAGCTGGGCGACCGGTGCGAAGTTGCTCGGGAACAGATCGCAGACGCGACGAATCAGGTCATTGCTGTGTTCGGTCCAGGCCACGCTGGTGCTTTCATTGCCCAGGTCGTGACCCATCCAGCTGGCGCGGGGCGAGAAGATGGTCAGGTCGGTGCCGCGTTCTTGCTGCAGCTTCAATTGGTTATTTTCAATGGTCGCGCGGATCTGCTCATCGCTGATCGCCAATGTGCCCTTTTGGGCTAGGTGATCGGCGTTCTGCTTGAGGTCGGCTTTCTGCTGGTCGCGATAGTGACCCAACTCGTCCGGTGCGGTGGTGTAGTGGCCGTGGCAATCGATAATCATAATGCTCTCCAGTGCGTTCACCCGTCGGCTGTCTGCGCAATCGGGTTGAACGCCACACTTATTAGTGGGTAAGGGATACGCGGCCCTGCTCGAGGCAGTGGGGCCGCGCGCTCCGGTTCAATCTTCCAGTATGATCAGTCCCGCGCCGGTGTTTGAGGCCGGCACATGGTAGAAGGAATAGATTTCCTTTGCATCCAGGCTCATGGTGCCGCGCATAATCAGCCACATCACCAGTTCAATGCCCTCGGTACCGGCTTCGCGCATTAGCTCGACATGGCTCAGGGTCTTCAGCTGCTCCGGGTCGCTGGTGAGCATGCGCAGGAAGTTCTGATCGTAGTCGGCGTTGACCAGTCCGGCGCGTTCGCCCTGCAACTGATGCGACATGCCGCCGGTGCCGAAAATCGCCACCTTGGTATCGGGGCCATAGGCCTCGACTGCGGCGCGGATTTCCCGACCCAGATCGTAACAGCGTTTCGCGGTCGGCGCCGGATACTGGATTACATTAACGCACAGCGGCACGATCTTGCACGGCCATTGCTCGGGCTCACCGAACATAATGGACAGCGGCACGGTACAGCCGTGGTCGATATCCATCTCATTGGCGATGGTCATATCAAATTCATTGAGGATCAGATGTTCGGCCAGGTGCCAGGCAAAATCCGGATCGCCTTCGGCGGACGGTACCTTACGCGGGCCATAGCCTTCATCGGCCGGCTTAAACTCCGGCGCGACGCCGATTATAAAGGTCGGAATCAGTTTGAGGCTAAAGGCCGAGGCGTGATCGTTAAAGACCACGATCACCACATCGGGCTTGTTGTCCTGGATCCAATCCCGTGCCGGCTGATAGCCATCGAACAAGGGCTTCCAGTAGGCATCCTGGGTCTTGCCGTTATCAATCGCCGCGCCAATGGCCGGCACATGGGATGTGCCCACACCACAAATCAGTTTAGCCACGGGCCTGCTCCTTCTTACTGCGGTTGCCTTCGACCGAACGGCCGCCAGCGATCATCATCTCGCGAAAACTGTCTTCGGTGACGCCAGACATGGCCGCGCCAACGTATTGCATCGAGCGACCATCGAAGATCGCCAACTTAAAGGTGTAATAGATATTACCGCCCAGTTGCAGCATACCGAGCCAGTCGCGCTCTAACACCGCGGTGCGTTGGGCTGGGGTCACCGGATACTGTGCCAGGTAGGCGCCTTCATCGGCACGGAAGGCCTCGCGATTGGCGGCCTCGTTTAATGACAGGCAAAACATATTGAGCTGGTAACCCAAACGGCAATGACGGCCGTCCATTACATAGGTACCGGGTATGTCTTCGTAATCTTTCGGCATGTGTGTCTCCATGGCGGTGGTATTCGGGCGGGGTCTATCGCTCTTGTGACTTACAGTGTTGTATTTTTTTTTGGATAGAGCCCCAGAATGGATGACAAGCAGCATAGTTAAAGGCAGAATCTGGAACAAGTTAAGTGTTTAGGACGAATCGTTCATGCAGTGGAACATAGCCGATCTACCCATCTTTGTCGCCGTGGTTGAGCACGGCGGCATCTCAGCCGCCGCGCGCGCGCTGCGCATGCCCAAGTCGAGCGTCAGTCGGTTTATTCATCGGTTGGAAGAGGAGCTGCAGGTTCGACTCTTCGAACGCAACTCACGCCAGATGCGCATGACCCAGGAAGGCGAGATCTTCCACAAGCATTGCCAGCTGATTATGGAGCAGATTCAATCGGCCGATGCCCATATGAATGGTCTGACCAAAGAACCGAGCGGCGAGCTCATGGTGTCCTTGCCGATGGCCTTCAGTCGCCTAGTGGTGGCCGGCCATCTGCACCGCTTCCACAGCCGCTATCCGGGTATCACCGTGCGCGTGAGCATCAGCCCGGTAGCGGTGGATCTGATTGGTGACAATATCGATGTGGCGGTGCAGGTCGGCGACCTGCCCGACTCGGATCTGATTGGCGTGCCCTTAGTCGAGTCGCCGCTGCTCTGGGTCGCCACCCCAGCGGTGGCGCGCAATCTGAGTCAGCTTGATGACTTGGACCGATTGGTGAGTCAGGTGAAAATTTGCGAGCAACGTTACAATCGCACACCCTTAAAGGTGCGTATTCGCGGTGACCTACACAGCCTGACCCTAAATGCCGCGCTCGAGACCACCGACCCTATCATGGTGCGCGACACCGTGCTCAACGGCTTTGGCATTGCCCTCTTGCCAGCGCTCTATTGCTACGGTGAAATCCAGGCTGGGTCTCTGGTCCAGGTGGCCCCCGAGGTGCTCTTGCAGACCACCGCCAAGGCGTCGGCGGTGTACACCAGCAAGCGCATGCTCAATGCCCGTACTCGTCTGTTTATCGACTTTTTGCGAGAACTCTGCACCAACAATACCCCCGCCAGCTACTCCCGGGCCACGCCGAGCCTAAGCGCGCAGGAGCCTGAGGGAGCGTTACCGCCCTTTTAACCATTGCTCCGTTTCTACCTCAGGCTAGCTGGCTCTGCGGGTCAGCTTTTTTGGTTTGGCTAGGGCGTACCAGAGACTTCTCGACAAAATTTCGTTGGCGCGCAATCTAGTCCATAGCGCTCATTCCAAGCCCGGCGTACCATACCCCCAGCAGTAAACCAAGCGTCTACATAGAGGGAATCTAAATGACTACACAATCAAAATACCGACCCATCCTGGCCTTAGTGGGCTGGTTGGTTCTATGCTACCTGGCCTCGGGCATTGGCGCCGCGGCCGCGGTGCAAGCGAGTGACTTTTATGGCGAGCTGATCCAACCGGCCTGGGCGCCGGCGGCCTGGTTATTCGGACCGGTCTGGACCTTGCTCTATACCTTTATGGGCATTGCCGCCTGGCTGGTTTGGCGCGTGGGTGGGCTGCAAAATAATCGTCCTGCGTTCGCAGTCTTTCTGGTCCAACTGATCATTAATGCCCTGTGGAGCTGGCTGTTTTTCGCCTGGTATCTGGGTGCGCTGGCGTTCGTCGATATAGTCCTATTGTTGGTGCTGATTGCCGTCAACATCGTGCTGTTTTGGCGCGTCTCAGCCTGGGCCGGTCTGCTCTTGGTGCCCTACTTCCTCTGGGTGAGCTTTGCCAGCGCGTTAAATTTTGCCATGTGGCAGTTGAATCCGCTGATCTTGGGTTAAGGTGCCGGGTTGGGCCGCAGCAGGATACAAACTGGAACGGTGTGTTCCACCGGCCCGTAACGCGTTGATAACCGTATGCTAGGGGCTGATAAAAAAATGAGAGAGCCCTATGCAAAACATCGCCGAAGCAGAATTCTGGCACCAGCACGGTGCCATCAGCCAGCTGATTATTGAAGCCAGCCATCTGGTCGATCAACGCGATTTTACTGCCTTTGCGGCCCTATTTACCGCGGATGGCGCCCTGTACCGCCCGACCACCCCGGAGCCCTTGGTGGGGCCGGCGGCTATCGCCCTATCCTATAGCGCCACACCGGCAACGCGGATTAATCGCCATCTAATCTCTAATCTTCGTATCGCCTGCCAGTCCGCCACCGAAGCCACCAGCAGCGCTTACGTCACCCTCTATTCGAGTGACGCAGCCGAGTCGGCTGACCCCATCTTTGGTGCTACGGTACAGCGCTGCCTGATCGGCGCCTTTCACGACCGACTGATTTGGCAAGATGGTCGTTGGTGGTTGCAGGAGCGCCGAGCCGCCTTTGCACTCAATGCCACGCCACAAGGGCTAGTACGATGAGCCGGGTCGAACGTTCTGAACAGCTCTCTAACGAGGCCAATCTGCACGACCGGGCGGACACTGTTCTGCTACTACCGGGCTTGCTCTGTGATGGCACCGTCTGGCAAGACCAGATACCCGCCCTGGCTGAACGCGGTATTCAATGCATTGTGGCGCACTATGAGGCATCGGATTCGATCGCTAAGATGGCCCATATGGCGCTGGCCCAGGTAACCGGCCCGTTCGCCCTGGCCGGCCATTCGATGGGCGGCCGTGTAGCGCTCGAACTAGTCCGCCAAGCACCGCAGCGGGTTAGCCGACTGGCGCTGCTCGATACCGGTTACCAGGGCCTCGCGGCCGGCGCTCCGGGCGAGAAGGAAGTGGCCGGGCGCATGCGCCTGCTGAACATCGCCCGCCAGCACGGTATGCGTGTGATGGGCCTGGACTGGTTGCAAGGCATGGTCCACCCAGAGCGACTGGACGATACCCGCCTGTGCAATGCCATCTTAGATATGATTGAAGGTTTTTCGGTTGAACGCTTTGAAGCCCAATTGACTGCGCTGATCACACGGCCCGACGCCACGCCGGTGCTCGCGGCCTTAGCCTGCCCCACCCTGTTCGCCTCGGGTCGACAAGACAGCTGGAGCCCATTGGCGCGGCATCAGGCAATGGCCGATCTGGTATCGGGTAGCCGATTGGTAGCCATTGAACAGTCTGGCCATATGACGACGATGGAGCAGCCCAACGCGGTCAGTCGGATCCTACTGGATTGGCTGGCGGGATGATTCCGCTTCTCGTTACGCCGCTTGGGACACCTAGGCTCTGTAAGGTGAATAGCCCAAGCGGGTAACCGGTATTCTGCATGTTACTGCAGACGACGCTGGGAGCTTGGGTATACAAAACCTGAATAACGAACCGCAGTACTCAGTCACCCGTGCGAAGCAATGCCTATTGCCTTATTTTTTAAGATTGCTCGCTCTGAACAGCTTTTAATAGATCAGCATTGGTTGGGTGCATCTGCAGCAAGTCTACCAGTTTGCTGGCGCTCTCTTCCGGCTTAAGATTGCTCAGAGACCGGCGTAACATTCGCACGTTGCCGATATCGCTCGCCTTGATCAGCAGTTCCTCGCGCCGCGTGCTACTTTTCGCTATATCCAGCGCGGGGAAGATCCGCAGACTGGCAACATCCCGCGAGAGCACAATTTCCATATTGCCCGTGCCTTTAAACTCCTCGAAGATGACCTGATCCATCTGGCTACCGGTATCAACCAGTATGGTGGCGAGTATGGTAAGCGAGCCGCCGTTCTCAATATTTCGTGCTGCACCGAACATCTTGCGCGGTATTTCCATCGCGTTAGCGTCCAGGCCGCCTGACATGGTCCGGCCGCTGCTCTTACGTTTGGCATTGTGGACCCGTGCCAAACGAGTGAGCGAGTCGATAACAATCATCACATTATGACCTTCACCCGCTTCGCGGATGGCAATATTAAGCAGGTCATTGGCCACGCGGGCGTGTTGATCGTAGCTATCGTCCGAGGATGAAGCATGGACCTCTGCCGGCACACTGCGCTTGAAATCTGTTACTTCTTCCGGGCGCTCGTCGATGAGCAATGCATAGAGCTTTATCTCCGGATAAGCGTTCCCGACCGCCTGGCAAATATGCTTTAGCATGGTGGTTTTACCACAGCCCGGCGAGGCAACAACTAAACCGCGCTGGCCCATACCGATGGGCGAGATGAGGTCTATTGCTCTAGCGGTGAACTCCGCAGAGCCTGCTTCTAAGCGAATACATTCGGAAGGATGGATGGCAACGCCGTTCAAAAAGCGTTTTTTGGGGTCGTCATGGGAGACCTCATTGGCTAGCGCATCGTCTGGTTTAGGCTCGGTCTTTCGTTTAACTTTAAAACGTAATGTTTCTCGCGTCATAGTATCGATTTTCAGCTCTAGAAAATTAAGTAATGTCGATTCCGCTTACAGCAATCAAGCGAAGCGAAACCAGTGGTCTGGGTTGACTGAAGTGCAGTCTATGGCGGTCAAATTGACGGCCTTATTGAAGCGGGGGGAGAATAGTTAGATTCTAACACAGAAATAGGCTGATCGCCTTATACCGTGCCATGACGATGTTCAAGCAACATCGGCGCCTCGACTATAGCGACTATTGGCAGAGGTGTAATCCATTTTCGTGATGTTGTGCTAGGGTAAGAGGCCTTTGGGTGACTGAGCGCTGGCTAAATCGACAATCTACGAGTCGCCGGCCGAGTTCCTCCGTAAAGGTCATATCGTGGTGCAAAAAACATAGCGCTTATAGAAGTATTCGCTATCGCTCTACAGGTTCTGTCGATTGACTGGCTTCAGAGTTATTATGTATGGCTTTCTCTAACTCAGAAATCAGCTGATTCTTGGTTACACCAAATAATTCACCGGCTATAAGGGTGCCACCGACGAGCGGAGCGCCCAAGAGAAGACTCTCATAGGGAATAGTAATTCCGAATATGATCAGACCCAGTTCGGCGATGAATATTGCCAGAACTAAAACCACTAAATTCTGCTTAATCTTTTTTTGATGCTTTGCTTTTAACAGCAGCTGCCTACTGATCTAGAAGCGGCAAATAAACTGTATAAACCAAACCCAGCCTGAGGCGGTCACGCCTGGATCGATACCCTAAAAAACTATATCCAAAACTGCCATGATTTCGCCTGCATTTTCCGTTCTCGCTGTTTTCGCTGATAGCGTTCAATATTCTCATTAACCCTACTGGCCACTTGCGCTTCCTTTACTCTGGCATCAATTAACGCTTTTTCATACATAGCGAGTTGCTGATTATAATCCTTAAACCAATATTCTGTTGCCACAGCAAGAATAAAAATCGATACGATAGGATTTAGATAGTTTAGTTCCAGTCCAATTATTATGGGTACCGGGACGCAGGCTGAAATCACTATTATGCACTGGTCTCGATGATAGTTTTTAGGTTTAGCAGGCCTAGCACTCATGATGTTTGGGCGCATGGAATGCCATTGACTTTAAATGGTAAAATCACCATATTTTAGTTACCCTAATAAATTACCATATAAACAATTCGATAAATCCGATCAGGCAAAAAAATAATATAATATATCGTAGGGCTGCCACTGATCTTCTTAGAGTAGCATTCGGCATAAGCTCCCAGACTATCTTATGAGATAGCAACATAAAGACAGGAATAGAAAGCATTACCAGCTGATTTATCTCTATGGCTCTATCTTCACAGAAATTACCATATGTTTTCAGGACATAAAACAACAAAACCCCCAGCCAAAATCCGAATGAAAATTTGGATGACCCGATCGGATAGCCCTTTAATATGTCCATTTGCATCATTCCTTTGATTTATCCGGCGCCATCAACTGAGCGCACTGACTCTGATGTGAAGCCCGTTACTAATAACCTTATACAGTTGACGTCCACAGGTGGGTAGTGGGGTTTAGAGGCAGAGTGGATTATTAACGAGGGGTCTGCTATAAGACTATAAGACTATAAGACGATTAGACGATTAGACGATTAGACGTAACTAATAGATTGCCAGGTAGATTGGCAGATAGATTGGCAGATAGATTGGCAGGTAGATTGGTTGTAGTTTACCGAACAGGGCCCGACATAGCTCTTTTTGGCGGCGCTTCCTGAGGTGAAGCATCTAAATACAAAATTAAGGCTAACCGATACAGCCCATGCGCTGCCAATTCCACTTTATTAATTTTATTTTGATATTTTGACGGCCTTCGGTGGGGGAGTTTTTTTGCAAGGTGTAATTTACTTCACCCAGCTAACAAAAATTCGGGCCAGGTGGCGCTGACCCGAATTGCCACTCTATTAACTCAAAACCTTACTCAAGAATTTTTGAGTCGTTTCTTTTTGCGGGTTTGAGATCACTTGATCCGGCGGTCCCATTTCTTCGATCACGCCGTGTTGAAAGTAGGCAACCGTGTCGGACACATCACGGGCGAATGCGATCTCATGGGTGACACAAATCATGGTCATGCCATCTTCACGCAGAATTCGCAATGTGTCTAACACCTCGCCGACCAGCTCCGGGTCTAGCGCTGATGTAATTTCATCGAAGAGCATATAGTTTGGCTTCATGGCCAGGGCGCGTGCAATGGCCAACCGCTGCTGTTGACCGCCCGACAATTTGGTTGGGTAGACGTCAAACTTGTCACCTAAGCCAACGTGAATGAGTTCTTTTTCAGCTATTGCCATAGCTTCGTCTTTACTCATTTTCTTTACAACCCTAGGCGCAAGAGCGGCATTTTCAAGCACGGTTAAATGCGGAAATGAATTCCATTGCTGAAATACCATGCCCAGCCTCTGTCGAAGCTGATCTTGATTGGTATCGGGATGGTGCACATCAATATCATCAACAATGATTTTGCCCTTTTGAATCTTCTCAATGGCATTAATGCAGTAGAGCAAGGTCGACTTACCACTGCCGGAACTGCCAATGATACTCAGCACTTCGCCTTTTTTGACATCCAGATCAATGCCCTTAAGGACCTCCAAATCACCGAATGATTTATGAACGTTCTGGATATTAATCATAATGCCATTTTCCTTTCAATCTTCTTACCGTAAAACGATAGAGGGTAAGAAATAACAAAATAAAAGAGACCCACACCGAGTAGAATTTCCAACGGTTGTTGTGTACGTGATATGAGCTGGTCGGATGTGCGCAGCAATTCCATATAACCAATAACAGACACCAATGCCGAATCTTTGATGACACTGAGCGCCACGCCCAACCACGACGGGAAGACGGTGCGTATGCCAATGGGGAAACTCACATAAAAGACTGTTTGCCAATAGGTCATGCCTAATGATCGGCCCGCCGTCTTCATCGAAGCAGGTACGCTGTCGAAGCCACCGCGAAATACTTCACTCATAAACGCCATGGTGTAGAGCGATAGAATAATGGAGCCGGTAATAAATGGATTCATTGGATGGCCCATCACCCCGACAAAGGTTGAAAACAAAACAAGTTGTATAATTAATGGGACACTGCGCAGGATATCCAACAGTGCGCCCAACAGGGTATTGGTCACTTTACTGCTTTCAGAGCGAATAAAACCGATCACTATGCCCAGCAAGGTACCAATAACAATCGCCACCACGGAAATTATGATGGTGTTCCAGATACCGATGAGTATGAAGCCAGTATCGTTCCAGGATAAAGGTGTAAATAATGACCCCATTAGATTTCTCCCCGAAACAGCTTTCTGGCCGCTAGCGATGCCGCCAGCAACACTAATTTGGTAATGACGTAGTACATGCAAGCTGCAACCATGAAAAACTCAAGGGTACGGAAAGAAAGCGATTGTAGGCGCTGTGTTTCACCCGAAAGCTCACCCATGCCCACTAATATGCCCAACGAACTCATAAGAATAGACCACACAAATTGGTTGGTCATTGGGTGATAAATTCGCCTGAACATTTGTGGCAATAGGATGTAGCGATAAATTTGGAAACCGGTCATACCCAATGATTTTGAGGCGCTGTATTGGGTTTTGGGAATGGAGTCAAACCCCCCTCGAAATGTTTCAACCAAATAACCGGCATTGATAAATATCAGTGCCGACAATACTGCGGTATAGGGGCTTAGATGAATACCGAAAGCGCCTAAACCAAAATAGGCCATGTAAATTTGAAACAAAGCGGGCGTATTACGGGCAACTTCAACCCAGGCCACGGCCACGTATGAAAAAGGCTTGATATTGTTCATTTTGACAATTGCCAACAACACCGCAAACACGATACCGATCAGCATCGATAGTACGGACACATGCAAGGTAACAAAAGCGCCGCTTAACATCTCGGGCAATTTTTGCAGCACGGTATTCCAATGAAATTCATAATCCATAGTTGAAAACTCTATCTAATTACCGGAGTGCTATTGGTTGACTGTTCACGTTACGTCGCCAGCATATTATTGACGATTCTTAATATGGCGTTGTATCGAACTATACGGTGCTTTACTAGCATATGGGCAGGGTTTGTTAATGCGAACCTCTGCATACACAGAGGTTCGTTTGAGCTAACTGCGTATTAGGTTAACCATATAAAAAATATGGCCAGCAGTTTTTTAAGTTTTTACTTGTTGTCACGTAGCGACTGAATAAGATCGGCAGGCGCGTCAGAGCCAAAATGCTGGTTGTAATGCTCATTCAATTTGCCATCACGGATCTGATGAACCAGGAATAAGTTTAGGTAGTTGATCCAAGCCAATTCACTGCGCTTGGCAATCAGGCCAACAACATCGTCATAGTTTGGCACGAATGGGCCCGCAGCATAGTCTTTAAACTCGGCAGTCTGCAGTTTTGTCGCAATGTTGGTATTAGTACTGATGATTGCGTCAACTTTACCCTGATATAAACCTAAGAAAGCATCGTTTTCAGATTTAAAGGCGGTGTAGTTGCTGTCACCCCAACCTTGTGCTTTGGCATAGGCTAAGTATTCAGTCTCATAAGTAGTTCCGAGTGCAGCACCGACCTTGACGTCTTTGAGGTCATCAAAAGAGTTTATGTTGGAGCCAGACTTAGAGAATACTTGGAATTTGAACACGAAGTAAGGGCTGCTGAAACCTACGGATTTAGCTCGCTCTAAGGTATCAGATGTGGAACCCACAACAACATCGGTCTTACCTGAAATTAGGGAAGGAATTCGATCGCCCCAAGTCAGGTTAAGTACGTTGGATTTAACACCTAAGGCTGCTGCTAAATCATTACAGTAATCAACGTCGAAACCGGCTGCGTTATTATCTTGGTCGAAGTAACCCATCGGAGGGAAATCCAGAACAACACCACAGTTTAGTGTTCCACGCTTAATTACCGTATCCAGCTGGTCGGCATGGACGGTTGTTAACATTAAGGACGCTGCGCCAACGATGACGGCAACGGATTTAAGCATCTTTGCGCTCTTGAATGTGGCGAAGTCTTTTGTTTTGATCATTGATTAATCTCCAAATATTTTTGTAGTTTTGATTATTGTTATGAGTTAAATCCGAATCATCCTTTTTGCTCGGTGACTTGAAAAAAGCCTACCCATTAGCAGGTGAACGATTCCAATGACTTGAATTAGTATTCACCTACGTAAGTTACCATCAATACAATTCGCTCCTTGAGTCAATAATGGTTCACAATCAAGAGGACATGGCACTGATTTTAACATTTATACAGATAAAAGGACTTATTTAGGGCAAATAAACCGGGAATAATGCTGTTAATTGCCTGATTTCTTCTTCGAAGTGGTTTTTACATCTGCTGGTGTCACAAAAACATGCACAACGAGTGTTCATTTTCACACTGCAGCTTGGCTATTATACCGCCAATTGCCATATTCGGCCCTGCCGCGTTATCGGCCCACAGCCTCTGCAACAACTGGTCTTTCGCCTCTAATACGGCTTAAATGAGCCAGATTGGTTGATGTGACGACACAAGAAAAATGCCCGCGAGGGGGCATGTAGGTTTGTTGAACGGCGGTCTGAACGCTCAGTGCCGGTTAGAGGCTATAAATATGGAGCGCTGACCCTGCTTCGGGCGCGCTCAGCTCATCTTGCCCTAGTCCTGCAACAGCGCTTCCAACCGATGCAATGTCGCCATTGCGGGCAGACTTTGAGCGACACTGGCGTTGGCATCACGCCCTTCACGGATGGCAGCAAAAAACTCCCGATCCTGCAATTCAATACCATTCATCGATACCGCCACGTCGCTCAGGTCGATGGGCTGGTCGTTGCCATCAAACAAGTCATCGTAGCGCGCCACGTACGTGCCTTGGTCACAGATATAACGGAAAGTGGTGCCAAACGGGCCGTTGTTATTGAACGACAAACTCAGGGTACACAGGGCGCCGCCTGGGCTTTTCAGGCCAATGCTCATATCCATGGCGATGCCCAATGTTGGATGGATCGGGCCCTGCATGGCCTGCACCTGGCTGGCCGCGGCACCGGTCTGATATTGAAATAGGTCCACGGTGTGGCAAGCGTGGTGCCAAAGCAGATGGTCGGTCCAGCTGCGCGCTTGGCCCAGGGCATTGGTGTTACTGCGACGGAAGAAATAGGTCTGCACGTCCAATTGCTGCAGCGTTAATTCGCCCGCCTCGATGCGTTGGTGCATCCATTGATGACTCGGATTAAAACGCCGGGTGTGCCCGGCCATGGCCACTAGACCGGTCTCCTGCTGCAACTGCACCAGGGCCTGGGCATCGGCTAAATTGTCAGCCATCGGAATTTCGACCATCACATGCTTGCCGGCACGCAAACACTGCATCGCTTGGGCGGCATGCATAGGGGTCGGCGTTGCCAGGATCACGGCATCGACATCGGTGCGTGCGAGGGCTTCGGCCAGGTCATCGGTGGCGTGAGCAATGCCCCGCTCGGCCGCGAAGGCGAGCATCTCGGCGCGATCGGCGCCGACCACGGACGTAACGGTGACGTCGGGGATTTGCGCCACAGCGTCCAGATGTTTGATGCCAAAGGCACCAGCGGCGCCGGCAATACAGACGTTCATAATCAGTTCTCCTAGTAAGCTTTAACACAAGTGAGCTTACCGCTCACCGATGTTTCATTCGATTGGTTGCATTCGATTGGTTGCATTCGAGTGGTTTCGATCCTGACCTCTTTTTGGCCTCAGGCTGCGGTTATCGACTTGCGCCATCGGACCAATAGAGGCGCATCGGATTGTCGACCAAGAGCTGCTGCTGCAGATCGGCCGTCGGCGCAATCTGTGGAATGACATCGACCAGCTGACCGTCATCGGGCATATGGCTGGTCATATTGGGGTGCGGCCAATCGGTACCCCACAAAACCCGATCCGGGAAGCGCTCTACCAGGGTACGGGCAAAGGGCACCACATCGGCGTAGTCGGCTGCGGGTCCTAGGTCACTTAGGCGTTCTGGGCAACTGACCTTGGTCCACATATTGGGGTGGTCTTGCAACAAGGCAATAAAGGCCTGAAAACCGTCGGCGTCGACTCCGGCCGCTATATCGGGTCGGCCCATGTGGTCGATCACCACCGGGCAGTTAAATTGTTGTAGCAACGGGGTTAGCTCGGCCAGATCTGGCGCCTCAAAATAGACCACTATGTGCCAGCCGAGCGGTTCGATCTTGGCTGCAATGGCTAGAAAATCGGCCCAGGGCGTGGTGTCGACCAAGCGCTTGACAAAGTTAAAGCGCACCGCGCGCACACCCGCTCGATCCATTGCCTGCAGTTCTGTCACGCTGATCGACTTATCGACCACCGCGACTCCGCGTGCTAGTTCGCCGGCCGACGCCAAGGCGTCGACCATGGCCGCGTTATCCTTGCCATGGCATGAGGCCTGAACGATCACATTGCGGCTAAAGCCTAAATGATCCCGTAGCGCAAACAGCGCAGCCTTGCCGGCATCGTTCGGAGTGTATTTACGCTCCCCGGCGAATGGGAATTCGGCAGCGGGGCCAAAGACATGGCAATGGGCATCGACTGCGCCCACCGGGGCAACAAAGGCAGGTGTGCGCGGCGCGGGGTGATAGTTTAATAGATCGGTACTCATTCAGTGCTCCAAATCATTAGCCTGGGGTGGCCCCTGATACGCGATAGGCGTTGCAGGCTTTCGCTTGTTAGTAAGTGTTTACTTTTAGCATGAGGCCCTTTAAAAAAGGTGACACCTTAACTAAATACCTGGCCGTCCATCAACTTGCGGGCGCTCAACACCATGGCGACCTGGCTGACCTGCTGCTCGGCATCTCGGGTTAAAACCACTTGGGTGCTGCCACTTGGATGTTCGATGGCAATCTGATCACCCTGCTCTTGGGCAAGTTCATGGGCAACCGAATCGACGATGGCGCAGGCTGTGGCAACCGAGACGGCCCCGAGCACGCCAATTGAAGCGTGGGCACGATGGGGAATAAAGGTTTGGGTGCGCACCGCCCCGCCAGCTTGGGCCGCGCTGATTAGTGTCATCTTTGGCACCGTCTTATCGGTTACATCGCCCAGATTCATCAGATAACCAGCCTGCAGGCGAATGGCTTCCAAGCGCGCTTTTAGACCACTGTTGGCATCCAGTTCGCTCCGGCCTTCAGCCCCGGTGAGGCCAAAATCTTTGGCGCGCAACAGGACACAGGGCATGCCATTGTCGATTAGGGTCACACGATGACCGTCGACCGTATCGAAGGCATTACCGGTGGGCAAGAGTGCCCCGCAGCTGGACCCGGCGGTGTCGGAAAAACTGATCAAGACCGGTGCACTGGAACCTGGCACCCCATCGAGTTGGGTATTGCCCTGATAATTCACCTGACCTTCAGGGGTTTGGACCTCTGCGATGGCAATCTGCCCGGTGTTTTCCATGTAGATGGTCAAGTGGGTCAGGCCATCGCCCGCTGTGACCAGACCACGTTCAATAGCGAAAGGCCCGACGCCGGCTAATATATTACCGCAGTTCTGAGCATCGCTTACCAAGGCCTGGTCCACATATACTTGCAAAAACAAATAGTCGATGTCGATACCGGGCCGATTCGAGCGCTGAATGACTGCAACCTTCGAGGTCAATGGGTCTGCGCCGCCCATGCCATCGATCTGGCGACGATCTGGCGAGCCCATAATGCGCAACAAGAACGCATCGCGCTGTGCCGGATCGGCTGGCAGATCTTGTGCTAAGAAGTAACCGCCTTTGGAAGTCCCGCCGCGCATCCACATGCAGGCGGTCGCATTACTCATAGATTAGACCCTTTGCGGCTAGACGCTCGCGCATCGAATAGATATCGAGCCCCAGCTCGCCGCTGGCCATCCGTTCGCGTTTGGCCGTCTCCTCACGCACCCGCTGCTGCGCCTTGACAAGGACGGCTGCGGCATCTTCGCGGCGGACCACACAAACACCATCATCATCGGCGACGATCACATCGCCTGGGTAGATATGTGCCCCGGCACAGACCACCGGCACGTTGACCGAACCCAGGGTCTCCTTAACGGTCCCTTGGGCAAACACCGAACGTGACCAGACCGGAAAACCCATCTCGGTCAGGTCGGCAATATCGCGTACCCCGGCGTCGATGATCAGGCCCACGCCACCGTGGGCCATCAACGACGTGGCCAGCAGGTCACCAAAGTAACCGGCATTGGACGGCGAAGTGGACGCCAGCACCAGCAAGTCGCCGGGCTGCACCTGTTCGATGGCGACGTGCACCATCCAGTTGTCTGCCGGCGGCGCCGAGATGGTCACGGCGGAACCGGCCAGCTTGGCACCGCGGTAAATCGGCCTCATATAGTCGGCCAATAGGCCAATCCGGCCCTGGGCCTCGTGCACGGTGGCCACGCCGCATTCGGCTAAGCCGGCGATGACCGCCGGATCGGCACGCAGAATATTCTGTACGACTTTATGCATAATTGCCTCCTCGGGTGGCCGCTCGGCAACCCGTCTGTTGTTAATTCACTAGGCCCAGGGCCAGGAATGGAAAGCCGATAATCAGTCCGAGGCGCACTATGTCTGATATAACGAAGGGCACGACGCCCTTGAAAATTTCGACGATACTGACATCCTCTGCGACCGATTTAATCACAAACACATTCATGCCAATCGGCGGCGTAATCAGCCCCAGCTCTACGGTGATCACCGTAATAATACCAAACCAGATCGGGTCGAACCCAGCCTGCATCGCCAGGGGGAAGACCACCGGCACGGTAAGCAGCAACATGGCAATGCTGTCCATGACCATACCGAGCACTATATAGAGGGTCAGGATACAGAGCAGAATCAGCGCCGGACTGAGATCCATGGATCCGACCAGTTCGACTAGGGCAAAGGACACCCGCGACACGGACAGAAAGTAGCCGAAGATATTGGCACCGATCACCATAAAGAAGATCAGTGTGGCCATAATCAGGGTTTCCTGTACCGCGTCAGTGAAATCCTGAAAGGATAAACCGCGGTACAAAGCAATCAACAGCGTACCAAAGGCGCCCACAGCGGCCGCTTCGGTGGGCGTAAAGATGCCACCATAAATACCACCGATAATCAGCGCGAAGACCAGACCGAAAGGCAAGACTCCCTTTAGGCCCATAATCTTTTGGCGCAGCGTGGTTGCTTCACCTGGCTGCGCCAGTTCAGGCTTAAGCCACACGGTGACCGCAATGGCCACCATATAGAGCAGCAAACCCAAGAGACCCGGCATCACCCCGGCGATAAACATATCGCCGACCGACTGCTCGGTCAGCAGGGCATAGAGCAGCAACGCGATCGAGGGCGGAATCATAATGCCTAGGGTGCCGCCGGCGGCCAAGGTGCCCGTGGCCAATGACGAGGCGTAGCCATTCTTTTTCATTTCCGGCAGTGCCACCTTGGCCATGCTGGCGGCGGTGGCCAAACTGGACCCGGAGATGGCAGAAAAGATGCCACAAGAGGTTACAGCGGCTAAAGCCATGCCACCGCGCCAGGCACCAAAGAGCGTTTTTGCGCCATTAAACAACTCGCTCGACATGCGCGCTTTAGAGGCGAACACCCCCATCAAAATAAACATCGGGATCGGACTAAAGCTGTAGTTGGTTAAGGTATCCATAGCACCGCTTTCAAGAATCGAAACGGCCGGACCAAAGGCCACCACCCAGCCAAACCCGATAAAACCGGTTAGTGCCATGGCCAGGGCAATGGGCATACGCAGCGCGATCGCTCCGAGCATACCGGCCATACAGAGCAGGCCTATCAATTGGGAACTCATACCACATCTCCATCACGTTGGTACCACAGCGAATAGGCCAGAGATAGACCGCGCAGGGCGAGCATGGCCATGCCAACGGCGGCCACGGTGTAGATCGAGCTCATCGGCACCAGCAAATCCTGGGTAGTTTCGCCGGTCAGCCGTGCGGCACTGGCTGAGTGCAACAATCGATAACACATCAGAGCACCAAAGATGCCAAAAAACAGGGTAAAAAAGGCTGCTATTCGGGCCTTGGTGGCCACCGATAAGCCTTCGGTAAAGAGCTCCACGACTACCTGGCCGCGGTCGAGGCAATAGGGCATGCTGAACACCATGGCGAATAACAGACCATAGCGCACCAATTCAAAACTGCCGGTAAAGGTCAGATCGACAGCCCCATCGGTCATACCAAAGAGGGTCCGAGTGCTGATATCGGCTAACACCGACACCATCATTGAAACCAGGCAGATACCACCCAGCACGTTTAAATAGAAGGATAATAGACGAACAGTAGCGATCAACTGACGCACAGTAAGACTCCTGTGATACTGAAAACCTGTCAGCGGCTAAATTAAAGCACTGCGCTGACAGGGTATTTGAGAACGATCTAGCGATCGTTCAGCTGGCTGGCCTTAGGCCTTACATTCACCGCTCAGTTCGATGGCGCGGTCGTAGACCTCACGACCGGGGATGCCACGGGATTCAAGATCGTCTAAGTAGGCTTTGCTGGCGCGTTCAACTGGACCTTTCCAGGCCGGGTTATTGGTGCCGCCTTCGATCTGAATGATTTCGTGACCGGCCGCTACGGCTTGAGCACGACCCTTCACATCAAGATCATCAAATACCATACCGGCCTTGACGGCCCAATCCATGCCGCTATTGGCATCAATCACTGCTTTGTTTTCAGCAGACAGGCTATCGTAGACGCTATTGTTCATGGTGACGATAAAGGTGAGCGTGTACATACCGCCAACTTCGGTATGGCTATCAGACAGTTCATTCAAGCGGAACGACAAGGCGCCTTCCCACGGCAAGGCGACACCATCGATCACACCGCGTTGCATAGCGGTGTAACTTTCCGGCGCGGCCATACCAACTGGCTGAGCACCCAGTTCTTCGAGGATACCGGCGACCACGGTGGTCGGACGGCGAATGCGTAGACCTTTCAGATCGCTTGGTTCCTTGATTGAAGCGCCCTTAACATGGAACAGACCGGCACCGTGGGTGAACATAAAGACGGGATGGGTATCGGTAAATTCACTGGCCAAGGTGCCCTCGTCAAATAGCTTCTGGACCACACAAGAACCCTGCTTGCCATTTTCAACGACGCCCGGCAATTCAACGACCTGGGTCAGCGGAAAACGGTTTGCGGTGTAGCCCAGTACCGTTGCAGTCACGTCCATGATGCGATTCTTAACCGCATCGTATTGAGCCGGTGGCGCGGCCAACGTGCCGCTCGGATAAACCTCAACCTTGATGCGGCCTTTGGATTCCAGCTCGATAGTTTTCGCCCAAACATCCATCAATTGAGTATGGGGACCGGCGACTGCGGGCCACAAATGTCCGACACGCAAGGTCACATCAGCGGCCTGGACGGCGATACTAGCGCCGCTCAGAGCGCAAACTAATAGGGTGGTTGAAAACAGCTTCTTCATCGTGAGTACCTCATAATTTTTGTTATAGCACCCTAATATAAGAGTGATTTTAGGCTTTCCAGACCGATAGACCTTACGCGCCAGAACTCTGGACGCCGTGTGGGGCGGCTAGGATCTCGATTTAAGTGAACTCCTCGAATGGCCGGTTTAAACCCGGCCTTTATTCACCTATTAAGTATCTGTGCTCCCAGACCGCAATACCATTCATATTTTCTTTACAAGGTATTAGTTTATGTTATAAGTTTATTTTATTGCAGACTTCAAACAGGGGCGTCATGAAAATAATTTCTTTGAATTTCAGGCACTTACGGGCTTTCAAAGAAACCGCCCAATTGCATAGCGTCAAGGCGGCTGCAGAAAACATCTTCCTCACCCAGTCGGCCGTGACTCAGGCCATCGCCCGGCTGGAGACCTACCTCGGCATGCCACTTTTTTTACGCCGCCATAACGGTATGTTTCTGACCGACGCCGGTGACCTGTATCTAATCCGCGTGACCCGCGCGCTGAACTATTTAAAACAGGGCGTGCGCGAAGCGTTACGCAGTGGCGAACGGATCCATCCGCAGGCGCGCTCGAAAATCGCCATCGAAGACCAGCTCTCACACGTCCAAGTACGGACCCTGCTCGCCTTACTGCAGACCACCAGCTACAGCACCGCGGCGCGCCACCTAGGCGTGTCACAGCCGTCAGTGTATCGCGCCGCCGGCGACCTGGAAGATCTACTCAACCTCAGGCTGTTTGAAAAAACCAGTATTGGCATCTCACTGACCAAGGCGGCGCGGCGCCTCACCCGTTTTGCCCAGTTAGCACTGCGTGAGCTGGATTTGGCTCAATATGAGCTAGGTGAATTGAACGGTACCGACACCACCAAGATCACCGTCGGATCCATGCCGCTGGCACGCACCTATATATTGCCTGCGGCGATCAACCGACTGGCACAACTGAAGCCCGAAATCCGCATTGAGATTGTCGAAGGCCCCTATGACGATCAACTTCAGCGACTGTTACGCGGTGAACTCGATCTATTAATCGGCGCGCTGCGCATACCCCTACCGAGTACCGACATCGAGCAGGAAACGCTATTTTTAACGCCCCTGTCGATTGTTGGCCGAGCCCAACACCCCTTGACGCAAAGTACTCAACCGAGCCTGGCCGAGTTAGGCCAGTATGGCTGGGTCGTACCGCGCCAGGGTACGCCGGCACGCGCCATGTTCGATCAACTCATTGCCGCCCAACAACCAGCTGTGTACAAGGGGCTGATCGAATGCAGCTCGCAAATTGTGATTCGCCAACTGCTGCTAGACAGCAATCGATTAACCTTTATTTCCCGCCACCAAATTAAGCAAGAGGAGGAATTTGGGTTAATGACGGTCATCGATTTCGATTTGGCTAACACCGATCGGCCGATTGGCATTACCACCCGTAAAGACTGGCATCCAAGCACCACTCAGAAACTGTTTTTAGCAATAGTCCGCAATCTTAGCAGCGCCTTGACCGATAGCGAATCCTAGAGCCAAAAAAGCCCGCACGAGGCGGACTTTTGCTGGCTGCGAGCGGCTAAACTTTCGGCCCGGCCTGCACAATGGCATCGCTGACTTGGTATTTGGCGAAGTTCGCGTGAAACTCCTGGGCCAGCAGTTTGGCTCGCTCATCGAAGGCCGCTGGATCGGACCAAGTGAGTCTCGGATTGAGCAGTCCGCTGTCAACGCCCGGAACGGAAAGTGGAATATCCAGATTCAATTCCGCCACATGCTCGGTTGGGGCGTCTTGAAGCGCACCGCTGGTGATCGCCGAAATCAGCGCCCGAGTGGTCGGGATATCGAAGCGTTTGCCGACACCGAACGGTCCGCCGGTCCAGCCGGTATTGACCATATAGACGGCCGCGCCGCTAGCGACGATGCGCTTCATCAGCAGCTCGGCATATACGCCGGCCGGACGCGGAAAGAACGGTGCGCCGAAACAGGTCGAAAAGGTCGACTTGATCCCTGTGCCCATGCCCACTTCGGTTGAACCCACCAGCGCGGTGTAGCCGCTGAGGAAGTAATAGGCCGCCGCTTCTTTGGTCAGCTTGGAAACCGGTGGCAAGACGCCATTGAGATCGCAGGTTAAAAACACCACCGCGTTCGGCTCAGCCCCCTGGTTGGACAGCTGACGCTTGCCGATATGGCTGAGCGGATAGGCCGCACGGCCGTTCTGGCTCAAGGATACATCGGTGTAGTCCGGTACCCGCTGCTCGTCCAAAACGACGTTTTCCAGGATAGTGCCGAAGTGAATGGCGTCCCAGATCATCGGTTCGTTCTTTTGACTCAGATCGATGGTCTTGGCATAGCAGCCGCCTTCGATATTAAACACGATACCCGGACCCCAGCCGTGCTCGTCATCGCCAATCAAAAAGCGTTCTGGGTCCGCGCTAAGCGTGGTCTTGCCGGTGCCCGACAGGCCAAAGAACAGCGAGGTTTTGCCATCTTCGCCGACGTTGGCCGAACAATGCATGGGTAATACATCTTTGGCGGGTAAGAGAAAGTTTTGTACCGAAAACAACGACTTCTTCATTTCACCGGCGTACTGCAGGCCCGCGACCAACACTTTGCGCTGGGCGAAACAGACAATTACGACGCCATCGCTGTGCGTACCATCGCGTTCCGGATCGCAGACAAAACCCGGGACATTGAGTACTTCCCAAGCCGGCTTGTCGTTGCTGTTCCACTGCTCTGGGACAATAAAGAGATTGCGAGCAAAAATTTGATGCCAAGCCCGCTCGGTGGTAACGCGCAACGGCAGCATGTGTTCAGCGGCGGAACCCACTTCCAGGTGACCGACAAACTGCTCTTTGTCTGCCAGGTATTGCGTCACTCGGTGCCATAGGGCATCAAATTTGTTGACCGCAAAGGGCTGGTTGATGGGACCCCATTGCACCTGGTCACGGATCTCAGCATCGTCAACGATAAAGCGATCTTTAGGCGAACGACCGGTTCGCTCACCGGTTACGGCAACAAAGGCGCCATTGGCGGCAAATTGACCCTCTTCTTTGCGCACGGCAATTTCAAGCAACTTGGTGGTCGGTAAGTCAACGTGAACAAATTGTGTGTTGGCATTCATAATGATTCTCCATGATTGAGTAAACTATTACTGAGCCAGGCATTGGGTTTCCACAGCTATTGTTCGTTGATTTTTAACACGAATTCAGTAGGCGCAGTCTATAGGGTGGCGGCCATCCCTCATAACCAAAAATCGTCAATTAATTACTGACAAACCGCCTGGCAGTCCACCTCGCTGAAACAAAACTACATTAGCCGATACCCTCTAACAGCCACAGATGCTCGCTTGCATCCTGACAGTGCTTTAATTATAGACCGTTTATGAGCCTAAAAGACTGGCACTAATTGACTAGGATCAGATGCCGATACAGTCTTGAGCACCTTTGTTTATAAACTTATTGACAGTTATTCCTTAATAATAGTTCCCTTGCATGAACCCACTATAGAGTTCAACTTGTCATAAAAAAATTTCCACTTGGTATAAATCCATGTGGTGATATTACGAAATAAAGTACCGGTTTAACCCCAATTCAGTAACTTAATTACAGACTCATTTTTTTTCGAAATAATCACTATACTTATAAAATAGGGGCGGCGGATGCGCCCTATTAGACCTGCGCTGTGCGAATTGTCTGCGGCCTCCTGCAAAATTTAATTCGTTTTGACCTCCGAGCGCTGCGGCAACCAAGACAACCGCGCTGGCTAGAACCGATTAGCCTTGGTTTGACTGTGATCAGGGCAATCATCTGAGCGAGTGGTTAGGCTGTAACGCTTATTGACTTATTGAAATAGGGCAAGGGATATATGTCTGAACAATATTTAGAGTCGGGTCGGCCTCAGCTCCGGCCCAAGCCTGCACTGACCAACGGGCCAAAGAACGCCTTTCAACGGGCAGTGCACCAATTGACAAGTCGCCTAGCCCAATTAACCCCCAGTCTAAATCAACTGATTCATATCTCGATCGACATACCCGCTATCGATCTGCTCGGATGGTTGGCCGACAACCCGCACCCGGAGCAATCCTATTGGCAAAATCGGGACAGTCAGTTTGCTCTGGCCGGCTTGGATCGGGCATTGCTGATTGAGGCAACCGAGTTCAGCCAAGTCGACCGAGTTATGGCCGACATCGAGACGGCACTTGAGCGGGCTAGCAGCATCGGAACGGGTGCCGTTTTTTTTGGCGGGATAGGCTTTGACAACGGCATGACAGGGCCTTGGCAGGCTTTTAAGGCCGTCAGCTTTCAAGCACCACTGTGCTTTGTGCAGCAACGGCACGGTCAATTCGAGCTCGGCTTTAATCTCTACAGCGCGACGCGCAGCAGTTGGCACCAGCAGACCAAAAGGCTGACCCAACTGTTGGCCGGTCTGTGCTTCGATACCCCACCCAAACCGGTCGCAAAAAATGCCATTGTCCATCGTCAGGACAGCCTGAGTCTGGCGGCCTGGCGTGATCGGGTGGCGCAAACCCTCAGCGCAATTGCGAACGGCCAGATCCAAAAGGCCGTGCTGGCGCGCCGGGTCGACCTGCGCTTGGCCCATGCGGCCAACTTACCCGACCTCTTAAGCCGCTGGCGCGACCTCAACCCCGCCAGTTTCAGCTTCCTACTGAGTCAGTCCGGCACCCGCTTCTTGGGCTGTTCACCCGAACGGCTTTTTGTCCGCCGCCATCAACGGCTCGATACCGAGGCCATTGCCGGCACCCTGCCGCGCGGGCGCAATCGTGCCGACGACTTATTCTACGGTCGACAATTATTGACCGATCCAAAGCTGCGTCGCGAGCACCGGCTGGTGAGTGATTTTATCGGCCAGCAGCTGGCGCCCTTCTGTACCGAGATCGATACCGAGCATAAAGCCCATGTTCTTAAATTGTCGGCGATTCAACACCTTTGTCAGCCGATTCAGGCCAACCTACAGCCTGGCGTGGCCAATCACCAACTGGTGCAGGCCTTGCATCCAACCCCGGCGGTATGCGGTTATCCACGTCAGGCAGCCAAAGACCTGATCGATCGATTGGAACCGGTTGAACGCGGCTGGTATAGCGGCGCGGTGGGGGTTGTATCGGACGCTGGGGCAGAATTTGCTGTCGCCATTCGCTCGGCCCTGTGCCGTGACAATCGGCTCTTTTGCTACTCCGGGGTCGGCATCGTCGACGGCTCGGTTGCCGAACAGGAGTGGTACGAACTCGAGTCCAAGCTGCAGACGCTGCTGGAGCTAATCGAGCAATGAGTCGACCACTGCGCACGCTCAACCAGGTCTGGAGCCAGCTAATTCTGAGTCGGCTCTATGCCCGTGGCGTACGCCAGGTGTGTCTGGCACCGGGCTCGCGCAGTGCACCACTGGTGCTGGCCCTGGTTGAACTGACTCAGGCGCATCCAGATCTGGTTGTGCACTCGCATTTCGATGAACGCGGCCTGGGCTTCTTCGCGCTCGGTCTAAGTAAAGCCCTTACCCAACCGGTGGCCATCCTGACCACTTCAGGCACGGCGGTGGCCAATTTACTGCCCGCCGTGGTCGAGGCCCGGCACTGCCATACAGCACTGATTGTGATCAGTGCTGATCGCCCCGATGAGCTGCTCGGGTGCGGCGCCAATCAGGCCATCGACCAACGCCAGCTGTTTGGCAGCCAGGTGCTCGAGCAACTGTCGCTGCCAACCCCTGATGCCGATAGCGCTTTTGAGCATTGGCTACCCGCCTTGGATCGGTTGTTGAATCAAGCGGGCCCGGTGCATCTAAACTGCCCGTTTCGTGCGCCGCTGTATCCGAGCGAGGCACCGCAAGACTGCGTCATGGCTTTACCGGCCTTACCGGCCTTTACGCTCAGCAGATCCATGCCGCGCAGGGCCCAAGCCGACGTGGACTTGGCGACGCCCCACCAAACCCTGATTGTCGCCGGTCGGCTCAGTCCAAGTGAGGCGGCCCGCTTGCTGGAATATTGCCAACATTATCGGCTACCGATCCTGGCCGATCTAAACAGTCAGCTTCGCCTGCACCCGTCCGAGTGGGTTATTCACTATGCCGATCTGCTATTGAATAACGCGCATTTCGTGCAAACGCTAAACCGATTCGAGCGGGTCATTCAATTCTCCGGCCAGCTCATCAGTAAGCGCCTATTGGCCTGGCTCGGAACCTTTAACGGCGAGCATCTCATAGTCGATGGCCAGCGCGACTATCTCGATCCCAACCACCGGGCCCAGCAGCGGCAGCAGAGCTTACCCGACTTCCTGCGCGAGTTGGCCGCACTGCCACTCGGCTGGCCACCGTGTGCAGAAGTCGTGGCGGCCCTGCAGAGCTGGAATAAACGTGCCGCGGCGCAGCTGCCGGCTCTGATCGGCAGTGAGCTGAGCGAAATCAGCGCGGTGACCCGACTGGTGCAACAACTGCCCGCCACTTGTCGGCTGTTCGCCGGCAACAGTCTGAGTATCCGCTTGCTCGATATGTATGCCGAGCCGGCGCTCGCCTACCCGGTGTTCAGCAACAGGGGGGCCAGTGGTATCGACGGTCTAGTGGCCACGGCCGCTGGCGTCGCTGCGACCGCGGTCGAGCCGCTGGTCTTGGTAATCGGCGATACCTCGACGCTCTATGACCTAAATAGTCTGGCCCTGGTGAACCGAGTTGCAGCCCGAACCGGCCAGGCCATTCTGGTGTTGGTGTTAAACAACAATGGCGGTGCCATCTTTAACCTGCTGCCGGCGGCCCAATTGGGCGCGCTTCATCGAGACTTTTTTCAATGTCCACACGATCTCGACTTTGCCGCGGCGGCGGCCCAGTTTCATCTGGCCTATGCTCGCCCGACGAACTTAAGCGAATTGGACGAACAGATCGATCGGGCGATGCTTCCGGGCACCGCGACCCTGCTCGAAATATCGGTCCCGGCCGCGCAAAGTACGGAACAGATTCGTCAGATCAATCGGCACTTCGCGCAACTCACGGCGGGGGGGGCTTAGATGAGTGTGCGGGGTGCAACTTCCAAGCCGACCTTGGTCTTTATTCACGGCTTCCTCGGCCGCCCCGCTGACTGGCATAGGGTGGTCGAGCAACTGTCGGAGCGCTATCAATGTCTGTTGCTGACGGTGCCCGATCGAGACGAACAGGGTCAACCCTTAGGCGATTGGCAAGGCCTGCTTCGGGCCTGTGAGCACCACTGGACCGCCCTGCTACCGCACCGCTTTACCCTGATCGGCTATTCGCTCGGCGGTCGTATTGCTTTGGCGCTGAGCCAGACCTGGCTAACCCGGTTGGAGGCCCTGGTGCTGGAAAGCGTCCATCCGGGTCTCAGTACCGCTTCGGCCCGCCACCAGCGTCGGCAGCACGACCGCCAATGGTCCGACGCTTTGCGCACCAAACCGCTCGCCCAGACGCTGGATCGCTGGTACCGGCAAGCGGTTTTCGCCCACCTCAGTGAGTCAGAGCGGGCTGAGCTAATCGATTTACGCTCAGCACAGCAGCCCGATCGGTTGGCCGATCTGCTGAGCGCCGCCAGCTTGGCAGGCCAACCCGATTACTGGACCCAGGCGGCGCAACTGCCTCGGCCACTGCTCTATATCAGTGGTGCCCAAGATGCCAAATACGGCGCCCTGGCCCAACAGCTGGCAGCCCGGCGCGCCAATTTAATCTGGCAGCAGATGCCCAATAGTGGTCATAACTGCCATCACCAATCGCCCCAGGTCTATGCCGACTTTCTCAGCTCTTTCTTAACGCAGGTACTCCATGACTAAAACAGATTCGTCTCTTAGCACCATTAAGCCCGGCGCAGCCTGGCAGGATTGTTCGGCCGACTTTAACGATATTTATTTTCATCGGACCGACGGCATCGCCAAGATCACCATCAACCGACCCGAGGTCCGCAATGCCTTTCGGCCCCAAACTGTTCAGGAGATGATCCAGGCCCTGCATCTGGCGCGCTATGATGAGTCGGTCGGGGTAATTCTATTGACCGGCCAGGGCGATCTGGCGTTCTGTTCCGGCGGCGATCAACGGGTGCGCGGTGATGCCGGCTATGCCGATGACAGCGGCGTCTTTCACCTCAATGTGCTCGACCTGCAACGCATGATCCGTTCGTGCCCCAAGCCGGTTATCGCCATGGTGGCCGGCTTTGCCATCGGCGGTGGCCATGTCCTGCATCTAGTATGCGACCTGACCATTGCCGCCGATAACGCCCGCTTTGGTCAGACCGGGCCGAAGGTCGGCTCGTTCGATGGCGGCTTTGGCGCCAGCTATATGGCCAGTGTGGTCGGGCAAAAAAAAGCACGCGAAATTTGGCTCCTGTGTCGCCAGTACGACGCTCAGGAAGCTGCGACCATGGGCCTGGTCAATAAGGTCGTACCATTGGTCGAGCTCGAACGCGAGTCGGTCAGCTGGTGTCGCCAAATCCTGCAGCATTCGCCCATGGCGCTGCGCACACTAAAATCGGCCTTTAATGCCGGTATCGATGGTCAGGCCGGCATTCAAGAGCTGGCCGGTAATGCCACCATGCTGTTCTATATGACCGAAGAGGGCCAGGAAGGCCGGGACGCCTATCTGCAAAAACGGGACCCGGATTTCAGTAAATTTAAACGCCGTCCATAACGCCCAATACTCCCTATACTAGAGAGGCCACGACCGATGCAGTCACTTGCCCTATGGCACTACCGGCGTCCATTCCGGGCGCCGATGCCGCTGCGATCTCGCCGACAGGCTCTGCTCTTGCCGGCACGCGACGGATTGCTCCTGGCATGGCGGGTCGCAGATCGACAGCTTTGGACCGAGGTCGCGCCGCTACCACTGTTTAGCCAGGAGTCGCTGGCCGACGCTCAAGCTGCTCTATTAGCTCTGATGCGCAGCGCAGACATCCTAGATGTCGGCCAACTGGCCCTGCGCTACCCAGACCATGCAACGGGTCTGCCGGCCTCGGTACGGTATGGCCTCGAAACCGGGCTGGCCTGGCTCAGCACGCCCACAACCCAGCCCAAGGACAAGTTCGAGTTCAGCCCCCAACTCTGTGGCTTGGCCTTACCCGGCACGGCACAAACCTCGGCCTTTCGGGTGGTCAAACAGAAGATAGACGGGGTCGATTTTAACCAGGACTGCCAACGCCTGATCACCGCTGTGGCCCAATTGAGTCCCGGCCAGCGACTGCGTATCGACTGCAATCGAAGCTGGTCCTTGGCGCAAGCAATTCAGGCTCTGTCGCCCCTGCCCGTGGCCCAGATCGACTATGTGGAGGAGCCCTTAGAGGCGATGAGCCTGCGCCAATGCCGAGCGCTGCACCGGGCCACCGGCCTGCCCTTGGCGCTCGATGAGAGTTTGCGGGTGGCCAAGGGTGACCTAACCGGCAGCGCACTCGACCGACTCAGCCCCGAGCAATTGTGCGCCTGCGGCGTCCGCGCGCTGGTAATTAAACCCATGTTAACCGGCTTTAGGACCACCCAGGCGCTGCTCGAACTGTGCACGCGGCGGCCGTTACAGGCTGTTTTAAGTTCGGCCTTTGAGAGCTCGGTGGCGCTTAACCACTACTGGCAACTGGCCCGGCTATACCGTCTGAGCGCGGCCCAAGGTTTGGCCACGGCGTGTTTCTTTGCCGACGCAGAGCCGGATCCGCTCGGCACCTTAGTGTTACCGCCGGGCCTCACCCATGTGGCGGATTTGTTTTGACCTCAGTGCAGTGCCTACTCAGTGAAGCAGCCCGACTCTGGCCCGAGGCCCCGGCCCTGATCGATGCCGGCGCGTCTCATTCACTCAGTTTTCGAGCCCTGGATGAACGTGTGCAGGCGCTCTGCGATCGACTCGCGCGGCCGGGCTTGGATCAGGCGATCGA
>Ga0209194_1000208_pt1 | contig 52574 bp, 52 predicted proteins | sample COGITO_mtgs_1004_FD_184787 | JGI IMG/M metagenome (GOLD analysis project Ga0209194, IMG submission 184787) | Pelagic marine microbial communities from North Sea - COGITO_mtgs_100413 (SPAdes) (version 2) | ecosystem: Environmental > Aquatic > Marine > Epipelagic ... | reverse complement strand
TTTGTCTTTTCTATGGCGTCTTACAAACGTCGCAAACTCAACCTCCATCTACTAGAGCGATTTATTCGCAACTTCGATTTGGACGAGACTTTGATTAAATCTCACCCCAACTATCAGAACCTATGTAACTATGGGATTCTAGTCTCCTAATTCTGTCCGCAGCATTGTTAAAGGCAGCGATTGAATCTGATGACGACCATCTCTCAGCAGACCGTTCAAAGTGCAACGGCTCAGCAGATAAACACAGAGATTGCCGAGCGTCAGGCCGCTTTGGTGACGTTTGTAGATGAGCACCTTGATCCGTTTAGCTGGGCGCAGATTGCACAGGCACTAGATCAAGACGCTGATTTTCGCAGGCAATGGAATCAAACATGGGCAGATCTGCCGTTTGACTTTGAATGGAAGCCGGTGCCGATTCATCCCTATACAGCCCAGACGCATCCTTTTTTTGCGATCGCCTTTCCCGCAACGTTTCGTCCGCCCAATTCAGCCGACTTTCAGTCACATCTAGCCGCGCTAGATCCTGGCGAGCTGACGGCTACATTTAGCAACTTTTCAGGCGATGCACAGCTACTAGTGCCGCAGGTAACAGGAGAGTATGGACACATTGCCGCTTTTTGCCGGACGGCTAAAGAGTCGGCCATGCAAGCGCTGTGGCAGAAAACCGGCGAGCTGTGTCAGCAGGCGATCGCCCGCAGAAATTCGGTATGGTGCAACACGCACGGTCACGGGGTGCCTTGGCTGCACATCCGTTTCGATCAGCGATTGAAATACGCCGCATTTCCGCCACGCGGCAATATTACTGCCAACAGTCAGGCAATTTGGTATCAGCAAATTTATTACCCAGCCATAGCGCTAAGCTAGGGCATTATGTCAAACCTATTCTATGGCGACGACTCCTGTTGGCGACAGCGCGACGGCCCAAACATCACTCTCAAGTTCAACCCCAGCTTCACCGTCTGCTTGGTCAAGCAGAGCCGAGCAGAATAGGGCTTGGGTCCGGTTTAAACGCGATCACATGGCTCTTTTAGGCGCAATCACGCTGCTGCTACTGATCGCGACTGTCCTTGCGGGGCCGCTATTGTACACCGCTTCCTATAGCGAAATCGATTTTGGCCAGTCGCTAATCTCGCCTAGCTTTCAGCACCCCCTAGGAACAAACGACCTAGGTCAAGATCAGCTAGCTCGACTGCTGTGGGGCGGACGGATCAGCCTTGCAGTGGGTATTACGGCCATGCTGGTTTCGATTACGCTCGGCACCCTGATTGGCATAGTGTCTGGTTTCTGCGGTGGACTAATTGACAACGGCCTGATGCGGCTAACAGATCTATTTTTATCTTTGCCACAGCTGCCGCTACTGCTGCTGGTCATTTACTTATTTCGCGACCCTATGCGAAATATGGCTGGGCCAGAGCTGGGAATTTTTATCTTGATTATTTTGGTGGTAGGTGGCCTCACTTGGATGCCGACAGCGCGGCTGGTGAGAGCAGGTTTTTTGGCAACAAAAGAGAAAGAATTTGTGCAGGCGGCCAAGTCTCTGGGCGCGGGTGCGGGCCGTATTGTGTGGTGGCACATTTTGCCGAACGTAATTGGCCCGGTCATTGTAGCGGCGACGCTAGGGGTGGGCAATGCCATTATCACAGAGTCTACGCTGAGCTTTTTAGGAATCGGCTTTCCGCCGGATGTGCCAACTTGGGGCCGAATGCTATTCGACGGCCAAAACTACATTGCCTCTGCGCCTCACTTGGTGATTTTTCCGGGGCTAGCTATTTTTGTGACGGTGCTAAGCGTGAACTATGTGGGAGATGGACTGCGCGATGCGCTAGATGTGCGATCGCGCTAGCGTCAACTTGTTGCGATCGCTACTAATATCTTCTAAATCTTGAAGGTTGTACGAACAGCCCTTAGCATTGCCGACGTGATCGGGCTTTGAGCAATCACAAATCAGAGCAACAAAAGACTAAAAACACCAGCAATACCCTGAATTAGACTGACCATCTCCAGTCCAAACTTTATCTATGAGTCCGTAATTTAACGGTGCTTAAGTCAGTTAGAAAAACCTACTCTAATAAAGTAAAAGTACTGATAACTATTCATCGAAGTCAACTTGACTGGTCAGCACGTATCAAGTTTCAGCTTGCCTTCGTGTATTCATCAGCGAAGGAAGGGAGCAATATGAGCTATTTAAAGACAGGTATAGTACAAGCTGGGCTGGCCATTACCCTTATGAGCATTGCAGCGTTGCCTGCTGTTGCAGGGCAAGATGTATCATCTTCTGTGCGTCAAGGCCTACCAGGTCGGCGTATTAGCGGTGGTACACGCAGTGAGTGTATGGCAGGCAGCGCCCCAGTCGTGGCCCTAAATCCTACGACCAACTTGGGTGAAACGGTGAGCGACAGCCCATCAGTTTATTTCATTATCCCAGAGCTAGAAGATGTCTATCCACTAGAGTTTTCTTTGCGCGACTCAGAGGGAAACAGCATTTATGAGCAATCTCTCAACACCCGTGAGAACAGAGGCGTTGTTGGCATTCAGCTACCGCCACAGTCTTTGGAAAAAAACCAGGACTATCAATGGAAATTCTCAGTAGTGTGTGACGCTCAAGACCCCTCTCAACGCGACACGCTATCTGGCTGGCTACGACAAGTAGAACCTGAAGAGGCAATGGCTAACAGTCTTAATACAGCAGAGTCTTACAGCATAAACGCTGGTCTTGAAGTAGCCAGAAGCTACCAAGAATCTGGGCTATGGAATGATGCCATCAGTACGCTAGCTGAATTGCGTGAACAGTATCCTACTGCTAGGAGCGTTTACCACTCATGGAATCAGCTACTGCAAGCCCTAGAGGTAGAGACACTCGTCAGCGAGTCAGTAGCCATGACGCGGTAGATAAATAGATTGATAAATGGATTGATAAATAGATTGGCCCCAAAGTCATTTGACAAAGTTGAAGCTATTGCAGCATTACTGCCCAGTGATTGTTGCAATATTGCCAAAAGTGCTTGAAGCAGTAGCTGCTAAACCCCAATCATGAATAGTCTGAATAAATTGATCTTTTTATGCCGTTGACACACCACCTTACTGACAAGCTCAAAGGAAATCAGCCCGCGCGTTGGCTGCGTCAATTAGTGTGTATGAGCACAGTGCTGACGATCTCAGGCTGGGCGAGCCTACCCATTTATGCTCAAACGCTAAGCGAAAAGATTTTAGGAATGGAGCGTGGTCTAGAGCAAGAGTTTGAAGATTACTTTGGAGCAGATCTCGCTGAGGTCACACAAAGTCCCGAAGAGATTTCACAAACCCTTCAACGACTGTCATCGGAAACTGGGACAGCGCCAGCCGTGCTGTGGGCAATCCCTCGCGAAGATAGTCTGCACCTAGTTCTGATTACGCCTTCAGGAGAGCCTGTTGTTCGTGACCTATACGACGTGCCAGAAGAGCTGCTGCGCCAAACTGTGAATGATTTTCATCTCGAAATTCACGATTCTCCAAAGAACATGAGAGCTGCGCAGAAGCTGCACTCATGGATGATTGAACCGTTTGAGTCAGCTTATTTGCAAGCAGAAGAGATCGACACACTGCTCGTTTGCTTAGGAAACGGTTTGCGTAGCCTTCCTCTAGCTGCGCTTCATGATGGAGAGCAATTTCTAATAGAAAAGTACGCGCTAACTCGAATTCCAGCATTTAATTTGATCCAGACAGAATATTCATCTCTAGCCAGTGGCCAGTTTCTGGCGATGGGCGCATCTGAATTTCAATCGCTAAATCCTTTACCGGCTGTTCCCACTGAACTCACGAATATTTTAGAATCGTGGCGATTGAATAGCCCGACCGACGGTCCGCGAGACGGTCAATCTTTTTTAAATTCTGATTTTACACTTGCTAATTTAGAACAGCAGCTAGCAAGCCAGTCTCCTGAAGTTGTTCATTTAGCTACGCACGCTGTGTTTAACCGGGGAAAAGCGGAGAATTCTTATATTCAGCTATGGGATGCACCGCTAGCCCTTAACAATATCCGAGCAGTGAACTGGCATGAGCCGTCAGTAGAGCTATTGGTATTGAGCGCCTGTCGAACGGCGGTGGGGGACGACTCTGCTGAATTGGGTTTTGCCGGTTTGACGCTGCAGTCGGGGGCTAAGTCAGCTCTAGCCAGTATTTGGAACGTTAGCGATACCGGGACTCTGGCGCTGATGAGCGAGTTTTATGAGCAGCTAGGAGTCACAACAACTAAGGCAGAAGCACTTAGACAGGCGCAGCTAAAAATGCTCAGCGGTGAGATAGCAGTTGAAGACAATACGCTACATCTCTCGCAAGGAGATTTTGAGATGTCTGATGAGTGGAGCCGAGAAGACATCAGCGACTTATCTTCTCCTTATTACTGGGCGGCTTTTACAATGGTCGGGAGTCCTTGGTAAAAGCGTTAAAAACTGGCTGATGTATTGGCATTTGTACCGAACTAAAGAAATTTCAACGCAGAAGAAAAAGGGGAAATTAGAAAAAATCTAGGATACGGCTGATGCGGCGTTAAACCTTTTTATGAAGCCGCTCAATCTCGGGAGAAAACCCAACTGCTTGTCGTCGATAGCGATGAATTAAAAACATAGCCATCCCGGTCAAATCCCTTTATCTGCTCAGGCTCAACAATTCGATTGCGAATAACAAAGTCAACCATCATCCCTCTAGCTTTTTTGGCATAGATAGCAATCGTCTTATAGTCGTCTCCTTTTTTCTCTTTAAACCCGATATCAAGAACCTCTGCCTTCAGCGTTTTTCGGTTAATCGACTTGAAGTATTCGTTAGATGCGAGATTTACGAGCGTAGGCTTATCGAGATCCGCTAATTCCGTGTTGAGTATAGCTGAGAGTTGATCGCCCCAAAACTCGTACAGATTTTTGCCTTTGTCAGTTGCTAGCTTTGTGCCCATTTCTAAGCGATAGGGCTGCATCAAATCTAGCGGACGCAAAATACCGTACAGCCCTGAAAGGATTCTAAGGTGATCTTGGGCAAAGGCTAAATCGTCGTCATCATAGCCTTCTACCTGGATGCCTTTGTAAACGTCTCCTTTGAAGACGAGCAGCGCCTGTTTGGCATTTTGGGCCGTAAATGGCGTTTGAAAGCTCTGATAGCGCTGATGGTTTAGCTGAGCGAGATTGTCACTGATGTGCATTAGCTCAGACAGCTCAGCTGCATCGTAGTCACTGAGCTGTCTAACGAGCGCTTTGGTTTGCTCTAGTTTGGCAGGCAGGGTGAAATGAGGATAGTCTGCGATATCGTAGTCCAGCGTTTTGGCTGGAGAAATCACCATTAGCATCGATTTTTGCGCTCGCTTGTCAACTGATGGGGGCTGTTTTATCTAGCAGCTGTTTTATCTAGCATAAGGGAGCGCGATACAATGAAGGGCGGTAGCTATTTTTTGAGTGTTTATGACTTCGGAGTCAGAGCCGAGAACGGCTTACGAGAGTGCCGCTGACAATGTGGTAGAAAATCCAGACGCGGTAGAAAATCCAGACGCGGTAGAAAATCCAGACGCGGTAGAAAATCCAGACGCGGTAGAAAATCTAGTAGAAGACCCGGTGAAGCAGGCCCTAAATCGCCTGAATAATTCTGAGAAGAAGGCGCAAGCAGATGCTGAGATTGCGGCTGGGCAGACGCTCTTTGAACGAGGTCGCTATAAAAGTGCGATCGCGGCTTTTCAAACCGCACTAGCCCTTTCTAACCCGATGGGAGCACGCGGCGGTGAAATTCAAATATGGCTAGTTAACGCCTATATTGCATCCGGCGACGAAGCCGCAGGCTTGGCCCTCTGCCGCAAGCTTATCGTGCATCCAGATTTGGATACTAAGCAGCAGAGCAAACGAATGCTTTATATATTAGAAGCGCCCGAGCTAGAGATGAGGCCTGAGTGGGTGACCCAAATTCCTGATCTAGGTGGGTTCGATGATGACCAAAAAATTCGCTACGCACAGCGGCCAAAAAAAAAGCGCCGCCGGAAAGCCCCCCTCGAACCCGAACCGATAGATCTTAGCCAGGTTAATACCGACGACAACCAGTTTGTCTGGATTGCTCTCATCGGCGTCATCCTAACCTTAGGCAGCTTAGTTTGGTTCGGCTCATAAACCTCATATTACGTCATCAGTTATCATTCCTCGTTCTTCCCACAGTATGATGGTCTGAGCCCTTCCGCCTTCCCCTTCTTCGTTATTCCTCATGGCCCTGCAACTGCGCATTTACGTCCCTCCTCATCCTTTAATCAAGCATTGGTTAGGAGTTGTACGCAGTGCCGCCACGCCTTCGCCAGTGTTTCGCAGCGCGATGACAGAGCTAGGGCGCTGGCTAGCCTACGAGGCTGTACGCGACTGGCTACCAACGATAGAGATGACGATTGAAACGCCGATGACGTCCTGCCCGGCTACGTTTGTCGATCCAGAAGCGCCGATCGCGATTATTCCAATCCTGCGGGCGGGTTTGGCTTTGCTTGAAGGGATTCAAAGCGCGGTGCCCAACAGCAGCACCTATCACATCGGCTTAGCGCGTAATGAGGAAACCCTAGAACCTACCTGGTATCTCAATAAGTTGCCCGCAAAGTTTGAGCCTAATACTCGCGTCATTATCAGTGAGCCGATGATGGCCACTGGCGGTACGATGATGGCCACGCTAGGCGAACTGACCCAGCGCGGCATTGACCCAGCGCTGGTGCGAATTATTTCGGTTGTGACTGCGCCTCCGGCTTTGCAAAAACTGGCCGAAGCTTATCCTGCGATCGCAGTCTACGCCGCCATTATTGATGAAGGGCTCGACGAAAACGGCTTTATTGTGCCAGGGCTAGGGGATGCGGGCGATCGCACCTTTGGCACCTAACCCCTCAGCCCGCCGTCTTTTGAACTGAATCTTTTTAACTGAATCTTTTTGACTGTTTGACTGTTTGACTGATCGATAAATCGACGAAAAGGAAGGAGATAACCCAATGAGTCAAAACAATTTTGCCGGTGGATTTATAGCAGGTGCCTTCCTCGGTGGTCTGATTGGCGGTGTAGTTGGCGTCTTGGCCAGCAACCGCCTACGCTCAGGCGCAGCCGAAGACTTTGCCGAGCTTTCTGACGAAGAGCGCCATCGGTTAGAAAATGCCTCCACCGAAGAGCGTATGGAAATTGCCCGACGTGGGCTAGAGGACAAAATTTCTCAGCTGAATACAGCTATTGAAGATGTGCGCGTGCAGATGGGCAATGTCAACAACGGCCATCCAGCTCCCGACTTTGGCTCGCCAACTTCAGTACCAGAGGTTTGAGATAGCAAGCATCCTAAGCAGCTCGACAGAGGCAATAGGTTGTGGCGTCGCCCCAGCCAGTCGCAGGCGATAACCGTACCTCACAAGCGGGAACCCATCAGTTAAAATACAAGACACTATCTGTTAAATAGGCCAAGTGGGCTGTTTAACATGCCCGTAATGGGCAAGCTCAATTGACCTTTTTTGATAACCCTGACGTTCGCCCCACAAAGCTATGGCCGCACAAATTATCGCTCCTTTAATCACGGGCATTTCTACTTTTCTCAGCATTTACTTTTTGCTACTAATCGTCCGTATTTTGCTTAGCTGGTTTCCTAATGTTGACTGGTCTAATCCAATCTTTGCTACCGTTTCCCAGCTGACCGATCCTTACTTAAATCTGTTTCGCAACATCATTCCGCCGATTGGGGGCCTAGATTTGTCAGCTATTTTGGCAATTTTCGCCTTGCAGTTTATCTCATACTTTGTTGAAGTTGCGGGTAATCAGGTTGTGGCGCTGGCCTATAGCTCTTCTTTCTACTAAGTTGATGTTGTGACTTTTTGACAGCTCTCTTTTGACAGCTCAATGATGCTTTGATAAGCGTTGAAAAAGCCCCGCCAAGTTTAAAAGACTCAGCGGGGCTTTTCATTTTTTCGGCTCGCTTTTTCCGGTTTGCAGTCTGGCTCGTTCTCTGTGGCTACTCGTCTATCGACTGATCCCAAGATTGAAATCGGCGAACTTTGCTGGCAAATCCAGAGGCTTTGAACTTTTCTAGGCGCAAAGGCGCGGGCTGCACAGAGGGAACTGAAACTCTGAAAGAAAAGTCACTCTCTCCTGTCGGTACGTACTCAATGCCGCCTATTCGGTAGCGGTTTTTCATCACGGCGTTTCCCTCAGCGTCAAAGATTCGACCAAAAATGTCCGCATCTACAATGTCTTTGGCTGAGTTGTTAACTGCGGTTCCTTTAATTAGGTAGCAGGTTGCGGCCATTGACGAACCGCTAGTTGTCAGGTTTTCAGCATAGGCGGCGTCAGCGGGACATTCTTCAGCAATCAAATCTTTGAGGGTGATTTGGGTGAGTGCCTGGGCAGCAGGCACCCAGCTAAAAAAGCACAGGCAGACGACGAGAAAGGCGGTGAATAGGCGCGAACGAGACGATGAAAACATGGTGTGGCGCAAGGCTGTTTTCTTTTAGCTTACCGTGATTTTGAGCGGTGATTTTCCAAGCCGCTGCCGAATTTCTCGCGGATTTTCTACGGGTTGAGTCCTCACCTTTCTAGATGGTTTAGCAGCGCCTGTCGCATAACGGCAGTAGGAGCAGGCTGCTGTAGCCAAATTTCTAACGCGGCGGCCCCTTGCTGCACGAGCATTTCTAACCCGTCAATGGCGACGATGTCAGCGGCGATCGCCTGCCGTAAAAACTGAGTAGGGCGGGGCGTATAGATTAAATCGTAGGCGATCGCATTGGGCTGAAGCTGTGCGATCGCCTGATCGCTAACGGGCAAAGCTGCAATATTAGGATGCATGCCAACAGGGGTTGCATTGACCAACAGGTCAGTTCTTGGCAGCTGATCGGGCAGCTCATCCCAGGTCATCACCTTCAGCCGCGCTGCAATTTCTGGGGTAGCGGCCCAGCTTTCGGCAAACTTTGCCAGTTTGTCAGCAGATCTGCCCACCACTCGAATGTGCGAACAGCCAAGCTGTTGACAGGCCGCAACGACAGCTCTAGCCGCGCCCCCGTTGCCCAAAATAACGGCGCGAGTATTTTGCCAATCTGGGCGCAGCGCCTTCAGCGGGGCCAAGAATCCTAGCGCGTCTGTATTGGTGCCGCACCAACGGTCCTGATCGCGCCATACTGTATTAACTGCGCCAATCGCTTTGGCCACGTCAGTGATCTCATCTAGCAGAGGAATGATGGCTTGCTTGTGCGGGATGGTGACGTTGAAACCGCGCAGACCAATGGCACTAAAGCCTGCGATCGCTGCTTTTAACCGATCTGGGCGAACCGGAAGCGGTAGATATACATAGTCGAGGACATCGCCAGGCGGTTGAGATGACTGCTGTTGAAGATGTGCGATCGCCGTATTGTGCATCAGCGGTGAAAACGAATGCTCCACCGGATTGCCAATCACACCCAGCAGTTGAGTCGTTCCCTTAATGACCATGTTGCACGCTTAATCGCTACATTCGTATTAAAGCGCTGCATAGCCAAAAGTGACATTAAATTCTTGACACCAAATAACCGCTGAGCGCAAATCATCAATATTGACATCAGCCGCAATTGCGTAGCGCTGCCTGCCTTCAGTCGCCTGAAGTCGTTCAAGATTTACGTAGTCCTGCGATGCATAAGATTCGGGTACGGCGGCTGTATGCAGCAAAACAAATAAATCAGGCCCCGCATCGGAGCGGAACGCGCTGTCGAACTCTAAATAACGCTAACCATTTTCTTCAACAACTTGCGCCTGGCGCTAGGTCGTCTAAGAAGAATCGTCTCAACGGTGTTTTTTCTCTTGTTGCCTTTAGTATGCTTGCGCTCACTCGCGAGAAAATGATAAACAGATAAGCGTTCGCTAAGCCGCTTATTAGACTGATTGTATGGATCTAGTGCATGAATCTATGGCATGGAATCGCACGGCTCTAATGTCATTGCTGAAGCCTTCATTAAAGCCTTTCAAAATTAGGGGCTTTCAAGATTAGAGGCTTTCAAAATTAGGACCTTTCAAAACTTCAGAATGCAAAAAAGCGATGGCCCTCCCTATTAAAGAGAGCCATCGCTTTAGCAGTAAGTTTTAGCAACAAGCGGTAAGGCTAGCTCACCACTTTCTAGAACTTGCAGGAGCTTTTGGGTCAGGCTTTTGCTTGAACGCTGTGCTTTTTTGCAACCGCTAGACCAGCGCCAGCAAGGGCAGTGAGCAAGACGCTTACAGACGAATTCTCGGGAATGTCTCTTGCCTCAAAAGCGTAAGCGTTGTAGCTAAACGCTTCTGCTAGGCGAACATTATTTCCCTGACTGCTCTGGTAAACAAGCGTCGCAAAAGAGAAGTTTTGACCGTTGACTTTGGCGTTATTAAACAGCTTAAAGCCAACAGCACCGTCTTCTTGAAGATTTTTATCGCCTGCCGAAAGTTTGGCGAAGCCGCCATCTAGCGTCAAAGTTGTTGACTTAAAGTTCAAGCCGACCGGATCAAAATTCAGCAAGCTGCCTGAACCGTCAAACAGCTTAGCGGACTTAAGTGAACTGACCGCAACCGAGTTACCATTCGCTGCAAGATCGCCATCTAGTAGCGCAGAAAGCGCTGTACCATTTTTGAACTTGTAGGAAAGGTTAAATGTAGCAGCATTAGCCGCAACGCTAGAGAGCGAAAGCAAAACTGTCGAGGTGAAGCCGACGGCAACAAGCCTGTAGATAGCTTTACGTAGGGACATAGAGTTTGAAATCCAAAAAGTTTTTAACCGGTCTAAGATTTGCGAAAATCACAAATCTACAGAAGCACCGTTGAGCGTTTGAGCAGTGCCTTGATATGCGCTTGATTGCCTTTAAGACTGTTGGCTTTCGGGCAATCGAAGTTAGCTCAATGCGTTGATGCTGCAAACGACTACAGCCCTATAATCAAGCATTCTTTGCGTACATCTGGGGACGCGATTCAAACTTCACTGTGCGTTTATCAAAATGGGCTGAATTGCTTAGCTAAGATAGAGAAAATACCTAAGTAGGTACAAAAAAGAAGGGTGATTTGTAGCACGTTAGGCTTGCGGATTGACCGAGAATTTACGGAAACAGGTGGGCTTTTATGGCTGTGAGATGAACCAATCAATTAGCTTGCGTGCAATGCTCAAAGGGCCAGGGACGGGTGGCAAGCTATGCTTGGGAAACCAGTCGGCGGCTTCAATTTCGACCGGGTCGAGGATGAGCGCACCGCTATCGTATTCAGCAATAAAGCCCATCATGAGTGATTTTGGGAAGGGCCAGGGCTGAGAGCCGAAATAGCGAATATTTTTAATTTCTAGACCCACTTCTTCTCTAACTTCGCGAGCAACGGTTTCTTCTAAAGATTCGCCAGGCTCGACAAAGCCTGCCAAGACGCTGTACAGACCGGCACGAAACCGAGGCGCACGGGCCAGCAGCACTTCATCGCCCCTGTAAATGAGCATGATAACGGCCGGTGAAAGCTTAGGATACTGACGTAAGTTGCAGCTAGGGCAGCATTTGACCCGTTGGCGAGGAAGCTGAGTCGTCGGGGTGGCGCACTGACCACAATATTGGTGGGTGCGGTCCCATTCAATAATTTGGACGGCGCGAGCAGCGATCGCAAATAAATCTTCGTTTAGTTCGCCATAGAGCGATCGTAAGCTACACAGCCGATAGCCTGTTGGCAGGGCCATCGACTCGGCTAGCGCTACCGCAATACAAGGACGATCGTGCAAATAGCCTAAAAATTGCGATCGCACAGGCATCATGCCAATCGCTTTTATCGAAACAGCCTGAGGAACAGAGGACTCATCCTTTGTCTCTGTTACCACGATGCTAGGCCCCTGAGCAATAAACCACAAAGCATCCGAGCTAGCGGCCATATCGGCGATAGGCTCTGTGGCTGGATGAAAGCTATCGGAAATAGCGAACGGGTTAGGAGGTGGATTGAGAGGTGAGCTGAAAGGCGGGTTGAGAGGCAGCAAAGGCTAGGGAGGTTCTGTAAAGAGAGTGAAGTGGAAAATCCGAAGTCGAAGGAAACGTTAAGTGTAAGTCTGATTTTAGCTGAGTCTGATTTTAGCTGAGTCTGGTTTTAGCCAGCTGGCGACTCGGCCATGTCAGCTAGCGTCACTTCCCAGACTAAACGAGGCTGTACATAGCCAAGCAGATAGCTGCGAGCTTTTTCTAACGCGGCCAATTCAGCTTCATAACTCAGGCCCTGCTGCCAATACCGATGCTGTAAATAGTCTAATAGCCAAAGCTGAGCTTCGGTATCTAGGGCCTGCGCAATCTCTTTGGCCACTGTTAGCGCGGCTCGTAGGGTTGCCGGTGGTTTTTCGAGCTGGATGAGCAAATCGGTGGGAAGTGATCGCAGCTGCTGCCAACTTTCAATGGCCCGGCCCGGAGATCCCTGCGCGATCGCCAGCACCTCTGCTGAGTTCAAAATCTCACCTTGGCCTACTTGAACCAGCACCTGGGCCATCTGCTCACGGCTCAGCCGCCGAAAAGGAATCGTCTGGCAGCGAGAAATCAGCGTCGGCAGCAGAGTCTGCTGGTCGGGCGCGATCAAAATTACCGTCGCCCGCCCCGGCTCTTCTAATGTTTTCAGCAGCGCATTAGCAGCGCCCTCGGCCATCCGCTCGGCCTGCTCAATAACCACCACTGCCCGTGGCGACTCTAGAGCCGGGCGACCCAAGAATCGGGCAATCTCACGAATCTGAGGCAGGCGAATACGCGGTGGGCTTTTGCGCTTGAGCCCAGCAGCAGCAGCTTCGGCAGGCGTTAGCAGTTTTCCTTGATGCAGATAGGTTGGCTCTACCCAAAGCAGATCGGGATGATTGCGATCGCGAATTCTGCGAGCTAAGATCTCAGCTTTTTCTAAAGAAATATCTGGCCTATCGCGTAACAATAGCTGGGCAAATCCCTTCGCCGCCAAAGACTTTCCTGTGCCCTCGGGCCCAACAAACAAATAGCCCGGTGCCACCCGCTGCAGGTCAATCACGCGCTGTAAAAGCTCAACGGCTTGCGTCTGTCCAATTAGCTGAGAAAAGGGTAATAGAGCCAAGGATGAGTGCGCAGAAGATAAATCTGCAAAAGATGAGTCTGCAAAAGAGAGCGGTGTCATGCCAAAGCATTCTACAGTCTTCTACAGCCTTCTAGGGGGCATACGCTTCAAAAGCGGGCTTTAAGCCGCTTCTGTTGAAAAGCTATTAGTCTGTTCTCGACCTGTTCTAAAGTTTTAATCTAAAGCTTTAACGCTAGCTCGGGATACCACTGCGCTAGCCGATCGCTCACAACCTTTTGAATATCGCTGCTAACAGCTTCGATCGAAAAATTTCCATTGATCTCTGTGATGGGTCCGCTGCTGATGCCGCCAGCCAAAGATTCATTCAGGCTATCAGCTGCTAGCGCGGCAAATCCACTGTTTACCCGCTGATGAAATTCTCGGCTTGCTTGCTCAATGCGGTCGGCCTCACCCCGCTGACGCATTCTGGCAAGGCCCGTATCCAAAGAGACGTTTAGCCAAAGGGTCAGATCGCTTTTGAGGCCGCCTGTCGCAATTTTGTTGAGCTGATTAATTAGGGCCAAATCTAGCTGTCGGCCATAGCCTTGATAGGCCACAGTAGAATCGGTATAGCGATCGCACAGCACCCAATAGCCCGATTCTAACCAAGGCCGCAATGTCTCTTCTACGTGCTGAGCCCTGTCTGCCGCGTACAGTAGCAGCTCTGCCTTGCTCAAAATAGGCGCGTTTGGCTGATCGCCTGCCACTGCCGGGTCATCTTGCAGCAGCAACTGGCGGATCTTTTTGCCCACTGCGGTGCCGCCTGGTTCTCGTGTGAGCTTTACTCCGGCAATTCTGTTCTGAGTTTGCAACAGTCGCAGGTTTTCACTTTGATTTAGCCAGGTATATAACCGCTGAACTTGGGTGGTTTTTCCACAGCCTTCACCCCCCTCAAAAACAATGAGCTTCCCTGACATAGCGTGATTACGCTCCAATATAGGCCTGGCAATTTAACGAAACGATACGTCGGTTTTTTTGCTTTCTATTCCCTATTCTGTGAAAACAGCGGTATCCTAGCAACTATCTTCGTTGTGAAATCCAATGCGGCCCAAGTAGCCGTTGCTGTACATTCACCTGCTATTTGTACTATGGCCCGCTATACAAACTTTTTCATGACTGGCGCACCCAAAGAAGATATCCATAGAGGACTACTAGGTGCACTCGAAGCCTGCGATCTTGACCTCATTTACCAAGATCCAGCTTATATTGTGGCTAAGGAAAAACCAGGCCGAGTTTCTTTCACTCAGATTACCACTGTAGAGCTGCTGATCAATCCCCCTACGCTTGAGCTAGGCGGTGCAAAAATTGATGTAGTGGTAAAAAACGAAGAGCTACCCCTGCGAAAAAACAATCACTGCCGCGAGATCTTTGACGTTGTCAATCAGGCGATCGCGAACTCTAGCGTCGAAACTTTTGTGAGAAATTAGAGGCAGAAGCTTAGAATCAAAAGGTTTAGAGGAATCAAGAGGTTTAGGGTCAGAAATTGACAACGTAGGAACCTAGCACTCAAGCACCTAGCATTAAAACCTAGCACTCAGACTTATGGCCAAAAATCAAGCCATACATTAGCAAATCAAGATCGTGGAATTTCAAGATTTGTTGTTCTATCGCTTCTGTAAATTGACCTGTGGCCAGACTGCCGCTACATCTGTTCTTCTTTGTTCCTGAGCCTAGTATCTGTTAGCAGGCATCTTCACGAGTCATAATTGCTAGCCACCTTCGCGGGCCATCTTCGCGGGCCATCTTCACAAAACATAATTTCTACCGCTCGCCCGCCCACTGCGGCTAAAGATCTCGATCGCTACGCAGAATTTATGCCCAACGTCGTAGAAGCGTCGCGGCCTCGATCTGAATGCTTCAGAACGCGATAGGCTAGCAGTAAGGCACATTGGTTGGGTTTTCGAGAGGTCTTTTATTACATGGCAAAAACAAGAGCGCATCCTCATACGCACACCCACACCCACGATCATAGCCACGTTTCACACCAGGGCTTTGCAACCTATCAAGCAGAAGTTCGCCGCGTGCTGCTGCTAACATTGGGTCTTAATGTCTTGGTAGTGGTGCTTAAGGCAATTGTAGGCTGGTGGACTGGTTCGCTGAGCCTGATGGCGGATGCGCTTCACAGCGTTACAGACAGCGCTAACAATGTCTTGGGGCTAGTCACCAATCAGCTAGCCTCTCCCCAGCCAGATCGTGACCATCCCTATGGTCACCAAAAATTTGAGGCCGTAGGCGCACTCGGAATTGCGGCTTTTTTAGGAATTGCCTGCTTTGAAATTTTGAAAGGGGCTGGAGAGCGCCTGATTTTTGGCGGCGACCGGGTTTCTATGGGGCCAGTATCGCTATGGATCATGCTGCTGGTACTGGGAATCAATATTTTCGTGGCTTTTTATGAGCGACGGGTGGGGCGAAAGCTAGGAAGCAATATTTTAATCGCTGATGCCGAGCACACCATGAGCGACATTTGGATTACCATCGCGGTTTTGGGTGGGCTGATTGGAGTATGGGCAGGGGTACAGTGGCTAGATGTCTTGCTGGCCTTTCCTGTGGCAATTTTGGTTGTTCGCAGCGGCTGGGTGGTACTATCGGCAAATTTGCCTTGGCTGGTAGATGAAATGGCGATCGCACCCGAAGCTATTCACGCAGTTGTCATGCGGGTGCCCGGTGTTCTCAACTGTCACAACATTGCCTCACGCGGCCTGCTCGGACGTCAGGTCTTTATTGACATGCATCTCGTCGTAGAACCGAAAGATGTCTACAGCGCTCATAACATTACCGAGAAAATAGAGCAGCAGCTAGAAGAAGAATTTGGCCCGACTCGGGTCACCATTCACGTAGAGCCGCCTAGCTACGTAGAGCCTCAGATTTCTTTTGGCCCCGGTCACCACCACCAGAAATAACCAACCGTTACAAATAGTCGCGGACACATATAGCCACCAGCCACCACACATAGCCACAAGCCCTAATGACACAGATAAACATTCCTACCTGGATTACCGTCTCTCGCCTGTTAGGTGTGCCCATCGTCCTAATTGCATTGCTAGATCCGACCGATGTTCGCCGTTGGATCAGCGTGGTTGCTTTTGTGATCTTTGCGGGCACAGACTGGCTAGATGGGTACTTGGCCCGCAGGCTTAATCAGGTGACTGAGCTGGGTAAGTTTTTAGATCCGCTGGTCGATAAGCTGCTGGTGCTAGCGCCCCTGATGGCGTTAGTTGGGATGGGAATTGTCCCGGCGTGGGGCGTGTTTCTAATTCTGGCTAGAGAGCTAACTATTTCGGGCTGGCGCGTGAATCCGACGTTCCAAAACGGGGCGGTGCCAGGAGCCGGTATGTGGGGCAAGGTGAAGACGGTGGTGCAGATTGTTGCGATCGCACTCTTGCTCGCACCGCTCTCTGGCATTTGGCCAGCAGTCGGCGTTCTGTTGTTTTGGGTAGCGGTTGTTCTTACCTGGGTGTCAGGGCTGCTATATTTGCGACCGGCCAAACCCTCGGCTGTCGGCTAAACGTTCGGTCACTCAGCAATCGTAATATGTGATCCGTCTTCATCTTTGTAGACGTCTATGCGCGTTTGAAACGCCTCTCGAAAGTGCGGCATGTGAGTAATAGTTAAAATGCAAGAAAAATCGGGTGCGATCGCTTCAATTGCCGCAATCAGCCGGTCACAGCCTTCTCTGTCTTGTGTGCCAAAGCCTTCATCGACAATCAGCATTTGCAGCGCCGTGCCGGAGCGCAGCGCAAGCAGCCGGGCGATCGCCAGTCGAATGGCGAAATTCACCCTAAACGCCTCGCCCCCCGAATAGGTCTCGTAGGGCCGGGTGCCGCGCACATCCGCAATCAAAATATCTAGCGTGTCAATCAGCTTCTTTGACTTGCGACCCGTCTTTTGCGTCACAAACTGCACATGCAGCTGATGATCACTCAGCCGACCTAGGATCTGATTAGTCGTTGCCTCTAGCTGGGGCAGCAAATTCTCAATCATCAAAGCCTGAATTCCATTACGGCCAAAGGCTTCTGACAAGGAGCGATAAACCTGATACTTATGGCGAATATCTTCGAGCTTTTTCTGTTGTTCTTTCTGCTGTTTTTCAACCGTTTCTAGCTGCAAAAGCTGCTGCTGCAGCCGCCCTAGCTGCGATAGCTGAGAATCACGCTGCTCTAGACTCTCAGCAATTTCTGCTTCTAGTTCAACAATTTCGATATCGATAGAATTAGGTTCGATTTTCTCAGCTTGTTCTGACGACTGTTCCGCTAGCTGGCAGCGCAGTTGTTCTACAGCGGCATTGGCCGTATGCACCGCTGCCGTTTGCTGCTGGTAGTGTACTTGCAGCCGCGCTAGCTTTGCCATCAGCGCGGCTTTTTGAGCCTGAGCCTGCCGTAGCGTCTGATGGCGTGTCTGCCATACTTGCTCTGTACGGAGCTGTTCTCTGAGCTGGTTGTGCTGCTCTAAACTGTAGTTAATTTCGCTGATACGTCGATCTAACACTTGTAGAGCCTGCGCTTCCTCGCTGCGGGTCGCCGCTGCGATCGCGTCCCTAGCTGCCTGAAGGCGTTCCTCAGTCTGGGGCCGCTGGGCCTGAATCTGGGCCAGCTGACGCTCCGCCTGCTTAATTTCAGTGTGCTTTATCTGGCTCCAGCGCAGCCGCTCAACTTGCGATCGCACCAAAGCATGATCGCGCTCGTCGTACGCCATTGTCTCTAGCTGCGCCTCAATTCGCCGCGATTCGTCTTGCAGTCCTGCCGCATAGTCATTTTCCTGCAAGCAGCGCTCTAGCTGAGCCCGCTCATCACTCATCACCTGTAGACGGTTGGCCGCTGCGTCTACAGACGCCAGCTTTGCCTTTAGCTGTCCGCGCTCTTCTAAAAACGTCGCATATTTTGCCAGCTCGTCCTCTAGGGCTCGGTACTCCTGCCGCAGCACCTGAATCTCGCTTTCAGAAACGGCAAGCTGCTCTCGAATCGCCCAGATTTGGTTTTGGATATCATCGCGCTCTTTTGTGGTGCGATCGCGTAGTGACTCCCAGGTCTGTCCGTTTAGCACCTGCTCGCACACCGGGCAGTGGGCCTCATCTGGATCGGCCAGCCGCTGCAAGGTCTGCGTCAGCTGCGCCAGATCTCCCTCATAGCTACGCTGTCTCGCCTGCAGCTGCGCCATAAAGCTGCGTCGCTCAATGCCCTTTTGCCGTACAGCTTCCTGATACGCCCGGCGCTGCTCTAAATGCGCAATTTTATGGGCCACCTCAACTACTGCCTGCATAAGCTGCCCAGACGGCGTCTGCCCCTCTGCCATCTGCATCTGCTGGCTGTCTAGCGCCTCTATTTGGATCACGAGTCGGGTGTGGGCCTGCGCTATCTGCCCTTGAATGTCCTGAAAACGCTGTCGCAAGGGGGCGCTCTCCGCCTCTGCCGCATCTAGCTGCCGCAGTTTTTGCTTGGCCTTTCGTAGCGCCGCTAGCTGCTCAGCAATGTCTTCTTTTTTCTCTAATATCTTCAAAGCTGCTTGCGTTTGCTGCTCTAGCTGATCTAGCTGCGCCTCAAGCTGCGATCGCTGAAGTATCTCCTGCTGGCACTGCTGGTTAAGGCGCTGTTGAAGATCGAGCCGTTCTGTTTGCGCCTGCTGATAGCGATGAAACAGAGCAGCCTGCTCATCTTCTCGTCTTTGTAGGTCTACAAACGCCTCGTAGCGCTGCTCAATCTCTTCGGCCTGACTTAAAATTTCTTCTATCTGATAGAGCTGTTGCTGCGCCTCACTCAGCGCTGTTTCACTCGTTGTCAGCGTTGCATACTGATGTGCCGCATGCTGTTGGGCCAGCGCTAGCTGCTGCTGGGTCAATAGTCTCTCTTGCTGCTGTTGCTTGAGCGCCGCTAGCTTTTTTTGACGCTGCTGCTGCGTTTCTTTATCAGCCTTAATCAAAGCAGCAAGCTGCTCAGAGCGTTGTTGAATATCTGCGTGAGCTTCGCGTTTAGCTGTTAGCTGATGCAACAGATCTGATAGGGGTAAGATTTCAGCCTTGTATGCCCTAGCCTGCTCTTTTGCCTGCTCTGCTAGCTGGTCGTAGCGGTCAAGCTTTAGCAAGTCGGCCAAGACCTGTTTGCGATCGCTCGGACGCTTTAGCATAAACTCATCGGCCCGGCCCTGACGCAAATAGGCCGCGTTTACAAACGTCTCGTAGTCAATCTTAAGCTGCCGAAGAATGTACTGCTGCGTCGCTCGAACGCCCTTTTGCGTCAGACTTCTAAACGTTGGCTCTGTAGCTTGCAAGTCTAAAGCTGAGTCTAAAGCTGAGTCTGCGGCTGGCGACATCTGAACCTGAAACTCTAAGGCGCTTGCCTGCTGACGGCGACGAGTGCGAATAATGCGATAGCACTGCCCGTCGTGCACAAAGCAAAAGCTAACCTGCGCTTCCATCGCCCCTTGGCGCACAATGTCATCTTCACTATTGACGCGGCTTTGACCCCATATGCACCAGGCGATCGCCTCTAGCAGAGAAGACTTTCCCGCTCCGTTAGGCCCGCACACGCAGGCCACATGCAGCCCATCAAAATCTAGCACCACCTCGCGGTAGCTCAAAAAGTTCTGGAGCTTTAGCTGCTTTGGAATCATGCGTTACCAAATCACGCGCTGCTATGTCTGTTCACCTTGCGCTCAATAAATCTGCTAACCCCGTTAGGATTGGCTTGATTAGGTTTGACGCAGGATGAACAGCCAGGATTCCATCATAGCTAAGATTCTGTCATTTTTCAGTACATTTGATCTGCATGGCCAGTTCAAACTGTTCTTGACAGTTTCTGGCGCTATACGTCCCAAGAATGCCAGCGGACAGCTTCCAACACAATTGAACAGCTATCGTCCAATGCCTTGAGTGTCGCACCCTCACAGTTGGCCATTTCTAGCTGACTCGCGGCTACCCGTGCGCAGGTCAAATTTGCGTGACGTAAATTCGCGCCGTCTAGCCGCGCACCAGCCAGATTGGCTCCACTTAGATCGGCCCCTTCTAAATTAGCTACGCGCAGATCGGCCCCTGCTAGGTTGACACCAACTAAACTAGCTCGACGTAAATCAGCACCAATTAAGTTTACAGATTGCAGATCCGCTCCGCTCAGGTCCGCGTTCACTAGCTCAGAACGGGTTAAGTTGGCCCCCACCAGGTTAGCCCTGCTGATGTCGGTATAGCTAAGATCTACGCCCGTAAAGTCACATCGGCTAAAATCAGCCCCGCTGAGCACAGTCCTTGGAAAAGATTCTGAGCGAAATGAGTCGTCAGAAAAGTCGCGATCGCCTCGATTGTAGCGGCGCAAAAGTTGTTGAAGATTCATGAGAAAGCGCTCCTGATACGTCTCTATATTGTTGTTTATCTTCTTAGTGTAAAAGAACAATCTGAGGAAGTTATGAGATAGCCATTTGAGACGGGCGTTTGAGACGGGCATTATCTGGGCGTCAGTCTGGTATTTGACAGCTACTCTGACCGTGAATACTCACCATAAAAGGAACCATATAAGTCAACAAAGCAGAAAGCCAGCGACCACCGTTCATCTCACCATTTAGCAAAGCGCGGCCATGGTTAATGCTAAAGAGTATCGTGCCGACAAAAAGGGCCACCCGTAAAGCACTCTTGCGGCAGTGCTGCTGAGCCAAGGTCAATCTTATGCGAGCTATCATCGTGTTTTTTGTCTGAGCCATCAATCTCCCTAAAAGTAGATCATGTCTATTTGAGTGGTCGTCTCTCCAAAAACAAAAATAGCCGTTTCGTAAAACTTTGGAGCGCTCGTCCCAATTTCAGGATTGCGAGAGAACCCAAAGCCTTCAGTCGGAATGCCAAACGTGCCCCGATTGATTTGCCCGTCGCCATTCTCGTCGTGAAAAACAGTTACAGCGTAGGTGCCCATGCTCAGCGATTCAAAGGTTGCCGTAGGCGTAGATGCGTCAACACACTGCGTAGCAACCACCGCCTCGCTGTCGTCAGGAAATCCGGCACTGCCATCAAATAAACTCAGACACACCTGAGCGTCTGAGTTTTTCAGCCCTGAGATGTCTACGCTGAGGCTACCGCTAGTTGGTATCTGAGCTAGCGCCGGGGATTGGCCTGTCATCGGCATTGCCAGCGTGAACAGGCTAACAGCACTAGCACCCACAAAACGACGAGAGAAACGGTTAGATAGATACATTTTTTTAGGCTTGTCTTTTGTAAGGTTCTTTTTTAAGTCTTAGAAATGGAAAATTGATCAAAAAAAAGCAGAGCCTTAAGCCCCGCTTTTCTTTAATACATCATCGAAATGAGTCCCGAATGGCTCAGAACAAACGTCCTAGTGTTGTCTCGCTACAACTATCTGACCGTAATTATCCAATCATAATTATCTGGCCGTGATTAACTAGACGCAATTACTCATCGTCATCTTCATCATCGTCAGAGGGATATTCAAAACTGTTGGACTGATTGGTCAGTACAGATTTACCGAGAGAAAGCGCCCGCTGTGCTTGGATAGCGGCCTTGTGTTTCCAGGTAGCTCTGCGACTGTTGCGCTTAGATTTGGAAGTCTTTTTCTTAGGAGCCGCCATGAGCGTATATGTCGTTTAGAGTGCAATAACCTTGTAAGCATACTGCATTCTGGGCGGTAAGGAAAAGAGGCTGAGGCTAAAAATGTTTGTAGCTGCCATAGGTTAGCGGCAGACCCTTTTTACTATTGGCTTCGGGCAATAGCTGAACGATGCCTGAATCAGTGGTTTGGCCAATTGCCGTGGCAAATTTTGTTTTGATAAAAGGCTGCGCGATCGCATCTGGCAAACACAGCACCAGCTCAAAATCTTCGCCCCCATACAGCGCCCACTCCAGCGCCGTTTGCGCGCCAACCACCTCGCTAAGCCCAGCGGGCAAAGGAATATCTGCGCTCACAATATCCATTCCCACCTGAGCGCTCTCACTGATTTGCAGCAGCGCATTCGCAAGGCCATCGCTACTGTCCATTCCGGCAATCGTTGGATACGGACTAGCCAATGAAGCAGAACTAGCCAGATCAGGCCGAGTAGACCCGGTGGTCGAGATCAAATCTCGCAGCGCTTCAACCGCATCAAACCGAGGAAACGGCATCTGATGTGCCCGAATCCAAGTACTGTCACAGGCACTGTCACAGGCACTGTCGTAATCGCAGTGCTCATGCCCAGGAGATAGCGTCAGCTCACCTAGCAGCAGCGCTAGCCCAGCGCGCGAGGCCCCGTGAGGCCCTGTTACCACCACCGTCATGCCAGGTATCGCGCTACGGCGGCGGATGGCCTGCGATGAGAGCACTTCTCCGACTGCGGTAATTGAAACTGTTCGCTGTCTGGCGCGGCATAGGTCACCGCCCACAATCACCGCGCCGTGGGCTTTTAGGCAGTCTGACATTCCCTGATAAAGCGCTTCAACCCAAGCCAAACGAGTGTTTTTAGGCAGGCCCAAACCAACGGTAATGCCCAGAGGACGCGCCCCCATCGCAGCCAAGTCTGACAGGTTAGCGGCGGCGGCTCGCCAGCCAACGGCGTAGGGCGGGGTCGTGCGATCGCTAAAATGCACGTTCTCGCTCAGCATATCTGTCGTCACCACCGTCTGATGATCGGCGCGAGTCGCCATCAGAGCGGCATCGTCCCCAATCGAACCCTCAGCGCAAAAAGGCTTGAGTCGTTCGATTAGGGCCAGCTCTCCAATATCTGCAATGGTGGTATCTGCGATAGGGTCTGCAATGGGCTGTGATGGTTGACTAGAGGGGACAGGCATTGGATGGGCAAGTGGACTAAGGGTTTAGCAAATGCCGCTGAATTACCGCCAGATAGCGCAGATGTTTACGAGCGATCTAGGTTTTCTAACCCGTCAACGACACGCGCTGTAATGATTTTGTCTGACTGGCTGAGCGATCGCAGCACCTCTTGCCCTTCAATCGTATAGGCAAACACCGCATAGCGCCCGTCTAACATATTGCGTCCCGCTGGCGTCAGCTCGGCCTCAAACAAGAAAAAGAAAATTTGAGACGAGCCACCATTATTGTCATTGCCCGGACGCGCTAGTGCCAAAGAGCCATAGGAGTTAAACGGCAACACCGGCTCATCCATATATCGGCCAAGTTCTTCTAGCGTAGAACCATAGATTGGCTCATCTTCACCCTTCACCAAAATCTCCATCGGAATTGCCCGATACTCATTGGTTTTCGGGTCGATATAGCCCGCTTCTGGCCCTTCAGGATCGCCCGTTTGCAGCACATAAAAGTCTTCTGCCCGGATAAACGGCATATCGTCATAGAACTTTTTATCGACCAAATCGACAAAGTTACCGGCGGTTACCGGCGCGCTATAGCCGTCAGCTACCACCGTCACATTGCCTTTTGTTGTCTCAAACTCAACCGTTGCACGCCCTTTTAGCTGCGGCAAATTGTCATATTCCTCAGGCACCTCAAACGGGTAGCCATCTACCATCAGCTCTTCTAGCTCACCGACTTGATCTAGTAAAGCCTTGCGCTCAGTCCAGACCGCTTCTTTATCCTGCGCGTCAGCCGCCGCACGCAGCGGCTCTAGCCCTGCTTTTAAGCTATCGAGAATAGCAACTGCCTTGCCCTGCTGCGCATCTGGCACTGACGCCAAAATTGCATCGCGCTTACGATCTAGCAGCCGCTCTGCTCTCTTCACATCTTTCTTAATCGGACCCCAGCGCTTGCTGCGCAGCCATTCAGAAATACCTTCTAGTTCACCTTGAACCTTACGAATTTCTGGATTGTCAATTGGCAGAGAATAGCGCAAGAGCGCCGCGCCATCGGTAATCGCATTGCCCGGTGGTAGCCCCGCTATGGCTGGCATAGCCGCCCCTAGCAGGCAAGTTGCACTCAGCAGCAGCGCTAAGCAAATAGCTTGACTTGTTTTGATCATTCTGTGAGTCAAGCTGTTTTGAAACAGATTTCTTTTGGATTTATTTGTGGATTTAAACGAGGAGAACTTGCTAGCAACAGGGCTAGCAGGTTGAGAATAGACAGACTTTCGCAAATTCATAAGAGGAGACAGATACCGTTTTGGGGCGTTCTTCTTTTTTGATCTTGCCACAGTCTGCGCGCCCATAGGACAAGTTGCCACCGAGCTGTACAATGATTGCCGACTGCCTTAGCACTCTTCCGCTATAACCATGATTTCAAGCAACGATTTTCGCACCGGCACCAGCATCGAAATAGATGGCTCCGTATGGCGCGTTGTTGAGTTTTTGCACGTCAAACCTGGCAAGGGCTCTGCTTTTGTGCGTACAAAGCTAAAAAACGCCGAATCAGGCAGCACGCTTGAGCGCACCTTTCGCGCCGGTGAAATGCTTCCCCAGGCAATTCTCGAAAAGAGAAATAAGCAATACACCTACAGAGATGCCGACCAGTATGTCTTTATGGATATGGAGACCTACGAAGAAAGTCGTCTGAGCGAAGACCAAATTGGGGCGGCGGTAAAGTACCTCAAAGAAGAGATGGAGGTCACCGTGCTGACCTGGGATGAGAAGGTTTTAGAAGTAGAGCTGCCTAACTCAGTCACGCTAGAAGTGACGCAAACCGATCCGGGTGTCAAGGGCGATACGGCCACTGGCGGGACTAAGCCAGCTACCGTTGAGACGGGCGCGCAGGTGATGGTGCCGCTGTTTATCTCACAGGGCGAGATGATCAAAATTGATACGCGCAACGATACCTATCTAGGTCGTGAAACCTAGGGCGCTGACGTTCACTGGCAAATTTCACTAGCATTTTTTTAAACATGGAGTTTTACAGGTGAATTTCAACGAACTCCGCGAGTTGGTCGCTACCCTCAACCAGACTGACATCGCTGAGCTGACGCTTAAAAATACTGAATTTGAGCTGACGCTACGTAAGGCTGCAGCGCTGCAGCCGGATGTCGTTGTCAGCCCGACGCCTGCCGCGCCTGCTGCATCTGTAACACCGGCGACATCGGCAGTACCGACATCACCCGAGCCCGCGTCTGCGCCAGGGCCTGAGAAACCGCCTGCGCCGGTGGTTGATACCTCGCTAGTTGAAATCAAGTCGCCGATGGTTGGGACGTTCTACCGTTCACCCGCGCCAGATGAGGATGTTTTTGTAGAAGTAGGCGATCGCATCCAATCTGGCCAAACGGTCTGCATTATTGAAGCGATGAAGCTAATGAACGAACTAGAAGCCGAAGTTTCCGGTGAAATCGTTGACATCCTGGTCGAGAATGCAGAGCCTATAGAATTTGGCCAGCCGCTGATGAAAGTGCGGCCTTCTAAATAAAGCAGCACTCGTAAAAAGGCACCCACCAAATCAACACCCATAGAATCAACACCTACAAAATCAGCAAATAACTCAACTTACAGGTGATTTGCTATGTTGTAATAATACTGACGAAGCAGCCAACACGGCTTTTTCCTCATGTGTCACCAGTATATGTACGGTTTTCTACAGTGAGTCCACGTTTTTAATATAGGAAAAGCGCTAAGCTACTTAACTAACGAGCAGCCCGCAAGCTGCTTAGCGTGCTACGTACTCACCAGAACTGCGCACTCAATAGCAACCACGCCTATTGTCCGATTATCCGGAACCGATCTTGCGCTAACGACATGGCTAGAATGTACTTAGGAGGAACGTTATGACAGAAGGCATGATGAAGAACACCACCCGTCAAGAGCAGTCCAGCCCTACAAGATCTGCCTCTTCTCCTTGTTCAACTTCCAGCCGACTGTATCACCGCTTAGAAGAAGCCCTTCACGCCGGAAGTGAAGTTTGGTTTAGAATGCCGGGCACCCGTTTAGTGGGCATTCCTATCTTTTTAGATGCTGAATATGTAGAAGTAGTCGACGTTGACGTTGCTGAAGGCTTTGAAGACGAAGACCTGCCGGATGAACCCTACCAGCGCACGGTCTGGTTGATTCGCCTAGAAGAAATCAGCGCTATTTCCTACGCCACTGACCGCTGGAGTAAGGAGCGCTTTGAGCGGCTGCTAGAGCAGTCAAACAAAGACGAAGGCCCGGCAACCGAACCTCGCTAAAACCAAGTCAATAAAGTTAACCAAACCAATAAGATTACAGAGCCCTGCCTTTTTATAAGGTGGGGCTTTGTGTATAGGAAGCCAACAAGAGCCGCATGGCTAACGCAACTAGAAAAATTCGTTTTATTTTATTTGGTCTGGAATAACAGCCCTTTCTATTGCTATATCAGAGTTTGTCGGAGGAAGATAAAAAAGAAGGATCTTGTCTTCTAGCTGACTTCAGAAACTGTGGAAGCGGGTGAAGCAGATGCTTGTAGATTTAAGCTGCGGAAGTAGCGACCGCCTACGCCCACCAAAAATCCGATATAGGCAAGTAGCTGTACCAGGTAAATATGATCGCGATAGCCAAATAGCGTTTTCAGCATAATTCCTGGAAACTGCTTATCTGGCATCACCGCACTGGCATCCCAAAGCTGTGGCCCTAAAATGCAGGACTGGGTGCTGATACACAAATCCAAATCCGGTTTTAGAAAGCTGATTGCAGTGAAAGCAGCGTCTAGATTCTTAAAAACGGAGACGACTAGGCCCGCAACAATCAGCAATAGAAAAATGCCCATCACTTGAAAAAAGCGCTTCAGGTTGATGCGAATGCCAAATCTAAATAGCGCGACGCCGATTGCGCAGGCACCTAGAAGACCCGCCACAGCGCCCACTATTCCTTCTGTACTTTGCTGAAGATTGCTAAACAAAAACAGTACCGTCTCAAAGCCTTCACGCAGTACCGCAATGCACACCAGGCTAAAGACGCTGATATTAGATCCTTCTGAGTCGGCCAGCGCATCTTGCAGCGAACCTTCCACCGCGCCCTTCATATTCCTGGCTTGCTGGGTCATCCAAATCAGCATCCAGCTCAGCATGACAATCGCTACGCTGCCAAACAGCACGCCTAAAAAGGGTTTTATAATCGAGCGCAGTGCGGGCATTGTGTACTGCACCTGGCTTAGCGTCAGACCTAGGAACAGGCCAATTAGAACGCTGCCCGCGATACCAGCGGCCACACCCGCATACACCCACTTATTTAGCTCAGTGCGATTGGCCTTGTTGAGGCAGGCCAGCACAATACCCACCACTAGGGCCGCTTCTACCCCTTCGCGCAGCGTGATGACAAACGTGGGAATCGCGAGGGAGAAATCCATGAGAAGAAAGGCTAATGGGTATCTATGATTATCTCTAAATTTGTAGCTAATGTACCGAATGTCTTAGCTCAATCCGATCTCTTTTAGCCGCTGCTGCAAATAGTCCCCTGCGGTTTGGGTGGGAAATAGCTGCTTGCCGCCTGACTTGCCGTCTACCTTTTTGACGCAGCTAGGCAAGGGGGTGAGGTCAAACTCGGGTCTAGGATGAACAAAGAAGGGCATAGAAAAACGGCGATCGCGGCTGCTGTTTGGATTCACCACTCGGTGCGTCGTGCTTTTCAACTGGCCGTTGCTCAGTGCCTGAAGCATATCGCCCGTATCGACAATAATATGACCGGGTAGCGTCTGCACCGGTAGCCACTCGCCTTCTCTGGTCAGCAGCTCTAGCCCTGGCGTTGTGGCTTCGCATAGCAGTGTTATCAGGTTGATATCTTCATGAGGCGCGGCCCTTTGGCTGGCGGGTTCTACGTCTTCTGGAATAGGTGGATAGTGAATCACGCGCAAAATCGTTTGGCCTTCGGCAACTTGCGTTTTAAAAAAGTCAGGCGACTGCTGCAGGTATTGGGCGCAGGCTTGCATGAGTGAGTCAGCGCAGGTTTCTAGCTGCTGAAACAAGGTGGCCATGACCGGGTGAAACTGAGGGACTTCTCGGGGCCAGATGTTCTGGGGATAGCTGACCGGGTGGGCAGTGGGCCGTTCGCGTCCTAGGTGCCAAAACTCTTTGAGATCGGGCGCGTCGCTGTCTTTGGCATGTTCTTTGCCAAAGGAGGTAAAGCCTCGCTGCCCGTTAAGATTGGCGATGTCGTATTGCGCTTTGGTGCTGTCTGGCAGGGCGAAAAAGGCTTCGGCTGCGCCGTAGGCAGCGTCAATGATTCGCTGCTCGACACCGTGGTGGGTCAAGGTAAAAAATCCAACCTCAGACAGGGCGCTGCCGAGAGCATCGACAAAGGCGGCGGAGTGCTTACCACTTGTGAAGTCTTGTAGATTGAGCACGGGGATGGTCGGGTCTGTCATGGCCGGAGCGAAATAAGGTGTTCGGGAGGAAGATAAACCGTCCAGGGAAAGGGCTGCTGCTGAAGATGACTCCAGTCAGACTGAGTGACGATGACGCACAGGTGATGGTCGCCGGGATGAGTCGCAGCGCTGTGCAGCTTTACGGATAAAACGACCGTATCAGGCTGTAGCCGATAATTTGCTAGCCAGCAGGGAGCCTGGTTTTCTGGCCAGTTTTCTGGCTGGTTTTCTGGCCGGTTTTTTGGCTGCTTAGCGGGTTGGCTAACTAAGCAGGTAGCCGGGCTAGAGTCAGTGATCTTAACAGCTGTCTGAGGAAGTCGCTGACTGCTGTTATACATAGTTCTTGTTACAAAACGTACGTGTTGAGGTCGTATGCCTACGGAGATCCGATGTTTGGCGGAGTCGTTTTTTGGGTGGGCGGCGGGCGATGGTTGTATAGGTATTTGCAAGGGTGTTTGCAAGGGCATTTTCCAGCGGGTGGCAAATAGGCGATCGCGTACTAGCCGAACGGGTGAAGCGTTGATGGGTCCGGTTAGCTGTGCGATCGCAAGTCTCTGTGGGTCGGCAAATACATCCGCAGGTGCCGCCTGACGAGCGAGCTTGCCGTGCAGCAATACCAAGAGCTGCTGAGTCCGATAGGCTTCTTGCAGATGGTGACTGACTAGCAGCGTCGTGCCGGGGTAAGCGCGCAGACGGCTAAAAACCTGCTGTGCAAGGTGCGATCGCAAGTGCGTATCCAAGGCCGAAAATGGTTCATCTAAAAGCAATAGCTGCGGCTGAGTCACTAGGGCCCTTGCAAGTGCAATCCGCTGCTGCTGTCCGCCTGAAAGCTGGTGTGGGTAATGGTGGGCAAAGGCTTGTAATCCGACATCTGCTAGTGCTTGGCTGGCTAGTGCTTGACTGGCTAGTGCTTGACTGGCCGAGGCTCGACTAGCTGATTTCTGGGCCGGGGACGATAACCGAGCGCGATGCGGAGCGGAAGAGGGCAGACCAAAGGCGACATTTTCGAGGGCGCTAAGGTGGGGAAACAGCGCGTAGCTTTGAAACAACAGAGCAACTTTGCGATCGCGAATCGGCACATTAATCTGCCGCTCACTGTCGAAAAGGACGCGATCGCCCAGCACAATCCTGCCTGCGTCTGGCGTTTCTATGCCCGTCAGACACCGCAGCAGCAGGCTTTTTCCTGCCCCCGAAGCGCCTAAAACTCCCACCAGTTCATCCGTTGTTCTAAACCGAACGGACAGCGTAAAGCTAGGCAGTCGCTTGACGATATTGACCTGCAAAGTTAACGGCTGCGAATTGTTCTGTTCATTGGCTGCCTGCTGCTGAAAGTCCTGCTGCCAAAAGTCAGACCGTTCAAACTCCACCGCAGGCAAAACGTTCTTCTTTCTCTGCCTGGATCGCTGCCCTACGTTATTCGCTAGCAGCACAGTTCCCAGCGCGATCGCCCCAGTCACCCCGGACCAAACCGTCGCCGTTCGCCAGTCTCCCCCTTCCACCGCAAAATACACGGCCATCGGCAGCGTCTGCGTTTTTCCTGGAATGTTGCCCGCCACCATCAGCGTTGCCCCAAACTCCCCTAGCGCCCTTGCAAACGACAGCAGCGCGCCCGACAAAACTCCAGGCGTCGCCAGCGGCACGGCCACCCGCCAAAAGACCTTCCACTCAGATGCCCCCAGCGTACGGGCCGCGCTCATCAGCGCCGGGTCAATTTGCTCAAACGCCGCCCGGCCACTGCGATACATCAGCGGAAAGGCCACTACCACCGCCGTCAGCACCGCCGCCCACCAGGTAAATACAATGTTGATTGACAGGCCCGTTGGCAGCGCTGAAAAAGGGCCGTAGTCACCTAGCAGCCACAGCAGCCCAAAGCCAACGACGGTGGGCGGCAAGACTAGCGGCAGCAGCAGCAAGGCATCAATAGTGCTGCGCCCGCGACCCGCATAACGGGCCATGCCATAGGCGGCTGGGATTCCAAGAACTACGGTAATTAGCGTCGCGATCGTAGCAACTTTGAGCGAAATTAAAAGGGGCATAGCAGACGGCACAGCAGGCGATATAGAGGCAGTTGATTCACCTAGCTCAGCCTAACGCTGGCTAAATCCATAGCGCTCAAAGATCTGGGCAATATCAGGATCGCTCAAAAAATCGATGTACTGCTGCGCGGCCTCAGGATGATCACTACGCTGCAAAATGGCAATAGGATAGCGGATCGGCGGATGCGAATCGGCAGGTGCGATCGCTACCACTTTCACTCGATTCGATAGCTGCGCGTCCGTAGCGTACACCAGCCCTGCCGCCGCATGGCCATTCTCTACAGCCGCCAGCACGCCCCGCACATTGTTAAAAAAGACGAGCTGACCGCTTAGCTTTGGCAATAGCTGAAAGTAAGTCAGCGTCGCTTGGGCGTACTGTCCTGCTGGCACGCTGCGAAACTCACCAACGGCGATCTGGTCGGCAGGCGCTAGCATTTTGAGATCGGCAAAACTGCCCAGCGAACTGTCTTCGGGTGCAATCAGAACGAGCTGATTAGTCAGCAGCGTTTGCTGCGATCGCACATCCACCTTTCCTTTCTTAGCCAGCATCTCCATCTGCTGAGGACTCGCCGAGAAAAAAATATCTGCGGGTGCGCCCTGCTCTATCTGACGCTGCAACGTTCCCGATCCGCCCCAGTTATAAAAAACATCTACCTGGGGATAGCGTCGTTCAAATATCGGCTCAATTTCAGTCAGCACCGTCTGCAGGCTAGCCGCCGCCGATACCGTAATGCTCACACGCTGTTGGCTGCTAGACAAGCTGTTGAGCAAACTGTTATCCGAACTCTGGTCAGCACCGTTTACGTCCTCCCGCATAGACACACTCAATGCCCAGCCGCCTACGGCTAAGAGGACTGAGAAAAAGGCCATTGAAAAGACAGAAAGTAATCGTATCAGCACGCCCAAGCCCCCCTTAAGCCCCTTGAACCTCTTGAACTTCTGGAGATTCTGGAGATTCTGGAGATTCTGGAGATTCTGGAGACGCCTGCCACCTGTGACACAGAGGACTATCGGGATGTAGGCGATCGCCTTGTTCTCGTTCACAGAAGCGGTAGAATTTGCAAAGATCCATATGTCGTTTAAATGCTTGCCTTAAAGTCTCTATTTGTTGACAAATTTTTATCCGTTTGGTGGGCTGTCGTCATCATTTTATTGGCCCTGCCGTTTGCCGTATGGCTTATCAATCTCGCCACAGCGCCCCCCAAGCCAAACACCTGTCGCCCGTTTGGCGGCCACGAGGTTTGCATTAGCGACATTCGGCGCAGCGCCAAAAGCTATTGGGAGTATCGCACAGTCGTCAGCATTGACGGCATCAAGCAGCCACTAGAGCTGTACAACTGCCGCGATCGCCTCCGCATCCTCGCCAGCGACGGCAGCGCCATCCCCTTTCTCACGGGCAAAACCGGCGACTGGATTTGCACACTTACCACCCCGACTCGCTCTAAACAGCTACAAGAGCGCGGCGAGATTGTTATTCGCTGACTTTCGTCTCTCGTTGACGTTCGCTTTCACTCATTTCTATTTCACTCATCTCTATCACTCGTTTCTATCGCTCATTTCTTATCGCTCATTTCTAATAGAGCCAGCGCACTCTCCAGCCGGTCCGCCTCTGCCACTGGTTTATCCGTCCGCCAGCGCAAAATCCTCGGAAACCGCACCGCAATTCCCGACTTGTGCCGCTTCGACTCAGCAATTCCCTCAAACCCAATTTCAAACACATGCGTTGGCTCTACCGAGCGCACCGGCCCAAACTTCTCTACCGTGTGCCGCCGAATCCACCGGTCTAGCTTCTCAATCTCAGCATTGTCTAGGCCCGAATACGCCTTCGTAAACGGCACTAGCGTATCGCCCTTCCACAGCGCAAATGTATAGTCTGTAAATAAATTTGCCCGCTTCCCCGTGCCTGCCTGCGCATAGATCATCACCGCATCTAGCGTCATCGGGTCCATCTTGTGCTTCCACCAGTAGCCTCGCTTGCGACCCACCAAATACGGACTGTCTTTAGCTTTTAGCATCAGCCCTTCTGCGCCATATTCTCTAGCGCGCGATCGCCATCCTTCCAAATCCTCAAATGCCTCAAACGTCAAAGGCTGCGCGTAGCTCATGCACTCATGCGAGTGCCCATCCATCAGCGCCGTCATTGCCGCCCGCCGTTCTGATAGCGGCCATTCGCGAATATCCTCTCCCGCTTTTTCCAATAGGTCATAGGCAACAAAATGCACCGGGTTCTCAGCCATCAGCTTCTTACCCACATGCTTGCGACCCAGCCGCTTCTGCAAAAAGTTAAAGTCCAGCGGACGACTGCCGTCCCAACACACAATCTCACCGTCTAGCACCGTCCCATCCGGCATCGTTTCCACCACCGCTGCAAACTCAGGAAACAGATGCGTCACCAAATCCTCCCCCCTCGACCAAATAAACAGCTGCCCCGCCCGGTAAATGATCTGGGCGCGAATCCCATCCCACTTCCACTCCGCCTGCCACCGATCCATCGGCTCATCGGCAAACTTTTCCACGTCAATTGGCGCAGCCAAAAAGAACGGGTAGGGCCGACTCGGACTCGCATCCGCCTCATCCGCATCAATCAGCAACTCATAAAACGCGCCCGTCGTCTCAATCTCACCCATCAGTCGATGCGCCAACACCGCTTCTGTCAGCCCGTACTCAGCCGCCAGCGCTTTAATCACCAGCTTCGTACTCGCCCCCATCCGAAACGCACCCGTCAGCACCTTATTCAGCACAAAAATTTCGTCATCTTGCAGATTCGCCCACCAGTCCACGACTAGACTTTTCAGCCGCGCCTTGTCTGTCTTCTCTAGACCTTTCACCTGGGGAATGACGCACTCTAGCCATTCATGCAGCGGCGTCTCGCTATTTGCGCCCAAGACACCTGTCGCCTCAATCGGCGTATCTCGCAGTAGCAAAGCAATGGTTTCAGCCGTATCGCCCACATGCGTTGCGCTCTCTTTGAACAGCCATTCTGGCAAATCCGAAATCTGCAAAAAAATCTCTCGCAGCACCCGCGACGTAATCAATCGCTTACGGGTTTTACCCATCAGCAAGTGCAGCGCCCACACCGCATTCTCTGGTCGCGCACCGCGAAAATACGCCCTGATCGCCTTGACTTTCTCGTTCGTTGACGTGGTAGCATCCACCGCCTGAAACAGCGCCGTAAATTGTCTCATGCCCGCTCATGTCTCCTTCGCATATCCCCAGTCATATCCCCAGTCATTTCCCCAGTCATCTCTCTAGACTCGCCTCTGCCCCAAAGGACTGTTTCAGGTAAGGGGAATCGCCCTAAATTCCTGTGACTATTCATTAAATCATTCGCAATCAGTTGTAAAACTGAGCGAGTAAGCGCTTAAGATGTTAAAGTTCTCAACATTTCGATATGTCCATAATTCTTCCATAATTCCATTGAAGCCTTCTGACTCTAAATCGGTACAAAAAGGGGTGACTCCACAGTCTGCGGTTCAAGAAGCTAACACAAAGGCCAGTAGATCTACTAAGCAATCCCAGGGCCCTGAAGCAGATTCTGATATGGTCAACGACGCCAATAGCAACGCCAGCATAAATAATGCAGATGTTGAAACCAATTTCGAGTTAGCAACAGACGCCAGTGAGCCATCTACTCCTGAGCCGTCTGCTGATCTCAAAGCAGCTTCAAAAAAAGTAGTAGACAAACCCTCTGGGAAAAAGGTCAAGGCAAAGGAAATTAGCAAGCCAAATACTCGCACAGCCGCCAAGCGAAAGACCGCTGACCCGGTGCTTTCTACTACGGAACAAGCCACGGCACAAGCAACAGAAGCCAAAACAGCAGAACTCGGAGCAGCAGAAGAGAGCCTGTTGTTTTTAGATGCATCCCTAGATGCAGAAGGCGGCCAAAATGCAGAAGGCATCCAGCATTCAGTCTCCTCTGAACAATTGGCGTCCTCTAGCGGTACGGGCCCAGCCTCAAACCTATCGGTAAATCCGTCCCTTAGCGTGACGCAAAACCAGTCTGTGAACCAAAGTAGCGATCGCATTGCCATTTTCATTGATGGCTCTAATCTCTTTTATGCCGCTTCCCATCTCAATATAGAAGTGGACTACCGCCGGTTGCTAGCTTCTTTAGTCAGAGGTCGGCGGCTGCTGCGGGCCTATTTTTATACCGGCGTTGATCCGCAAAACGAAAAGCAGCGCGGCTTTTTGCTATGGCTAAATCGTCACGGGCACCGAGTCGTGAGTAAAGAGCTGACGAATCTGCCCGACGGCTCGCGCAAGGCCAATATGCATGTGGAAATGGCTGTTGATATGATGCGTATTGCCGAATATTGCCCGAGTGTTACGCTGCTCGGTGGCGATGGCAACTTGGCCTATGCGCTGCAAGTGTTGAGCCAGCGCGGTACGTTTATTGAAGTGGTGAGCTTGCAGTCAATGACGAGCGATAGTCTAATTGATTTGGCCGATTCTTATACAGATTTGGCCGACTTGCGAGACGATATTAAGCGCTGATAGCGGAGCTGATATAGCGGAGCCAATATAGTAGAGCCAATACCCGACTATCCATGACGGCGAGCGCCACCGACAAGTAACTAACAAGTAAGAGACAAATAAAAGAGGCCCGTGATCCAAACCTATTGAATCACGGGCTTTTATCACGGGCCTTTGAACTGAATTGGCTAGTCCCTATTCAGCCGATTTTTTATTGTCTATACGAGAAAAGGCTAGGCAGGCAGCTGCGATCACAACTCCACCCACTGCCGCCCAAGGCGAACTGGCGTAGTGAAAATCGCTATTGCTCACTTCAATGCCATTACTTGCCATCAGATCGGCGTCAATGGCACCTTCATGCACCGGCACGGTCAAAATATCTTGATGCCCGGCCCGCTCAATGTTCACTTCCCAGTCGCCGCTGACAGACTCATCTGGCGCAAAGGTAAAGCGGCCTTGGCTGTCGGTAACCCCTGTCGCCCGAGCGCGATAGGGCTGGTCTGGCGCGTATACTGTTACCTTTGCGCCTTTTAGCGGCTCGCCATTGCTAAAGGTAGTTTGCAGCTCTAGGCGATCGCCTGTAGGCTGATTGTTTAGAAAATAGTTGGTCTGCACCTGATGGGCCATTGCCTTGGTTGGCAGCGCTGCAATGCCCAAGACGGCAGCTAGCATCAAAAATTTGTTTTGGAGAAGTGTCTGTTTCATAAGAATTACCCGCTTCGGGATGCGTCAAAACAGTAAAAAATCTTTAAGGCTATTTGAGCGCGATCGCTGAGTACTGACTCCTCAAAGAAACAAACCTCAAAGAAACGAACCTCAAAAAGACAAATACGCACTCATTAGGATTGCCCAATCTTAGCCTGTACCTAACAAGTTGACTCAATATTTTCGGCTCGGCCTCATCGTATGCACTGCTCAGTATATACGGTGTAGGCTCAGGCCAATCAGATAAGTGGCACCAAATCAGGCATGGCAAATCAGTCAGTTCTTTTACGCTGTCGGCAAATCAGTCAAATCTTTTGCATCCCACTTCAAAACAGAGGCATCGACGCCTTCGGTCTGTTTGCGCTTAGAATCCGCCTCAAACCAGGCAATAATTTGCTCGTTGCTCAGCGACTCTACACTTGTGCCCAGATCTTTGGCAATGTAAATCAGCAGCTTGCCGGTAGATAGCGTAAGGCGGGTCAGAAATTTTTCGGGCGTTGTCAGCAGGGCCGCATCAACGGCGGCAGATTCGGATTCGGTCAGAAACTGGAGGCTCATTATTTTTTTGCATTATGGTTTTGCTTTGACAAGATAGCCGCACTGATGTTCGCCGTTGACAAGCCAGTGGGTGCGCTCAACCGAGCAATCGGGCAGCGCGATCGCAAACATTGCTAGCTCATGACCGCAAACCGTCGGATAGGATTCGGCAATGTGGGCGATCGCACAGTTATATTCCGTAATCACAAACGCAGAGAGATCATCATCATCAGCGCCTTCTAAACTGCTATTGGGATTGCTACTAGCCGGATGGCATTCAGCCATATAGCCCTCGGCTTGGCGCAGCGCCACCAGCGTTTGCATCCGCTTTTGCAAGGGCGCATCTCCTAGCTTTTGCCTGTACGCTTTAGCCTTGTTTTGCCACTGATGCTTTAGCAGCTTACTCACCTGCTCTGGGCCCATCGTATCGGCAACCGTATTGAGCAGCGACAGCGCAAACTGATCGTACTGATCGGGAAAATGATCGCGGCCCTTGCGGCTGAGCTTATAGATATGGTTGGGCCGACCAATGCCTTCTTGACTGGTCTGATGCTCAATCAGCTCGCCCGACTCTAGGTTCTTGAGGTGGCGGCGAATACCTTGGGGCGTGACGCCCAGGTGATCTGCGATCGCCGCCGCCGTAGCGGTTCCTTGCTTCAGCAAAAACCGTAAAATATCCTCCCGCATCGACGTTGGTGGGTTCGTCAAGGCAGCATTCATCCGATCCTCTTTTTTGGCAGAAGCGATAGATTGAGAAGTCTCTTTCTGACGCACAAATCTCCTTATCAAACTAAGGCACGGGTTGGGAACTGTGTTCACAATACTTTAGAAACACTTTTGTTGCTAAAGTCCTGCACTTACAGTAACCTTAAATTAATAAATAGTTAAACAACACTCATGTTGCTTTGATTATATAGCAGCCAGAATACAGCCGCCAAACGTAGCCGCCAGTCATCGCCGCCAGTCATCCGCCTGTTCAGCTTTCATTAGCCGGATTTTCACTAGTCAGGTTTTGATTGGGCCAGGTTTTGATTGAGCTTTACAATCGGCTTTCTGCCTCAGCTGCACGCCACTAGCGACACGCCATAGGACACCCCCATACAATGAGCACCCCCAACCCTAATCAGGGCTCCGACAAAAGTCTAGAAATCATGCGGAACTTTGCCCAAAGCTACGCCAAGCGCACAGGCACTTATTTCTGTCAAGACTTAGGCGTCACTGCGGTTGTGATTGAGGGGCTAGCCAAGCACAAAGACGATCTAGGCGCGCCGCTATGTCCTTGCCGCCACTATGAGGACAAAGAAGCTGAGGTCAAAGCTACCTACTGGAACTGTCCTTGTGTCCCCATGCAAGAGCGCCAAGAGTGCCACTGCATGCTCTTCTTAACTGAAGAAAATCCGTTTTCCGGCACCGAAACAGAAATTTCTTTTGAGCAAATCAGGAAAGAAACCAGCGCTGTTTAGTTTCCCCTGCCGTTAATCTCTGTTTTTGCCCCGTCTGCACTTCATTCTTCTGCCTAGCTAGGCATCTTCTCGCCCATGAGTTCTAATGTTCAATCCGTCGTTAGCCAGCCTTATAAGTATGGCTTCGTCACAGACATTGAATCTGACAGCTTGCCTCGCGGCCTCAGTGAAGATGTCGTTCGTGCCATTTCAGCCAAGAAGGAAGAGCCGCCATTCATGCTGGACTTTCGGCTCAAAGCCTACCGCCGCTGGCTGACGCTAAGCGAACCCACTTGGCCCAACGTCAAATATCCAAAGATTGACTACAACAACATCGTTTACTACTCCGCGCCTAAGCAAGCAGAAAAGAAGCTAGGTAGCCTGGATGAAGTCGATCCGACCCTGCTAGAAACGTTTGACAAGCTAGGCATTTCTATCAACGAGCAAAAGCGGCTGGCAAACGTTGCGGTTGACGTTGTTTTTGACAGCGTTTCTATTGCCACCACTTTCAAAAAAGATCTCGCTAAGCATGGCATTATCTTCTGCTCTATTTCAGAAGCGGTCAAAGAGCACCCCGATCTAATCAAAAAGTATTTAGGCACGGTCGTTCCGGTCAGCGATAACTATTTCGCGGCGCTGAACTCTGCCGTATTCTCTGATGGCTCTTTTGTCTACATTCCAAAAGGCGTCAAATGCCCGATGGATTTGTCTACCTACTTTCGGATGAATAACGGCGATACGGGCCAGTTTGAGCGCACGCTAATTGTGGCGGAAGAGGGCAGCTCGGTGACGTACTTAGAAGGCTGCACTGCGCCCATGTATGACACCAACCAGCTGCATGCGGCCATTGTTGAGCTAGTGGCCTTAGATAACGCTGAGATCAAGTACTCTACCGTTCAAAACTGGTTTGCTGGCGATGAAAACGGCAAAGGCGGCATCTATAACTTTGTGACTAAAAGAGGACTGTGCAAAGGCGCTAACTCCAAAATCTCTTGGACTCAGGTAGAAACAGGCTCAGCGATTACTTGGAAGTATCCTAGCTGCGTACTCGTCGGAGACAACTCGGTGGGTGAGTTTTACTCTGTAGCGCTGACCAACCACTACCAGCAGGCTGATACCGGCACCAAAATGGTTCACGTTGGTAAGAACACGCGCAGCACGATTATCTCCAAAGGCATTTCAGCCGGTAAGTCCAAAAACAGCTATCGCGGTTTGGTACAGGTCAACCCCAAAGCAGAGGGCGCTCGCAACTATTCGCAGTGCGACTCTATGCTGCTAGGCGATACGTCAAATGCCAACACCTTTCCCTACATTCAGGTGCAAAACAGCACTGCCCAAGTAGAGCACGAAGCCTCCACTTCAAAAATTGGAGAAGACCAGCTCTTTTACTTCGCGCAGCGCGGCATTTCACCCGAAGACGCGGTTTCTATGATCATCAGCGGCTTTTGCCGTGATGTATTTAACGAGCTGCCTATGGAATTTGCGGCTGAGGCCGATAAGCTGCTCAGTCTCAAGCTAGAAAATTCAGTCGGCTAAGCCCTCCTATTCTTACCAATGATCAACGAAAACGCTAAAACGATTCTCTCTGTTCGTAATCTCCACGCCAGCGTCGAAGGAACTGAAATCCTTAGAGGTCTTAACTTTGAAGTAAAAGCTGGTGAGATTCACGCCATTATGGGGCTTAACGGCTCGGGCAAAAGCACCTTTTCTAAAGTGTTGGCTGGCCACCCTGACTATGAGGTGACGGCTGGCGAGGTTATTTTTAAAGGTCAAAACCTGCTGGAGCTAGAGCCTCACGAGCGAGCAAACGCTGGGATATTTTTAGCATTCCAGTATCCGCTGGAAATTCCGGGAGTCAGCAATCGTGATTTTTTGCGCGTGGCCTACAACGCTCATCGCAAAGCAAATGATGAAGAGGAAATTGACGTTTTTGATTTTGATGACCTGGTGGAAGAACGTGCTGGGGTGGTCAAAATGGACGTTAGCTTTTTAGATCGCAGCGTCAATGAAGGCTTTTCTGGCGGTGAGAAGAAGCGGAATGAGATTTTGCAAATGGCGCTGCTAAAGCCACTGCTGTCAATTCTTGACGAAACCGATTCGGGGCTAGATATTGATGCACTAAAAACAGTTTCTGGCGGCGTCAATCAGCTCAGTTCACCGGACAATGCAACAGTGCTGATTACTCACTATCAGCGTCTGCTAAATTACGTAGTGCCAGACTATGTTCATGTGATGTGTGGCGGTCATATTATTAAAACTGGCGGCAAGGAGCTGGCACTAGAGCTAGAGTCTCGCGGCTATGACTGGCTGACAGCCAAGGAGGCAGTGGCCTAGTTATGACTAAATCAGTGAGCGCAGCCAACGTACCGGCTAGCACGGTTAATCGTGCTACCTATCTCAAGCATTTATTAACGCAGGCTTCGGCGGCGGCAGATGAGTCTGGGCTACCTTTAAAGGAAATTCGCGATCGCGCTATTGCCTCAGTGAGCGATCGCAGCTTTCCTTCTGGCAAAGACGAAGCCTGGCGCTTTACCGATCTCTCTGAGATGCTTAGCCACCCATTTGAGCGAGCTGCCCAAGCTGTCTATGCCGAACAGCCCAGCCTGCAAACGAGCGCTAGGCTCGTAGAAAGCCGCTATCAGCTCACCAGCATCAACGGCCACTATGTTCCGGCGCTCTCTAGCCCATCGCCTGACACCGCTCAGTCCGTCACCATCGCACCATTATCTGAGCTGATAGCGGCAGACGATTACGCCAAAACGCTAGCGCCTATTATCTCCAAGCGTCTAGCTAGCATTCAAGGTGGCGAGGAAGTCTTTACAGCACTAAACACCGCTGGATTTAACGATGTCATGGTTGTTTGGGTCCGCGCCGATCAGGTTTTGGACGAGCCCATTTGTATTGTTAGAAACGCGCAGGAAGGTGTGATCGCGCATCTGCGAACCCTTGTCATTGCCGAGCCCCATGCCAGTTTCACCCTGCTCGAATCATTTTCAGGCGAATCGGGCGCAGGCGATCGCCCGCGCTGCAACAATAGCGTTGCCGAAATTTGGCTAGCAGAGGGCGCGCAGATTAACCATATTCGCCTGCAAGACGAAAGCGCTCAGACCTTTCACATCGCCAAAACAGCCGTCGATCAAGCTGCCAATAGTCGCTACCAGTGCACCGCCATTGACCTGGGCGCGCAGCTATCGCGCCATCACCTAGAGGTGTACCAGTCAGGGCCGCAGACGGATACTCATCTGTATGGCCTCAGCGCTTTGCAGGGTCGCCAACTAGCCGATACCCACAGCCTGCTGACCGTCACCTATCCCCACAGCAGCGCCACCCAGGTTCAGAAAAATATCGTAGACGACCGGGCCCACGCCGTCTTTAACGGCAGAGTATTTGTGGCTCAAGCCGCCCAGATGACAGACGCAGCCCAGATCAACCGTAATCTGATGCTCTCTAGCAAAGCCCGAATTGATACTAAGCCTGAGCTAGATATCGTGGCAGACAACGTCAAGTGCGCTCACGGCGCTACGGTCAGCCAGCTGCGGGCAGACGAAGTTTTTTATCTGCAAAGCCGCGGCATTTCTGCCGAGCAAGCTCAGCGTCTGCTGCTGTATGGATTCGCGATGGAAATTGTAGAGAAAATTTCAGTGCCGTCCTTACGTCAGTCTTTAAGCGATCGCCTTACCGAATGGGCGAGGTAAAAGACCACACTACCCGTCATCCTTTACCCTCCCTCTCTATGACAGCTACTATCGCTACCAAATCTATTCCCTTACTTGCTAACGAAGTTCGCGCTGATTTTCCGATACTGGCACAGCAAATCAACGGTAAGCCGCTGGTTTATCTAGATAACGCGGCCACCTCTCAAAAGCCACAGGCGGTGCTAGATGCAATGCAGCACTACTATATGGCGGACAATGCCAACGTACATAGGGGCGTTCATACGCTCAGCGCTCGGGCGACAGAAGCCTATGAAGGCGCACGCGACAAGGTAGCGGCTTTTGTAAATGCGGCCTCGCGCGATGAGATTGTCTTTACCCGCAATGCCAGTGAAGCGATTAACCTGGTGGCCTATGCCTGGGGACTGAGCGAGCTGAAAAAAGGAGACGAAATTCTCTTATCAGTGATGGAGCATCACAGCAACTTGGTGCCATGGCAGATCATCGCCCAGCGGACTGGCGCGGTGCTAAAGCATGTGCCGCTAAGCGAAAACCAATCGTTTGACTTAGACGCATTTGCTCAGCTAATGACGAATAAGACTAGGCTGGTCGCGGTGAACCATGTCTCTAACACGTTAGGCTGCATCAACCCCGTAAAAGAAATTGTAGAAACAGCCCATCGATACGGGGCAAAGGTATTAATTGACGCCTGTCAGAGCGTGCCCCACATGCCGGTAGACGTGCAGGCAATAGGCTGTGACTGGCTTGTGGCCTCTGGGCACAAAATGTGCGGGCCAACGGGCGCAGGCTTTTTGTATGGCAAGCTAGACGTGTTGAACTCAATGCCACCCTTTTTAGGCGGCGGCGAGATGATTCAAGACGTTTCGCTGAGCAGTGCGACCTACGCAGAGCTGCCCCATAAGTTTGAAGCCGGGACACCTGCGATCGCAGAAGCCGTTACCCTGGGCGCAGCCGTAGACTATCTCAATCAGGTTGGCATGGCGCGCATTGCCGACTACGAGCATCTGCTAACGGCCTACCTATACGAGCAAATGAGCACCGTCCCGCAGGCCACGCTGTATGGGCCCAAACCCAACGCAGACGGATCGGGAAGAGCGGCGATCGCGACCTTTACAGTTGCAGGTGTCCACGCGCAAGATCTCTCGACCTTTCTCGATCAGTCCGGCATTGCCATCCGCTCAGGACATCACTGCACGCAGCCACTGCACAGCATTTTGGGCGTTACCTCCACAGCCAGAGCCAGCCTGTACTTTTACAACACCCCTGCCGAAATCGACACGTTTGTGACAGCGCTCAAAGAAACCATCGACTTTTTTGGCAATATTTTCGAATAAGCCAATCGCGTCAGGCCAATCGCGTTAGACCAATCGCGTTAGCTAATGCTGTAACTTAGCAAAAACGATAGTTTCTTTTTGGCAAAAGGCATTCTATGAGCACAAAACACCTCAGCCCTAAGCAAAATAATCGTTAGGGCGGTTTTACTGCCCTGTCATGACGATGCTTCCGTGTCTAATTCTGAGCTTCAGCCAGCCCCAAAATTAGATGATATTGACAACCGGTTGCCACCTCATATGGGCGTAGCTCATATGGGTGTGATTCCTCATGCAGGCGAGCGGCGTCTTCAAAATCTTGCCAATCAGCTGCCGAGCGTACTCTACCAGCTCTGCTTGCGGGTGGATGGGCGCTATAGCGTGCCTTACATCAGTCCGAGCTGCTATGAGGTCTATGAGCTCAGTCCGGACGCCATTAAAAGCGACCCGGCTAGCCTGTACTCACTTATTTACCCTGGTGATAGGCAAAAGCTAAAGCAATCGATGCGTACCTCCGTAGCAGATTTGAGTGCATGGCAGCTAGAGTACCGGCTAATTACACCTAGCGGACAGGAGAAATGGCTACAAATGGCCGCTCGTCCTCAGCGTCTGCCCTCTGGCAACCTGCTTTTTTCTGGGGTGATCATGGACATCACCGATCGCAAACAGGCTGAAGCCAAACTACAAACGTCTGAAGCTCGGCTGCGATCGCAAACCAAACAATTGCAAACGGCGCTGCAAGAACTTCAGCAGGCCCAAGTCAAGCTGATCCAAAGCGAAAAAATGTCCTCACTCGGCCAGCTAGTGGCAGGCATTGCGCATGAAATCAACAATCCGGTCAGCTTTATCCACGGCAATATCACTCATATCAAAGAATATAGCCAAGACATGCTGAAGTTGATTCGGCTATACCAGGCCCACCATCCAACGCCTCACCCCACTATTCAGGCCCTAACCGACGACCTCGATCTTAACTACGTCGTCAAAGACCTGCCCAAACTGCTTGATTCTATGCGGCTAGGCACTGACCGCATCCGAAAGATCGTGCTCTCACTGCGCAACTTCTCTCGTCTAGATGAATCAGCGATCAAACAAACAGATATTCATGAAGGGCTAGAAAACACTCTGATGATATTGAGCAGTCGGCTTAAATCAACCGCATTGAGACCGGCCATCAAAGTGGTTAAAGCCTACGAACGCCTGCCTGCTATTGACTGCTATGCCGGTCAGCTCAATCAGGTATTTATGAACATTTTGGGGAATGCAATCGACGCGATTGATGAAGCAGTTGAAGCCGAGGCAACCTTGACTCAATCGTTGGAGCGAGCAACGGCTTCTCCAATTAACCGGCAGACTATCGAGCCTAAAATTGTGCTGCAAACCTTTCAAAAAAGCGATCGCCTCGTCATTCAAATCACCAATAGCGGACCCTCCATTCCGGCCCATGTTAGCCAGCGCATGTTTGATCCATTCTTTACCACAAAAGCCGTTGGCAAAGGCACCGGCATGGGGCTCGCCATTTGCTATCAAACCATCGTTGACTTGCACAAAGGAATACTTGAACACAGACCAACCGCCGATGGCAGGCCTACCTTCGTCATAGAAATTCCGATCGTTTTAGACGGCTCGCGGGAATCCTAACCCTATAAAGTTAGCACCAGGCATGACTGCTTTTAAGTCAGAAGGATGTCAATTCTCTCAGAGCAAGCTGTTATCCCGCCTAGACCTTATCCATCCAAAATTTCACTCGACAACAACCCGGATCAGTCCGGGCAAACAATCTTGTCAATTCAGTCAGCCTCAAAGCTAGCCCCAATAGATTGCCCTAGGGAATCGATAGCGGTTCCGCTGACTGCTTTAGAGCATCAGCTAGAGCTACAGCAGCTGTGTCAGAATGCGGCTTTATATAGCGGAGATCTTGTTAACGCGGCGGCTATTATTGCGCAGTCCGCTGTCGAAATTTTAGGCATAGATCGAGCTAGCCTATGGTTTTATGATAGTGATGAATATTTTCAGCTTTTTAGCAGCTACGGCTCGGACTCTGAAGTGGCTATCAGCAGGCCCAAACTAACCGTCTCGGACTATAGGCCCTACTTTGAAACGCTTGCCCAGCGAGACTGTCTCATTGTCGAACATACTCATCTAGCCAACTCGATAACTGAGTGTCTGGCAAAGTCTAATCTGCTACTCTCAGGCGCTTTTTTAGAGATTCCAGTGCGTGTTCAAGGCAACTTAGTCGGCGCTGTGTGGTACGAATGCGATCGCCCTCACCGCTGGACAGCGCTAGAGCAAACCAGCGCGGTTTCTATGGCGCTGCTAGCCGCGACTGCATTCGATTCACAACAGCGGCTTTCGCTAACGAACACATTAAACCACCATCGTCGCCAGCTCCAGCGCGAGACTATCGAACGAGAGCAGGCAGAGCAGGCTTGGCAAGAAAGTCAGCGCTTTATTCAGGGCATTGTGGATGCTAGCACCAACATTTTGTATGTTGATAGCTTTGCAGATGGCAGCAACTTCTATATCAACCGCTGGATTCAAAATGTTTTGGGCTACTCGCCAGCCGATATTGGCCAGCTAGGTCCTCGTTATTTAGAATATTTAGTCCATATAGAGGAAAGAAAATTACTGATCGCAGAGCGCCGCCGCCTCGCGACTATTAAAGACGGTGAGGTCGTTGAAAATGAGTATCGTTTTCGCCATCAGCAGGGCGGCTGGCGCTGGCTGCTGTGCCGAGAAACCGTTTTTCAGCGGGATGCGTCAGGTCAACCAACCCAAGTATTTGGAACCGCGACGGATATCACCAAGCGCAAGCATGCCGAAGACACCCTGAAGGCGTTCAATCAAGAGCTAGAGCGGCTCGCTCGCATGGATGGATTGACGCAAGTGGCCAATCGTCGCTCCTTTGACGAGTATCTGACACAGGAGTGGGCAAACGTTGGAGCCGGTCGCTCGGCGCTATCGCTGATTCTATGCGACATTGATTATTTTAAGAGTTTTAACGATACCTATGGGCATCAGGCTGGAGACGTTTGCTTAAGAGAAGTGGCCAAAGCAATTGAGAGATCTGCAAAGCGCGCGACGGATTTGGTGGCGCGCTATGGCGGTGAGGAATTTGCTGTTATTTTACCGGATACGGACCGAGCGGGCGCAGAGCAGGTTGCCCAAGCTATTCAAGCAGAAGTTAGGCAGCTAGCTATTTGCCACGATCGCTCTGACGTGAGCAGCTATGTCACGCTCAGCCTCGGCATATCTTATGTGACGTCTGCGACAGATACTCAGCTTGAGGTGCTAGTTGCGACTGCCGACCAAGGGCTATATCAGGCGAAGTACGAGGGACGCGATCGCTTCTGCTACGCTGAAATAGAGAATCTGTAATGTCGGCTGTGGTGGCTCAGTCTGACAGTTGCTTAGTCTGACAATCGATCCGTATGAAGACAAACGCTGTCCGCATTTTGGATAGGCTGGGCATTCAATACGAGCTGCTGGCCTATGAGGTTGATCCTGATAATTTAGTTGCGATCGCTACGGCTCAAAAGCTGGGTTTGCCTGCCGATCAGGTGTTCAAAACTTTGGTGGCAAGCGGCGATCGCACCGGCATTATGCTTGCTGTTTTGCCGGGTAGTTTTCAGCTTAGCCTCAAAGCCTTAGCCAAGCTCAGCGGCAATCGTAAGGTAGAAACCGTGCCGCTAAAACAGGTTCAACCGCTGACGGGCTACATTCGCGGCGGGGTCACTGCGATCGCCTGCAAAAAGCCATATCCCGTTTTTTTAGATGAATGGGCCCAAGCGTATGAGCAAATAGCAGTCTCAGCCGGTATGCGCGGTCAGATGATTTTGCTACGGGTGGCAGACTACATCCGAGCGACCGAGGCTACCTTAGGCGAAATCGCTACCGAAAGCTGATAGTTAGCTCGCTGTTAACGCCGCTATTCCCAGAACCTCTACGCCCAAACCCTCTATCACTGCACTAAAAACATATAGCCTCGCCCTCGAATCGTCAGGATGAACTTAGGATCTTGGGTCGTATCGTTCAGCTTAATTCGGAGCCGCGAAATATGGACATCTACGGTCTTTGTCTCTAGCGCGCTGCTGGCGTCATAGCCCCACAGCGCATTCAAAATTTCTCCCCTCGAAAAAATCTGCCCTGGCTTACTAGCTAACAGCTCTAGCAGGCGAAACTCAATTTCTGTCAGGCGTAAATGATGGTTCTCTAGAAACGCCCGCCGCGAGTTAGGATCGAGCGTCAGCGACCCGATTTCTACAAGTGAATAGTCAGAAATAAGGTCGGCCCGCCGCGGCAAGCGTCTGAGAATAGAGCGAATTCGAGCAATCAGTTCCCTAGTCGAAAAAGGCTTAACAATATAATCGTTTGCCCCCATTTCTAAGCCCAATACTCGGTCTGAAGATCCGCCCAAAACAGTTGCCATAATTATCGGCACGTCAGAAGTAGCCCTGAGCGTCTGGCAAACCTGAAAGCCGTCTAGCTTAGGCATCAGCACGTCAAGCACAACCAAATCAATCGTCTCAACGTCAGCATAAAAGCTATCTAGCGCTGCTTGCCCATCGGCAGTTGCAATGACCCGGTAGCCTGCACTTCGTAGCGTATTGGTTAGGGCAGCTCGGGTTCGAGGGTCGTCTTCAGCAATGAGGATGGTATGGCTTTGATTGCTCACTATTAGGATTTATAAAAAGTTTTTTAAAAAATGACGGACGAAAAGGTGAGTTGAAAGTGTCAATAAAGAGCTGAAAAAGAGCCAGCTAGATACAAAAACGATAGGCACAGACTGAAAGCGTACTTTGGTTTTGCTATGCGGAAATAAGGTTTATAAGGCGATCGCTCTCAAAAATAAAGACAAAAGTAAAAAACTATAAATTAAAGATTGAAAACCAAAGACAAGAAAAAATTGAAGCAGGCAGAAAGTTGCTAAGACACAGCAGTCCTAAAACGTTTTGTACCCGAACTTTGCTACTGGCAAAGCGCCCTCAGTAGACTGCAGCAGCAGAGTGCAACAGTCTCATTTACTGAAGGCTGTTTCGGCAGAAGGCTTGAGCTAGCTAAAGCTTTTTGACTCAGCAGAGGCTTCGCAAAATAAATGCACCCTGTTCGCTTGGTGCGAAGTCTACCGTCTGGCTCACGCTCAGTTACCACTGGTTTGATTAGCCAGTACCTAATTCGATTAATTACATTCTTTGTTTATATAAATCTATAAACGGTTACTAAAACAACTACCCACTCACCTCAAAAGCAGCATTTTTGGCTTATCAAACCGTGCTGAAATATAGAAAGGGAAAGGGTCATAGCCTAAAATGATAATTCTTAACAATTAGATACAAAGTTAACGAAATATTTCGTGTTTTCAATAGTTTGTCAACATTGGCGAAAGCCTTTGCCTGCTGAAAGTCTTTGGTCGTATTGATTTGAAGGTTGAGCGGAGAGTTGATTTTGACAGGGGGTGAAGAGGGCTGCGCGGCTAGAGACGTGTTACGGAAATATTTTTAGGAAAGCGTTTATTAGAAGTAGGCTCGCTTTTGTAGGCTCGCTTTTATTGGGAATAGGCTTATTTATTAGGAGCGGACTTATTTTTCTCGTAGCCTGATGCTCTAGACTTGTTGGAGGTTAGTTGAAGACTTGTTTTTCCAAGCTATTGCTTTGCAGTCAGTGCTTTAGTCAGTACTTTGCAGTCAGTATTTGGTAATAGGTCTTTGGCAATAGGTCTTTGGTAACGGGTTGGCTGATAGTCGCTCGTTTTAAAGCTAATCTTCTATTTGTTTTCGGTACTCATTTTCAAGGAAAGCCCCGGCTATGCGACTGTCTCAGATGCTTTTTGTCACGCTGCGAGAAGACCCGGCAGAAGCGGAGATTCCTAGCCATAAGCTTTTACTTCGCGCGGGCTATATGCGACGCATTTCGGCTGGGCTGTATGCCTATTTGCCGCTGCTGCTGCGTGTGCTAGACAAAATATCGGCCATCGTCCGTGAAGAAATGAATGCGACAGGCGCGCAAGAGTGCCTGCTGCCTCAACTGCAGCCTGCTTCGCTGTGGCAAGAGTCTGGCCGTTGGGATACCTACACCAAGGCCGAAGGCATTATGTTTGCGCTGCGCGATCGCCGCGATCAAGAGCTGGCGCTAGGCCCTACGCATGAAGAAGTCATTACCGCGATCGCACGCGACATGATCCGCTCGTACCGCCAGCTACCACTGCACCTCTATCAGCTGCAAACCAAATTTCGCGATGAGATTCGCCCCCGGTTTGGCCTGATGCGTGGTCGAGAATTCATCATGAAAGACGGCTATTCTTTTCATGCCGATGCTGAGAGTCTGAAGCAGACCTACGATCAGATGTATCAGACCTATAGCAATATTTTGCGGCGCACGGGTTTAGAGTTTCGCGCAGTGGAAGCTGATTCTGGAGCGATTGGTGGCTCAGGATCAACTGAGTTTATGGTGCTGGCTGAAGCGGGTGAAGATGAAGTGCTCTACACCGAAGACGGTCGGTATGCGGCCAACGTAGAGAAAGCGGAATCTTTGCCGCCTGACGCCGTAGAATCGCCCTTTACGGCCTACGAGAAAAGAGAAACGCCGAATACCGCGACGATTGCGGCGATGGTGGACTTTTTGAAATGCTCGCCGACGCAGGTAGTCAAAGACGTGCTGTATCAGGCGGACTATGACAACGGGAAGCAGGTGCTAGTTATTGTCAGCATTCGCGCAGACCAGGACGTGAATGAGACGAAGCTACAAAATGCGCTAACGAATATGGCGGGTGACTACGGTGCCAATACTGTTTTGACGTTAGAGGTGCCAGACGAGGAAGCGCAGGCAAAGTGGGCGACCAAGCCTTTGCCGTTGGGATATATTGCGCCTAACTTATCGGATGACTACATTGGCAAGGCCAAGAACGTAGTGCCTAAGTTTTTGCGCTTGGTTGACCCGACGGCTGTTGAGCTGAAGAACTTTGCAACTGGGTCTAATGAAAGCGGGTTTCATGTGGTGGGTGCCAACTGGGGCAAAGAGTTTGAGCTGCCCAAGCAAGTGGTTGACGTGCGTACGGCAATGGCGGGCGATCGCGCTGTTCACGATCCGACTCAGCTGATCCAAAGCGCTAGGGGCATTGAAATTGGCCATATTTTTCAGCTAGGGCACAAGTATTCTGCGGCGCTAGGGGCGACCTATACCAGTGAGGCAGGCAAAGAGGTACCGCTAGAAATGGGCTGCTATGGCGTGGGCGTTTCTCGGCTGGCGCAGGCGGCGGTAGAGCAGTCTTATGACAAAAATGGGATTATCTGGCCGGTGGCGATCGCACCCTATCACGTCATGATTGTCGTCCCGAATATTGGCGATGCCGACCAAATGGCCGCTGCCGAAAAGCTGTACGACGAGCTGAACGCGGCGGGCGTGGAGACGCTGCTAGATGACCGTAAAGAGCGGGCGGGTGTGAAGTTTAAAGATGCTGAGCTGGTAGGGATTCCGTTTCGGGTGGTGACGGGGCGATCGCTTAAAAACGGCAAGGTAGAAGTGGTCAAACGGGCTGACGGAGAAGCGGAAGAAATCGCTTTGGACGCTGTGGTTGACACAATCAAAGGCTGGGTTACTGCCGCCACCGAAAAATAATGGCGAAAAGTAATGGCGAAAAATAACGGCGAAAAATAACGGCGAAAAATAATGGAATTAATTACCGTTCTGCTCTCTAGTTTGCTGCTGTTGATTTCGCCAGTGGGAATTGTGGTCGATCAGGTGGCGGAAAATGCGATTCGCGATCGCCTACTGAGCGCAGAAAGCCTAGATGTGCGCATTGATAACGGGCCGTCTTATCAGCTATTGCAGGGGAAGGTGAGCAAGGTGCGGATTGCCGGGCGGGGCATTGTGCCGTTTCCGGCGCTGCGCTTTGAAGTGGCAGAGCTAGAAACAGACGCGATTGATTTGTCTTTTGACCAGCTGCGTCAGGGTGAGGTGGTGCTAGACGAAGCCTTTCAGGGGGCGGCGCATTTGGTGCTGACAGAGGCCGATATCAACAGCTTTTTGGCATCGCCTTTTGTGTTGGAAAGGCTGGCCCAGATCAAGATTGGCTCGTTGACACCGGCCCAGGCGCGGGAGCGCGATCGCTATCGTATTAGCAATCCGACTGTCGATTTTTTGGCCAATAACCGACTAAAGCTCAGCGTTGAGCTAGAAGATTTGGTGCAAACAGGAAGCTTGATGATTGAAGCAGAAACCGGGCTGGTCATTTCAGAAGGTCAGCAGTTGATACTGGTTGAGCCTCAGCTAATTGTGAACGGCCAGCCTGCGCCAGATCGCCTTCTGAAGGCTATTTTGGGTGATTTTAATGAGCGGATTAGCTTGCAACAGCTAGATCAGCGCGGCATCACGGCAAGGGTGCTTGATTTTGCCGTGATGCCCGATTCGCTAGATTTGGCTTTGTGGGTACGCGTAGACCCTAGTGTGACCGCGCCCGAGGTGGCTGAACTGCCAGATTGAAGGTGAGGGTTGGGAAGATAAGAATTGGGGATTGAATGAGATCTGCTTTTTCGGATCGGTTGGTTTTGGCTTCGACTCCGCTCAGCCACCGTAAGTGCCGGGCCCTGAGTCGAGCACTGAGCACCGAACCCTGAGTCGAGTGCCGAGCCCTGAGTTGAGCACCTGGCCCTGAGTCGAGCACCGAACCCTGAGCGGAGTCGAGCACCGAACCCTGAGCGGAGTCGAACACCGAACCCTGAGCGGAGTCGAACACCGAACCCTGAGCGGAGTCGAAGGGTGTCTGGCTATTTAACCTTCAACCTTCAGCGTCGCTACATCTGCGCAACCACTCGTTTGGTCAATATCGCCATGACCTCGTTCGGTCTGTCGGTGGAGATGGGCTGGCTCCAGTCGTTAGGTTCGGCGTAGCCTAGTTTGTGCAGGTGGTGGATGGTGGCCTGTACGGTGCCGGGGGTGCCTAGTAGCAGGTGCCGGACGTGCTGGCGCTGCGAGTCAGAAGGCGAACCAGGGGCGGGTGGCAGTGGGATGGCGGGGCCTGGTGAGGTGACGGGTTGAGGTGAGGGGGCGGGTGTGGTGGATGAATTGGATGCAGCGGAAGTGGACGCGGCTGCGCCCTGGGTGGCAATAAACATGAGATCTGGTCTCCACAAAGATGTGTTTGAGCAAGGAAACCAGAACTCAAATGACCTCGGCTACGCCGCAAAGTGTATGCAAATCGGGGTAGCTGAGGTACATTGTGCCTTAGCTGCCAGACTGCTGATATCAGTTTGGGAGTTAGCGATTCGGTGGGTGTTCCAGCACCTGCCGATCGCGCTTTAGTCAGTTGAGTTCTGTAGTAGGGACTGTGCGCAATGTCACAGCCTTAGCTATTGAAGATAGGCGGATTTTGGGGCTGAGTCAAGGGGCTGTGAGTTTGCTCTGTGAGTTTGGTGGTGAGGTTGGTGGCGCAGCGTGCGAAAGTTGCAGACCTACGCTGACTCGTTAATTTCACGATAAAAGTCTTTTGAATGCTTAGAAAAAACGTTCTGCTGCACAAAAAAATTACTCTGTAGCACAAAAAAATTATTCCGCAGTATGGGCAAATTGTTTTGCAACATAGGGAAAGTGCTCTGTGGCTCAGGCAGATTATTTTGTAGCGTGAGAAAATCGTTCCGCAGCGTGGAAAAAGCTTTAAGACGTAAGCCAAAATGACTTTTTCATGTGCTGGTTCAATTTTTCTATGCGGCGGCTTTATTTGCTAAAGGGGCGCAGTGCTTTGGAAGCCAGGCAAAAGCAATTGTCTACCCGTCGGAGGTTAATTCGACGGCGGCGCAATTACTTTTTTGACGGTGCCTGTCTATACGCAGCGGCGTATTATGTCTGGGCGGCTGTGTCTATTGCTTGCTGAATGCCTTGGAGCCAGTTAGTAGCGTTCTGGGTCGTAGGATGGTCTGCGCCCAGCGCCGGAATGTAGATATCTAGGGCTTGCCGAATATAGTCTAGGGCTTGCTGATGGCGCTGGGTGTTGTAATAGAGCGCGGCAAGATTGAACAGACTGCCTGCGGTGTCTGGATGGCGATCGCCCAGTTCCGCTTTCCAGATGGCCAAGGCGTCTAGATACAGCGGTTCCGCTTCCCCATAGCGGCCCATCGACCGATACAGTCCTGCCAAGTTATTCAGACTGGTGGCGGTGTCTGGATGGCGATCGCCCAGTTCCGCTTTCCTGATGGCCAAGGCGTCTAGATACAGCGGTTCCGCTTCCC
>Ga0209194_1000204_pt1 | contig 53184 bp, 46 predicted proteins | sample COGITO_mtgs_1004_FD_184787 | JGI IMG/M metagenome (GOLD analysis project Ga0209194, IMG submission 184787) | Pelagic marine microbial communities from North Sea - COGITO_mtgs_100413 (SPAdes) (version 2) | ecosystem: Environmental > Aquatic > Marine > Epipelagic ... | reverse complement strand
GCGTTACCGCGAGGAAGGACTTCCTCAGGGAACACAAACTTCTCATGTGGCTGGTCCTGTGGGCTGAGCCACGCGCGAATACCTTCGTTCAGCAAGATGTTCTTCGTGTAGAACGTCTCGAACTCAGGGTCTTCTGCAGCGCGAATCTCTTGGCTCACAAAGTCATACGCTCGCAGGTTCAGCGCCAAACCGACGATACCAATCGACGCCATCCAAAGGCCCGTGACCGGGACAAACAGCATGAAGAAGTGCAGCCAGCGCTTGTTGGAGAACGCGATACCGAAAATCTGTGACCAGAATCGGTTCGCCGTCACCATCGAATACGTCTCTTCCGACTGAGTCGGCTCAAACGCTTTGAACGTGTTGGCGTTCTCGTTGTCTTGGAACAACGTGTTCTCAACCGTCGCACCGTGGATGGCACACAGCAGTGCGCCGCCTAAGATGCCCGCTACGCCCATCATGTGGAATGGGTTCAGCGTCCAGTTGTGGAAGCCCTGCAAGAACAGCAGGAAGCGGAAGATGGCCGCTACCCCGAAGCTCGGGGCGAAGAACCAGGAAGACTGGCCCAACGGGTACATCAAGAACACCGACACGAACACCGCAATCGGGCCAGAAAAGGCGATCGCGTTGTACGGACGAATGCCGACCAGACGAGAAATCTCGAACTGGCGCAGCATGAAGCCAATCAGCGCAAACGCGCCGTGCAGAGCAACAAAGGCCCACAGTCCGCCAATCTGACACCAGCGAACGAAGGAGCCTTGAGCTTCAGGGCCCCAGAGCAGCAGCAGGGAATGGCCCATGCTATCAGCCGGGGTAGAGACGGCAACGGTGAGGAAGTTGCAGCCTTCTAGGTAGGAGCTAGCCAACCCGTGGGTGTACCACGAGGTGACAAAGGTGGTGCCGGTCATCCAGCCGCCGATGGCCATGAAGGCGCAAGGGAACAGCAGCAAACCAGACCAGCCGACGAAAACAAAACGGTCGCGCTTTAGCCAGTCATCGACGACATCAAATCGTCCCTGACGGCCGGGCGCTTGACCCATGGCAATAGTCATATAAATCCTCTTTAAAGATGGGGTTAAGTCCTTTGTGCTATCGAATACTGGCACGATTGCTTTTGCGATCGCACAGACAACTACGATAGGCACGACGAACTAAAACAGGAAAAGTCAGCAGTTAGTCCGCAACCGAGTGGCTAAGAATCGCCACCCTAAAGGATTTTGGCATGTACTCATCATAAAGACTGATTCCAACTTTTACAATCCTTCACGTAAATTCTCAGATTAGTTTTGTCAGGAAAATGGCGAAAAAATGGCGCGATATTGAGGACAATCAGGCTGATTTTGCCGCTTTTATGGATACGCGAAAGGCGTAAAATCTTGGGCTTGTAAAGGTTTGCGGCCACTGAGTGAACTATAAGCGGCTGAAATCCTAAATTTTGATGAAGAGTCGTAGTCAGACTTAATTAGCGTTGCACTGGAAAGTTTTTGGATGCCTTCGGCTCGCGCTTAGCGGTTGCTCTAAGAAAAGTGACTAACCCTATCGGTTCTACTATTGCAAAGTATGATGTTACTAATATATTTGGCGAGCGGAGATCTCCTGCGAGCTGCCCCACCACCTCCTTTGTGAACATGACTGTCTCAAAAACATCTGCTGGCTCGTCTGGCAAAACCCCTGGCAAATCTTCTGGCAAAACGCTGATGCGTCAAGAGATTTTAGGCGCTAGGCGTCCAAGTAATTACTTTTGGGCGGCTGTGACAGCGGTGGGCGGCTTAGGTTTTTTCCTAGCAGGCGTTTCTAGCTTTTTAAATACTAACCTGCTGCCTTTTTCAGACCTGCCTGCCCAGCTAGTGTTTATTCCTCAGGGCATTGCGATGGGGTTTTACGGTACGGCTGCGATTTTGCTGTGCCTATATCTCTGTCTGATTTTGGTTTGGAACGTAGGCAGCGGCTATAACGAGTTTGACAAAGAATCTGGTAATGCTCGCATTTTTAGACGGGGGTTTCCGGGTAAAGACCGGGAGATTGAGCTAGTCTATCCGCTGAAGGATCTGCTGGCGGTTCGCGCTGAGATTAAAGAGGGCCTAAATCCCAAGCGATCGCTTTTCTTGAGAGTAAAAGGTAAGGGCGATTTGCCACTGACCAGAGTTGGCCAGCCTGTTGCTCTAGCTGAGCTAGAAAATCAGGGTGCCGAACTGGCGCGATTTTTGCAGGTGCCTTTAGAAGGACTCTAATTAGAAGGGCTCTAATTAGAAGGACTCTAATTTAGAAGGACTGTGAGAGGACTCGTAGCGGGTTCTTATCGTCTTCTATACTGTTAGCTCTTGGGCTCTACCGTTGAACTTGAGCGGATGCTGTGGCAGAATGAGCCTCATTTTACGAACGCTTATTAAAGGGAACTTGATGATATTCAAATCCAGATTTGGGGCTAGACAGCGATGGGGCGCACTCGTGGCGATCGCTCTTTTGCTTGGAAGCTGTAGCAATGCTGAAGCGCCTGCTGAAGTTGGCAGTGCAGATCGCGTAGATGCGCCTGAGGCGGCGGTGCCAGTTGCCGTCAACAGCGAGCTGACGGCAGGATTACCTCGGCTAAATGGCAAGGCAACCGTAGAAATTATGGTGAACAACAAGCCTATTACGGTTGAGTTGGAGGGTGATAAAGCGCCTTATACGGCTGGAAACTTTGTTGATTTGGCAGAGAAAGGCGTGTACGATGGCACTATTTTTCACCGAGTGGTGACGACACCTACGCCTTTTGTTGCCCAAGGTGGCGATCCACAAAGTACCGATCCTAATGTGCCTACAAGCCAGCTGGGCACCGGTAACTACATTGATCCTGAAACTGGACAGGTGCGCTCGGTGCCGCTAGAGATTTTGCCTGCTGGGGCAGAAGCGCCCATTTACGGCACTACGTTTAAGGAGGCCGGTTTGAATGCGGTTCCGGCGCTGCCGCATAGTAAAGGTGCGATCGCGATGGCTCGCTCTGGGGTGAATACGGCTTCTGCGCAGTTTTACATTACGCTAGCAGACGTGAATTTCTTGGACGGGGACTATGCCGTGTTCGGTTATGTGACTGGCGGCATGGATGTTGTTGACAAAATTCAGCTAGGCGACGTTATTCAGTCTGTAAAGGTAACTGCTGGCGCGGAAAACCTGGTGCAGCCTGGGGATAGTGAAGCGGCTGAGTAGGTTGGTTTTTTGCTTCGACTTCAATCTATGGCTGGCTTAATCTGTGGTGTCGCCTAAAGTAGTCGTAACAGGCATTGGCTTGATGACCGCTTTGGGCTCGTCGTCGCAGATTAACTGGCAGAAACTGACGGCTGGTGAAAGTGCGATCGCGCTGCGCCAGCCGTTTTTGGCGTTGCCCCCCATGCCGCTGGCGATGATAGGTAAACGTCCTTTACCCATTAATGAGATTGTGCGCTCGGTAGTGCAAGAAGCCTGGACAGATGCAGGACTAGAGCTGGGTACAGATAGCGCAGATGGCAGTGGCATCGTAATTGGGTCTAGCCGCAGCCATCTGCGTGAGTGGGAAGCAATGGCTGTTCAGCAGCGGCAAGGTTCTTTTAAAGGAGACTGGCTCGCTGCTTTGCCGCATACGCCCGCGCTAATGGCGGCTCGGATGATTGGGAGCACGGGGCCGGTGCTGGCGCCGATGGCGGCTTGTGCGACTGGGATTTGGGCGATCGCGCAGGCGGCAGATCTCATTCGTAGCGGTCAGTGTGAGCGCGTGGTTGCGGGTGCGGTAGAGTCGCCTATTACGCCTTTAACACTGGCGGGCTTTCGGAAGATGGGGGCGCTGGCTAAAACGGGCTGCTATCCATTTGATTGCGATCGCGACGGATTTGTATTGGGTGAAGGGGGGGCTGTTGTTGTTTTGGAGTCGGCGGCTTTAGCGAACAAGCGAAATGCTTGCGTTTATGGAGAGGTGTTAGGCGTGGGCATTACGAACGATAGCCACCACGTCAGCGCTTTTGATCCGACTTATCGAATGGGCAAACGGGCGGTGACGACGTGCCTACAGCGCAGCGGACTGAATCCCGGTGACATAGATGCGGTGCATACCCACGGGACGAGTACGGCGCAGAACGATCGGATGGAAGCCGCTTTGATTGAGCAGATACTGGGTTCGCACCCATTGATTATGGCGACTAAAGGCTCTACGGGGCACACATTGGGAGCTTCTGGTGCAGTTGTTGTGGCGCTGAGCCTGATGAGCTTGAAGCGGCAGCAGTCTTTGCCATGCGTGGGACTCAGGCGGCCTGATTTTGAGCTGAACTTTGCTCAAGTGGCTAAGGCGCAACCGCTGAGCAATATTTTGTGCTTTAGCTTTGGCTTTGGCGGACAGAACGCGGTGCTTGCTTTGGCCTCTAGATCTAGGGCTAGGGCGGTGCTGCAATAGTGCCTGTGCTACTTCAGTATGAGTGTACTTTTTCAAGAACTTTTTATACGGGCTTCTGAAGGTTCGCTATGATCGACCGGTCGGCGTAAGTTGATGTATTTACTGAACTATCAGGGAGCTATACCTATGAAGCGCTTTAATTCTGTTATTGGCAGAGCGATGATGAGTAGAACCGTTTTGTCTAGTGCTGCGATCGCTGGTTTTGTTGGATCTGTGCTGCTGAGCGCACAGCCTGCTCGCGCTGAGAGTTTGCTCGAAGACATTGGCATTGGTGCGGCAGTTGGCTTGGGCACTGGACTCATTTTGGGCGATGATTTTGGCGTGGATGATGCTGTGAACGGTGCGGCAGCCGGCGCAGCTTGCCATGTTGCTAACGCGAACTGGCACGACAATGATGAGCGCAGTTTGGCAGAAGACGTTGCTATTGGTGCGGTGGCTAGTACCGCTACCGGCGTACTGACTAACGATGATAATTTGCTAGCGAATGCGGCTCAAGGTGCGGCAGCTTGCGCAGCAATCAACGTAATTGATTAGGACTAGATAAGGACTGAAGAGCTGGAAAGTCGATTGACCGTTGAGGGCAATCGAGAGCCTTGCGAGTAGAACTAGCGCCCTGATGCTGTTGATAGCGCAGGGCGCTTTTATGGCGATCGCATGTTTGATGCTAGCTATGACCGTTCAGGTCGCTGCATGAGCGGAAGAGACGGATTTAACAGTTGAGAGCTGTAAGGATGGTCTGGAAGGCTGCTTTTAGCTGCTTTTGAGCGAGGTCGAACTGTGTTCCTCGATAGGTCGGAATTTGGGCAATGTTTAATTGGTCTGGCGGGAGGTAATTGGTGTAGCGCAGCTCTATTTGCAGAGCTTCTACGTCGGGCTGTTGTCCGTAGTGGCGAGTGATGTAGCCGCCAGAAAAAACTTTGTTGTTTACGACCTGATAGGACTGTTGCGTAAAGCTGTTGTTGATTTGGTTGAGCAGTTGCTCTGAGCAGGTTTTGCCACCGGCGTTGCCCAGGCAAATGTCTTCGGTAATTAGGCCCAGAAAGCTGTGGAGATCGAATAGGTAGACCTGGCCAAACTGTGAGATGGTTTGGTTGAGCAGGTCTGTGAGCTGCTGATGGTAGGGGGTGTAGTAAGTTTCGATGCGCGATCGCACGTCTTCTGAATTGGGCTTTTTTAGATAGATGGGCTTTTTGAAAGCGGTTTGCTCGGGGACGACGGCTGACCAGAAGGAGCCAAAAAATGGCGGCTTTAAGGCTCGGTTGAGATCGACGACGTAGCGGCTGTAGTTGGCCTGTAAAACGGTGATGCCCAAGTCTGGGAGAAAGTCGTAGAGGGGCTGTAAGTGCCAGTCGGAGTTGGGGAGGCTGCTGAGATGCTGGGGCGTAAAGGTGCTGGCAATATGCTCGGGGACTCTGAGGCCGCTGTGCGGTAGATTGGCGATGATGGGAACTGGCGCTGTTTGCGGTGGGCGTAGGGTGAAAAGATCGTTTGGCAATGGGTTATCGCATGAAGGGTCGGGTGAGAAGGCGCTGCTATGAAAAGAGTCATTTTAACAAAGGGACTGCCTGCCTCGGGGAAGACGACCTGGGCAAAGACACTGGTGCGTAAGCAGAAAGGGGCTTGGGTGCGGGTGAGCCTAGATGAGCTGAGGGCGATGTGTTTTGACGGATGGCGATGGCGGAATCATGAGGCGTTTTTGATTGAGATGCGCGATCGCATTATCCTAGAGGCGCTAAAGAACAACCAGCATGTCGTTGTTGATGAGATGAATTTGACCGCTGAGTCGCCTGATTATTTTACGAAACTGGTTGGCGAGTTGGCGACGGTTGAAGTGGAAGATCGGTTTTTGTCTGTTGCTGTTGAAGACTGTGTGAAAAGAGATCTTCAGCGCTCTAATTCGTTGGGTGAGAAGGTCATTCGAAAGCTGCATCGAGAGTATTTGCAACCTTCGAGTTTGCCGCCTGCTTATCTGGAAGATTACCCAGACTGCATCATCGTTGATATGGACGGTACGCTGGCGCTGTTTAACGGGCGCGGTCCTTATGAGGGGCAAAAATGCGATACGGATTTGCCGAATGAGCCGGTTTTAGAGACGGTGAAGAAGTGGCAAGCTGCGGTAGATGTAGTGATTTGTTCGGGGCGAACGGACGATGCAAAAGAGAAAACGATCGACTGGTTGCGACGATATGGAATTGATTTTAAGGCGCTGCACATGCGAAAAACGGGTGATGTCCGTAAGGATGCGGTGATTAAAGAAGAGATTTATCGCAATCAGATTGAGGGAAAGTACAACGTTAAGTTTGTATTAGACGATCGCAACCAGGTGGTGGAACTTTGGAGAGGGTTGGGGCTAACCGTCTTTCAAGTTGCGGATGGAGACTTTTAGTTAGCGGCTTCTGGATTGTAGGCTACTCGGTAGATAACGCCATTGGCTTCTTCTGTAATGAGTAGCGAACCATCTGGCATGACCAATAGACCTACGGGACGGCCCCAGGTAGTCGGGCCGCTAGGATCGATTAGAAAGCCGGTTAAAAAGTCTTCGTAGCCGCCTGCGGGTCTACCTGATTCGTCGAAGGGGATAAAGACAATTTTGTAACCTGTGCCTGCGCTGCGATTCCACGATCCTCGGAAGGCGGCAAAGGCTCCGTTTTGGTAGCGTTCTGGAAAGGTGTTGCCGTCGTAGAACTGAAGGCCGAGGGCGGCGGAATGGGCTTGAAAAAGAACGTCGGGCGTTTTGGTTCTACTGGCGAGTTCAGGATTTTTTGAGGTGCCCTGATTCGTTGTTTGGCGCGGGTCTAGGTTTTTGGCCGTTAGATAGGCGTAGGGCCAGCCGAAAAATTCGTTTTGCTGGATACGGGTGAAGTAGTCGGGAACGAGATCGTCGCCTAAGCCATCGCGTTCGTTAACGGTGGCGTATAGGTCGCTGGTGATGGGGTGAAAGTCTAGGCCGACTGGGTTTCTGAGGCCGCTGGCGAAGGTGCGCTGGCTGCTGCCGTCTAGGTTCATGGTTTGGACAGACGCGCGCGGGGCATCCTCTTCGCCGACGTTAGATTTGGAGCCGACTGAGACGTAGAGCTGGTTGCCGTCTGGAGAGACGACGACGTTGCGCGTCCAGTGCTGGTTGTAGCCGCCGCCAGGGAGGGTGGCAATGCGATCGCCTTCGCCTTCTAAAGCGGTTTGTCCGGCTGCAAATGGAAAGCGCAAGACTTCATCGGTGTTGCCTAAGAAGAAAGCTCCTTGGGCGAAGGCCATGCCAAAGGGAATATCTAGACCGTTGCTGGCGGTTGCAAACGTCTCTTTTTGTTCGGCGATGCCATCGCCGTTAGCGTCTGTTAACCGTTGAATTTTGTTCTCTCTAGTTTCGGTTACGAGAACGTCTCCATCGGGGGTGAGGGCCAGCCAACGGGGTTTTTGTAAGCCTTCGGCGAATACGTTGACGGTGAAGCCTGCGGGGACGTTTAGGCTGGCGTTGGCAGGGCGGGCAATGACGTTAGGAGATTTGCTGGCGCTGTCTGAATCGAAGGGCCGGGGGAGATCTGCTAGGGCGATCGCAATCGTCTCGGGCGTCAGCGTATTGACAGGAATTCGCGCTAACTCAGGCTCTGGAGACTGTTCTGCTGGCTGCACGCCTGCGGGCGGCGAGTCGGGTGCAACAGGCTGCTGTACAGCTACGCTCTGACAGCTGGCTAGCAGTAGGCTGAGGCCAATTAAGTTTAGCGGATGTCGCATTTCTTCTCACTAGTTCGATCGTTTCTATTCTAATTTTAATTCTTATTCTTGTTCTTATCTCCGTTTTAGAGTTTTAGAAAGGCAGCCTTAGAAAGGCTGCAATATGTTCTGCGGTTATCCGAGGTTTTTCTAAGTGAGGGACGTGGCCGCAGTCTTCTACCCAAACGAGCTTACAGTCGGAAATCTCTCGCTCGAATCGGGAGGCGTCTTTGTAGCCCAAAATCTGATCGTGTCTGCCCCAAATTACTAGCGTCGGCATAGAGATTTGACCGACTTTGCTAGAAAGAAAATTGTAGCCGCCGCTTTTGGTGAAGGCAATCAGGGCTTCTTGCCACTGGGGCATGAGTAAATGCAAGGAGGCGCACAAAGAGGCATCCGGGGTGACGAAGCGTTTGTCGTAGTAGGCTTTTTCGCTGATTTTGCGGCGGACGCCTGTGTTGCGTAAGAAGTTGGTGGCCCATTTGTCTAGGGGCGAGAACATGAATTTGCCAACGGCGGGGCCAGCGGCAAAGCCTACGGCGTCGATGAGAATGAGCTGGTTGACCATTTCCGGGTGGCGGGTGGCAAAGTCTATGGCTGCGCCGCCGCCCATGGAGGCTCCGATGAGAACGACAGGTCGGCCAATGACCTGCTGGCAGAAGGCGAGGATGTGCTGTCGGATGAGATCTGGATTGACCTGGGGGGTGGCGGTGCGATCGCAAAATCCAAACCCTAGTAAGTCCATTGCCCATACCTGAGCATTTTGCGCTAGCTCTAGAACGAGCCGCCGAAACTCGAAGAGGGAGCTGTCGAAGCCGTGGAGCATGAGGACGGGAACGCCTTCGCCCTGGCAAATGTAGCTGGTGGCCACTGTGCTATTGGGGAGTTCTATGTTGGCCCATTGGATGTTCTGGGCGATCGCCTGAGAAGTATCTTCAGTAAGTCCAACCGCCGCATCTGGCAGCTTCATTGACGCTTTCGTGGGCTCTTGGACTCCTGATGCTGAACGTATCACCTATTTACTACCTGCGTATCTGTTGTATCTGTAATATAGCCAACGGGTGGCAAAGCTTTTTGACGGGCATCTTCTGCGTTGCTGACGAAGAAACTCGCGATAATAGCCAGTAACGCCCACCATAGCGTACTAATTTGAGGTCGATACCAAACCGTATCGAACGTGCCTTGGACGAGCAGCCCGGTGATGCCGGTCATGACGCCAATGAGCCAGAATCCTTCGGGCGATCGCGACTGCCGCAGATGACCCAGCTGCTTGCAGCCTTGCTGAAAGGCTACGATGATAATCCAGAAGAACGACAGAATACCGATAATGCCGGCTTCTACTGCTGTCTCAAAGTAAATAGAATAGGCGCTGAGCGCAGTGAATTTGGGCCTTTGGAAAAGCGGATAGATTTGGTTAAACGCCTCGTTGCCTGGCCCAATGCCCGTGAAGGGACGCGCTTTGATCATATCGAATACAGCGGCGTATACGTTGAGACGAAAGTCGTTGCTGCTATCGCCACGCATGGCGAAAATACTCATGACTCGAAGCTGAATGGATGGCACAAAGGCAACTGCAGCAACGATGGCAGCCGCCGAGCCACCGAGCAGTAAAGGCAGTGCGGCGCGCCGCCAGAAGGTCGAGAAGCGTGGGTTTAGCCAGTAAACGATCAGCACGATTAGCACAAAGACCATCGCCACTGTTCCTAGCCAGCCGCCGCGACTGAAGGTGAATCTGAGGCAGGCCAGATTGGTAACGAGCATGACCGCTGCTAGCAGCTTGGGCAGCCAGTTTGGCCAGACTAAAATTGCCATACCGCTAAGGCTAATGGCGGGCATTAGATAGGCGGCTAGCAAATTAGGGTTTTTTAGGTAGCTGTATACCCGCGTAACCCCTGCCATGTCCGATTCTGGATCCACCCAAGTGGCCAGCGCCTCTGCGCCAAAAAAATGCTGTCTCATGCCGTAAACCGAGACGATTAGCGCCGTCAGTAAGTAGACCATAATCAGCCCTGAGCGTAGCTCTTTTACCCGCAGTATTCGCGCTAGCAGCAAAAAGAAAAATATGTTCAGCGTTAGCTTAATTAATCCAGAAGCCGCTGCTGCTTGAACTGGCGAAAGGGCCGTGGCAATCAGCATGGCGGCCCAGTACACCATAACGACGATGTGCAAAGGCGTTAGCCAGCCTTCGGCTCTGTCGCTGATCGTTAGCAAGAGCCAGAAGCCGGCGCAGGCGACTAGTAAAAAGCCAATCATTGCGGTAGAGACGTAGGGTGCGAGGGCGATGAGCACGGCTGTAAATACCCAGGCGATACCGTCCCCCCAAGCGAGCAGCCAGCTTCCCTGCCGCCAGCTGCGAAAAGGGGAAAGCAGCCGGTGGAGGAGGCTGACTTTTCGCCATTGGGAGAAGTCGAAATGACTTAGCGTGACTCTAGAGGTGATGGGCCGGGTTGCATTTTGAAGGGTTTCGCCAAACATACAGGTGCCGCTATGTTGATTGTGAAACAGCTTGCCTAGACTGAAAGGCTGCTATGCGATCTACTGATGCGATCGCGTCTCTTCAGATACCAAGGCTCGTGTATCGTATCAAATGGTTTGCCCGGTTTGATCTGTCTGGATTTGATCTGTCTGGTTTAATTTTGATCATTGACCCATATTCAAAGACTGTTCACAGTCTTTGAAGAAGAGACGATCGCCGTCTTTATGATTGGTTCCTATTATTGACACCTAGGCTTATTGACACCTAGGCTAAATCTGCGGCAAATTTCTTCTGGTCGAACGAATAGCCTTCGCCTAAGAACTCGATGAGCTGCTTAGTGTCATCTTCCGCATTCTTAAGACAGGTGGATGCTCCTGGAGAGGGAGTGATATTGAAGATAATATTTTTGCCGGTTAGTTTGGCCTGGCCCATCTCCATTTTGTGAGACTTCAGGTTCACGATCTGCGGCCTGATGCCGCCGTAGCCTTTGGCGTACTTTAACTCGCTAAGCTTGATGGAAGGAATGATTTTGCGAACTTTTCGGATGAAGAACAGCTTGCCGATAATAGGTAAGTCATAAATGAAGTTCATGATGAGATACCACAGAATTGTCAGGTCGGAGACAATTGAGAAGAAGCTTCTGAAGGCATCGAAGCTGAGGCCGGCGGTTTTGAAGTATTCGAGAACGGTGCCGTAGCGATGCCGCTCTAGCATTGGAAGCACTTTAGCGGTGGGGCCGAAGCGCGTTATGGTGTCGTCGTGGACTTCGGGGTCGCCGTGGATGGCGGCAAAGGGAAGCTTTTTCATTTGCACCATATAGACTTTGCCATTGAGCTGGGCGGGCGCAAGGTAGAAGCTGCCTGCGGCGCTGAGTAGGGCGTAGTCTTGTCCGTAGCCGAGTTTTTTGGCGAAAAGTAGGCTGTGCGCACCGCTGGTGACGGCGACTGACTTCGATAGGATGGTTTTACCGTTTAGCTCGATTCTATAAAGCTCTCCTTCTTCTTGGATGGACTTTACTCGGGTGCTGGTCATAACGTCGATAGACTTTTCGGTGTCTTTGGTCGCGTCTTTGACGAAGGACTGGGAGAGCTTTTGGAAGTTGATGGTGTAGCCGTCTGGTGTAAATAGCGCAATCATTTCCTGGCTATTGTCTCGTCCTTCTACGACTTTGGGTTCTAGCTGTGCGAGTTCTTTTCTATCTATGATGCGCAGGGCTGGAAAAAGTTCTTTGAAATTTTCGTAGCGGTCTCTTAAGAAGTTGCCTTCTATTTCGCCAATGCCCAGCACCATTTTGTGGTAAATCGTATGGATTTCTTTGGCTGCGTCGTTCTTAAGGACATAGCTTTGTACCATGGACGCGGCTCTGTTAACGCGAGCCGCTTTTTCTAGGCTGTAGTTGGTTTCAATATCGCCAAAGTGTAGCGTTTGACTGTTGCTGGTTTCTTTTGAGTTGACGAGGGCAACGTCTGCATTCTTTTCTATCAGAGCGATTTTATCGACGTTGGTATAGCGACTCAAGCTGTAGAGCAGGGCAGTTCCACAAACGCCCCCACCGACAATCACAACATCGTAGATATCGTCAGTTTGCGCCGTTGTCTTCTGAGTGGCTTGATCCTGAGCGGCTTTGTCCTGGGTAGCTTGTGTCATTGTCTTTCCCTGTCTGATTCTTGGCTGCGATCAATTACTAGAGTGCCTGAGATGGCGTCACTATATCGCTATTCGCCCCTATCTTTAGTATACTTGCGCTCAAATCTAGCGGCTGGGTTCGATAATGCCACACAGAGTAGGGTACAGAGCAGCTCTCGAGTATCCTTTTACAAGGATTCGCCTCTAATAGACATATCTAGCAACTGCATAGGATGCTTGAGTGCAACAGATTTTCCTTGTTTTTCCATAGATTGTTTGATTTGTAAAGAACAACCTGGATTGGCGGAGGCGATGAGCGTTGCGCCTGTGTTGATCAAGTTGTTGACTTTCATTTGCCCTAGTTCTTGTGCAATTTCGGGCTGAAGCATGTTGTAAACGCCAGCGCTGCCGCAGCATAGGGCGGCATCTAACGGTTCGCGCAGGGTGAGGCCAGGGATCTGTTGTAGTATTTGGCGCGGCTGATTGCTAATTTTTTGGCCGTGAAGCAGGTGGCAAGCGTCCTGATAAACGGTGACAAGCGGCTGTTCTTGTAGGGGGTGTAGCTTGGCGATTAGGCTCACGTCGAAGAGAAACTCTTGAACGTCTTTGACTTTGGCCGCAAAGGCTTTGGCTTTTTCTGCATAGTCTGGATCGTCTGCGAGCATGTGGCCGTATTCTTTGAGGGTGTGGCCGCAGCCAGCGGCGTTGATGATGATGTAATCGACTTCTGTGTTCTCGAAGCTGTCGATCATCTGGCGGGCGAGGGCTTGGGCCTGACGGGTTTCGCCCTGGTGTTCGGGGAGGGCGGAGCAGCAGCCTTGGGACTTAGGGATGACGATTTCGCAGCCGTTGGCGCTGAGGACGCGGGCTGTGGCTTGGTTGACGTCGGAGAAAAAGACGCGCTGGACGCAGCCGAGAATCATGCCGACGCGGTAGCGCGCCTTACCCTGATTGGGGCCTTGGGCAGGGATAAATTCGGGGAGGTTGTCTGAGAAGCAGCTTGGGGTGACCTCGGGCAGGAGGGTTTCCATGGCGGCGAGGTTTGGCGAGACTTTTTTGAGGAAGCCGCTGGACTGGAGGAGTTTGGAGACGCCTAGCTTTTGGTAGAGGGCCAACGGGGTGAGCAGTAGGCGGATGCGGTCGGGGTAGGGAAAGAGGGAGAAGATGAGCTGGCGGATGGCTTTTTCGGGCCAGGGGCGGGAATGGTTGCGCCGGATTTGGGGGCGGAGGCTGGTGAGGAGCTGATCGTATTGGACGCCGGAGGGGCAGGCGGTGGTGCAGGCGAGGCAGCCGAGGCAGGTGTCGAAGTGGCTGACGGCGGTGGGAGAAAGGGGGGCTTCGCCTTTGTTGATCGCATCCATTAAGTAGATGCGACCTCGGGGGGAGTCGTTTTCTTTGCCGAGGACGCGGTAGCTAGGGCAGGTGGGGAGGCAGAAGCCGCAGTGAACGCAGGCATCTATGAGGGATTGTTTGGGTGGATGGTGAGGATCGAAGGTGGGGGTTTCGACGGGAAGATCGGCGGTGTCGCTGGTGAGGCTGGTGTCTAGCTTTAGCGGGCTGTTGGTGGCGGTCATAGGTGCTGTGTTTGGCGCGAGGTTCCCTGGTGATAGTGTAACGTGCCGGGCTTCGGCTACGCTCAGCCCTCGGGTTTATGCCTAACCCTCAGTTGAGCCCTCAGTTGTGCCTGGCCGTTGGGGGCTGATAGGAAAAGAGATGTGTAAAAAGGGCTGACGAAATCCGACTTTTTGTCAGACTTTTTCGGACGGTTTGCGGAATGCGATCGCCCGAGTTTGTAGCATCCTGGAAGGGCGGGTGCAGCTTTGGCTAGCTAGAGAGCGTTTTGGAGAGGCGAGATGAATCATTTTTCGGTGTTGTTGCGATTGCTGCGCGATCGCAGGCAGTTTTTGGATGAGGTGAGAAATAGCGTCAAGCTAGAGAGCAAGATGGCGTCGCTGCTGGTGGCAAGCAGTCTCTTTTTGGCGGTGTATGGGGCGATTATTGGTTCTTACGGCGGAGGGTTGCAGGTTATTTCTTCGGCGATTAAGCTGCCCGCGCTGTATTTGCTGACGCTGCTGATTTGCATGCCAACGTTGTTCTTTTTTGATATTTTGTTTGGCTCTAAGCTGAACTTTAAGCAGTATGCGACGATGGCGCTAACGTCGGTGGCGGTGATTAGCGTATTGCTGTTTAGCTTTGCGCCGGTGGTGTTGTTCTTTTTGATTTCAATAGAAGGCTACAACTTCTTTCTGCTGCTGAATGTGCTGGTGATGGCGATTACCGGGGCCGTTGGGGTGCGGTTGTTCTATAAGGGCATGGTTGATATGTCGGGGCCGGAGGCGATTGAGCAAAAGCTGCGCCACCGACTGCTGCAAGGCTGGGTCATTTTGTATGGCTTGGTGGGTTCGCAGCTGGGCTGGACGCTGCGGCCTTTTGTGGGATATGAGGGGGAGCCTTTTCAGATTTTTCGACCAGAGATTGACGGTAATTTCTACGCGCAGGTAGTGCGATCAATTGGAACCATGTTGGGCTGGCATTAAGCTGGTAAGCGTTGGGGTGCTGAAATCGTTTGGATGCAATGAGCGCAGGTAGACGTGAGTGATGGATGAGGCGCTAGCCAATTTGGATAACTTAAGAATTAGTCAGCGGGAGTTGGATGAGCTGACGGGGCTAGACATTAGCGAGACGCTGATGGGGTGGGCTTATCGGCAGGCGGCTTTGCGTCCGGAGCGGCGGCTGGCCTGGCTGGGCAGTCAGCTATTAACGCTGGGGGTGATGCTGATTTTGTGTGTGCCTGCGGTGTTGTTGTTGGCTCGCTCGATGAGTGGTGATGATGAGCGGGTGGTGCTGCTGGCGCTGCCGGTTGGGGCGTTTGGCGCGATCGCGCTAACCATAGCATGGGCGCTTTACCGGCTGCGGGCGGGCAGGCGGTTGATAACGTTGAGCCACTTGCTCGATGAGATTGATCGCTATAACGAAATGGTGGCGGCGGTGGAAATTTTGGAGGAACTGGCGAATAAGGGGAGCCGTCTGAATTTGGAGAACCGGGCTGATGTACTAGAAGCGCTGCATTTGACTCGCGAGAGCCTGGTGTGTGGGCTGATGACGGAGCGGGTGCTGCGTAAGCATCAGCAGTTTATGGCGCGGCGGCAGGAGATGTTTTCGAGCATTGAGCGGAATTTGGTAACGCTTCAGCAGCTGCGGGTGAGCGATGAGGCAAATGACTATGGCCGATTGCTGAATGAGGCCATTCAGATTGGGACAAGCGTGCACCGGGAGCTGAGTGGAGCTGGGTTGGAGCGGTAGAGGCGGAAGAAGAGGCGAGTGGAAGCGTTAGGCGCGAGAACAGCAGGAGAAGTATTTAGAAAAGTATTTGCTTTTTAGCTCACTCTTTAGGGAGTTTACTAATGGTGACAGTGTAGGGACAATGCCTTTAAAGTTGTTCTTTTTAGAAACCCTATGTCACAATCTGATGCGTTTACTTTGGGCGTTGAAGAAGAGTATCAGGTTGTCGATCCAAAAAGTCGAGAGCTGAGCAGCAATGCGCGATCGATTATTCAAGTTGAGGCGACGCCAGGCGAGGACCAAGACCCGATTCAGCCGGAGCTGCATTTGTGCCAGGTGGAGATTGCGACCGGCGTGTGCCATACGCTGGCGGATGTGCGTAAGGAATTGACTGAGCTTCGGGGGCGGGTGGTGCAAGCCGCTCGGAAGAATGGCAGTGAAATTGTGGCGGCGGGGACGCATCCGTTTTCGAACTGGCGCGACCAAACGCTGTCGCCGAAGGATCGCTATTACGAGCTGGCGGATACGCTAAAGCAGGTGATTCGCGAGCTGATTATCTACGGGTGCCATGTGCATGTGGGCATTGAGGATAGGGAGGTGGCGGTGCAGGTGGTGAACCGCAGCCGGATTTATCTGCCGATTTTGCTGGCGCTTTCGGCGAATTCTCCGTTTTGGATGGGGCAAAAGACGGGCTACGACAGCTATCGGATGGAGCAGTGGTGGCGGCTACCTTCGGCGGGGCCACCGCCCATATTTAAGGATTATGCTGAGCACAATGCGGTGATTCAAGAGTTTGTGGATTATGGCATTGTGGATGAGCCGACGAAAATCTATTGGGATATTCGGCTTTCGGAGCGGTTTCCGACGGTGGAGTTTCGAGTGGCGGATGTGTGTGCGACGGTGGATGAGGCGGTGATGCTGGCGGGACTGTGTCGGGCGATCGCGCAGACTGCTTATGACGATCATCTTGCTGAGAAGGACTATCCGAAGGTTCGGCCTTCGGTGCTGAGGGCGGCGATGTGGCAGGCGGCTCGCTATGGGCTGGGGGGCGAGCTAATTGACTTTGATCTCAATCAGTCTTTGCCGGCTGCGCAGACCGTGAAGCATCTGTTGGATCGCATTCGTCCGGCGTTGGAGAAGGCCGGGGATTGGGATGAAGTTTCTGGGCTGGTGGAGACGACGCTGACGCAGGGGAATGCGGCGCAGCGGCAGCTAAAGGCTTACGAACAGACGCAAAGCTGCGAGTCGGTGGTTGATTTCTTGATTGAGGAAACGGCTCGTTAGCGAACAGCGATGAGGCGTAACTGAAGGTGGCTGCTGATACTTGTTTGAGGGTAGCTGTTTGGGTGATGCGAGCTATTCTTTACATAGGTAGCGTTGAGTTTGGCGCTGAGCTACCTAACGTTTTCGATAGCTTGGCTCTGTGTTGTGGAGGTTGACTTTATGGTGACGGTCGTTCAATCGAAGCCGATAGCAGTTGAGCAGTTTATTGCTCAGTACGGCGATGACAATCGCTATGAGTTGATTGATGGTGAGGTGTTTGACTTGGAACCGACTGGGCCTCACGAGCAAGTTGCTGCTTTTATAGACCGTAAGTTGAATGTGCAGATTGATGGGTTGGCACTGCCTTATTTTGTCTTGCAACGTGGTCTGCTAAGACCGCCCGGCAACTTTACTGCTTTTCGTCCAGATATTATGGTTGTTGACGGTAGGGCGATCGCGCAGGAACCCCTCTGGCCTAAAGAGTCGATTCTGACTTTGGGTAGCTCGATTAAGTTTGTTGCTGAAGTGGTAAGCGGTAACTGGCAGAATGACTATGCCCGCAAGTTTGAAGATTATGCGGTTTTGGGCATTCCGGAATATTGGATTGTTGATTATGCGGGCTTGGGGGGCGAGATTTTTATCGGTCGGCCTAAGCAACCGACGCTGACTGTTTGCGTTTTAGATCAGCAGGGACGTTATCAGACTACTATTTTACGTGGTAACCAGCCGGTTATTTCTTCAGTATTTCCGAGTCTAAAGATTACGGCTGAGCAGGTTTTAATGGCTTGCTAATCCGCCCCGAACTGTGTGGGGATGTGCCGGGGCGGGGTCTGTTTTGCTATGCTCAATTCGCTGTTACCCGAGGGCTGAGCGTAGTCGAAGCCCGGTCGCCGATGCGTTTTTTAATTCGGCCGACCTATTTACTTGGCCATGGTCAGTTTGCGAGCGGGGCGTTTTCTCTCGCTCTTTTTGACGCCGCCTGCCATTTCGTACTGGTTGCTGTTTTTGCCGTATTTGGCAGCAACGCCGATGAGGACTCGCTCGGAGTAGTCGGAGAGTTGTTGTTCGGTGAGTTTGATTTTGTTGTATAGCTCGTCGACGGTGGAGAGCGTGGTGTTGTAGGCGTCTATTTGGGTGCGTAGTTCGACGATGCGTTTTTCGTAGTCTGCGGCGGTGATGCCGCCGTCTAGTGCGAGTTTGGCGTCGATGGAGCGAACGCTGGATAGGCGACGCTGGGCTTTGTCTAATGTGCGAGATCCGCGTTTTTGTCTTGCCATGGTGGTGGCCTCCTGATTTTGATAAAGGTTGAGTTCCGTAAGTTGGAACAAACTTATAATGTCCGATTTAATACGATGGGTTCTAGGTGAAGCTAAGTATTTTGGGCGAGTGTTGAGCTTAGGGGTTATGTAATTTTGGGGAGATGGGGGATGGTGGTGCTGGCGTTTTTGGGGTTTGGGGTGGGCGATCGCGCTTTCTAGAAGTGCGCCATGGAATCGCACTAGGCAGAATGGCTTGCTGGGTAGGCAGAAAGCTTAAACGGGCTGTGGGAATTAGCGAATGCTTAGCCTGAGAGCGTTTTGGGGTGGCGTGAATCGACAAATGAGAACCTTGCAAGCGCTACAGGGTTCTCTGTAGCAGTTTTTGTTGATGGCTACGCTGGGCAAGGGTGGAGAGTTCTGACAAAATGAAGGCATTTAGCTGCTGTTTTGGCATTAAAGCCTGAAGACATGACCCAAGATGAGCTGATTGCGTTGATAGAACGGGCCGCTGAGGAAGGCTGGACGGAACTGGATCTGTCTGGACAGGGTTTAACGGTGCTGCCTCCAGAAATTGTGCAGTTTCCCAACTTAACGAGGCTTTCCCTCTCTAACAATCAAATAACGGAAATTCCAGCGGCAATTGCACAGCTTACTAAGCTAACAACGCTTAACCTCTATAACAATAAAATAGCGAAAATCCCTGATGCGATCGCGCAACTCACTAACCTGACGCAGCTTAGCCTTGCTAGCAATCAAATAACGGAAATTCCAGCGGCAATTGCGCAGCTTATCAACCTGACGCAGCTTTACCTCTCTAACAATCAAATAACAGAAATTCCAGCGGTAATTTCGCAGCTCATCAACTTAACGACGCTTAATCTTTCTAGCAATCAAATAACGGAAATTCCAGCGGCAATTGTGCAGCTCACTAACCTGATAGAGCTTGACCTTTCCAGCAATCGAATAACGGAAATTCCATCCCATCTCGAAAGTCTCTATAAGCTAACGAAGCTAGACCTTCGCCATAATTACCTATCTGTCTCTCCCGAAATACTTGGCCCCGCTACACTGCGCGAATTGCCCAGTTCTCCAGATGTAATATTTAATTACTGCCGCGAACTCCGCAGCAGTGAAAAGCGCCAACTTAACGAAGCTAAGCTTCTCCTCGTCGGCCAGGGCAGCGTCGGCAAAACCTCTCTCATCAACCGCATAACCAGCAATAGATACAATCCCAACGAATCCCAAACAGACGGCCTTAGCGTTACTACCTGGCCGCTCGAAGTTTACGGCAAACCCGTCCGCCTCAACGTGTGGGACTTTGGCGGCCAAGAAATCTACCACGCCACCCACCAGTTCTTCCTCACCAAGCACAGCCTTTATATCCTCACCTGCAACTGCCGCACCAGCGAAGAAGAAAACCGGATCGAATACTGGCTCAAGCTGATTCAAAGCTTCGGGGGCGAATCGCCTGTGATCATCGTTGGCAACAAATACGACGAGCAGCCGCTAGATATCAACCGCAAAGCCCTAAAAGACAAATATCCCAACATCAAAGCCATCCTCGAAACCTCCTGCCAAACCGGCCACGGCATCGACAAACTCAAAGACACCATCACCCAAGCCGTCGCCGAGCTAGACGACGTTTACAATCTGCTTCCCCTCACCTGGTTTCAGGTAAAAGAACAGCTCGAAGCCATGGACAAAGACTTCATCAGCTACTCCGAATACTCCTGCCTCTGCCACGACCAAAGCGTCACCCAAGAGCAAAGCAAAGAACAGCTTATAGACCTGCTTCACAAGCTGGGCCTCGTCCTCAACTTTCGCGACCATCCCATCCTGCAAAACACAAACGTACTCAACCCCAACTGGGTCACCGCTGCCGTCTATGCGCTGCTCAGCGACGAAACCCTAAAAACAAAAAGCAAAGGCATCCTCACAGACGAAGATCTTGCTCGCATCTTAGACGCCGAGCGCTACCCTACCAGCCGCTACGTTTTTCTAACCGAACTCATGCGCGAGTTTGAGCTAGGCTTTCTCCTTCCAGACAGCCAACCGCCAAAATTTCTCATTCCCGGACTGCTCCCCAAAGACGAACCCGAAAACACCGACTTAGAAGGCGACACCCTAGAGTTTCAATATCACTACCGCGTCCTGCCAGAAAGCATTCTCTCTCGCTTTATCGTCCTGGCCCATGAAGACATCCATCAGCAAACCTACTGGCGCAGCGGCGTGATGCTTCAGCACAAAGAAGGGGAAGAAATAGAAAACATCGCCCGCGTCAAAGCCGATCCCGAAGACAAAAAGATATTTATCACCATTAGTGGTAAAGAAAACAGTCGGCGCACATTCCTCACCGTGCTGCGAAAACTCTTTACCAAAATCCACGCCAGCTTTGGCAGCCTCGACGTTTCCGAATGGGTGCCCGTTCCCAACCATCTAGATCATCCTCCGCTCGACTATCAAGAGCTGCTGGGCCTAGAGAAAATGGGTATTCGAGACTACCCCATTGGTAAGCTTGGCATTCGCATCAACACTTGCCAGCTCTTAGACGGCTACGAACCCATTGAAGTCCGTCAAAAGCCTGTTCGCGTCAATATTGACGAGCTTGAGGAAAGCCAAATTTTTGTGACCAATTTTGTCGATGGGAAGAGTACCACTACAAAGCTTTCTGACGAAGAGCCTATCAATAAGGTAAGAAGGTTTTTGGGAATATGGTAAAGCTCTGGAAAATATTTGGCAGAAAACCCAAAAAAGCTTCTAGGAAGTTTTATATCATCTTTCCTTCTGCTAATCACGATCTATGTTTTTTTATAGCTGAATACATAAGCAATAAATTTTTAGAAGTTGACTGTACAGCAATTGAGTATGAGAGGTTTAGTAAAAATACGTTTAAGCGTATAGAAGAATTTCTAAGAGAGTCATGCGTACTAATTATTGGATATGAAGGTAATTTGGCACTGGAGAACTGTTATAAGCTGGGTATAGCCTACGCACATAAACGACAGGTGATCCTCATAAATCTTCAGCCTAAAGATGATCAAAGCAATGGGGAAGACAGCTGCTTGATGGATATTCCTGAGTACATCAGCTACCATTTCTGGATTCCATATATTGCAAAACGATCTGATCAATTCACGTCAAGAATTGAGAACATTATCGCAATTGTTCTAAGTGGGGACATGATAAAGACACTTTACCAAAAGTCAATTGACATATGCGAGGCAATAGAAAATGATTTTGGATGCTCAATTGAGAAGGTTAATGTGGAGATATTTGAGAACAAGTTGGCAGGTGCCGGATCTGATATGTTCAGATCTCTAGCTGAATTGTATATAGACGATGACGAAAAGCTTCATCATAGCCTGCTTTATTTGATTGTAAAAAATACTGAAGATGTCCTTTCAATTCTTCGATCTCGAAAAGATGCAGCGAAAATCTCAGAAGACTTTGATAAGATTAGTAATTACTATATAGTTGGGAATCCAACTATAGAAAACAAGACCAACAACAACTATTTAGGTGGTGCAAATGTTGGAAATTTTACCAACGAAATGAAGGGTGCTGCACAACAGAAGTCAAAGACATCAGATTAAGCAGATAAATAAAAAGAGATAGAACTTATGACTGAAAACACAAATAACTTACAAGGTGCAAACATCGGCAACTTTGCTAACGAGGTAAAAGACAATGCTCGCCAGCAGGCTAACCAGCACAACCATCCCGCTGCTAAACAAGACCTTGCCGAAGCCGTCCGCGAACTCAAAGCCATCTTTGCCGAACTCGACCAGACTTACGACAAAACAACGCCTGGCGGCAACGCTATGATTACTGCCAAGGCTGTTGAAACCATAGAAAGCAAACCCACGCTCAAAAAGCGATTGCTCAACGCTGCGAAAGAAGGCGGTATCGCAGCCCTAGAGAGAGCCGTCGATCATCCGGCGGTTAAGCCCGTTGTTGCTGCTTTCAAAGGTTTTACCGACGCGTAGAGGGCTGGTTTGTGGTTGATGTTATCTTTGCGTTCTGATTCATCGGAAGGGCGACTAGCTTATTGCGGCTAGTAGCCCTTGCCAGGCAAAGAAGGCAGACATTCCTACCACGATAGTCAGCAGCAGATTTTGGGTGAGTGCGCCGACGGTACAGGCTGCGATCACACCCACTAATCGAGCATTCTCATAGCTAATCAAAAGTGTTCCTTCGTGCAAAAACACTTCAGGAACAACAATTGAGGTAAGGACAACGGGCGGGACGTAGCGTAGGGCTTTGAGTATGGCAGGAGAAAGTTGAATGCGATCGCTCGCGCCAAAGACGACGTAGCGAATAGAGAAGGCGGCGATCGCCATGCCAGAGACAATTAAGACTTCAGAGAACATAGTTTGAGTTATGGGTAAGTGAGTTAGCAGGTAGATAGATGGCGCTCGCTCCAGACGCCTGCTGAGATGCCTGCGATCGCGGCAATCATGAGTCCTAGCTTGTGAGGAAGGGGCGCGGCAATGAGTGAGACGAGGCCCGAAATGGTGACGGCTAGACCCATGGGGCGAGTTTTGAGGTAGGGAATGGTCATGCCGATGAAGGTGACCGACATGGCAAAGTCTAGGCCCCAGTTGGCGGCGTTGGGAACGAGCCGCCCGATGGTGACGCCCAGCAGAGTGCAGAGCTGCCAATTGAGGTACATAGAGAGCGCGGCTCCGAGGTAGTACCAGTGTTTGAAAGGGGAGAGGGCTTTGGCTTCGTAGCGGCGAATGGCGATCGCAAAGGATTCGTCGGTGAGCAAAAAGGCGAGTGGAATTTTCCAGCGCTGCGAGAGGGGTTTGACGTAGGGGAGAAGGCTGACGGCGTAGAGCAGGTGGCGCAGATTGACGACAAAGGCGGTGAGGACGATGAGCAGCCAGCCGGTTTTGGCGGCGACCATGCCGATGGCAATAAACTGCGAGGAGCCTGCAAAGACAAAGGCAGACATGGCCAAGGTGCTGCCGACGGACAGGCCGCTGCTAATAGCCAAGGTGCCAAAGATGAGGCCGAAGGGAATGGATCCGACGATGAGGGGGAAGATATCGCGAGCGCCTGCCCAAAATTCTGAGCGTGGGGTGGCGGTTTGAGGGTTTGGGTGCGATCGCTTCGAGTGAACGCTTGACATGATGTGTTCTAGATATTGCGCATATCGGTGAAGCTGATGCTTGCAGTTTACGAGATTTGAAGGGTGCTGTTCTTGTCCGTTTTTACAGTGCTGTTGGGGAGGGATGCCGGGGAAAGTGAGCTAAACAAAGCGCTACACTAAGCCATGACAGCCTGATGATTTTCCTCGGTTTATTCCTATGGTTCAGCAGCTCTCCTCTACTGATACTGAAATTATTGATACTGAAATTATCTATCCAGATAGCGACGGGCAGCCGATGGCGGACAATACAAAGCAGTTTGAATGGATTGTCGTTATTAAGGAAAACCTGGAGCTGCTGTACGCCGACAATCCGGATGTGTTTGTTGCTGGCGATCTGCTTTGGTATCCCGTAGAAGGTAATAACAAAATTCGGCAGGCTCCCGACGCGATGGTTGCCTTTGGCCGAGCTAAAGGGCACAGAGGTTCTTATCAACAGTGGAAGGAAGGCGACGTGCCACCTCAAGTTGTATTCGAGATTCTTTCTCCTGGTAATCGCAGAACGGAGATGAATAGAAAGCTGCTGTTTTATGAGCGCTATGGCGTTGAAGAATATTACGAGTACGATCCTGACCGCGTTGAATTTTCGGGCTGCCAGCGGAAAGAAGATGGATTAGAGATTATTGACTTTACAGATAGTTGGGTCAGCCCCAGATTGGGCGTTCGCTTTGTGCTCAAACCCGAAACTTTGGAAGTTTATAAGCCGGATGGCGAGCGTTTTCTGACTTTTGTGGAGCTTGGAAAACTGCTTGAGAATACGAAGGCGACGCTTGAGGACACAAAAGTGGCGCTCGAAACAAGCGATGCTAAAAATAAATGGCTAATGGCTCGGCTCGAAGCACTGGGCGTTGATCCAGATACGGTGTAAATAAAATTGCTATGGTTCTAGCCTCTATCGATCAAATTGCGATCGCACTCTCTACTACCCCAACTCTGATCAGCTTCCCTACAGATACCGTCCCGGCTCTGGCGGCCCGTCCACAGCATGCTGATCTTATTTACCAGGCAAAACGTCGCTCTCTTAAGAAGCCTCTTATTTTAATGGGCGCTTCGCTTCAAGATCTGTTGCCTTATGTGTCGGGTGATGCTGATGCTTTTGATGTTTGGCAGGCGATCGCGCAGAAGCACTGGCCAGGGCAGCTTACTTTAGTTTTGCCTGCGAGCGATCGCACACCATCTGCCTTAAATTTAGAGGCTACGGGTACTATCGGCATTCGCGTTCCTCATCATCCCGCTGCGATCGCACTGCTTACGCGCACTGGCCCGCTGGCCACGACTAGCGCAAATCTATCTGGGCAGCCGCCGCTGACGGATCCGCAGGAAATTGCCCAGACTTTTCCGACTGCTCTGGTTTTATCTGTCCCGAGCGGGCTAGCGATAGATCCTAGTGGTCAGCCTTCTACCGTGGCAAAATGGACAGACGGTGGGTGGGAAATTTTGCGTCAGGGAAAAGTCCAGATCTAGTGAGAAGAAATCGAGCTACTGTATAGCCGTGATACGTATTGCGCACCGCACTAAATTCTTATGGCCCGTAAAAACAGCGCTGATAATAGCTACTCAGATTTGCAGATAGCCTATCGGCAACTGCTGGCATTAGAACGGTTCAAAAGCGGATTCTTAGCGCGAACGTCTCACGAATTGCGATCGCCTATTAACACTATTGTTAGCCTGCATCAGCTTATTCTCGAAGATCTGTGCGAAGGCCCCGAGGAAGAAAAAGAATTTATTGAGCAGTCGAAGAATGCGGCGCTGAAGATGCTGGCACTGTTCGATCGAATTGCAGCGGTCTCTAAGCTAGATGTGGGGAGAGAACCCCCCAAACTAGAAGCTGTAGATTTGAGCTTTTTGCTGCCTGAATTGGAGATGCTTACCGCTTTGCAAGCGGCTAATCAAAACGTGCGCTATGCCGTAGAGCCGCTGATGGATGACCTCGAAATTCTGACGGATGGGCGCTGGCTAAAGAACACGCTGGTTAGTCTGATTCAAGATGCTATTCCGCATACTAAAAAGCTCAAGCTGCTGGTAGAAAAGACCAATGCCGCGATTGATATAGTAATCGAGTGCGATCGCTCTGCCGAACAGCTTAAAGCTGAGCTAAGCAAAATTGAAGCCGCTCTAGATCTTCCTGAGGCGTCTTTGCCAACGCCTTCGATTGAAGCGGCTAGAAAATTTCCAGACCCAGAAAGTCTGAGGCTATCTACCGGGCTAGTTTTGGCAACCGCGCAGACAACCCTGCCGATTATTAAAGGTGCGTTTGTGATAGAACCTGCTGCTACTGGGGGTAGCCGTCTGATATGCAGATTTTCGATTGCTCTCTAGCTCAACCTAGATCATCTTAAAAAGATCATCTCAAAAGCTGGCGCTCTTTACATGCTCTCCACTCTACATGCTCTATATATAGTGAGACTATGACGTTCGAGTTTCCAACTGAGGACAATCACTTTCAAGCTCGGTTCAATCCCTGGATTGGTCTGGCGCTAGTTCTCGCTGGGTTGCTAATTTTTCTACTCTCACTTCGCACAATACTGGTCGATCAGGTCTTTAGCCTGCGGATCTTTTTGGGCGTTTTACTGGCTGTGGTTGGATTGCTTTACCTGAAGCGACCTTACTTTGCGATCGCGCCCAATCGCCTCACTGTCTATAGCTTTTTTGGGCAAGTGGTTAAGCGCTACCCCTTTGCAGACTTTCACAGCATTGAGATAGACAGCGGTAAGGTCTATATCAGAGCGCCCGACGAAGCGCCCGAAGCTGAGAATGGCAATGCGCATTCTTTTGAGAATCGCGAACGCGTAAAAATCCAAAGGTGGATGACTAAATCTTCTGACTGGAAAAGTTTAAAGCGACTTGCCCAAGCTTGAAAATCGCTGAAACTTTTTAACAACAGCAGGCTAGGCCTGTTTTCTTATTGTAAAATTTAATCCCGACCAAAAAAGTCGGGTATGTTTGCCCTGTACAAATGTGCGTGTTAACATCATTGCAACTCAGCGTCGTAAGGAAATTATCCATGACTCAAGCGATTGATAGGCTCGTAGGATCGGGCAACCTCTCCCAAAAAACATTCACGGCTCTCCAATGCAAAGAATGTGGTGAGCAGTACGGTTTAGGTGCTAAGCATGTCTGCGAAGATGTTTGTTTTGGCCCCTTAGAAGTTGCCTACGATTACGAGGCTATCAAGCGTCAGGTCTCTCGGGCTACTATCGAGGCTGGCCCGCATTCCATCTGGCGCTACAAAGCCTTTCTTCCCGTTGAAACCGATACGCCTATTGATGTCGGCACGGGGATGACGCCTTTGGTAAAATCCAATCGCTTAGCTCGTCAGCTCGGTCTGAAAAATCTATACATTAAGAACGACGCGGTTAATATGCCGTCGCTAAGCTTTAAAGACCGCGTGGTTTCGGTGGCGCTAACGAGAGCCAAAGAGCTTGGGTTTACGACGGTTTCTTGCGCTAGTACGGGTAATTTGGCTAACTCTACGGCTGCGATCGCGGCTCACGCTGGCCTAGAGTGCTGCGTCTTTATCCCTGCCGATTTAGAAGCCGGTAAAATTCTCGGTACGCTGATCTACAACCCCACCTTAATGGCGGTTAAAGGCAATTACGATCAGGTAAATCGCCTGTGTTCTGAAGTTGCGAACACCCACGGCTGGGGCTTCGTCAATATCAATTTGCGTCCTTACTATTCCGAAGGCTCCAAAACGCTTGGCTTTGAAGTTGCCGAGCAGCTTGGCTGGGAGCTGCCCGACCATGTTGTTGCGCCTCTAGCCTCTGGCTCGCTATTTACCAAAATCTACAAAGGCTTCAACGAGTTTGTTAAAACCGGCCTAGTTGAAGAGAAAGCTGTTCGCTTTAGCGGCGCGCAGGCAGAAGGTTGTTCTCCTATCTCTCAGGCATTTCAAGAAGGCCGAGACTTTATCACGCCTGTTAAGCCCAATACGATTGCTAAATCTATCGCTATTGGTAACCCCGCAGACGGTATGTACGCTCTAGAAGTTGCTCGTAAAACCAATGGCAACATCGAGGACGTTACCGATGCTGAAATTATTGAAGGCATGAAGCTGCTAGCAGAGACTGAAGGCATCTTTACTGAGACTGCAGGCGGGACTACGATTGCCGTGCTGAAGAAGCTGGTAGAAGCCGGTAAAATTAATCCTGATGAAAAAACAGTGGTCTTTATTACGGGTAACGGGCTGAAGACTACTGAGTCTGTACAAAGCCATATTGGCGAGCCGCTAACTATCGAGCCTAAGCTAGACAGCTTTGAGCGGGCTTGGGAAAGAGCAAATACGCTTAACCGTTTAGACTGGCAGCAAACTCAGGTCTAGAACTTGGGGATGAATTTATCCGTCAAGTTTCTTTAATATCTCCAAGTCGGTATCTCAACTAGAGGAGAAACTCTCTCCTCTTACCGTTTACTCGTTCGTCAATCTCTAAAAACATGTCCGTAAAAGTTCTCATTCCTACTCCGCTGCAAAAGTTCACTAAAGACGAAGCCACTGTTGAGTGCGATGGCAAAAACATTGTTGATCTTATGGAGACTTTAGACAGCAAGTTTCCGGGTATCAAAAAGCGCCTGTGCGATGACAATGGTGAGCTACGCCGCTTCGTTAATTTCTACGTTAACAGCGAAGATATTCGCTTTTTAGACAATAAAGAAACTGAGCTAAAAGACGGCGACGAAGTTAGCATTGTACCGGCAGTCGCTGGCGGCTAAGTGCGATCAACTGGCGCGATCGCTGTAGAAAGCTTTAACGGAAGCTGTCGTACATTGTGCGGCAGCTTTTTCTGTGTAGGTATCTATTAATACTCTGTTGGTAATACTCTGTTGGCTATTGGTCTGGGACTGTCTTTCTACGCTATAGATTTCTATGCTTTGAGAATATCTAAGAACGCTTTGGCTGCGGGGGCCGGTGGCGTGTTCGCTAGCGTTGCCGCTCCGATGATTCTGTCTAGTCGAACCGGGAGCGATCGCACATACACCTCATCAGGAATCGGAATGGCCGCTAGCTTGGGTAATACGGCTGCTCCTAAACCCTGTGCCACCATGCTTACAATTGTAGAATCTTCCCTGATGACGTAGCCTACTTTGAACGACTGGCCGCACCTGTCCCAATGATTGCGAACAGCGCTGGTGCACTCAGCATAGTTGAAGAGAATGAAGGAATAGACAGATAGCGCTTCCCAGGTTAATTCTTTGGGTGGCGGCACCTTTGCCTTTGGTAGGAGAACAACATACTCATCTCGAACGATTTCTATGGTGTTGAATTCTTCCGAGCGAGGCAGCGGCAGCAGTCCTACATCGGTATGTCCCTCTCGTAAAGACTGCTCTACCCCTGCCGGATCTAGTTCAGCTAGGCTTACTTCTACATGCGGGAAGCGATTTCTAAAGCGGGCAATGTTTGCCGGTAATAGATGAGTTGCCGCGCTGCGAAATGAGGCGATCCGCAGTCGGCCATTGTAGAGGCCTTTTTCTAAGTTTACTTCGTAGTCTATATGCTCTCGTAGATCTAGCATGGTGCGAGCATGGGGGATGATTCGCTCGCCGACGGAGGTTAACTTAGCGCCTAGTCTCCCCCGAGAAAGTAGCGGCACGCCTAGCTCTAGTTCTAAAGAGGCGATCGCTCGACTAACCGCTGATTGCGAAATCTCCAGCTCCAAAGCCGCATCCGAAAAAGTCCCCCGTTTAACGACAGCCGTTAATATTTCAAGCTGGAAAATGTTCATAAATAGTTTATATTCGCTTTGCGCATAGATGTAATACTCTGAGCGATTTGATCCCTAAGAAATGTGAAGTTAGAGTGGCTAGAACCACGCGCAACGATTAATTAGATTTCATGTTCGAGCTGCTCAATTTTCAGAAGTTTAGAGATACACCTAGCGTCCAGTTTTTTGATATTACCGTTCAAGACTCTAACGCTCGCGACTTGGTATTTCACAAGGGGCCTGCCATTAGCCCTAACAACGCTAAAGATAGCAGTTGGCAATTCTATCTTCATCCTCGTCAGCAAGACAACCTGCTGGCGCTCTCAGGCGGTCGCACCTTTCATCTGGTTAATTTCGAATGGGCGCACCCCTACCATGTCGTCCGTCTAGATGCAAACCGTCATATCCTACGGCTACCGCCTGGCACCTTTCACCGTTCCGAGTCCGACCCTGAAGGCTCTTTGGTGATCAATCAGGCTGTCCGTACTGAAAGCGCTACCGTGCATAGCGAGTTTCGCATTTATAACAGCGGCACCATTCCCAAACTGCAAAAGCTCTTAGCCTCTGGTATTCAACCTGAATACCATGGGTTTGAGGAAGTAGGCTACCCGGCTGCTTATCCACAGGCTGCTTAGTCTTTCAGGCTGCTTAGTATTACAGGCTTTGTACTGCTTTAGCCTTAATTATTCCGAGAAGGGATGCTCTGTAATTTGTCTTCTGCCAGACAGATTAGGCGCATCCTTTTTTGGTCAATGGCTCTGGTGAATGGCTCTGGTGAATGGCGCTCGTGAGTAGTGATCGCACTTTGCCTACGAAATACGGGGATATTTGTTTGGGTTGCCACGATTTGCGCGATCGCTCTTAAAATGGAATCTTGTAGATGCGCATTCAAGCTAGCTCTCTGCTCGGCTTGTGATTACATCCCCTTTTCTCCCAGGAACTTTCCGCAATGGCTCAGTCTAAGACCTCCGATGCAACCGCGACTCAACCCAACGACGACCTCGCTAAGCAGTCAGACAGAGTTCTTATTTTTGATACTACCCTGCGAGACGGAGAGCAGTCGCCTGGCGCGACTATGAATGTGGCTGAAAAGCTAGCCGTTGCTAAGCAGCTTGCTCGGCTCAATGTAGATATTATCGAAGCCGGATTTCCCTTCGCTAGCCCCGGCGACTTTGAAGCTGTTCAGCGCATTGCCGCCGAAGTGGGTACTTCTGATGGCCCTACTATCTGCGGTTTGGCTAGAGCGACCAAAGGCGATATCGAAGCCGCTGCTAAAGCGGTTGCACCGGCTGCTAGAGGCCGAATTCATACCTTTTTAGCGACTTCAGATATTCACATGAAGTACAAGCTGAAGAAGTCGCGCGCGGACGTGCTGGCGATGACTGGCGAGATGGTTGCCTATGCCAAAAGCTTTACTGATGACATCGAATTTTCGCCTGAAGATGCGGGCCGCAGCGAGCCGGAATTTCTGTATCAGGTATTAGATCGTGCGATCGCCGCAGGGGCAACTACCTTGAATATTCCAGATACGGTTGGCTACTTGACGCCTACTGAGTTCGGCGACCTGATTCGAGGTATCAAAGAAAACGTTCCGAACATCGATCGTGCGGTTATTTCTGTGCATGGCCACAACGACTTAGGGCTGGCTGTCGCTAACTTTTTAGAAGCGGTTAAAGCCGGTGCTCGCCAGCTAGAATGCACGATTAACGGTATTGGCGAAAGAGCCGGTAACGCGGCATTAGAAGAACTCGTCATGGCTTTGCACGTTCGCCGCCAGTACTACAATCCTTTCTTTGGCCTACCGGTAGCGTCTGAAGCACCGCTGACCAATATCAACACCAGAGAGCTATATAAGTCTTCTCGACTGGTTTCTAACGTTACTGGCATGTTGGTACAGCCCAATAAAGCTATCGTCGGTGCAAATGCGTTTGCTCACGAATCGGGTATTCATCAAGATGGTGTTCTTAAGAACCGTCTTACCTACGAGATTATGGATGCGCAGCTCATTGGCCTCAATGACAACCTCATTGTGTTAGGCAAGCATTCGGGTCGCAATGCTTTCCGTACGCGGCTCAGCGAGCTGGGCTTCGAGCTTAGCGATCAGGATTTGAACAAGGCTTTCCTACGGTTCAAAGACGTTGCTGATAAGAAAAAAGAGATTAGCGATCGCGACTTAGAAGCGATTGTTAATGATGAAACGCTGCAGGTTGCCGAACACTTTAAGCTAGAACTTATTCAGGTATCTTGCGGCAGCAATGCTACGCCTACGGCTACCGTCACGCTTCGAATGCCAGACGGCCAAGACCTGACCGATGCGGCTATTGGTACTGGCCCAGTAGATGCTATCTACAAGGCGATTAACCGAGTGGTGAAAATCGAAAATGACCTGATTGAGTATTCTGTTCAATCGGTCACTGCGGGCATAGACGCGATGGGAGAAGTCACTATTCGCCTACAACAACAAGAGCGAATTTACTCGGGTCACGCTGCTAATACAGATATTGTTGTTGCTTCTGCCTATGCATACATCAATGCGTTAAATAGACTATATACGGCGTTGCAAACAGGCGAGTCTATTCATCCTCAAAGAGAGAAAGTGCCTGTGGGAACTGGCGTGTAGAAAGCCACAGCCTCTTGAGAGAGCTTCAACCTTAGCGTTGCTCGGCCTGTAGAACCTATAGCAATGCGGCCTCCAAGCTACACACTTGAAGGCCGCATACTTTCAGCTACCTATTAGAATATCTACGAAGAGCTGCCTGCGCTACCAATGGCACCTTTGATAGCTGCAATTCCTTGCTCAACGCTGCCCCAAATGCCCATATCAGGCTCTTTGCCTACTAGCTCGCGAGTGCCTACAAAGTACAAAACGCCTTTGAGCACTTCTTGATGAGCGCGGTTCTCAAAGTTCACTTTGTTGAGTGGCTCCATCGCATCTTGCAGATCATCGTCTAAAGACTGTGCGGCTTTGTGCAGCACTAGGCCTGTCATCGTCTGCTGGTGCTTGAGTAGCTCTAGCTGAAAGAACTTGTCATAAGCTGTTAGTTCTGAGCCTGCCATCATCTTGCTCACCATTTCAGCGTGCTTTTGAGTGATGTCGCGAGCTTCTGGAACGTTACCAAGCTTAGCGATGGCTTCTTCAATGCCACCCATGTTCTCTTGATCTTGAGAAACCATTTTCTCTAGGCGCTCACGGATCTTGCCGTCGTCTGTCTCGGCCATTAGCTTTTGCTCGCTCTCTAGAAGCACCTTCTGAAAAAGCTTGAGGTCTGCTAGCTTGCTGGCCAAATTTGTTCTATCGGTCATATGAGGAATTTTCCTTCTGTATAGTCTGCTGCTTTCTTCCTTATCATTCCGCGAGAACCCAAACCTCTCCTCCATCTCCAGAGGGAACTTAACTTCTTTTCACCCTGGACTTTGTGAGTACACCTATATGGTTGCTGATGTGCCTGGACGCCGCTTTGCTTTAGGCTTTGGCTAAAAAAAGTCCGCGCTGGGTTTAAAAAGAAAAAAGGGAGAGCCGCATTGGACTCTCCCTACCATCAGGGTGCATCTACATGGCCACAGTATGGCATGTTAGGGGTGGGGGGTGTAACCCCTTATTGTTCGTATTCTAGAATGCTGCTGTCCGTATTCTAGGATTGATTGATGTGAGATTGGCTGTGCGGGTTGAGGTCAGCAAAAACGATGATGAACTAGAAATTTACCGTTTTGAGCGCTAATCTCCTTAAAAACTACCCGTTTAGCTTCTTTCCTAGCAGTTGATTGGTCAGCTTAGGATCGGCCCGTCCGCCGGTTCGCTTCATCACCTGACCGACAAAGAAGCCCTTTAGCTTTGTTTTACCTGCTCTAAATTTGGCTAGTTCGTCTGGGTTTGCGGCTAGCACTTCGTCAATCATAGACTCGATTTCAGCCGGATCAGAAATTTGGCTAAGCCCTTTACTCTCCACAATTTTCTTCGGCGATCCGCCCTTATCTAGCAATTCTGGCAAAATATCTTTACCAATTTTATTGCTAATAGTGCCGTCTTCAATCAGCTTCACCATTTCAGCGAGCGCGTCTGGCGTTAGCTTTAGTTCGTTGATGCTCACCTTCTCGGCGTTTACGTAAGCCGCAATGTCGCTCATGATCCAGTTAGCAGTGAGCTTGGTCGAGGCTCCCGATGCGATCGCGCTTTCAAAATACTCTGCTGTTGCTCGATCATCTGTTAGCACCGCCGCATCGTACGCCGAGAGTTCTAGGTCTTCCTCATACCGATGCCGCTTGGCCGCAGGTAGCTCCGGCAGCGCATCTGTCCACAGCTTGAGCTGATCGGCTGTTACCTCAATGGGCGGTAAGTCTGGCTCTGGAAAATAGCGATAGTCGCTAGCGCCTTCCTTCATGCGCATACTCTTCGTCCGCTGTGCGCCTTCTTCCCAAAGCCGAGTTTCCTGATAGATTGGCTCGCCTGCTTCTACGGCTTCAATTTGCCGCTCAATCTCATAGTCAATCGCTTTTGCGATCGCGCTAAAAGAGTTCATGTTCTTAATCTCGACCTTGACGCCAAATTCTGCTTGGCCTACCGGGCGCACCGAAATATTCACATCGCAGCGCAGCGATCCTTCCTGCATGTTGCCATCGCCCACACCTAGATAACGAATAATCCGGCGAATCTCTTCGGCGTAAGCTGCGGCCTCTTCCCCGGAGCGAATATCTGGCTCTGACACAATTTCTACTAGCGGCACACCCGCCCGGTTGTAATCTACTAGCGAATAAGTCGAGCCATCTAGACTGGCTGCGCCCGCATGTACTAGTTTTCCGGCATCTTCTTCCATATGCAGCCGGGTTACGCCAATCCGCTTGCGCACTGGCTCACCGTCTTTCACAATCTCAATTTCTAACCAGCCGTGCTCCGCAATTGGCAAATCAAACTGTGAGATTTGATAGTTCTTCGGCAAATCGGGATAAAAATACTGCTTGCGATCGAATTTGCTGTAGGGTGCAATCTGACAGTTCAGCGCCAGTCCTGCCTTGACCGCATACTCCAACACCTTTTCGTTGAGGACTGGCAACACACCAGGAAGGCCCATCGTTACCGGGTCTACGTGCGTATTTGGATCAGCGCCAAACGCCGCAGAGCTAGTGGAGAAGATCTTGGTCTCTGTGCTGAGCTGGCAGTGAGTTTCTAAGCCAATGACAGCTTCATACTCAGTTTTGCTTTGGGTTTTAGTGGGCGTGGCAGCAGTCATAGGTGCTTCTAAGTGAGTGAGTAATATCTATATAAAGGAATAGGGGATTACATCGGTTATTGTATCGCTATTGTTAGACCTAGGTTGATGCTGGCCTTAGTCGAGCATTTACCATACCCCGCAGTATATCAACTCAAATAGCGCTGCAATTTCGCCTATTTCCTACTTGCTAAAGCGAAGTCGTTATGAGTATACTTAAGAAGTTAAAGAACGTTGCAAGCTCCAGAAAAAATCGCCATAAACAGTAGACATCTTAAAAACTGTGAAATATATAGCGACAGCCTGGTCTAAGACCGGCACCAACAGCTAAAGCTGGTTCTATAACACTCTAAAAGAGCGCTGTTGATATGAGCCTTTTTGCTCTCTTTAGCGCTTGGAAAAGTAAAGTCTAACTAATTCTGTTTTTAGACTTTACCTCTAGATCCCTTTTACCTTGGAGAATCCAAATGGTTGCCACAAACGCGACAAAAACAGCCGTCTCTTCTGCGGCGTCTTTTTACCCCACTCGAATTGATCTAGCCTTAGAAACCCGCCAGAAAGTAGCCGCTATGCTTAACGGCACTTTAGCGGCTACTACCGATTTGCGTACTCAAACTAAGCAGGCCCATTGGAACGTAAAAGGCAAAGACTTCTACCAACTCCATCTTCTTTTTGATGAGATGGCAGGCGAGCTAGAAGAATATGCCGATATGGTGGCCGAGCGCGTTACAGCTTTAGCTGGAACCGCGATGGGCACTGTCCGTCTTGCCGCCAAAGAATCGATTATTCCTGAATATGACTTCGATGCCGTTGGCGGTATGGAACATGTTGCTGCTTTGGCTGATCGCTATGCGGTCTATGCCAAGCACCTGCGCGAGGCGATTGATCAGGCTGATGAGTGGGGCGATCAGGACACTAATGATTTGTACGTCGAAATTTCTCGCACTATCGACAAGCGCCTATGGTTTCTAGAAGCTCATTTAGTCGGCTAAAAATGTTTGGCTTCGCAACTGTTTGGCTTCGCAACTGTTTGGCTTCACAACTGATTAGTCAGCCACTACGCAGCTTCTAATCTTTCTAGCGAGATTTTTGCCGCTTCGGAGACTTGAGAGTGGTCGTCTTTAGCTAGATAGCGTAGGGCTGAGATGCTTTTCTCGCTGGGTAGGTTGCCGAGGGCTTCGGCTAGTCGCTGACGGACTAGCCAGTCTTCGGCCTGTGCGAAGGCGAGGATGTTGTCGATGGCGTTGAGGTCTTTGATTTCGCCTAGGGCTGCGATCGCGGCCTGCTGAATCACAACTTCTTTACTGTCTAATGCCGAAATTAATACGTCATGTGCTTTCGGATTCTTGAGGTTGCCAAGCGATACGGCAGCGCTGAAGCGCACTAACCAATCGACATCTTCGTAAAAGGCTCTCACCAGCGGGTCAAAGGCTCTAGGATCTTCTAGATAGCCTAAGGCTCCGGCGGCATCTGCGCGAATGCCGTAGTCGGGATCGCTCTCTAATATTTTTAGCAGTAGGTCGTAGCATTCGTCTGTGTGCTTGACGCCGAGCGCAAAGATAGCCATCGAACGCACTTGATCGTTCTTGTCGTTCAGCACTTTTTTAATCAGCGGCACGGCTTGCTCAGCGGGCACTGCTCGCAGCGCTGCGAGTGCTAGCTTGCGTTCTACTAGGGTGCCGGTTTCTAGCTGCTGGGAGAGCACATTGATGTTGGGCTGATTGGCAGGCTCGGTCATATGAGGCTTGTCGGTAAGGGCTATGACTTTATTATAAGTTCGTTGTCGGATGCTCGTAGGGTGACTTCGTCTCCATAGGCGATCGCGTCGATGCGTGGCATGAGAAGTTCGATGACAGAAGGCTGTTGGAAATGGTTGATTTTGGTCTCGGGGCGGGGGTAGTAGACTAAGCCGTCGTAGCGGCGCTGTTGCCATTCGAGCTGAATTGGAACGAAGGAAAAACTCTCGGGTTCGTGCTCAAGCGACCACTTTACTAAAGACAGCGTGCGCTGTGGGATCAGTTCGAAGCGGTGGGGATCGATAGAGACATTGAGCGTTCCCGGATAAAAAGGAGAGAGATCGATCCCCTGTGCTCGGAAGTAGGGCGTTTGCATCTCGATGGTGCCTTTGGGATAAGGACTGCTATCGGTGAGTCCGGAGGCGACGCGATGACCTGAGACTACTTTTCCAGTGACCGTTGGCATGTTGCTGTGGAATAGAGCGTTGTTTAGGTGGCGCAATTACTGTAGCTGTTTCTCTATTTACTATGTGTGTTGCTATGTGTAAAACCTCCGCGATAAACGTTAGTTTTCTACAAGTTCTCTGTTCAGTTTGAGGATATGCCGTTACACTAGCGCTATCTAAATTCCGTTGAATGACTGGATTTTGCGAAAGAGACTATCGCTGGGATCGTGATTTGACACCTAGTTTGGAAGTTTTAGTCGCCGTTCAAGTGCATTGAGCTATCAGTCTATTCACTCAAAAAGTCTGTAAATCTAAAGGCTGTAAAATCTAAGACTTTTGCCAGTGACGGTTTGTTCTTTCTCCCGTTTGACAATATGGTTAAGCCTCAGTCACTCTCTGCCGCAGAGCCTGCCGCAGAGAAGGCTCATGAGTCTGTTCAGTCGATTGCTACTGGCGTATATATATGCGTTCACGGTCATTTTTATCAGCCGCCTAGAGAGAATCCTTCTTTGGATACGGTGGGCAGACAGCCGAGCGCCGCGCCTTTTCACGATTGGAATGAGCGCATTTTGCATGAGTCTTATCGGCCAAATGCGTTTGCTCGCGTGCTGAATGGGCGGGGCGAGGTCGTTCGTATTGTTAATAATTACGAGTATATGAGCTTCAACATCGGCCCGACGCTGATGAGCTGGCTAGAGCGTCACGATTTGGAGACGTATCAGCGAATTTTAGAGGCCGACCGGGTGAGCTGCGATCGCCATAATGGTCATGGTAATGCGATCGCGCAAGCCTACAATCACATTATTTTGCCGCTGGCGAACCATCGAGATAAGGTGACGCAGGTGCGCTGGGGAATTGCTGACTTTAAGCGCCGCTTTGGCCGCGATCCTGAAGGCATCTGGCTGGCTGAAACGGCGGTGGACAATGCGTCTTTAGAGGTGCTCATCGACGAGGGCATTCAGTTTATTGTGCTGGCGCCTTCGCAGGCTGAGCGCTGCCGCCGCTTTGGCCGAGAAGATGGCTATGACGACTGGCAGTCAGCGGGCAACGGCGAGATTGATCCGACTCGCCCCTATCGGTGCTTTTTGCCTACGCAGTCTAACGGGCGCAACTCTATTGACATCTTTTTCTACGATGGGCCCATTTCTGGCGATATGGGTTTCGATGATATTTTGCGCTCTTCTGAGCATTTTGCCGACCGGCTTTCGCAGGCGGTGAGATACGACGATGGTAACGCTGAGTATGATTCGTATAGACCTGCTCAGCTTATTTCGGTCGCGACGGATGGGGAGACCTTTGGTCATCACCGGGGGGGCGCTGAGAAGGCTTTGTGCTATGCGCTGAGCGAGGAGTTTCCTAATCGGGGCTGGCAGGTTACGAGCTATGCCCACTACCTCAGTATTTGTCCGCCGACCTGGGAGGTGCAGCTAAAACCGGCGACGGCCTGGAGCTGTTCGCATGGAGTAGAGCGCTGGCGAAATGACTGCGGTTGCGGCGGCGGTGGCGGTTGGCAGCAGCAGTGGCGAGCGCCTTTGCGTAATGCCTTAGATTGGCTGCGCGATCGCCTGGTGACGATTTACGAGAAGCAGGGGGCGGGGCTATTTACCGATCCTTGGGAGGCTCGCAATGGTTATGTGGCTGTAGTGAGCGATCGCGCTCAGTCCGTTTTAGATCAGTTCTTCGAGCAGCACCAGCAGCATCCACTGAACGCGAATGAGCGTACTAGGGCGCTACAGCTTTTAGAGATGCAGCGTCATGCTCTGCTGATGTATACGAGCTGCGGCTGGTTTTTTGACGAGATTTCTCGGCCAGAAGGTACTCAGATCCTTTGCTACGCTTCGCGGGCGATTGAGCTGGCTGAGATTCTTACTAATACCGATTTGGAAATAGACTTCGTGCGGCAGCTAGCCCAAGCGCCTAGTAACGTGGACTATTTTAAAGATGGTGCGGGCGTTTATTGCAAGCAGGTAAAGCCCACTCAGGTCAGTCTGGAGCAGGTGGTGGCCCAGTACGCGATGGGGTCGCTGTTTAGTCAGTATCGGACTCAGCAGCCGCTGTACTGCTATCGGCTAGAGCAGCAGGACTATTATCAGCAGCCTTTGGGCGCAATGACGCTGGCGGTCGGTCAGGTGCAGGTTACGGCGACGATGACTCAGGAAAAAACGACCCTAGCGTTTGCGGTACTGCACTTAGGCGGTCAGGACTTCCACTGCGGTATTCAGGCGTTTTCGAGTCGGTCTGCCTATATTGAGGCTAAGACGGCGGTAATTGATGCGTTTGCGAGTACGAGCATTGCTCAGAGCGTACTGGCCGTGACCGAGCAGTTTGGTCAGACCTATACGCTGCAAGATGTATTTGCTGAAGAGCGGCATCGAATTATGCAGCAGCTTAATCAAGAGACGCTAGAGCGGTTAGATCAGCTCTATGAGCAGGTTTATCGGGAGAACTATGGGGTGCTGATGGCGTTTCATCGCGATCATTTGCCGGTGCCTCAAGCTTTACAGGTGGCCGCCGATATTACGCTGAGCCATCGGGCGATGAAGATTATTCAGTCGCTAGAGCAAGACATTACTGAGCCAGAGGGCGACTTGCTGAAGATTTCGGTAGGCCGAATTGCTGAGCTAGAGGGCATTTCGATTGAGGCTCATCACTTCCGCTGTGAGCTGAAACTGCCAGAGGCTAAACCTATTTTGGAGAGGCTGATTGCTCAGGTGCTGACGCAGACTTTGCAGCTAGCTGAAGAGGCTAAGCAGTATGAGCTAGCGATGGCCGTTGAGGGGATAGATCGGCTGATTGAGCTGGGCCATAAGCTGGGGCTTTCTTTGGCTTTGCACAAAGTGCAGGAGAGTTACTATGCTTATTTGCTACGGATGAAGGCTCAGCCAGAAACGCAGCGGTTACGGCTGCAAAAAGACCTGTTCTCTCGATTAGGTCAATCTTTGGTGATGGATACTGAAGCGATTGGTTCGAGATAAGAAATCGGTTAGACCCGTAGCCTAGTTTTGCCCAGTTTGGGTAGAGGCCTGGAGGACTAGGCTACGAAGCGCTGGGTTACTGGCCAAAAAGCAGCCCTGAGCGACTGTAGAGCACTCGGGTTGTAAACCCTCTAGCGGCGGCGGCGTCCACTCTAGCTTCTGCGGGCAGTCGGTTGGCGAAGCTGCCGATGTTGATGAATCGTCCGCGCCGGTTGTTATCTACGTAAGCGTTGGGGAAGAACTGCTGCACTTCGCTGAGCAAGGAGGTGTCGGCGATGACCGCAGCAATATAGGGGTAATTGGGCGTTTCGAAGCCCATACGCTCTAGGGTTGCGCTATCGGCATTGCCGGTTACCTCAATGTTTTGTACGCGCTGGTAGGTGCGTACGGCCTGCTGCGTTTCAAATCCGTAGACGCCATCGACAAAAAGCGGGATGCCAAAGTCCTGAAGCCGGCGCTGGAGATTAATGACATCGGTGCCGCTGTCGCCTAGGGCCAGGTTAGGGGCGAGTAAGGTGCTGGTTTGATTGGGGACGTTGCTGGCGGCTGGCGTGTATGGTCGGGTGGCGGCAAAGTCGAAATCCATGTCGATGAGTGTGGATTCGTCGGCGGTGCCGGTGGCTGATAGGCCGCGAATGCGCTGGTAGGTGGCCACGGCGTCGGCTGTTTCTGAGCCGTAGACGCCATCGACTAAGAATGGATAGAGGCTTTGTCTGCTAAGGAAGCGCTGTAGGGCAATAACGTCATCGCCTTCGTCGCCAATGCTGAGCGATCGCCGACTGAGCGAAACGGCGACTAAAACCTGTGGCGATCGCAGATTAGCTTGGCTATAAGGGTTGGGTTGGGCTACGTTTGGCACCGAATTGCTAGCTAGTGCGGGTAGCTGGCTAAAGGCAATGAATCCGGCTGCCCAGCCTAAATGGTGAACGGCAAGCTGCTTCATAGTGACGACAAGACTCCAAATTGCTTCTGAGCTATTTCTAAGCCATTATCGCCTATCGTTGGGTCAAAGCGAGCCTGTGCTGTGCCAAAGGAACCGTTGAGTAAGCGTTTTGGATGAATCTGGGGTGTGGCTGCTGGCTAGCTGGGTCGAACTCACATGACAGATTTTTTTGATTATTTGTCTATAGTGGCTTAATAGCGATGGTTGGGCTGTCTATTGCTCAACTACGTTCGTTTAGGGTTTCTACAGTTGAGCTTTAGCGTTGCTTTCGCTGTGTGGAAGATTTACGTTGCTGATGAGCGATCGCGTCTAGCTGCTTTGGGCTAGCTGCTTTGGGCTAGCTGTTTTAGGCTAGCTGCTTTACAAATAATGATGTGACACCAGCCGCAGTGACGCGTCATAAGCTTTGGATATCTTTGCCTTAAGATGTCCAGCCTAATCCTCTATCTGATTTTTATTTGCCCCAAAGGACAAGCCATGTTTCGGCCTCAGATTCGACGCGCTTCAAGGCGATTTTTGTTTGGTAATCGCTCATATCCAGAGATTGAACGCATCGGCGATCCCCATTCTTACTGGGGGGATATTTATCATTTGCTGGTAACTATGCCGTGGCTGAGTTTTGTGAGCCTGACGAGTTTGCTTTACCTTAGCGTCAACGCTTTGTTTGCTCTGGCCTACAGCATGGGCAGCGGCATTGCTACTGTGGGCGAAAATGAGCCTCAGTATTTTCAAGAACTCTTTTTCTTTAGCGTGCAGACAATGGCTTCTATTGGCTATGGGGCTATGTACCCAACCAATCTGTACAGCCATTGGCTAGTGGTGATTGAATCGCTGGTGGGACTGTTTTTTATTGCGGCTACTACGGGACTGGTCTTTGCTCGCTTTTCTCTGCCGACGGCGCGGATTTTGTTTAGCGATGTGGCCGTGATTGCGCCTTTTAATGGCGTGCCGACGCTGATGTTTCGGACGGCGAATAAGCGTAAAAACTATATTCTGGAGGCGCAGCTTTGGGTAACGTTAGTGCGCGATGAATACAATATGGAGGGCGATTTTATGCGGCGCTTTCACGATATTCAGCTAGTGCGATCGCACAACCCAATCTTTAGCTTGTCTTGGACGGCGATGCATCAAATTTTGCCGGGCGGTTTGTTAGATGGCGATACGATGGAGACTTTGAGACGCGATCGCGCTGAAATTATCGTCACCCTGACTGGACTAGATGAAACATTGGCTCAAACTATCCACGCCCGGCATACGTTTGCTGCTGAGAGTATTCGCTGGGGCTTTCGATTTGCCGATATTTTGCTGACGGGCAAGCACGGTAGACGGGTGATAGATTTTAATCGCTTTCATACGATCCATCCGATTAGCCCCGATCGTCAGTTGACGAGCGGTAACGGGTTTATTAGTGAGGCGCTGACTGATCCAGTGAACCGGGTTCCGGTTGATGAAACGCTGAACTGATCCCTTCTTCTGCACTGTTCTTCTGTACTATTTAGGAATAAGAAAAGAACTCTTAAGCTGGGTTTAACTGAGGTGAAAGCAATGCTACAACTATCGACCGTTCGACAAATCGCCAAGCAGATTAGAGGCAACTTTCGACGGTTAGTCGTAGTGTTGATGTTGCTAGTAGGTCTTACGATTGGCACGTTTAGCGTTGGGGGTGACGCTGCTTACGCGACGAATTTTGATCGCAAGAATCTTCGTCAGCAAGACTTTTCGGGCCAGGACTTAACCGACAACGACTACACCCGCGCCGATATGACGGAAACTAATTTGAGCAACGCGAATTTGGAGCTAGTTCGCTTGTTTACGACTCGGCTTAGCCGCGCCAATTTAGAAGGGGCAAATCTGCGCGGGGCTACTTTAGACGGTGCCACGCTTAGAGGGGCCAACCTGAATAATGCGGTGCTAGAAGGCGCGTATGCCATTAGCATCGACTTTGAGGGGGCGACCATTGAGGGCGCAGACTTTACTGATGTATTGTTAGACCCTAAAGATAATGAGCGGCTTTGTGCGATCGCTAGCGGCACTAATCCCACCACAGGTCGAGATACTCGCGAGACGCTTTACTGTCCGTAGACTTTACTGTTCGTAGACTGTGCTTCTACATGTAGCCATTTTCGGCTAGGAATCCTACGGAGATAGGACTGTTAGCATCTAAGTTAGCGCCGGGTTGATTACGGTCTCCTCTAGCGAATTTCTCTACGTATTTGCCCAGCACATCACCTTCTAGATTCACATAGTCGCCGGGGCTTAGGTTCTGTAGGTTTGTCTCTGCGTAAGTAACCGGGATGACGGCGGTAGAAAACCAGTCTCCTGATTCGCTACAGTCGGCAACCGTAAGGCTGATGCCATTGACGGCGATGCTGCCTTTGGTGACGATGTAGCGAGCGACTGCTGGGCTTACCGAGCGAAAGGCAATTTCCCAGGCGTTGGCGATGCGCTCGGCGCGATCTAGCTGGCCAAGGCCGTCTACGTGGCCGGTGACGAAGTGCCCGCCGATTTTACTGCCGACTCGCAGCGAGGTTTCTAAGTTGACTTTGCCATTATCGAGTACTTTTCCTAGCGTTGATTTGGCGAGTGTTTCGGGCGAAGCTGAGGCAATAAAGCCTTTTTCTAATATCTTTTCGACGGTGAGGCAAACGCCGTCTACGGCGATGCTATCTCCTAGTTCAATATCTGTTAGCACCGAATCGCGCGGTGTTGGGCAGATAATCTTGAGCTGATAGGGCCCTAAGTGCTGAAGCTGTCCGACACTTTGGACGAGTCCTGTAAACAAGGGTTTAACTCCTGGCTATTGAATTGATGATAAGGGCGTAATTTTTAATTATTTGATACTTAGCCTTGAACAGCAGTACGCAAGACATATTTTCGATAAAGATTATTAATCTTGCGATGGGTTACGTCAAAAATCCGCTTAGCCTAGACTATAAGGAAATTATGCTGAACAGATGTTCTCAAAATTGATGTTCTAAAGACTGGCATTCTAACGGAATTTCCGATACAAGCTCTTTGTCTAAAAGAACCGAAATTGTCGGCCTTGCTCTACTAGTTCTCTATGGGAACGATTGTTAGGGCAGCTGGGTTGAGCGTAGAAGATAAATTGAAGGTTTACCCGGTAATAAGGGGCTAGGTAATGATTGAGATGATAGTGGCCGGGATTGCGATGGACGCCGGGACGCGTAATCCGATAGTTTTGCTTCGAGATGCCTCTGAAAGACGACAGCTACCTATCTTTATTTCGCCAGAACAGGCTAAGGCTATTAGCGCCGGGCTAGAGGGTGAAAAGACAACTCGACCGATGACTCACGATTTGATGGCGAATATATTTGAAGCCTGGGATCTGAAGCTTCAGCGAATTGTGATTCATGCGCTGAAGGATAATACCTTTTATGCGGTAATGACGGTGGGTAAGGGCGATAAGAAGAAGGAGCTAGACGCTCGGCCCAGCGATGCAATCTCTTTGGCGCTGAGAATGAATGCGCCTATTTGGGTGATGGAAGAAGTGGTTTTAGATGCGGCGCTACCGGTGGATAGAGACGCCGATGCGGCTGAAAAAGAAGCTTTTCACGACTTTTTGTCTAGCATTAGCCCTGCTGATTTCGTCAAGCGGGATCGTTCTAAGTAGAGATGCACTATCGGCGGTTTGGGAAGACAGGGCTAGAAATGCCGGTCTTGTCTTTGGGCACGATGCGGTTTGCCTCGGCTGAGGTGGCTGGTGCGGTGGTAGACAAGGCGATCGCTCAGGGCATTACCCATTTAGAAACGGCTCCTGCTTATGGCCGTAGCGAGCTTTATTTAGGTAAGGCGATTACGCAGATTTCTAGCTCCCGCGATCGCTTGATTTTGACGACTAAACTCACTCCAACGCTTTCTGCGGCTGAGGTGAGCGGGGCGATCGCGCAGTCTTTAGAACGTTTGAGAACAGACTATATAGACTGTTTGGCGATTCACGGTATTAATACGCTCGAACATTTGGACTGGGCTGTTTTAGAGATGCTAGAGCCGCTGTTAGAAGCGAAGGCGGCGGGGCAGATTCGGCATATTGGGTTCTCTACGCACGGAACGCTGGATTTGATTTTGCGGGCGATCGCTACTCAGTCTTTTGATTTTGTAAATCTGCACTACAACTACTTTTTTCAGCGGAATGAGGCCGCGATCGCCTTAGCTCACGAGCAGGATATGGGCGTCTTTATCATTTCGCCAGCAGATAAGGCCGGACTGCTCTACACCCCCTCGGACTCACTCAAAGCGCTCTGTACTCCTTACGATCCGCTTTTGCTCAGCTATCGCTGGCTGCTGAGCGATCCGCGCGTGACGACGTTGAGCATTGGCCCAGCTACGACAGATGAGCTGGATTGGCCGCTGCAAGTGGCTGATAGCGTGGGGCCGCTGAGTTTGGCAGAGCAAGCGGCGATAGACCGGCTGGCGCAGGCGCAGGTAGATGAATTGGGGGGCGATCGCTGCTCAGCTTGTCATCAATGCCTGCCCTGCCCCGAAGGAATCAATATTCCCGAGGTGCTAAGGCTGCGAAATTTGGCGGTGGCTTACGATATGGATGCCTATGGGAAGTACCGCTATGGCATGTTTGAGAATGCGGGGCACTGGTTTTGGGGGCGAAAGGGCGATCGCTGTACAGACTGCGGCGATTGCTTGCCGCGCTGCCCCGAGCAGTTGAATATTCCTGAATTATTGCGCGATACGCATCAAAAATTGAAAGGAAGAGCTAGAAAGCGGCTGTGGGGAGATGAGTGATGGGTTACGAGTGGTGGTTTACGAGCTATGGAGCTTCAGTTCTTTAGACTGTTAACAGGATTGGGCGATCGTTGCGTTATGGGCGACTTATCGCGGTTTCTATTGTCAATTATCGCTAAGGGTTAGATACCCGTAGGGGGGATTTTGATTGAGATGCGATATCTTGTAAATAGCTCTGGTTAAATAAAAAAACCTCCCACTAGATACTTTATGACTGCTACTCAAATTCAGCATCTGAATAATGCGATGGCCGCTGACGACCGCGTGGCCGTGTTGCTCATGGGCTATGGCGAAGTCGAAAGCTACGAAGACTTTGCTAACTACAACGAGCAAGCGCTGAACTTGCTGACGGCCAAGTTTGCGCCGGTTCCTACCTGGGTTTATCCCCCACTGGCTAAGCTGCTGGCCATGTTTGATTTGCATGAGTGGAGCCATCAGCACGGTAATTTTGTGTCTCCTCACAATGCCATTTTTGAAGATCAAAGAGCCGGGATTGAGAATTGCTTGCAGCAGCGCTGGGGCGATCGCATCAAGGTCTTCAAAGCGTTTAACTTTTGCGCACCTCATTTGCCCGAGCAGGTTTTGGAGCAGGTTAAGGCCGAAGGCTTTAGCAAGCTGCTGATCTATCCTCTGCTTGTAGTGGACTCTATTTTTACGAGCGGCATTGCGGTTGAGCAGGTGAATGATGCGCTGACTAAGCTAGGTGGTGCGAGCGAGCATTGGGTGAAGGGAACTCGCTATATTCCTTCGTTTTATAATCGCGATCGCTATATTACTTTGATTGCCGATCTCGTTGAAGAGAAAATTAAGAAGCAGCTAGCGGTCGCTCACTTGCCTTCTCAAACTGGCATTGTGCTGATGAACCACGGCTGTCCTCATAAGGCAAAAGGCTTTACCTCGGGTATTGATGAAAGCCAAAAGCTGTATGATGCTGTTCGCGAAAAGCTGATCTATAAGTATCCTTTGATCACAATTGGCTGGCTGAACCACGACACGCCGCTGATTGAATGGACGCAGCCTAACGTGACCTTAGCTAGTAATAACCTAATTGATTTGGGTGCAACTTCTTTGGTATATATGCCGATTGGCTTTGCCACCGAGAACCATGAGACTTTGTTGGATGTAGACCACATCATTCACAGCCTGCGTCGCAAGCATCCAGAAGTGACTTATGTACAAATGGACTGCGTGAACGACCATCCTGAGTTTATGCAGATGGTTGCAGACTGGGCAGATAGCCACATTCAGGCGCTGCTAGAATCTGAGCCACTGACGGTAAATCCGGCGCTGCGAGCAGAGGGCAACGAGTTTCACGATCGCAGTCACGACCACGACCACAGAAGTCATGGACACAGCCACGATCATGAGCACGATCATGTCCATGTAAATGCTCACGTTGAAGCGCATAAGGCGCATTCGCACAAAGAGCACGCTCACGCTGAGCATCACCACCACTAGAATAGTGGCGTTAGCGGAGAGTGATCACACAAGCTACTCTCTAGACACATAGTAAAAGGCCCTTAGTGAGAAGTATTTCACTAAGGGCCTTTTCTCATTGGATTGATAGGCTCAGCTACTTTGGATACTTTCTCTCATCAGCGCTAGCAACTTTTTAGCGCTAACAGCTTCAGTCTTTGCGGTGCTTCGAAAAAGAGGCTTCAACAGGTGCTGCTAGCTTTCGCAATCCGTTCGGCTCATTGGGATCGATTTGTAAGTCCGTTACGTAGTCATCGTGGGGGTGCTTTGTTGGCCGAAACGGCTTGATTTTATTAAGGACTCGGTAGCTGAGCCTTTTTGTTGCAGACCGAATCCCTTCTTCTTTCATTGACCGGTTTTTAATGCCTAGATTGCGCAAAATGTATCGGTTCGCTTGCTGTACTAACGCCCGTCGATGTTGGAAGGGAGCGCGAAAGCTGGTAGTAAGAGACACGTTCATATCCAGATTTTGAATGCGGTGAGGGGCGTTGTGCGGCCAGGAGACAACGCTGCCAGGGGTGAGTAAGAATGACTCTGCTCGCTGGTCGAACTCGGGTTCGTATGGTAAAAACTCGGAGATTTCTCCGGTATAAATCTCTTCTAAAAAGTCTTGCGGTACAAGATCTAGGTCCATAGCGGGATAAACCCACAGGCGCTTTTGTCCGCGCATATGCCACAGCATGTTGGGCGATTCGTCCATGTGGTAATACACCTGAGCGCCAGGAGATGAGATGAGGAGGGTGGTGTAGCTGGCGGTGAGGTTGCCAAGGTGGGGTGCGCGATCGCCCAAATGTGCATACATACCTTCAACCAGTTTGCCAAATTCTGGGCTGACTTCTTCTAAAGAGATGATATTTAGCCACAGCCGACCTTTTTCAACGGCGTTCCACATATCTTCGCCGGTGCTTTCTTTGGCAATGTCAACACTCTTCCACTCGTTGCGAGCGGTGGGATTAGATCCCATGGTGAAGGCCTGTAGATTTTTTCTAGGATAGTTGTCCAACAGGGCAATTAGCTCAGAAGTCTCGAACAAAGGAAGCTGGTTGTACTCGTGTGAGAATAGCTGGGTTTGGCGACCGAAGGTGGCGTAGTCTGCCTCACTCCACTTTATTCGAGGGAGGCTGTAGTCGGGGGTGGTACGGTTTGAGGGCGCAGTGATCATGGGTTGGCGGTGGTTGGCGGTGATTAGGCAGTACAGGGGTGGCGTAAATCTAGACTGTTATTTTGAAGGCGTTATGTTTTGAAGGCGTTAGACTTTTTTCGATAAACGAGTCGGCAGCTTTTGCTAATGTTCGAACGTGCCGGTCGCTGAGCATGGTGGAGTGTCCGCCGGGTACGTCGCAAGTTTCAATCGGCTGGGCTGTCCAGTCGTCCCAGCCTAAGTGCGGGTCTTTGTATTGGCTAATATAGGGGGCGTCGGCTTTGGTGCCATTGCCTTCGGTGGCTCGAATTAACAGCATTTTGCTCTGTAGCCGAGAACTGGGCAAATATTCTGTGTAGGCAAACATAAACAAGTCGCTTACCGCAAGCCGCTGTAAGACGCCTGGTAGTGCCCGCTGTCTATCTTGATACCAGCGGAACAACCGAGGTTGAATCGTGCTTTTAACCTGTTCTGTTTTGGCTGTAATTTCGTAACGGATTACGTTTTGGCTTTTCTCCCAGAGAATTTTCGCGGCAGAAGAGAGATTTTTTGAGGTTAGAACTTGACTCAACCCGGCTTTGCGCTGGGTAGAAATTAAATCTGCGCGCTTTTTGGCGGTGGGGGCAGGCGCATCTAGCAAAATGACTACGACGTTCTCTCCTGATGCTTCGAGCTGAAGCGCGGTTTCGAAGGCGATGACACCGCCAGCACAGAGTCCGCCGAGTAGATACGGCCCGTTTGCTTGAACGCGGCGAATCTGTTCAACGCAGTGCCGAGCGATGTCTGGAACGCGACTGTGGATCATCTGTGCGCCACCGCCTGCTTGAGGCTTAATGCCGTAGATGCTGCGGATTGGACGCTGCTCTTCACCTAGTCTTCTAGCGAGATGGATGTACAGGCCGGTGTCTCCAGCTACGTCGTGCATCATAAACAGCGGTGGTTGGCTGCTGTCTTCTGCTGTGCCTTGCCTGAGCGTCGTTAGAGAGTTGTTCTTTAAAGATGCTGTTTCTAGAAGAGCGATACCCGATCGAGACGAAGTGGCTAAAATTTCTTCTAGTCGCTTGGCCATTTGTTCTACTGTGGGGGCCGCGAAAATTTCTATGAGCGGTAAGCGCCGGTTGAAGGTGGCTTCTAGTTCGCTGAATAGCCGCATGACCAGTAGAGAATGGCCTCCAATTTCAAAAAAGTTTTCGGTAACGCCGACTGTTTCTACGTTGAGCACCGAGCACCATAGCGTGACTAGCTGCTGCTCTAACGGCGTTCTCGCTTTGACGAACGAACGTTCGGTTAATTTGGTGCCTGCTTCTGATGCGGGAATAGGCAGCGCTTTTCGATCTATCTTACCGTTGGGGTTTTTGGGCATCTCTGGCAGTTCAATAACTGCCGATGGCATCATGAAGGTTGGAAGCTGTTTGGCTAAGAATTGATTGAGGTCTGTTCTGTTTAGAGTGAAGCCCGGCTGCATGACGATGTAGGCAACGAGCCGCTTGTCGCCGGGGGTATCCTCGCGAGCGATGACGACTCTTTGGGCGATCGCCCCAAAGCGATCTAAACAGCTTTCAATCTCTCCTAACTCAATTCGAAAGCCACGAATCTTTACTTGAAAGTCGGCTCTGCCGACAAAGGAGATTAATCCGGTTTTGTCCATGCGAACAAGGTCGCCGGTTTTGTAAAGCCTAGTTCCAGGTTCAAATGGATTGTTTACAAAGACTGCCTGCGTTTTTTCTGGCAGGTTGAGATAGCCTCTGGTAACGCCTGGCCCTCCTATATAGAGCTCGCCAGATTCTTTGGCGGCCACGGGCTGCAAGTTTTCGTCTAGTACATAGGTGCGGGCGTTGCGGATAGCGCGGCCAATGGGTAAATCTTCGCTGCCGTCGTAGCCTTCGGCGATCGCATCGTACAGCGTGGTGATGACGGTGCTTTCGGTCGGGCCATAGGCGTTGAACAGGCGCGGATAGTCGCCTACTTTTTCTAGCCACTGACGGCACAGCGTTAAGGAGGCTTTTTCGCCGCCAAAGAGTACGATGCGTAAGCTGGGCGGCAGCGCGATGCCCAATCGGTCGATGCCGCTGACGAGTTCGTGCCAGAAGGCGGTGGTGAACTGGATGACGGAGACTTCGTTATCGGCGATAAACTGCACGAAGGCCCCTGTAGAGGTGACCATTTCGTCTGAGCGTAAAACTAGCGCGCCGCCAACGGCGAGGGTGGGGTATACCTCTGAGACGATAAAGTCGAAGCTCATGGTAGAGAACTGCAACATGCGGTCGGTGGCGGTGAGCGCTAGCGCTTCGGCTAGAGAGAGGCTGTAGTTGACCAGTCCTCGGTGGTGGGCCATGACGCCTTTGGGGTTGCCGGTCGAGCCGGAGGTATAGATGACGTAGGCCAAATGCTCGGGGTCTACTTGAATAGATGGATTCTGGATGGAGTAAGCCGCTAGCTCGTCGGCCATGCGATCTAGGCAGAGTACTGTGTCTACCTGCTTTTGTTCGGTGGCGAGCTGCGTAAGGAGAGCTGTCTGGGTGAGCAGAATTTCGACCTGGGTATCTGCCAGAATGTACTGACGGCGAGATTCTGGATAGTTTGGATCGATGGGGACGTAGGCTGCGCCCGCTTTGAGAACGCCAAGGAAAGCGACAATCATTTCGGGCGATCGCACTAAACTAATGCCGACTAGCCGCTCTGCTTTGGCCCCCTGCGCAACTAGGTAATGAGCTAGCCGATTGGCGCTTTCGTTGAGTGCTTGGTAGGAGAGGCTCTTGCCTTCGTGAATGATCGCGGTCGCGTTGGGCGTTTTGTGCGCCTGTTTTTCTACTAAATGATGCAGGCTGGCGCTGCGCAGCCCTTCAGGATCGCTAAACATCAGCGCGTCGCTCTCTATATAGGATGGGTTAGATCGATTTAGGGGTTTAGCCTCAACCGCTGGTAGGGTCTTGTCCATAAGAGAAACCTGAATTCAACACAGGAAGTCGGCTTTTACCGGCTTACGCTATTTCTATAGAGCAGTGATTTAAAGGAACTTAATTTAACCGGCTTTGTTCCATCAATCGGCTATTTGCATAGGATGTTGTTTTGTTGATTAACTGAGATTGACTGGCTGAGACTTGCTAGCTGAGGTTTGCTGGCTGAGATTGGCCGACTGAGAAAATCTACACGCAGCTATGGGGAGACAGTAGACTAAGGCAGGCGCTGTTCTCTATCTCATCCGTAGCTGCTTCTGCCTACTTTCTCTTGTGTATCTCTTTCATGTCTTCGCTTTCTTTACGCGCTATTAAACGTCCTGGTCGCTGGTTGATTGGTTTAGGACTGGTGGGTCTGGTTACTTTGGGTGCGATCGCTCTGGTTCGGCGTAGCCGTCAGCCTGACTACGACCTTTCTGAGCTGACGGTAGAAGTAAACGAAGATGCGATTACCGTTCGGATTACCGCGAGCGGGACAATTGAGCCAGTTCGAACGGTTAATCTGAGTCCGAAAACGGCCGGTATTGTAAAGGAACTCTATGTAGAACAGGGCGATCAGGTGTCTGCTGGACAGGTGATTGCCCGGATGGACAGCGAACAGATTGACGCTCAAATTGTGCAGTTTGAGGCGGGAGTGGCTGAGGCTCGTGCTCAGTTGGATGAGGCGCTGCGTGGCCCGACTGCGACCGATATTCGGCAGGTAGAGGCTAGCGTTTCTCAGGCTCGCGCTCAGTTAGAGGATGCTCGCGCTCGTTTATCTTTATCTGAGGATGAGGCTAGACGGACTCAAAGTTTGTTTGATAGAGGGGCCATTTCTCGCAGCGACTTAGATCGGACTTTGAGCGATCGCCGCAGCGCTAACGCCGGTATAGATCAGTCGTCTGCTCGATTAGCGGAGGCCGAGCAGCGGTTGGTGGATGCGCAAAACGGCAATGAATCTGAAACGATTGCTCAAGCGGAGGCGCGTCTTAGCCGCGCTCAAGGGCAGCTTCAGTCTGCGCAGGCTCAGCTAGCCGATACGCAAATCCGAACGCCTTTTGCCGGGATTATTACGCAGCGGTTTGCTTCGGAAGGGGCCTTTGTAACGCCAACGGCAACGGCTTCTGATGTGACTTCGGCGACTTCTACGGCGATTGTGGCCTTAGCGAGCGGATTGGAAGCGATCGCTGAAGTGCCTGAGGCAGACATCAGTAAGATTGAGGTGGGGCAATCGGTAGAGATTCAGGCCGATGCGTTTCCAGAAGAGCTGTTTGAAGGGCAGGTAAAACTGATTGCGCCTGAGGCTATTGAGCGGCAGAACGTGACTGTTTTTCAGGTGAGGGTGGCGCTGTTAACGGGAACAGACCGGCTGCGCTCTAATATGAATACGACCGTGGCGTTCATTGGCGATCAGTTAGATAACGCGCTGGTGATTCCGGCAGTGGCTGTGATTACTCAAAGCGGCGAGACGGGCGTTTTGGTGCCAGATGAGGCAGGGCAGGTGCAGTTTGAGCCGGTTGTGTTGGGGTCTCAGGTGGGCGATCGCATTCAGGTGGTTGATGGATTGGAATCGGGCGATCGCGTGTTTATAGACTTGCCGCCGGGCCAGAGCCTGGAAAATCTGACGTTTGGCCGCCGCTAAAGCGTACTTTACTCAAGAGCCGGTCAGTTTCTGACTGTTTCTCTAGGATCTTGTTGTTTTTGATTTACTAAGAGTCTCTTCGTTTCTCCGTAATTTTAACGACTTGCCGATTTTACTCATAGCTGTCGATCCCTTCCACAGTCGGTCTTTGCTGGTTCTGTTTACACGAATCTTACATTTATCTACGTATTTATACTGAAACTCTTCATGGATAAATAATACAGACCTTACGTATATTTGTTCTATTATGAGCGTGGTTTTACCTACGCCTTACTTACTCGTCCGTAGTAAAAGCCATACTTTGTACATCGACAAACACACTCCTGGAATTAATAAATATGGGTTTCAAAACAAGCGCTTTACTTACCGCCGCTTCTGTTCTACTAGCAAGTGCACCCGCTTTTGCAACAACTTTTACCTTCGATGGCAGCAACCTGCCTGGTGCTACTGAAGCAGGCAAGACTAAATCAATCACGACTAGCTTTAATAATACCAACAACAAGTTCTCTTGGTCTTCTACCTACGCAAAGAATAAGGACGGCATATTGCCAGATGGTCTTTGGTTAGTGGCAAACGATGGCCCCAACCCTAAAGGCCATGCTGGCGAGCTGGCTATCTATTACCTAGATGGCATCAATAAGAAAGTCAGCATCTTTGATTACAATGGTGCAAACAGTTCTAATAGCTTGACGAATCCTGGCAACTTCCTAGGCTCGACTACGCTCGAAGTTACAGAGAGCGACAAAGAGAAGACCTTTGCCTTTAACTTTGATACAGATGACTTCGATCTCAGCGGTATTTCGGATAAAGCAGCCTGGAAGGGCAGTGCGTTTGATAAGAATATTGGACTTTGGGTGCACGGTGTCTCCGGTCTTGAGACCGCGTACGATGCTAAAACTGGAGTGCTCACAAAATTTGGCTACGCTAAACAGAGCTGGTATGACGTTAGCGACGAGCACGCAACGGCTGTTCCAGAGCCTGCAAGTGCGGCTGCGCTAGGCTTGTTTGCTGTTGCCGGTGCTTTTGTTAAGCGTAGCAAGCAGTCTGCTTAAAGATTTACTTT
>Ga0209194_1000199_pt1 | contig 53735 bp, 41 predicted proteins | sample COGITO_mtgs_1004_FD_184787 | JGI IMG/M metagenome (GOLD analysis project Ga0209194, IMG submission 184787) | Pelagic marine microbial communities from North Sea - COGITO_mtgs_100413 (SPAdes) (version 2) | ecosystem: Environmental > Aquatic > Marine > Epipelagic ... | reverse complement strand
CTCTTCGTCTACTTCTTGTCGCTCGATGAGTTCTTTGAGCCGGTCGAGGACGCGGTTAAGTGCCACGCGATGGGCAACGAGCTGTGTGTATCTTTGGCGAGTGGGCTGGTCGCCTAGCAGGTTTAGCCAAGAGAGCAGTGGCTGGGTAGTTAGACCCTGGACAAGCAGTGTGAAGAGCATAACGCCAAATACGACGGAGATGATCTCTTCTCTTTGGGCTAGGGACTCAGGCACACTCAGGGCTAAGGCTACTGAAACCGACCCTCTAAGGCCTCCCCACCAAAGAACCGTTTGACCCGGAATAGAGATATTCTCACCTGCGGTGACTAAATTGCTGAAGGCTCCTAGCCCAAAAACGCTAGCTGCGCGAGCTGCAATAATGATGACGATTGCAATTAAAATCGTGTCGGCGTTGTCTACTAAAGATTGGTAACGTACCTGATCGCCAATGAGCAGAAATACAATGGAGTTGACGAAAAAGGCCAGAAACTCCCAAAACTCTGAGACGACTAGCCGAGTTCGAGGGTTCATGCCGATGCGCGAGCCAAAATTGCCGAGAATTAGACCCATGGTGACTACGGCGATAACGCCTGAGCCGCCGAGTTCTTCGGCCACGATGTAGGTGCCGTAGGCAGAGACTAGCGTTAGCGATTGCTCTACAAGCGGAATGTCGAACCTTTGGGTAAGGAAGGAAATGCCAAAGCCAATGAGGCCGCCAATGGCGATGCCTAGCCCTACAAATACACCAAACTTGGCAACTGTTACAGATACCTGAAATTGCTCTGCGCCAATGGCGATGCCTAGCAGTAGGTTGAATGCGACAACGGCAACGCCATCGTTGAAAAGGCTTTCGCCTTCCATGAGTGTGGTGAGTCTTTTGTCAACGCCTAGCTCTCTAAATAAGGCTGTAACGGAGACTGGATCTGTCGCTGATAGACTGGCGCCGACTAAGAGTGCAGTGGCTAGTGAGGCCCCTGCGAACTGCTGTAGCCCGAATACTAGGCCCGCTACGCAGATCACGACGCCTACGACGGCATAGAGAATAATAGGAAAAAGGTCGCTTTTTAGTCGGCTCCATTGAATATTCCAGGCGGCTTCGAAAAGCAGCGGAGGAAGAAAGATGAAGAGAATTAGCTCGGGCGACAGGTTGACTAGCCGCACATCGGCAAGGGCTAAGCCTAACCCAACAACCAGCAGCAGCAGCGTGTAGGGAATGTTGCGTAGAAAGCTAAATACTCTAGAAAGCGTGGCTACGCCAAGAGAGACTGACAGCACTAGTAAGAATTGCCGCAGGTTCTCTTCGATAGCTGGGCTGTCGTCTAAGACGGGTTCTATCGCCTCAGCGAGCCAGTGGATATCTAACGGGGGTGCGAAGGTGAAGAAGGAACTCAGCAAAGCGGTTACTTACTCTAAAAAGACGGGTGTTCGGCGATAGGCGTTCAAGCCGAAGCGCTTTTAATAGTAATGCTTGATGGGAAATGGATCACCCCGCCTTGCGGATTGTTTCGGCCTGTAAGAGTAGGGAATCGGCAAATGCGATCGCTTCACTATGCGATTTTCCACCTGCTAGCTGAGCTAACTCCTCTCGCCGCTCTGACTGGTCTAGCGGCGTAACTTTAACGATAGTGCGTTCTTTCTCGTCTGCTATCGCTTCTTTTTTAGCGCCTTTCTGGCTACCGGCCGCTTTTTTTGCCTGAGCGGCTATTTTGTCGCGGGCCTTGGCTTCTTCGCTAGAGCTTCCTGGATTGATGTCAGCGGCTGCTGATTTACCTGCGGTTACCTTTTGCTTTTTCCTGCGATTTTTAGGGGGTGACTCTAGCGGCGCTGAAATGACATGTTTGCCAACGTGATAGTGCGCGTCTGCCATGGCGGCGACTAGCGGTTGATGCGTAACGCACAAGACCTGATGGTTTTGGCCTAGCTGATAAAGTTTTTCTGCGATCGCTTGGGCGACTCGACCTGATACGCCTACGTCGATTTCGTCGAACACCATGGTGCCAATGGGATCAATGCCTGAAAAGCAGGCTTTGAGCGCCAGCAGAAATCGGCTCATTTCACCGCCGGAGGCTATCTCTAACAGTGGCTGAAGGGGTTCGCCAGGGTTGGGGCTAAACAGGAAAGAGATGAGATCTGCGCCGTGGAGGGTGGGGGCTTGGGACTGGATGCCTACCTTGAATTTTACGCGTTCCATCGCTAATGGCTTGAGCTGAGCGACTAAACTTTTCTCTAGCTTCTCAGCGGCTGTTTGACGAAGTTGGGTGAGCTGGTCGCAGCTTTTGAGAAGGACGGTTTGTTTTTGCTGGTAGTCGGCTTCTAAATCTTCGATGGATTGGCCGTCGCCTGTGAGTGCGGCAAGAGAGGCTTGAATCACCTGGTAGTACTCAATTAGATCTGGTAAGTCTCGATTGTATTTGCGGCAAAGCTGCTTGAGCTGCGCGATTCGCTGGTCTATCTCTTCTAGCCGTTCGGGGTCGGTTTCGATGTTTTCACCGTAGGCATTAATTTGGCGACCGGCTTCTTGTACCTGGGCGACCGCCTCACTGACCATCTCTAGAATCGACTCGACTTCTGGGTCGAAGCGCAGCATGTCGCTGAGTGTGGCTTCGGCCTGGCCCAGCATATCTGCGCAGGCTTCACCTTCGTCGTTCTCGTAGAGAATTTGATAAGTTTGGTAGCTTTGCTGCTGAAGCTCTACGCTGTGGCTAAGGCGGTGATGCTCTATTTGCAGACTCTCTAGCTCTTCAGGATCTTCGATGGCCGCCGCGGTTAGTTCTTTGCTTTGAAACTCGAACATATCGAGCTGATCGGTTCGCTGCTGTTCGGCCCGGCGGCGCGTATCTAGCAGCTTTTTCGCGGCGGTTGCCGTTTCGTAGTCAGTAGCAACCTGCTGCTTTTGCTTTAACAGCGTTTTATCTCCAAATCCGTCTAGCCAGTCGCGCTGAATGTCGGGCGATCCGAGCTGCATGGTTTGACCTTGGGCCGTAATTTCGATCAGCAGTCGGCGCAGTTCGTCCATCTGCGGCTTTTTGACGACGATGCCGTTGAGCCGAGACTTGCTACGAACCGAAGTTTTACCTGCTGTTAGCTCGCGCCGACAGATAAATAGATTGCCTTTGGTGGGAATTTCGTTGTCGTCTAGCCAGCTCGAAACGCGCGGTTCTAGATTGAAGGCGGCTTCTATTTGCGCTTTGTCGGTGCCGGTTCTTACCCATCTTCCCGAGGCTTTCCCCCCTAGCACTGCATCGATTGCATCCAATATGATCGACTTACCGGCACCGGTTTCGCCGGTTAGAACATTGAGTCCGGGTTGCAGCTCAAGATCTAGCTGATCGATGAGGGCAAAGTTCTCGATTTTTAAAGAAACCAGCATGGCCCTACGTCGTTATGTATTGAGGAAGTGGTGCTAAGAAAACGGAGTTGAGAAAAAGAAGGCTCAAGGGCAATCAGTGAGAGGCGGCAGACGATCATTGGCAGCAGAGCTTTTGAGAATAAAAGAAATACTGCCACTCAGGTATCTGCATAGAGGCTTGTACTAACAATTGTACTAATTTGTCAAGACAATAGCTCTACGCGCTGAACATCTACCATTCGATGCAGTTTTCATATCTCAATGTCTTGATACAATCGTTTACAAAATGAGGCATTTACAGAGACATTTACAATAGTGAGGTGTTTGAACTGCAATTTCTAGATAAGTTTTTTAAGCCCAATCTCAGCCTACTCGTGTTCATTCTACAGCGGTAGCTTGTAGGCAATTTTCAGAACTCGTGCATTTTTCTGAAGATTTTGCTGGGTTTATTAGGTTCATACGTAGCTTTTACTGTCCTGTTTGCTTCTCCATATACTAAAGATTATTTATGTGCGCAGCTTCGCCCGACTTATTTAACCGCCCTAATCAATTGCCGACTTCTGTTGTTTTAGATGCGGCGGGCGAGCCTATTAGCCCAGCGTTAGCGGACGACTTGAGGACCGGTGAGGCGATCGCGAGTGACTCTTTGGGTTCGTCTACGCGAGCTGCAACGGCCTCGACTAGAGCAACTGCGATGCCGCCGCGATCGCTAGAAGATATTTTGGTTTATGACCCGGAAGCGATCGCCGCTTTTTACCGCAAGCGTCCATTCCAGATTCTATTTCGCCTGATTAATATTTTCTGGATTGCGTCTAGCTACGTGTTTGGCCTGCTATGGGACAAGTTGACGGGTCGTCAGAAAGCGAACGAGCCGAAGCGAGCGATTGGCTTGAGAAGAATGCTCACTAAGCTAGGCCCTGCGTATATCAAAGTAGGGCAGGCGCTTTCGACTCGTCCGGATCTGGTGTCGCCAGCGACGATGACGGAGATGGTGAAGCTGCAAGATCAGCTGCCTGCTTTTTCGAACGAGATTGCGATGCGGTTTATAGAAGAAGAAATTGGTAGACCGCCTTCAGAAGTGTATTCTTACCTGTCGCCGAATCCTATTGCCGCAGCTTCACTAGGACAGGTGTACAAAGGTGAGCTAGTAACTGGTGAAACCGTTGCTGTAAAGGTTCAGCGTCCCGGGCTAGCCGAGCAAATAACGAAAGACATCTACGTTATTCGCGTAATTGCGAACTGGGCGACTAACAACGTTAAGCAAATTCGCAGCGATTTGGTCAGCATTGTTGATGAGTTTGGCACTCGCATTTTTGAGGAGATGGACTACAACCATGAAGGTGCGAATGCGGAGCGGTTTGCTAAGCTATACGGCTATTTGCCTGAGATTTTAGTGCCGGGCATCTACCCTCAGTACACCGGGCGACGCGTGCTGACGATGGAGTGGATTGACGGTATTAAGCTGACAGCACTAGATGAGCTAGCTGCTAGAGGAATCGACCCAACTCACGTGATTGAGGTGGGTGTGCAGTGTTCGCTGCGTCAGCTTTTAGAGCATGGCTTTTTCCACGCCGATCCGCATCCTGGAAATTTGCTTGTGACCGCAGATGGCAAACTGGCCTACCTAGATTTCGGCATGATGTGCGAAGTAGAACCCTATCAGCGCTATGGTCTGATTGAAGCCATCGTGCATATGGTTAACCGCGACTTTGAAGGACTGGCTCAAGACTATGTGGATCTGGAGTTTTTGACGCCGGATACGGATTTGAGGCCAATTATTCCGGCGCTGGCGGGCGTGTTTAACAATGCGCTAGGAGCTAGCGTTGCGGAGATGAATCTGAAAAGCATTACCGACGAATTTTCGGCGTTGATGTATGAGTATCCGTTCCGTGTACCGGCTTACTATGCGCTGATTATTCGTTCGCTAGTAACGCTAGACGGAATTGCGATTACGGTGGATCCTGACTTTAAGGTATTGAGCAAGGCTTATCCCTACGTGGCGCGCAGACTGTTGACCGATCCGGCTCCGCAGCTTCGTCAGTCTTTGCAAGAGTTGCTGTTTCAAGATGGCAGTTTCCGCTGGAATCGACTGGAAAACTTGATGAATAACGCTCGAAGCAGCGATAACTACAACCTGGATGATGTTCTCAACCAGGCAATAGAATATCTGTTTTCGGAGCGCGGCGAGTTTTTGCGACTGCGCATTGCAGAGGAGTTGGCAAAGGAAATTGATAAAGCGGGCTATGGCTTGGTGCAGCAGGTGGCTAGGGCGCTTAAGTTGCCAGGTTATGCGCAGCGCTATGCGGGGCAAACCGCAGCCGCTGGTACGGGCAGTAGCTGGGATCAGATTGTGCGGATCTTGAAAATTTTGAGAGATACCCCTGGCGTGGATGCGAGCCTAGTGGCAAGCGTTGTGCCTAAGCTAATTGCTCGTTCGGAAGCGCGAGATATTGGCAGGAGGGTGGTGAACGGCGTGGTGCAGCGGGCGATTGCCCGGCTCATTCGCGAGTTCTTTGTGCCTGAACCGGTCGCTGTTCCTGCTGCTTTGCCTGCGGTTAGAGTTGCGTAGGGCTATCGAAAAGGCTATACGACTGTTGGTAGCTACCGCGTTGGCCGTTGCGGTTAGCTGCTAAGGAACTTCGTTGAGGTCGCAAACTAGATATAGCGGCGAATAGGGACTACAAGAAGCGATGAGCCAGCGATCCTGCTTTTGGTAGGTGATGGTGCTGCCAAAGCGATTGCGCCATTCCCAGTTGTCTTTTGCGACGTAAGGTTCTATTGAGGTGAAGCTGCGAGTCGTCACTCTTTGCGGATTGTTGTTGATGGCAAGCGCGCTATCTCGGCCTATTTCCATTTTGAAGATGGTGTGGAGAATGGCAAAGTTGTCCTGGTTTTCTGACCATGCACCTTTGAAGAGGCTGTACAGCAGGAAAAAAGCGGTGCCGGTGGTGATCGCACTGAATACTCCAAGCTGAACGATCCTGGGATGACGCGCTGCGCTCATGCGTAAACGCCGCCAGGTACTTGGGCGCCTAACAATGGAAACCGGTTTATCAGCAGCGATAGCGGCTTCAATCTGGCTGGAGGCCGGGCGAATTGCCGTGGGCTGCGTAGCAGCGTCTGTCTTTTCCAGAGTGGTCATTGGCGCAGCGTATACGTATATCTCTGCTTAATTGTAAGGCGTAGATGTAGTCGGAGTCAGTAGCTTTACGTATAGCTGAGCCGCGATGGTTTGAATTGAATTTTTGGTTAGCGCTGCTAGGCTGCTCCTTAGAAATGAGTTGCTATCCCTAGCGGCACGATTTTAAGCGGGAATTGCTTTAGCTTTTGAATAATGTGGGCTGCTTGATAGTCATAGAGGTTGACTTCTAGCGTTTTTGCGGGTGCTGATTGGGCAAATTGTTGGGCTTCTTCTATGGCGCAATCTGCTAGCTGTGATAAAAGCTGAACTGTATGGGAGAGGCTTTCTGGGGTGGCGGGCCGATCGGCGGATAGCTGCCAGCGGCGAGGCGGCGTCATTTCTCCGCGCTCTATGCGACGTAGGCCATTGATTGAAGATAGTAAGAACAGGCGATCGCCTACTTCTAAGCGCTGCTCGTCTGTCGGTAAAATGATTGTGCAGGGCCGTCCCTGTGGGTCTTCCGTTTCTCGTAGAATGGGGACAACGCCATACCCGTAGGCGATTTTGGCGAGCTGATGTCCGGCTAGCGTATCGCCCCAGCTGATGGTGTATTCGGCAATTAAGATGGTTTGACCGCTGAGCCGAAAAAGCCCCAGGATATTTTCGCCAAAGGCGGCTCCGGCGAAAGCTTCGGCTGAGAGCGCGTAGGGGCAAAAGGCTTGGGCGTCGGGCATGAGCGCTGCTAGATTTTGGCTGAATTCCTGGTTGCGCGTGCGGACGACGGGGGAGAAGGTGCGATCGCGTACTAAGGTACTCTCGGTTGCTAGCAAAGCAATTTCCAGATTTAGCATTTGGTCGTCGGTGACGGCAATAACGCTTTTTGCGGTGGCTAAATTAGCAGCGGGTAGCTCTTTGATAATGTCACCGACTAGCAGCGGGAGCTGGCCGAAGAGTTCTGGGTGTGGTTCTTCGCTAACGGCGACTACAGACTGATTTAGGCCCACGAGCAGGCGAGTTACCTTTCGCCCAATGCGGCCTAGTCCGACAACGACGACATGATTACTGCGGGGTAGGCGCGGCTGTTTTTGCAGAAAGTCGTAGCGAGAGTTGAGCAATCGTTCGGCTAGCAGCCCAAAGACGCCCAGGACGACTAGCAGGCTAGTAACCGTGATTAGCAAGCAGGTTAGCATGACCCAACCGGGCGCTTTGGTCGGACCTAATCCGCCAAAAACATCTCCGTATCCGCCTAGCAGTAGCGTTGCTCCGGCGCTGATGGCTCTTGTCCAGGAGAGATCCTCGATCGTTCTTTTGAGTAGGAGGGTTGCGATCGCCCAAAGAATTATGGCGGTGGCAAAGGCGATAGTCGCTACGCGGCTTAAAGACTGCTCGGAGGTTTGACGTAGTTTGACTATTTTTCGCCGCCAGTCTAGCCGAATATCGCTTAAGTCTTGAGCTAAGAGGACAAACCGGTTTCTCTTTGGCGCGGTCTCGGGCGCTTTTTCTAACTCAATGTAGGCAATGCGATCGCCGGGTGAAACTTGCACATAGGGCTGCCAGCGGTGAAAGACAGATGAGGCTGTCGTTGCCCAACCCATCGGCTGCTGTGGTTTTTCAACGGGGGTTAGATCGAGTAGGCGAAAACGGGGGCGGTGTAGCTGCCGCACGGGCTGGTGATCGAAGCGCGGATCTGCTGCTAGCACAATTCGATCGACAACGCGAAACTGGTGGCTCCCAACGGTAAAAACGCTGACAGTATCGTCGCCTAATCCGGCGAGGGCAAAGGTCATTGCGGGTAGCTCGGTGGCGTCTAAAGCTACAAAGCGCCCTAGCTTTCGAGCCAGTAAATCGTTCAGGCTGTGGCGAGATGAGCGGAGGATAATTTGAATATTGGGGTTAAGACGCCGGGCGGCGATCGCGCACTCTACATTCACGCTTTCGTCGCTAGTCACAATGAGAATAGCTCGGCTTTCGGCGATGCCTGCTGAACGCAGAACTTCTTCTCGGCGGCAGTCGCCAACGATGGGGGGGACAACTAGCTGATGGGGAATGCTGTCCATTTCCCAGTCTTGAATCTGCTGCTGATCGATAGCAGTAATATGAACCTCAAACGGGTCGTGGTCGAACTTTTTGAGATTGACGATGCTGTGCTGTCCTAGGCTGCCTAAACCGCAGATGATAAAGCGATCTGATCCGGATGGAAACCGAGTTGCGGCCGAAGGAATGAGCGTTTTGGGGCCAGCAGTAAACCTGGGCGTTCGATTTGAGAGCATGGCGGCTTAGATCTGATACGGCGTGGAATAATGAAAGCGCTTGGTATTGTGGCTTTTGCTGGTCAACTTTGGCTGGTTAGTTTTGGATGGTTTCTATGGACGCTTTTCGCAGCATTGAATGGACAGAGGGTAAGCTGCGGCTGCTCGATCAACGTCAGCTACCTACAGAAACTACCTACCGCGACTATATCAGCTACATAGATGTTGCTAGCGCAATTCGCAGCATGGTGGTTCGGGGTGCGCCTGCGATTGGGGTGACGGCTGCTTTTGGTCTGGCACTGGGCGGCCAGCAGTCCGAAGCTTCGACACTGGCCGCTTTTTTAGACGATTTGCAGATTGCAGGTGAGCATCTAATTGCCGCTCGACCCACGGCCGTTAATTTGTCTTGGGCGGTGGCCCATTTGTTGGCTTTGGCGGCTGATGCTGCTGCAGAAAAGACGGCTGCTTTTGAAGGGTTGGATGAGTCTGTGACGGCGGTGTCGGAGCGTGAGGCGATCGCTTTAATAAAAGAGACGCTGCTGATTGAGGCTCAGGCGCTGTATCAGGCAGATATTGAAATTTGCAAACAGTTGGGAATGCACGCGCAGGCATTGATTCCTGATGTGGCCAACGTTATACATCACTGCAATACGGGGGCGCTAGCCGCCGTGGATTACGGTACGGCGATCGGGATTATTCGAGTAGCGCACGAGCAGGGTAAGCAAATTCACGCCTTTTTGGATGAAACGCGGCCTCGCTTGCAGGGGGCTAGCCTGTCTGCTTATGAGATGCAGGCGTTTGGGATTCCGCATACGGTGATTGTGGACGGGGCGTCGGGCTATGTGATGCGGACTCGGAAGATTGACGCTTGCTTTGTGGGGTGCGATCGCGTGGCTGCTAATGGCGATGTCGCGAATAAGATTGGCACTTATAATCTGGCGGTGGTTGCTCGCGCTCACAGCGTTCCGTTTTATGTGGCCTGTCCAACGAGCACCCTGGATATGATGCTCGCAAGCGGCGGTGAAATTGAGATTGAAGAGCGGGCGGCAACCGAGATTACGCATGTGAAAGGTCAGCAGATTACGCCTGATGGCACGCCTGTGTTTAATCCTGCTTTTGACATTACACCCGCTGAGTATGTGAGCGCGATTATTACGGAGAGAGGTATTATTTATCCGCCATACAAAGAGAATTTAGCAAAGCTTATGGGCTAACTCCACTTAGAGCTGCGATGGTACCAATCTCATCCTTATGACGAGGCAAACTGTGAAATTTTAGATATTTCTTAATATTCTTTACTTTCTTTGCGTATAATTTAGTCAATAAAGCAAGACAATTCTCATATTTCAATCTCAGTACGGCCTTGTGCTTATGCAATCATCCAATCAGAGTCAGTGGCTAAATGTGTCTGAAGCACATCCTGTTAAAACCACTGGCTCAGAACATAGACAGACCCAGGTGGGAAGCCGCACCCCTATCGCTATCGATAGCGCTCATCAATTTTTTACTGTTTTAATCGTAGATGGTTCTGAAACAGATCGTCGGTCTTATCAGCGATACTTGGCTCAGTCGACGCTGGTAGATTGCGCGGTGCTAGAGAGTCCTCGCGGCGATGAGGGCCTGGAGATGTGTCTGAAGTATCAGCCTAATATTGTTTTACTTGGCTATTTGCTGCCCGATACAGATGGCGTTGCTTTTTTAGAAGCGCTGAAAGACAATATGGCTCAGATGCCAGCGGTGATTATGCTGACTGGCGAAGGTAATGAGAAAATTGCTGTACAAGCGATGAAAGCGGGTGCTCAAGATTATTTGATTAAGGGCGAGCTGACAGCGGATCAGCTATTGCAAACGATTCGACGGGTGGTTTCTCAGCAGCATCTTCAGCAGCAGCATCTTCGGCAGCAGAACCAGCAAAAGCTGATGGCCGATGTGGCGCTCAAGATCAGCCATTCTAGCGATTTGGATTCGATTATGAGTATGGCGGTGAATGGGGTGCGCAGTTTGCTAGATTGTGATCGCACGCTGCTGTATCAGTTTGATGAAACGATGAGCGGCCACGTTATCGCTGAGTCTGTGCTGGCCGACTGGTCGAAAAGTTTGGGTGCTAACATAAAAGATACTTGTTTTCAAAAGAACGGCGCAGAGAGATATCTGGCCGGGCACAAGACGATCATTCCTGATATTTATCATAGCCACTTGTCTGACTGCCATATTGAAATGTTGGAGCAGTTCCAGGTAAAGGCTCATCTGGTTGTGCCGATTTTATTGAATGCAAGGGAAACGCCTAGAGTTCCGAAGCTGTGGGGCCTGCTGGTGGCTCATCACTGTCGGGGTACTCGAGACTGGCAGCTAGACGAGCTGTCGCTGTTAGATGATTTGGCGGTGCAGTTAGCGATCGCGCTTCAGCAGCACGAGCTGGTTAATTCGCTGCAGGCGCAAACTAGAAACTTGGCCAACAGCAACGATCGGCTTTCTAAGACAGCGCGTTTGCTAGAAAAGCGTAACCAGGATCTAGATGAATTTGCCCGAGTGGCTTCTCACGATTTGCGAGCGCCGTTACGAGCTATCTCTAATCTGGCTGAGTGGCTACAAGAAGATCTTGCTGAAGAAGTGTCCGTTGAGAATCAAAATAATTTGGCGCTGCTAAGACAGCGAGCGCAGCGGCTAGATAATTTTGTGGTGGGGCTGCTGAACTATGCTCGAGCTGGGCGCGAAAGTATTCAGCCGCAGACCGTAAAACCGGTTGAGCTAATTGAAGAGGTGGTTGATTTGCTGTCGCCGCCAGACTCTTTTAAGCTGTCGATTGCTCCAGATATTCCAGAACTACATACTCAAAGGCTGCTGCTTCAGCAGGTTCTTTCCAACCTAATTGGCAATGCAATTAAGTATCACGATCGCCCTGACGGTAAGATTATGGTAAAAGCCGAGGACTGCGGCGATTGGGTTACTTTTTCTGTGATTGACGATGGCCCTGGCATTGCGGAAGAATATCACGACTGCATTTTTGGGGTGTTTCAAACGCTTTCTAGCCGAGACGATGTAGAGAGTACGGGCATTGGCCTTAGCATCGTTAAAAAAATTGTGGAGCAGCAGGGAGGGACTATTTCAGTTCGCTCTACGGTGGATAAGGGCAGCAGTTTTTCGTTCACTTGGCCTAAAGAGGGCAGTCGGCCCGCTTAATATAGGCCTTAAACTTTGTCTTTTTTAGCTTTAGCACCTTGTTTAGGCTCGGCATTTATCTGAGCTTAGTGCCTAGCTGGAACTCGATCTACGCTGTGGGCTGTTTGGTTGAGCGCCTGCTTGTTTCTACCGTTGCTCGCTGTTTTTTCGGGCAGATCGCCTAGCGGTAAGAAAATAGTGAAGGTCGCGCCTTGATCTTCGCCGGGGCTGCTAGCGGCTACTGCACCGCTGTGCATTTCTACCAGATGACGAACGATTGATAGGCCTAGCCCTAGCCCGCCAAACCGCCGGGTTGTGGCTGCATCCTCTTGCCTGAACCGATCGAATACGTAGGGTAAGAAGCTGCTATTGATGCCCTTACCGGTATCGGCGATAGAGATTTTTACCTGATCGTTGACTCGGTCTGTGCGGACAACAACTTTGCCTGATCGGGAGGTAAATTTAATGGCGTTTGAGAGTAAGTTCCAGATGATTTGCTGGAATCTGCCAGGATCTACTAAAACGCTGGTGGCCTGAGCGCTAAAGGCGGTTTCGATTGAGATGTCCTTGCTGAGCGCTTCTAGATCTAGCTTTTGAATGGTTGCTTGGATGGCTGAGGCTACGGGTACTTCGCAGATGTTGATAGAAAGTTCACCCCGTAAAATTCTAGAGACATCTAGTAAGTCGTTGACGAGCTGCGCCTGTATTTGAGCGTTGCGTTCGATAGACCTAAGCGCCTGCTCTCTTCTCTCGGGCGTGAGTTCGCCTTTTCTAAGCAGTTTGGCGCAGCCTAAAATGGGGTTAAGAGGCGATCGCAGTTCGTGCGATACCACGGCTAAAAATTCGTCTTTTAATCGGCTGGCGGCTTCGGCGGCTTCGCGGGCGGCCTGCTCTTCGGCGAGACGTTGGGATCTAGCGGCCTCTTCTTTTTTGCGATCGCTCACGTCTTGAAAGTAAATAGCCAATCCTTCAGATGAAGGATAGCCATGCACCTCAAACCACGCGTCAAAGCTAGGGCTGTGATCCTCAAACACCACCGGCACGTTGTCTTTCATCGCCCGGTATAATTCCTTGTAGGCCAGCGTCCCGACCTTGCCTGGAAAAGCATTTTTCCAGACGGGCTGTCCAACTAGCGCCTCGCCATCCTGGTGCAGTAGCTGTGCGGCCTTTTTGTTGACGTAGGTATAGCACCAGTCTTTGTCTAAAGCAATAAAGGCATCGCTAATGCTTTCTAGTACGTTTCTAATTTGAAGCTGAGCTTTTTCCGTGCTTTGTTCTATTGTTCGCTCGATTTTGACTTCGCACTGATGGGCTTCTACCTGCATTTGATTTTGAATAGTTTCCACTCTCTTTTGAGCGGTTGTTTCAATTGCAGAGCTAAAGACGCCGCTTACCAAACCGGCCTCGTCGAATAGCGGACTATAAGACAGCGAGAAGACTCTTATGTCTCCATCGCAAGCAGAGGTTTTATGCTCGCGGTGAACGGTTTCGCCGGTTCTGAGAACGGCTCTGATGGCTGGTTCGATGCTGGTTTGGTGAGATGAGACTTGTGGTAGCGCACGCTTAGGTTGAAGAGAAACAATGCCCATATTGATGTGGTAGGCGTCGTTGCAAATGACTTCTAAGCCTGTATCGGTGCCGCTTTTTGCTAAGTAGTTCTTCTCTAAGCCCTTCTTCGAGTTCTTTTCTGGGCTCTTCTCTGGGCCCTTTTCCAGGGAGGCTTCGCCAACGCACCACCATACTGCCATCGGTGAATTGGCATTAACGCAGATTCTGACGCTCGTTTGAAGGCTTAGCGGCCACTGCGATACTGGCCCGAAAGCAGTCTTGTGCCAATCTATTTGTTTGAGATGAGATCCCATCTCTCCGCTGCTAGAAAAGAGGTCCGCTACAGTTGCCGCACTGATATCAACCGTCATCGCCTACCTCCTTCATGCACAACTAGATTTAGCAAACAGCAAGATTTTGTCGTTTTACTTTACTAAATTTAGTTTTTTGTGGTAAGCATATACATCTGCCAAAAGGCGAACACGTCAGCATTTGTTGACGTCTATTGGATTAGAGGCCCGCGAATACAGGCTGAATTAGCTGTAATTAGCAGGCGACTAGTCCTATGGGCGTAGGTTATTTGCCGTGCGGGTTATGCCTAGGATAGTTTTTTATAATCTGGCGTACTTGCTCGGCGTGATAGGAGCTACGCGTTAGCGGCGAAGAGACTACCTGCAAAAAGCCCATCTCTTCGCCTGCGCTCCGCCAGCTGTCGAACTGCTGCGGGGTGACGAAGGTCTCTACGCCCAAGTGTTTTTGGCTGGGCTGTAGGTATTGACCGATAGTGACGATATCGCAGTCTACTGCTCGCAAGTCGGCGAGTACCTGACGAACTTCTGCGTCGGTTTCACCTAGGCCAGCCATGATGCCAGATTTGGTGTAAGTCCAGGGGGCGATCGCTCTAGCAGTTTTCAATAGATCTAGGCTGCGGGCGTAGTCTCCCTGCGGCCGGGTGCGCTTGTACAGGCGCGGTACTGTTTCGGTGTTGTGGTTGAGGACTTCGGGCTGACCTTCTAGTAAGAGCGTTTCTAGGGCGTCCCAGTTGCCGCACAGATCGGGAATGAGTACTTCAATGGTTGTGTTGGGTGAAACTTTGCGGGTTTCTTCTATGCAGCGGATAAACTGACTGATGCCGCCATCGGGTAGGTCGTCGCGATTGACCGAGGTAATGACTACGTGGTTAAGTTTCATCCGGCGCACTGCTTCTGCTAAGTGCAGCGGTTCTTGCGGGTCGAGCGATCGCGGGGTTTTATCAAAGTCGATGTCGCAGTAGGGGCAGGCGCGAGTGCAGGCAGGCCCCATAATAAGAAAGGTTGCGGTGCCTACGCTGAAGCATTCGCCGATATTGGGGCAAGAGGCTTCTTCGCAAACCGTTTTAAGATCGAGATCTTGCAAGATGCCTTTGATGTTGCCGACGCGCTCCCACTGGGGCGCTTTTACCCGTAACCAATCTGGCTTGACTACCACGCTAGAACTGCCTTCGTAAGGTTTTGATAAGGTGCAAAGAGTAATTCTAGCAAGGGATGCTTGTCCTGCCGGATGAATTATCTTGGGTGAGGTAAGGTTGTATCAAAGTGAGCCTGGAAAGATTAAGTTGAGCACTGAGTTGAGCGTCGAATTAGACCATGCGTAGACAGCCTGCTTTTTTGCGCTGCGTGGTGATGCTTTGCTTTAGTTCGGCGATCGCACTGGCGGCTTTTGAGTGGCGCAGTCCTATTCCTGAATTGGTGATTACGCCGGAAGAGACGCCTACGCTGAATCTGGGGTCTGAAAAGACGGGCATCGGCCAGTTGGTAAAGCTGAGCTGGGCGCGAGAACAGCTGGCGGGCATCGATCCTTTTGCTAAGCCATCGGCTGAATTAGCAGCTAAGCCATCGCCGGTAGAGGCGGTGAGGCTGACGCTATCGCTGTCTGAGCGCGCTTTGGAAGTGCGATCGCCTGATGGGGCTACTACCGTTTACGAGGTTGCTGTAGGCCAAGACGACTGGCAAACCCCTACCGGTGAATTTAGCATCCTTAGCAAACTAGAAAACCCGGCCTGGCAACACCCGCTGACCAAAGAAGAAATCCCACCTGGGCCAGACAATCCGCTAGGCACCCGATGGCTGGGGTTTTGGACGGATGGTCAGGCGCAGATTGGATTTCATGGTACAAACCAAGAGGATTTGATTGGCGAGGCAGTTTCGCACGGCTGCGTTAGAATGCGCAATCGTGATATTCAGGCGCTTTATAGCCAGGTAGCGGTTGGAACATCGGTGATCGTTGTTCCCTGAATTATTGGCTTGAATTATTGGACACAAGAAAACGACCGCCAGAGATCTCTAGCAGTCGCTTTATTGTGTGGAGTTGTGCAAACGAGAAAAAGTGTTTGTGTTTGAGGCGCTCAACGTTTTAGCAGTGGCCTATGCGGCGGGCTGCTGCTCGAAGTCGTGGGCGTAGTCTTTAAGCAACTTGTTAACTTGACCGAGTAAACCGCTGTCCTGCTGGCGCTGAATCTCTTTGCGCTCTGGGAAGAACTCAGGCTGGTTGAGGCTGCGGCCAACTGATTCAGTGACCTGTTGGCGAATGAGCTCGGATAGCTGGGCGCGAGCTTTGTCTCTTTGGTAGCTAGCGCCCTCCTCGGTGGTGGCATACAGGGGTGGCAAGCGGTTAAGCGCATAGGCAGCTACGTCACCCAAGTCGAGGGTTTGGTCGCTTTTGGCTTCGACTTCGGCCACTTGAGAAATAGCTTCGGTTAAAACCAATTCTTCCATGACGTTGATAAACTGCTTGCGAGGGACGGCAACGACTTCGCCAGTGAGCAAGGAACCCATCAAACGGTCTAACGCCATATACTCTTCAATCGAAAGCTCGGAAGCCGTATCGCAAATACGCCCCACCTCAGCTTCCATTGCAGGGGTGAGGTAGCCGTCCTGCAACGCTTGTTCAACGATTTTTTCGATGCTGCTCATGTCTGCACAAGACTCCGTTTAGTAGTTCTGCTATAAAAGTTCAGAGGAAACCGGTTCAAAAAAACTTCGAGGCACCTTTTATGCCCAAAGGGTTCTAATTCAATGAATCTTCGTTTCAATGATTCCCGTTATGTTGGCGGGATTGAACAGTAAATTCTGTAAGTTAGCAGGTCTAGAAAGCGTCCTGAAATAGGCATCTTGACTCAGAAACAGTAAGGTTGGACGCAGGCGTTGGCAGTCTATTCGACGCCATCGTATCGCCACTGAACTGGATCGACCGCAATGCCATTTACGAAAAGTCCCCAGTGCAGGTTTGGCCCGGAGGCAAAGCCGGTAGACCCCATGTAGCCGATGAGCTGTCCTTTTTCGACTATGTCGCCTTCTTTAACGGCGAAGCCCGATAGGTGAATCATGACGCTGGTGACGCCCTGTCCGTGGTCGATGCCGAGGGTGTTGCCGTTGAGTACGAAGCCGTCTTCTACTCGACCGACGACGATAATTTTACCGGCGGCGGGTGCGTAGATAGGAGAGCCGTTGCCCGCTGCGTAGTCTACGCCTCGGTGGTAGTAGTCTTCGGCAAAGACGCCGTTGTAATAGCGCTGCAGGCCGTAAGTGGAGCTAACGTAGCCGGTGCTAGGGCGACCCATTGGCCCATTCCAGTAGCGCTGAGGGGTGCGTAATGCTCGTAATTCGTCTAGCCGGTCGAACTCGTGGTCTGTTCCTTCTAGTCCGGCGCTGGCTCCTGAGAGGGTGATGTATTGGGTGGGAAAGCTGCGAGCGCCGATGTTGACCGTTACGTTTTCGGTGCCTTCGCTGCCGTTGATCTGTATGGCTAGGTTTCCGGCTTTGGTGTTGGGGCTGGTGGGGACGAGGGCGCGGTAGCGATTGCCGGAGAGCATAAAGCTGGGATAGGTTTCGCCGCCAACGGTGACGGTGGGCGCTGCGCTGCCGGTTTCTGCTCGAATAACGACTGAGAGGGTGTCGCCGCGAACGGGGCTAGTAGGGAGTATTTGAACCTGGTAGGCTTGGGCTGGAATTGCGATCGCACTCCAGACAACAGCGGCTGAAAGGGTGGCTATAAACAGTAGCCACCGCTGTCTAGTCGATTTAATAGATAGCCGTTTGAGAATAGAGATAGCGACGCTTTGGAGTGTTTTGAGACTTGAGAAGACCATAGTAACGATGGGTTAGGTCGGAACAGAAACGATCAAACCACTGCGCCATTTTCTCCTCCCAAACTATCTATATCCAACCTATTTATATAAGTTCGATTTTATACAGCTTATAGCGGGAAGGCGTGACGCCTTTAGCAGCGATTTGATCAGCAATGACCATACCACTCTTACTGTCCAGTCAATGGCTTTACTAGGACAGCTATTTGATAGCTGTAAGTTGTCACTTAGCGCGATCTATCTTAGGCAAAGGTTTTGTGGGGCCTACTGGCTACCTTCTTACTCAGCCTTAGTGGCTTCGATCATCTCAACTCGCTATGAGCATTTCTATTGATGTTCTGTAGATGTTTCTTATGGCGGATTCGCGGGGGTGGCGACTTCGCTAAAAAGGCGAAATCCCCCTTACGGTTTTCGGTATGTCTCCTCTTACTTTCAACAGAATGGCTCGCCGCAGCGCTATCTCTAGTATTAATGCTTATCAGCGCTATCTTTCTCCGCGTAAGGGATTTGCCTGTCCTCATAGAGTGCTGCATCAGAGTGAGTCTTGTTCTGAATATGTAAAACAGACTTTGAGCCGTCAGGGTCTGTTTGCGGCTATTCAGGCTGCGCCTGAGCGTTTTCAAGCTTGTGGCTCGGCGGCGACTGCTCTGCGAGTGAATGGGACTAGGCAGCAAGGGGGATGTATTGTGATTCCCTGCTGTATTCCGATTTAACGGTTGCTAAAATTGTTGGTTCTCTGCTCACTTTTTAACGTGTCTCTTTAATGTGTATCTAAGGAGCGATTAAGCGATCGCCTGTGGCAAAAGATGCTGCTGATATCTCTCACCTAGCTATGGGCACAGATGCAACTTTGTAGAGAGGAACAAACAAGCGTAAGTTGTAAGAATTAGCGCAGACTTATCAGACTTATCAAAGGATTCTCTCCTTGTGCATTCTTCTAAAACGGTGCCTGTCGATCTCTCTGTTGTTTTTTCAAGTTCTGTCCAAGTTCCGCCCGTAGGCTTGCTGCCGTTTCAGGAGCAGTCTGCTCAAGCACAGCTATCTTTAGACTCATCGCGCTTAAGAGACAGTCGTTTATCACCACTAACTTCGACTTTGCCCTTATTAAGCTGCCGCGTTAGCGTTATCATCCCAGTTCGTAACGAGGCGGACAGTCTGCCAGCGGTAATTGAAGCATTAGCCTATCAGGTAGATAGCCAAGGTAGGGCGATTGATCTCGATCTGTATGAGGTTTTGGTGCTGGCTAATAACTGTACGGACAGTACGGTAGAGACGGTTAAGCGGTTGTGCGATCGCTACCCCCAGCTTCGGCTTCAGGTGATAGAGGTTTCTATTGCAAAAGAGATAGCGCATGTGGGAAAGGCTCGCCAAATGGTGATGGATGAAGCCTACCGAAGATTTTGTTTGATTGGGTTAGAAGGTCGCATTATTGCTTCTACAGATGGCGATACAGAAGTTGCGCCTAACTGGATTAGCGCTTTGATAGAAGAATTTGACAAGGGCATAGATGCTTTAGGCGGTCGGATTATTACTCGCCGAGCAGATACTCCAGGTATCTGTGCAAATATCTCTTTGTATTATCTGCGTCGTCTGGCTCATGCCTATTTTATCGCTCAAATAGAGTGCTGCTTAGACCCGCAGCCTCATGACTGTTGGCCTAGACATTTTCAGTACTGTGGGGCAAACATGGCCGTATCCGCAGAGATGTATGGCCAAGTAGGCGGAATGCCTCTGGTTCGGCATGAGGAAGATGTGGCGCTTTACCGCCGGTTGCAAGGGGCGGATGCGAAGATTCGCCATAGCCCAGCTGTGCGTGTTCTAACTAGCGCTAGGCAGGTGGGTAGAGCTACGGGAGGTCTTTCGGAGCTGCTTGAAACCCTTTCTCACGCTAGCTTGGAGCGCCAGCAAGTTTTTGTAGAGCTGCCTGAAGTTACCGAAGCGCGAATTGTTGTTCGAAGATATCTCAGGCAGATGCGAGCGGTGATTAAGGAAGAACAGTTTTTTAATGTTAAACAGTATGCTCGAACGGCCGATTTGTTAGCGGCGGGTTTGGGGTTGTCTGCGGCTAAGCTGCGGCAGGCTGTTGAGAGTGCGCCTACGTTTGGAGCGCTAGTTAGCACGCTTTCTAGCTATCAGATGGTGCCAGTGCAGCTGGCCACGACGGAGATTAGCGTTGCTAATATGCACTTACGCCAGCGGTTGAGAAGCGTTCGCCAATCGTATGAGGATTTAACGAGCCAGAATCAGTTAGGGAGTCCGCACGTTTTGTTAGAGGCGCTCCAGCAAGTCCAAGCGATACCGCTCCTCGCGCCTGCTTACTAGTGATTGATAGGTTGTGCCTACTGATTGCAAGAAAGCATCGTGAACTTCATCTCCTGTGAGCGGGTAGCTTGCTACATAGGGCGTCCAATGGACTAGCAGCAGATGTCCGCCGGGTTCTAGGTGGTCGGCAATTTTCTGTTGAGCCGTCTGCAAGTCTTTTTTGCTCCAGTAGTAGCCTACTTCTGAAACCAGGGTGAGATCGAAGGTGCGATTCGGGTATTGATGAGGAACTTGCATGACCTCAAATTTTACGTGGGAGAGGGCTTGGCAGCGCTCTTTTGCTCTTGCCTGCGCCTGTTCTGATACGTCTATGGACAATAAGGATTGGCAGCGAGCGGCTAGCTTTTGTGTGAGAACGCCGATAGAGCCACCAATTTCAAAGCCTGCTCGATAGGTTTCCTTGGGAAGTGCGGCAATAGTTGCTGCGTATTTTTTGGCTTCGTATTCGCTGGTTTCAAAGTTCCAGGGGTCAATGTTGGCGGCGTACATCTTTTCGAAGTAGTCGGGTGGGAGCGAGGCGGCGTCTGCGTTTTGAGGGGCTGAGGGCATTAGGAGGACTCTAGATAGGTTTCGTAGGGGGAGATGAGATTGTTGAGCATTTCGGCGGTGAGCCGAAAGCCGTTGGGATCGTCGTTGATGAGATTTGTTGTTTGAGATCGGTGAGCCATTACGGCTTGTCTTTTGATGTTTTCGACCTGGCTGATGTCTAGCCGCCAGCCGGTTTCGCCGGTGGGTAAAGTGGATAGTCCTGCGGTGCGATCGCCCCAAATTGAATACATGAGCTGGCGAGGCGGCAGCGGCCAGGACTGCAAGCAGTGGTGAATAATTTGCCAGGTTGCCTGATGGTCGCAGTGCTGGTCGAACTGCCAGGGGATAAGAATGAGATCGGGTGAGATGGATTGGAGGGCGCGATCGCACTGCTGCACGGCGCTGGCAAAGTTGTCTGCTCCCAGTTGAGGCACTGCTGTGTCGGGCCATCTAAAAAAGGTGGCGCTGTTGGCGGCAACGCCTAGTATTTTTAGGGCTGATAGAGCCTCGGATTCTCTGATTTTTCTGAGCTTTTTAGCTGGGAAGCGGATGGAACCGGGATGAGATTGGGTGCCGTCGCTCATGATGAGAACGTGAACTGGGATGCTGTGCTGGCGGAAAAGGGCGATCGCACCGCCGCAGCCTAATGTTTCATCGTCGGGATGTGGAGCAACTACAACAACTTGATGGTAAGAGAGCAGATCTTCTATTGTTTTTACCGGGAGGGAGGCGATTTCTATAGCCACAGCTCTCTAGCGGGTTCTGACTGCGCTAAAACGTATTCGCCGACGTCAGTTAAGGACGCGTCGAAGGCGGGCTGCCTGAGATATAGGGTTAGATCTCGGATGATGCGCTCCATGGGGTGGGGGGGTAATAGTCCTTGGGTGCCAATGCAGCGCTCGGATAGCTGCATCATGTCCATACAAATTTGCTCGATGGCGGTTCTGACCATGTTGCAGTAGCTGACTAGCTGGGCGCTGTCTGGGCGATCGCGATCGGGCATGTCGCCAAAGACGACGGCGTACTTTTCTATTTGCTCGGCGCTGCCCTGTAGCCACAGGTTGCCTTGTTCGAGTGCGATCGCCATTTTGCCTAATCGCGCCTGCTGATGCGGGTGATCTGTTCGTCCTAAATCTTGTAGATACTGACGCGTTGCGTCGAATAGGGCTTCGGCTCCGCCTAGCTGAACGGCTGCAAACCTAACTACGCCGCCGCTGAGCCAGGGCTGACGAAAGTAATCTCCGGGCTGACCGATTAGCTCGTTGGGGCCAACTTCTACGCCGGTAAAGTCAACTTTGTAGCTGGCCGAGGCGCGCATTCCGGGCGGCTGCCACCAGTCAGGATTTACCTTTACCTCTACTTTTTCTATGGGCACGATGCACATTTGCCAACTGCCATCTGGCAGCGCACCGTTCACAAAAGGCCGTTCTACATGCCCACAGCCCGAGCAGAATGTTTTACTCCCTTCAATTCTGTAGCGACCGCCGCCTATTGGCTGTAGCTTTACGCCGTCTGCCGACTCTGCATTCCAAATGCCAAAGGATTTGCCCTGTTTGGCATCTTTGGCAAAGGCTCGAATTTGTTCGGGTGTGCCGAAGGTTTGCACTAGCTGAAGCCCATTTATATGCCCTTCGAACACTCTGCCGAGCGATAGGTTGCCGCGACCGATTTGCTTTAACACCTGTAGGAGTAGGCCCATCTGACCAGACTGAAATCCTAGTCCGCAGCCGCCTAGGTCGGGGTGAAGCGTTGCGCTTAATAGCCCAGCCTCTGCTAACTTGCCAAATGCTTTGCTGGGAAAGCCGCCGATACAATCTACAGAAGCTGCGTCTTCGGCGGCTTCGTTGGCAATTTGATGGATGATTTCTAGTAGAGAAACTGATAAGTCGGCGAATTCGACCGGTGGCTGTGGCGGGAAGTCGGCAGATTTGTTTTCAGGGCGATTTCTGGGGCGAATAGATGCAACAGTCATAGAATTATCCGCAGGGCGATTGGACAGGGCTGGCGCGTGAATTGAGCAATGAAGGGATATTAGCTGCTAGAGACTTTTGGCAAAATGGGCTTGCCTAGCTTTATGTAAGTATCTATGTAAGTAACAGAGATGATAAAAGCCTATGCTCTGTCGAAGTACAGAGATGCGGTTGAGGTGTAGGCGTGTTTTTGAAGGAAGTAACCCTGATGGATGATGGAAGTGGGTTATTCGTCTCGTAGTCTGTTGGTACGTGTTGGCGGCCATAGATTGGCGGCTATAGATCTGCGGCGATGGAAGCATGGTTTTAGCAGGAGACTCCGAATAAAAGCTGCCGCTAAGAAAACTACAGCGAAAAATTTATGGCAAAAAAGACTGCGAATGTTAGCTAATTTAAAATTTGGCCAGGATGCTGGCGATTTACCTGATAGATCTGTTGCTGCTAACGATAAGCCTGTTTTGGACGACGGGGCCTATGTGCTGGTTGTGCTGAATCGGGCTTTGCGCGGAGAGGATAATGCGGTGCTGGATGCTGCGCTCTATGGTGCAAAGGCACTGGGTCTTTCGGTTGTGGTGTATAGCGAACTAGATGAGCAGGTGGCTTGGGCGTCTGATCGGCTGTTTTATTTTGCTTTGGGTGCGTTCAGAGAATGTGCGATCGCGCTTCAAAAGAAAAATATCCCTTGCATCCAGACCATCAAAAAAGGAGATACCGATCTCTTGTCGTCTATGGTCTCGAGGGCGGCAGTCGTTTACACAGACGAAGACTACACGCACTGGGATAGGGCTAGGCTCGACGGACTTTTGGATATTGCTAGCCAAGCGGTGTTTTTTGTAGATGCTTCTAGGCTGGTGCCGACGAAGGTGCTACCGCAGGGGCTGAAAACGACGCCTGCTTTTAGAAAGGCGCATGGGGTGTTGCGTGATCGCTACGCAGACTTACGGAAAACAACGCCAGTAGTTGAAGCGAAAGTTGAAGCGAAAGAGATAGCGCTAGACCTGCCGAGCGATCACAACTTTGCAGACTACCGCGATGCCGATCTAAAAGAGCTGATTGCCAGCTGCGATATCAATCACGACATCAAAATCTCAGCGGAACATCCGCCGACACAGGCTGGGATAGAAATGCGCTTGAAGACGCTAAAGGAGAAGATTCTAGCTAAATACAAATGGATTAGAAACAACGCCGCGCTAGAGTATTCGACTTCCCAACTGTCGCCCTATCTGCACTTTGGCATGATTAGCCCGCATCAGGTTTTAGCGGCGATTGAGTCGTCGGAGGTGCCCAAAACCTATACCTGGAAGTTTCGAGACGAGTTTTTGACCTGGCGGGAGTGGTCTCACTATCAGGCTTACTATGTGCCGAATTTGCACGATTACGAAGCTCTCCCTGAAAAGGTAAAGGAGACTTTAGCAGACCATGCGGACGATCCTCGGCCGGAGCTTGTTTCGGATGAGGACATTTTGCAGGGGCGGACGGCAGATGCTACCTGGAACGCGGCGCAAAAAGAGTGGATGAGTACGGGCTGGCTGCATAACAACTTGCGGATGTATTGGGCGAAGCAGCTACTGCGCTTTACCAAAACGCCAAAAGCCGCTTGGGAGATGGCTTGCTATATCAACGACTATGTTTCGTTAGATGGTAGAGACCCGGCTACTTATGCCTCAATGCAGTGGGCCTTTGGCAATGCGAAGAAGGGGTATAGCGAGAAGGCGATCTACGGCTGGGTTGCGCCTAAGTCTGACCGGGCGATTCTAAAGCGGGATGGCATGGCGGAGTGGATAGCTCAGCGTAAGTAGTTTGGGTTGGGCTGGGCTATGTAAGCTTATTGACTGAGGCGATCCCTTCTAGAAGGGTGGCGCGGAGCGACGGGATGGGTTTCGTTGTGTGGCAGGGTGGGCCGACTCACCCCGCCCTTCGGGCACCCCTCTAGAGGGGACTTACTTTTGGCTGTGGGATTGAAAGTGATGAAGGGTGGGAGTTTGAGCTGATTGCTTATCTCAATCTACAGTCGCTTTGGTTGCTCGCGAAGCTGCAAATACTGCTCGCGAAGCGACTAATCTTTCTCTTAAAGTCGCTTTGGCTGCTCTAGAAGCTGCGAATGCAGTTGGAAAAATTGCTGTGACTGCTCTGAAAGCTGTAAATGCTAGTGCGAAAGTTGTTTTGAGTGCTCGAAGAACGGCTAGTGCTGCTCTAGAAGTTGATTTGTCTGCTCTGGAAGTCGTTGCGGGAGTTCGCGAAGCTAGTTTGTTTGCTCGCGAAGCGGCTAACGTTCCTTCAAATACTCATGAGAGGTGAGCTGTCTTTGTATTGAGAGTGCTGGTTTACTGATCGGGTGTGGGCTGCGCTACGCTGTGCGCAACAATGATGGCGGAATGTGGTGAATCGAGACGAGTTGCTTAGGCTGATTGATGAGGCGGCTGCGGATGAGCGGACAACGCTGGATTTGTCGGGAATGGGGTTGGATGAGCTGCCACCGGAGATTGGTAAGCTGACGAATTTGAAGACGTTGGTGTTAGGCCGGTGGGATAAAAAGACGCGCAAACGACTTGGCAATAATTTGAAGCTGCTGCCGGGTGAGATAGGGCAGTTGACTGAGTTGCGATCGCTCCTCCTCTCTTACAACCAGTTTTCAGAATTACCAGAAGTGGTTGCGAGTCTGGATAAGCTGCGATCGCTCTACCTTGCTAGCAATCAGCTCACGACGCTGCCGGAAGGCTTGGGCCAGCTCATCAACTTGCGATCGCTCGACCTTGCTAGCAATCAGCTCACAACGTTGCCGGAAGTGGTGGGCCAGCTCATCAACTTGCGATCACTCCACCTTTGGGGCAATCAGCTTACGACGCTGCCGGAAGTAGTCGGACAGCTAAGCAATTTGCAATCGCTTAACCTTGGAGCCAACCAGCTTACGACGCTGCCGGAAGTGGTGGGCCAGCTCATCAACTTGCGATCGCTCAACCTTATTGGCAATTTGTTTGTAACGCTGCCGGAATTAGTCGGACAGCTAAGCAGCTTACAATCTCTCTTTCTCATGGGCAACCAACTTACGACGTTGCCGGAAGTAATTGGACAGCTCAGCAACTTACAATCTCTCAACCTTATTTTCAATCAGCTCACGACGCTGCCGGAAGGCTTGGGCCAGCTCATCAACCTGCGATCAATCCACCTTAGTCACAATCAGCTCACGACGCTGCCGGAAGGCTTGGGCCAGCTCATCAACTTGCGATTGCTCTACCTTAGTCACAATCAGCTCACGATGCTGCCGGAAGGCTTGGGTCAGCTAAGCAGCTTACAATCGCTCGACCTTGGTAGCAATCTGATAAGCACCTTCCCTGACATCGTTAGAGAATTAGGCAAGTTAACGTCTTTGATTCTTTGGGGCAACAAGATCTCCCAGTTGCCAGATTGGACTAAACAACTTACGACCTTACAAAGGCTAGACCTCCGAGCCAATCGGTTACCGATTCCACCTGAAGTCCTCGGCGGAAAAACCCATTCTTCTAAGCTTGCTAGTGCTGCTGAAGTCATTGACTACTATTTTCAAGAAAAAGCCGACGAACCGCTTTACGAAGCCAAACTCATCATCGTCGGCGAAGGCAAGGCGGGCAAAACAACCCTCGCCCAAAAGCTCATAGACGCCAACTACAAACTCCAACCAGACGAAAAATCCACTGAAGGCATCGACATCCTCCCCTACGAGTTCGACCATCCCGATGGCCATCGCTGCAAAGTAAAAATCTGGGACTTCGGCGGCCAAGAAATTTACCACGCGACCCACCAGTTCTTCCTCTCCGAACGCGCCGTCTACGTCCTCGTTACCGACTCCCGCCAGGGCAACACCGACTTCTACTTTTGGCTAAACGCCATTCGGCTCCACGGCGCCCAAAGCCCTGTCCTACTGATCAAAAACGAACAGCAAGACCGCCCCTGCACCGTCCCAGACAGGCAGCTACGCGGCGAGTTTCAAAACCTCAAAGAAAGCCTCGAAACCAACCTCTCCACCAACCGCAACCTGGATCGCATCAAATCCACCGTCGAACAATACATCAGCAACCTGCCGCACGTAGGCGACGCCCTGCCTAAAACTTGGGCGCAGGTGCGTAGCGTTTTAGAGAATCAGGCACTGAGTGGCCGCGATCGCTACATCTCCATCCAAGACTATCGCCAAATCTGCTGCGCCCAGGGCATCCCCAACCGCAACGAACAAGATCGCCTCAGCCACTTTCTACACCAGCTCGGCGTATTCCTCCACTTCCACAAAATTCCGCTGCTCGCCAAAACCATCTTCCTGCAACCCGTCTGGAGCACCGACGCCGTCTACAAAGTGCTAGGACACACCCAAGTACGAAAAGACTGCGGACGCTTCAGCTACGAAGATCTGCAAGACATTTGGAGCGATGAGCAGTACGCCGACCTGCGCAACGAACTGCTCGCCCTCATGCAAGAATTCGAAGTCTGCTACGAAATCATCGGACGCCCACAGCACTACATCGCTCCCCACCTGCTAGAAGCCAACCTCCCTTCAGAGCACGAATACAAAAAGGATTGGGACAATCAAAACAACCTGATTCTCTCCTATTCCTATCCCTTCAAGCCCAAAAACCTCTTCCCCCGCTTCATCGTGGCCTTGCACCACTACATCGAAAAACAAAAGCTCGTCTGGAAAAACGGCGTCGTCCTCTCTATCGACAGCGCCCGCGCCGAAGTGATTGAAGACACCCACTACAAAGACGCCAACATTCGCATCCGCATCTCCGGCACCGACAAAAAGCCCCTGCTCTCCATCATCGGCCACGAACTCGAAAAGATTCACGGCTCCTTCAGCGATCTGGCCTACGAAATGCTCGTTCCCTGCAACTGCCCAGAATGCAAGCCCAGCCAAACCCCCTACCAGTTCCGCTACTCCGTCCTAAAAAACTCTCTTTCCAAGCGCAACTTCGAGATGCAGTGCCAGCAAAGCTTCAAGATGGTCAACGTTCGCCGCCTGATCGATGACGTGATAGAACCCTCCGTCAATCGCGACTCCTCAACGGTTTCGCCCCATAGCGAGGCCCAGTCAGGCAAGAACAATGCCAGCCCTTTTGCTAATCAAGCTGCGATCGCCGTCAACTTCCCACCCCAGCAATACCAAGAGAACACAACCGACATGTCCACAACCGTTCACCAACACGGCCAAGGAGACAACATTGCCGGGGACAAAGTTACAGGCGATAAAGTTACAGGCGATAGAATCGGCACTCAGCTCAGTTCGCCCCCCACCCCACCCGTCCCCAAGCCCAACTCAGCCACTCGCATTTTTCTCTCCTACGCCCTCAAAGACGGCACCGAAGCCGCCGCCCGACTTCGCTCCGACCTGATGTCTGCCGGATTTTCGGTATGGCAAGACATTGAAGACATGCAGGGCGGCAAAGCGTGGAAAGCGCAGCTAAGACAAGCCCTGCGCGAAGTGGACGCTGTGGTGGTACTGCTCACGCCCGAAGCCGTCGCCTCCAAATACGTAGAGTGGGAAATAGAAATGGCCCAAATGGTAGAGAAGACTATCTTTCCGGTGCTGGTGCTAGACTGCGAAATTCCAGAAGAGCTACGGCCCCTACACTATCGCAATCTCAGCGTCGAAGAAAACTACAGCAGCGAACTACTCTCTATCATCAAAGACTTAAATAATTTAAGCTGAGCGATACGACAAAAATATGTCTTACGTAAGAAAGGGTTTTAGTTTTTGGGCCATTTCAGCGCTAGCCTCATCATCGGTGACTAGCTCCACCTGATCTGCGCTAGCGGCTCCTAAGCCTAAGTCGGCGGCTCGGCGAATTTGAGCTTGGCTCCAAATAGATCCTGCTGAGACTTCTGGGGTGGTGCCCAACATTCGCAGAATGGCAATACCGACGGCATCAATGGCGATGCGGTCAGTGCTGGCGAGCATGACGTTGGCGTTGACGCGATCGCCCTGCTCTGGCCCGCCGTTTACAAACGCCTCAACCCCATCAATTACAATTAGCGCCGGACGATACGCCTGGTTTACTTCGGCAATCATCAGCCGCTGACTCGCAGAGCTGTGGAGTTCTCTCATGTAGTCGTGCGAGTCGCCGGGCACCTTGCGGGCGACCATGCCAACTGCATTTTTGAGTGAGAGGGTGAAGTGACCCCCGAAGCGATGGGTTTTGAGACAGCAGGCGTTGATGATGGCATCGGCGTTGAGGACGGGGCGGGCGATCGCAAATCCTCTAGACCAGTTTGTGCCTTCGCTGGGAAAGTACTGCCAGTCGTCCCGGCCTAGCTCGTCGAATACGATGGGTGTAAAGCCGTATTGATCTGCTAAAGAGAAGACTTTTTGCTGCTCCATGGCGGTGCGGGTGGTGGCCATGCCGGAGCGATCGCCCACTGAAATTTGGCTGGCTCCATCGGCTTGAACGGCTTGAACCAAAGTCTCTAATACGACTGGGTCGGTGGAGGCGGGGGCTAAGTCTCCGGTGTTGTAGTTGGGTTTGATAAAGACTTTTTTACCGCTGAAGCTGGGTGGGTTTAGGAGAGCGATCGCTCTGCGTACACCCTCTGCTCGATCGGCGGTGTTCACTAGGACAACGCGATGAGGGCTTAGCCCTGCCGCTGCGACTGGCGTCGATTCTGCGAAAGCGGCGGGTGTTTGAGGAGATGTTGATGAGGCGCTGAACGTCTGCCTACCCAAAGAATGCAGGATAGGCGTTAGTACGGCTGCGCCGCTAACTAGGCTGACTCTTTTGATTAGCTTGCGACGAGAAGCCATCCAGTTTGAGAGATTAGGCATGATAGAGGTTGCTATAGGCTAGTCGTCAATGCTGCTATTGTAGCGATTCTATCTTGCAGCAACCGGCCTAATTCCATGCCTAATTTAGCTAGTTTAGCTGCTGGATTTGACGTAGGCGATCGCGCCTCGCATCAAAATTGCGTTCTGCTCGCCTGCTTTGATACAAATTGAGTTTACGTCTTGCCAGACTAACGCGCCGACTAGCTCGTCGCCTGTGGTGAGCTTTACTTCAACCGCTTGCTGATCGCGGATAAAGGTTTGGATTTGGCGGATGCTAGGGAGACCGGTGTCGAACGTGCTGGTAGCCATAAGAGTTCTTTTAGAATGGGCGCGATGGTTAGGAGACCGTTTGTTTGCTTAGATTGCCCGTGAAGCGTGGGTGAATGCGTTGGGTATTTACTGAATCGATGGCGGTTAGCGAACAGGTCTATCGATTCTAAAAGGTGAGAGGTCTTCGAGAGCGGTAGAATGCTGAGGATCGTAATTGATTGTTTTCTAGACTCTCTTTGGGCGCTATGACGATTCCTTTTAGTAAGTATCACGGGCTGGGTAACGATTTTGTTTTGGTGGATAACCGGGACAGCGCTGAGCCAAAGATGAGTCCGGAAGAGGCGGTGGCGGTGTGCGATCGCAACTTTGGTATCGGCGCGGATGGTGTTATCTTCGTGCTGCCTGCTACGGGCGAGACGGATTACACGATGCGAATTTACAACTCTGACGGTTCGGAGCCGGAGATGTGTGGGAACGGGATTCGCTGTATGGCTAAGTTTGTTGCGGACTTAGAAGCTCAAGACGGGAAGCAGCCTGAGCTGCCTCATACTTATCAGATTCATACGCTAGCGGGTACGATTCGGCCTGAGCTGAAAGAAGGTGGATCGATCACGGTGGATATGGGCGAGCCGGGGCTACTAGCTAAAGAGATTCCGACGACGCTGGTGGCGGATGATGAAAAGGTGGTGGATGAAACCTTGAGCGTGGGCGGAAAAGACTATCAGGTGAGCTGTGTGAGTATGGGCAATCCGCACTGCATTACGTTTGTCGATGACGTGGAGGCGGTGCCGCTAGCGGAGATAGGGCCGCTGTTTGAGCATCATGAGGTGTTTCCGGCGCGGATTAATACTGAGTTTGTGGAAGTGGTGCGGCCTGACTATTTGAAGATGAAGGTGTGGGAGCGGGGCGCGGGGCCGACGCTGGCCTGCGGGACGGGAACTTGTGCGCTGGTGGTGGCGGCGGTGCTCAATAAAAAGTGCGATCGCCAGGTGGAAGTGGAGCTGCCGGGCGGCAATTTGCAGATTGAGTGGGCGCAGAATAATCGGGTTTATATGACGGGGCCTGCGACTTTGGTGTTTGCAGGTGATGTGCTAGTTGAGTCTGCTGGACGGAATTAACCGATGGCTCTAATTGTTCTAACGAATGACGATGGAATTGATGCGCCTGGGATTCGGGCGCTGCAGGCGGCGGTGCCCAAACAGGATAAATGCGCGATTGTTGCGCCTGATACGCATCTTTCGGGCTGTAGCCATCAGCTTAATCGAGGCGGGGTGATTGCGATCGCGCAGCAAGCTGAAGATGAATATGCTATTGGGGGAACGCCGGCTGACTGTAGCCGCGTGGCGATTAGCCATTTGTATCCGGCGGTAGATTGGATTCTTTCGGGGATTAACGCGGGCGGAAATATGGGGGCAGATACCTATGTTTCGGGGACGGTGGCAGCGGTGCGGGAGGCGACGTTGCTCAGAAAAAGTGCGATCGCTATTTCTCAATATCGCTATCGCGTTCATGAGTACGACTGGGCCAGGGCGACTAGGCTAACGGCCAAGGTGCTAGCTCAGCTCATGGCAGAGCCACCGAAGCCCGGACAGTTTTGGAATGTGAATTTACCGGCTGCGCCTGTGGATGGATCGGCTGATGATCCAGAGATTGTGTTTTGTCGGCGGTGTACGCAGCCGCTGCCGACAGAATTTGAGGTGGATGAGAAGGGTTTTCGCTATGTGGGCGCTTACGAGAACCGCCCGAGAGATAGCGGCGCGGATGTGGACGTGTGCCTGGGGGGAAGTATCAGCGCCGTTAAGATTCAGATGTGGTGATTTCTATCGATGGTTGACTTTAACGGTTGGCTGGCTTTAACGGTTGGCTGGCTTTAACAGTTGGCTAACTTTGACGATTGGCTACGTAGATATACATACGAAAGATTTACAAGCGTAGGGTGGAGCGGCTTGAGCGGCAGGTGATAATACGGGTTGTCCGTGAGAACCACGGGCTAGCGTGGCACTCCGTAGTAAGATATCAGCGCATTGCCGATCGACCTTGGACTCAACGTTTATATGATCCAGCTCAACACCGGATTTACGTTATTTCTCAGCCTGCTGGTAGAAGCCGTTCCCTTCTTATTGATTGGGGTGGCGTTTTCTAGCGTGCTGATGTTTCTCGTAGATGAACGCAAGCTAATTGGCGCGCTGCCTAAAAATGCTTTTTTGGGGGCGTTGACCGGCGGACTGCTTGGAATTTTCTTTCCGGTTTGCGAATGTGGAAATGTCCCGGTGGCCCGGCGGTTGCTGGTTCAGGGCGCACCTACAGCGGTTTCGGTGGGTTTTTTGCTGGCGGCCCCGACGATTAATCCCGTGGTGTTTTGGGCGACCTGGGTGGCTTTTCGAGGTCAGCCAGAAGTTGTGTTTATGCGAGTGGGCTGCACCTTGATTATTGCAACTACTGTGGGCTGGGTGTTTAGTCAGCAAAAAGACTTGGGGCCTTTTTTGCAGGAGACGGTGGCTCGCAGCCGGTTTAGAGAGCAGCCGGTGGTTTCGGAACAGCCAAGTTTGCTACAGGGCGGTACCTTTTTGCAGGCGGTGGGCGGGGGCACTTTGCGACTAGATACGCCTGTGGCTCAGCGGTTGGTGGCTAACCCCGCGCTGGATCAGTCTACGGCTAGCAAGCTTTCGCTGGTGTTAGACAACATGGTGCGCGAGCTAAGAGAGCTTGGGGCAGTGCTGATATTGGGGAGTGCGATCGCGGCTACTGTGCAGGTGGCTGTTCCGAGAGAAACCATTTTAGGACTGGGGCAAGGACTGATTTCTTCTATCCTGGCAATGATGATTTTGGCCGCTGTGGTTTCTATTTGCTCTACGGTTGATTCCTTTTTTGCGCTATCCTTTGCATCGACGTTTACAACGGGATCGCTGCTGGCCTTTTTGATTTTTGGGCCGATGATCGACCTGAAGAATATTGGACTGCTGCTTACGGTATTTCGAGCGCGGGCGGTGTTCTATTTGTTTGCGCTGGCCGGACTGATGAGCTTTGGGTTTGCGCTGTTTATTAATCTGTACGTTGGTTAAGCGCAACCGTCTGTTGTTTATTACTTGCTGTTTACTACTTACTGCTTCCTATGGTGCGATCGCCCCGTTCAAAGCCCAAGCCGAAGAAAAAACCGCTGCGCTTACCCTGGCGAGATATTTTGGATGTGCTGGCGCTGAGCACCTGGAGCGCAATGCTGATTCGCTATTGGCTAGGCGGTAAGCTGCTGCTGTTGCTGCATCCTGATTATGCCTGGCTCTCTAACGTGGCGGCGATTGTTTTGCTGCTGCTGGCCGGTTCTCAGGTGGTCAAGTTACTGAGCGTTAGACGCAGAGGTGGCGGTGATGCGGGCGCAGATTTGGGCCATGTCACGATGCTGCCGCCTAGCATTAGCAGCGCTTTGCTGCTTTCGGTGGCGGTGTTTGGGCTAATCTATACACCTCGAGCCTTTGCGAGTGAAACGGCGACGGCTCGAGGCATTTCGGATAGTTTGACTTTGACGCGATCGCAGCCGCAAAGATTTGTGCGAGCGGCCAATCCGGCAGAGCGCACCGTGATTGATTGGATTCGGCTGGTGAACGTTTATCCGGAGCCAGACGCCTATGCGGGCGAGCCTGTAGCGGTGAAGGGCTTTGTGATGCACCCTGAAGAATGGCCGGATGACTATATTATGGTGTCGCGATTTGTGCTGACTTGCTGTGCGGCAGATGCCTATCCGGTAGGGCTACCGGTAAAGCTAAAAACTAATCAATCGCGCAGTGACTATCCGGTGGATAGCTGGCTAGACGTGACGGGTGAGATGGCAACAGAAGACTTGGATGGACGTAGGCAAATTGCTATTGCGGCTTCTGATTTGACGGCGATTGCGGAGCCGGAGAATCCTTATCAGTACTGAGTTCTCGATTATTTTTTATTTAACTCGCTGTTTTTATGGCTCGTCGAAAGCGTCTTAATTTAGGTTCAGGTAGATCTGTAAGCAATCCTGTTATTCGCACCGCTGTCCAAAACATGCAGCCGCTAGATAGAGCTGCCTCCACGGTGATAGGGTTGCTGTTCGCTGGGATTGTATTAATGCTGCTGCTCGGATCTCAGGCGCTGCCTCAAGTTCGAACGTTTTCCTGGCAGGACAAAGCGGTTAGCGCTGAGGACATTGCCTTTTTGGTAGAGTTTACGCAGCCGGTGGATCCGCAAAGCGTGGAGCGGAACCTAGAAATTGTGCCTGCTTTGCCCGGAAAGTTTAGCTGGGCCGGGCGCAAAATGGCCTATACGCTGGCGGTGCCTGCACCCTATGGGGAGAATTACCAGCTGAACTTACCCGCAGCGACAGCGCTGAATGGTCAGAAAGGGTTCGAGCCGTTTGACGTAGCGTTTAAGACGCGCGATCGGATTTTTGCCTACATCGGTGTAGAGGCCGAGGAGCGGGGGCGACTGGTGCTGTACAACATGACGACGCAAGAAAAAACGCTGCTGACGGAGGCCGAACAGCGGGTCATGGACTTTAGATCGTATCCAGAGCGCGATCGCATTCTTTATTCGTCTACTAAAACTGATGAAGAAACGGCTTCTTTGCCCGAGCTGTACAGCGTTTCCACTGGATTAGGCATGGCCGTAAAGGCACCGAGCTGGCAGTTTTGGCGCTCGGGTGAAGCCGCGCCAGCCGGAACCACTCAAAAGCTGCTAGGTAGTGAGAAATACCAGAACCTTAAGTTTGACCTATCGCCAGACGGTAGAGTCATTGTTGTACAGCGAATCGATCTGAATCAGGCCGCTGACTCTGGCCCTTGGGTCATAGAAGAGGGTAAGGCTCCGCGTAAACTAGAGACTGGCCCTAGTGGAGACTTTAGAATTGCGCCAGATAGCCTTTCTCTGCTGCTACAGCAGGGCGAGGGAACGGCTGTGATTGATTTAGACGACTCGGCTACGAACGCGACAGAGTCTTCAGAAGGACTTTTGGACTTTTTACCAGACTACGGGCTAGCACTAGATGTGGCCAGCGACGGGAGCGCGGCGGCTCTGGTGAACTTCAACCAAGACGATCCTGAAAAACAGTACACGCAGTCGCTTTTTTGGGTGTCGAGTCGGGGCGAGGAAAAGCAGCTGCTCGAGACGGATGGCGGCGTCATTAGCGCTCAGTTTAGCGATGACAATGAAGTGCTCTACTGCCTGATAAACCGGGTGGTTCCGGGTGAAGAGTATCAGGTGGTTCCCTATCTGACGGCAGTGAACGTAAAAACAGGAGAAGAACGCGAGCTTTTAGAGCTGCCGCCTCAGCCTGAAGTTACCGTGAGCTTATCGCCTGATGGGCTCGCCATTTTATTCGACGAAGCGCTAGTGAGCGATCCGAATGCGGAGAACTTGAAAGAGACTGTAGAAAGACCGACCCATCGGCTATGGCTGATGCCGCTGTTTGGCACTTTGGAAGAGCGCCTGAACGGCGACCCAATGGCGCTACCGCCTACCGATTTAGAGATTTCGGGGCGGCATCCGGAGTGGTTACCCTAGTTGCTGCGGCTGCCGTTTCGCTGAATGTACATTTGTAGGAATATCTGCGCTGCCGTGGGTTCTAGCTCGTCTAGCGCGTTGATAATTTCTGGAATGGAGTCTGCTAGCGGATCGCTAACTTCGTTAACCCACTGGTTAACCGTAGAGCGAGCAACGCCCATAGTTACGGCCAGCTTGTTTTGACTAATGCCGTATTGGTTGAGTACGCACTTGAGTGCTTTGCCTGCCCTTCCCATTTTTTTCATATCTCGATGAGTGACTACACAGGTGAGAGAGAGCGTTTGCGATGAGCGGCGGCCTAGCTCTGCCTGATATGTTCATACCTACTGACCCCAGCCCCTTAAATCCTGAAGAATTTATACTGAAGTCTTAGAAATATGATCAGAGATAGCACTGACCGGGGTAACGAACATTAGACAGTAAAGGGACTGACACTCTTTCCTATTGCTTTTCTTTTTATCTGTGCTCTAGGGGTGGGGACTATGACCCTGCTCCCTAGCACCACAAAGCGAAAAATAGGGCGTTTTAAGCGCGATCGCATTGGCTATGGATGGAAAAATGCAAACCCAGTATTACAATCTAGCTGCTTGTTTGTATATTTTAGACGGTGAGATGCTCGTTATTCACGCTGAAAGTAATCGAACCAGGATAAATTGATTGTGAAGATCATGTAGTAAATACTGTACTTTTAGAGTTTTTTATTACAGCTATGTAAGTGGTTTTACGCATCTCAAATTAGAGAATTCGTAGTAAGCGGCACGCAGCGAGTTGGTCTGCGCCGTTTATTTGCTGTTTACGCCGTGAACTAACTTTCGAGCTGAGCATTAAAAGAGACCCGTACCGAGCAGGTTTCGTTGGGTTCTAGCCAGCGTAAATCTTTATTTGTATTGAGTGCGTTGCGAGGGGCGCTCCAGGGTTCTAAGCAGTAGTAGTTTTTTTCGGCAACCGTCCAAAAGACTAGCGTTGTGTAGGTGCTGTCGTAGTCGATAGAGATTTTTATCTCTCGCTGTGGATCTGTGACTGAAGTTTGCTGAGCGCTAATGGGTCGAAAGGCCAGATCTAGCTCTGGGGCACTCCAGTTTAGCGAGCCGGTGTAGTCGTGCGCTGTCTGTTCGATTTGGTCGATGTAGCGCGCGGCTGGAATTTCTAGCTGGAGCTGCGACTTTGTTTGGGCGCTGGCATCGGCGAGATAGAAGTAGGGATGAAGCCCTGTAGAGAAAGGCATTCGCCGATTGGACTGGTTGGTGTAGCTTTGCTCGATATGTAGCCGAGTGCCCTCGAGCCGGTAGGTGAATATGATCTCAAACTCGAAGGGATAGACGCTTAGCGTATCTGGTGTGCTTTGTAGGGCGAGTTCTAGGACTGCGCCATTTGCCTTGACGCCGCGATCTCGGACTGCCCAGGGTAGGTTGCGAGCAAATCCGTGCTGAGCTAGCTGGTAAGACTGGCCGTCTACTTTGTAGGTGGACTCGGGTAAGCTGCCGCAGATGGGAAACAAAATGGGAATGCCACCGCGCACAGATTTAGCCGGATCGGTGAAGCGTTCGGCGTCGAAATAGAGAACCTGGGTGTCGCCGATGTTCCATTCTGTGACGATGCCCCCTCGCTCGGGGACGATTTCGACGCGAGCGCCAGACGTTTGGTCGGTGAGGATGTAGGTCGGGTGCTGCTTTTGCTTTAGGGCGATGGAATACATAGGCTTTTGGGATTAGTCGTAGAACACTTTGGGTTTAGGAGGACTGTATTTGCCTTCGGGCGAGACTTCTGCTGAGGTGGCGGTGGGAACTAGTGCTGCGGTTTCGGTGGGTGCGATCGCATCTGGTGGTAAGGCTGAGATTGGCCCTACTAAGGGTTCTGCATAGGGTTCAATGCTGTTTGGGTGAGGCGGGTCGGGCTGATAGTCGGTTTCTCTGGCGCTTTCGGCAGCGTCGGCGGCTGTGTTGCTTTCGGTTGAGTCGTAGGCGGGGTCTAAGAAAGGATCTATAAACGGAGCGACTGATTCGCCTTCGACGAACTCGCGATCGCCTGGTTCAGTTTCGGCCCGTTCGTCTACAGCAGTGGGATAGCTATCGTCTGGGACGATTGGGGCCTCTTGTTCGAATGCTTCCAAAGATTCAGGCTGAGTTGATGAGGGGTATTCTAGCGAGCTAGCGCCGTCTAGATCGCCATTTAGAGCGTTGTCTAGGGGGGTGTCTAGAGCGCCGTCTAGTCTGCTATCCGACTGGCTGGCCTCGGGCAAATCGTCTGGCGGCTGCCTTTGGATGGTGCCTTCTGGAATAGGCTTAAATTCGCGCTCAAGCTCCGCTGGTTTCTCGCCCCAGTGATCTAGCTCAATATCGTTGTTTTCTGCGGCGTTCTCCAGCCTGTTGTTGACCGTCCTGTCTTTGGTTTCAGCTTCTAGTGCAGGCTCTGAAGCCGGTTCTGGAGAAAAGAGTGCTTCGGACTCTCGCAGGGCGGGGTGAGTGGCTGGCTGGCTCTCAATGATCGGATCGGGCGTAGCCTGCTGGCTAGGATTGGGGGCGCTGGGATAGGCTGAGTCGCTGGGTGCGGCTTTTAAGGCATCGGGTAGCTTGAAGTTGGGTTTGGCCCTGAGCACTGTAGGGAAGCGCATGGGCTGCTCGAAGTTTTTGGAGGCGTCGCGGATGGTTTTAAGAATGGCTGCGCCGCGATCGCCCGTGGCCATTTGCAGCTTGGAGTCGCGAATGACGATGGGCAAGAATTCGACTTTCATCTGCTGGTTTCGCAGGGAGACGCGCAGCGCGGCGGTGTCGTGGTCTTGCAGTGGGGACTGATCGAACACGAAGTCGCCCAGGGAATAGGCGATCGCCCGGTCGTGGTAAATTTCGCCGCCCTGGATGTGGTTGGGATGATAGCCCACGACTAAATCGGCCCCGGCGTCTATTGCTTCGTAGGCTAAAGACCGCTGCCAAGCGGAGGGCTGGGAGGTGGTTATTTCAGGTTTGTCGCTAGGCCCCGGCGCTGCTTCGGATTCTGTCTTGGGTTCTGCTGACGGCTTTGCTGAGGTTGCCAGTTCGTCTAGGGTTTCGCCCCAGCGGTAATTGACGACTACCCAGTCTACCTGGGTGCGGATGGCGCGAATATCCTCAATGATGTGCTGACGATCTTCGCTGTCTGCGATCGCAACGCCTGGCTTCTCTGCTTTTGCGCCTTTAATCGCATCTGGGTTGTAGCCCAAGTAAGCGATTCGCTGTCCCTTGACTTCTAGAATCTCGGGGCGGTGGGCTTCTTGTTCGTTGCGGCCTGCGCCGACGCGGTAAATGCCCTGGCGATCGAGCGTGTTGAGCGTTTCGCTTAGGCCCTGGAATCCGTAGAGCATCGTGCCTTCGCTGGCTAAGCTAACGATGTCGATGCCGCCTGCTTTGAGCATTTTGACGGCCTCGGGGCGGGTGCGTTGATAGAAATCTTCTTGCAGTGAGGTGCTGGCATTGGCGAGCGGCTCGGCTAATCCAAGCATCGCAACATCAGCTTTCTGATATACGTCGATGTCTGAGAACAGCGTATCGATGCTGCTGGCGTCTTCGAAGAGGAAGTCTTTGAGACCTAGCTCGCCGCCAAACATCAGCGTGACGGTTGGGTCGGCAGCGGCGATGACATCATCATGAGGGACAACGGCAACGGTTTCGAGCGCGGCCTCTACGGTTCGTCCTTGGAAGCGGCTGGCGGGGCGAAAAGAGACGGCTGTGACTTCAGCGTTGGCGGTTTTGTTGGGGAAGTTAGTGGCTGATAAGGCTGCTGTCGAGGAGAGATCTGCTGTGGCGGCCTCGTCGGTGTACCAGGGGGCTTCTGTTTCTGTTTCTGCTTCTGTTCTTGTGAATGCGGGCGATTGCGCTAGGGGTAGCAGTTTGCCCGCGGCAACCAGTTCTGTAAGACCACCAAAGACCAGGGCGATCGCGGCTGTCCCGGTGACTAGGGCGGCGCGAAAGAATTTGAACTGGTTGCGGACGACTCTGCGGGCGGCTTGGGCGGGGGCGGATTCGTGCAGCAGCGCTGGGGTCTGGGTCTGTATCGGCTGGGATGTTTGGACAGGCGTTGTTGTTTGAGGGGCTTTTGCCTTGTGCGGGCGCACCCGTTTTGGCTGACGCTCGCTCGCCAGGGGGATGCGGACGGTCTTTTCCCAGGTGGCGTTGGCGGCTCCGAGGGGTCTGGCGATCAGATGTGCGCCTGAAATGACTTCTGAGTGAAGCTTGTAGAGGCGATCGCACACAAAGCGAAGGAGCCGTTCAAGCTGGGGTTCGCGCTCGAATTCGATGAGTATTTTTAGCCGTCCGGGCCGGTTGCCTGCTAGGACTTGGGCGTAGACTTTTTGCGGCACCAGATGCTGATTGAGCCAGTAGGCGATCGCCTGGAAATAACCTTCTGCTGCCAACTGCTTAATATCGGTCAGTGGGTCTATCGAAGAGATATCAGCGGTTAAAGGTGAAGCTGCGCTCGGCATATACGGCCTGTTTCAAAAAATATCTGCGGTATGTTTGTCTACGCTGGCTTGTTTACGCAGACTTGCGTAGAAGCTTACCCACTTTTGTTGATACGTAACGGGTGACCTGCCTTACTCAGGATTGGCGCTGGGATAGGGATCTTCTGCGCCTTCAGGCCGATCTACGAAGGGCGCGGCTGGCGCTGACGCTGGTGTGGTAGCGCTGGCGTCGACGGGTGAGGCCGATGGATTGTCCGGCTGCGAGCCGTCTGCTGGTGCGATCACCGCTGGGTTATTTGGATTGCCTAATGGCGTTACGGCTGGCTGTACGGCCTGGTTAGTGTACTGGTAAGTGCGCCCTGAAACGCCGTGAATAAGTTCTACTGCTCGGCCGTCGCTATCGGGCCGATCGACGAGTATAGAAACGACGTAGCGCTTGCCGTTGGATAGATCGACTAGGGCAACGTCGCCGAGCATTTTGCTGATGAACCCGGTTTTATTGTAGGTAAGTGCTCCTTTCTCTTCAAGCCCTGCGGCGAGGAGTCGCTTGTTTTCGGTTCTCTTGAGGATGTTTAAGACGCGATCGCGCGATCGCGTTTTTAGCAGGTCGCCTTGTACTAGCAGCATTGAATGTACCAGGTCGCGGGCGCTGGTGGTGTTGGTGCCTTCGATGTCGGGCAGCGGGTTATTTAGCCGCGTTTCTTCGAGGCCGTAGCGGGCAAATCGCTCGTTGAGGACTTCCGCGCCGCCGAGCAAATCGATCATCATGTTGGTCGCGGTGTTGTCGCTATGGACAATCATTTGAGTGGCCACTTCTAGCGCCGTAAACTGGGTGCCGGGCGGCGACATCTGCATCTCGCCAGAACCTTCAGCAATTTGAGCAGGCAAAATGGCAGTTGTTTGATTCAGGTCAATGTTGCCTTTGTCTACTTCTTCGAAAAAGGCCAGTAAAATTGGCAGCTTGATAGTGCTGGCTGCGGCGACCGCCTCGCGCCCACCTAGATCGACGTAGTTGCCCGTATCGACATCTATGTAAAATGCCTTGAACTGAAGTCCTGGGTAGAGGGTCGGCAGATCTTCTAGTTCGGCTTTTAGCTTGGGAATTTCTTCGCCTAGCGGAATGGGAAATTTGGTCTGCTTAACGCTGTCTGTGGCGAGGACAGACTGTGTGAGCGCAGCGTTGGGTTCACCGCCAGGCCGATTGGCCAAAATAGTGCCAAATATGGTCGCAAGTCCTAATCCGCCGACTAATATCCAGATGGCGGAGAGGGCGTATTTAGGTAGTTTGGCTCGGCGCGATCGCCGTCTGACTAAGCTACTCGAAAGCGGCACTGAGCCTGCCGATTTATTTCCTGCTGCTCTATTTCCTGCCGCTCTATTTGAGCTAGCCCTTGAGGTGGCTCGGCTCGGCGCTGTTCTTCCTGAAGGACTGGGCTTTCCTGGGACGGTTGGTTGACCTGGTACTGGTTGACCCGGCGCTAATAGGCGGCTGGGCTGAGCAGTCAACCCCTCTGTGCGAGCGCCTTTAGAACTGCTGGGGTTGAGCAGCCGATTAGGTGGATTGGTGACGCCTGCTATTTGCCGACGACGGCGCGATCGCCTGCCGACAACGGGCGATTTTTGATGGGACGCTTTACCCTCGGTAGCTGGGCCTCTGGCGGCTTTAGTTTTAGAGACTTCAGTTCTAGAGACTTCAGTTCTAGAGACTTCACTCTTAGCCGTTAGTCGGGCTCTTCTCTGGCGACGACCGTTTGAGTTGTTTCTACCGTTGGCATCTGTCATGAGCGGAGTTTTAACCTTGCTTAGATTCTGATAGCGCCCATTCCATCTGTCTGAGCATCCCTCTAAGGAGAGCGACTTCGGCTGAGGTGGGGGTGGCCCTTTGCAATAGCTGCCTAACTTTGCGCATTCGGCTGGCCGCAGTATGAGGGTAGAGATACTCTACCGACAGCAGCACGGACTCTAAATGCCGGTAGTAGCCTTCTAGTTCATTGAGCTTGGCCTGAGGGGCTAGGCTCAAAATCTGCTCATTTAGCTGATTATTTCGCGCATGAGATTCCGTTTGTTTACCAGATATAGGGGCTGTTCGTAAAGCGTTCGTAAGATTTTGTGCCGAATTAGCTTCGCTGACGTCGTCAGAATTACGTAGGGTTGATGTCTGTCGGCTCGCTCGATGAAGTTCGTAGCAGCAAACGGCAACGGCCTGAGCCAAATTGAGGGCGCTGTAGTCGTCTGTGGGAATTTTTACGAACCGCTGCGCGTGGATAAGCTCTTCGTTACTGAGTCCGCGATCTTCTGGGCCAAAAATCAGGGCCTGGCTGGGTTGGCCCTGAGATTGACTCTGAGATTCGGCTGGCTGGTTTAGTAAGCTAGGTAGCGCCTGCTCGGGTGGTTCTAGGGGGGTGTTGATGTCTCTGGGTCGGGCGGTGGTGGCGATCGCGCTATAGCATCCGTCTAAGGCGGCTGGAATGGAGTCTACTATCTGCGCTTCGTACAGTAAGTTTTTGGCATGAACGGCCATCTGCATAGCCTCTGCGCCTAGCGGGTCGCACTTCGGCTTAACCAAGACTAGATGCTGTAGCCCAAAGTTTTTCATGACTCTTGCCGCAGAGCCAACGTTAAGCGGGCCAGCGGGTTCTACTAGCACGATGCGAATTTGGGAAAGAGCAGCCAAGGCGTCTTGAGACATAATTGAAGTAGAGAGTATCTGAGGATTATGGCTCGTCAACGTGCAAAGGCTGATTTGCCTGCGAAGATTTGTCCGGTTTGTGGGCGACCTTTTACCTGGCGCAAGAAGTGGGAAAAGTGTTGGGATGAGGTGAAATACTGCTCGGAGCGGTGCCGAAGAAGGCGAAGTGAAGCGCAGACGACAGACGAATAGGCTGCTGACAGGGGCGTTGCTGCTTGCAGGGGCGTTGCTGCGGGTATTTAGAGCAGCGTTTGGATATAGGGGTCGGTGAAGTCGGCGATCGCTCGGTCTACGCCTAGTGCGAGCAATTCTGCTGGGCGGTGAGTGGTGGCCATGCCGATGGTTTGGATGCCCGCGCTGACGGCTGAGCGAATGCCGGAAGGAGAGTCTTCGAAGGCTAGGGCTTCTGGGGCGGTGATGTTGAGTCGATCTAGCGCTGTCTGGTAGGGCAAGGGGTCGGGCTTTCCTCTGGGCAGTTCTTCTGCAATGACGATGGGGTCAAATGCTTGGCTAAGGTTTAGCTCTTCGAGCATAAAGGCGGCGTTTTCTGAGGGCGCGTTGGTGACTACAGCGATGGCGAGCCCCTGTTTTTTGAGCTGCTCTAGCAGGGCTAGGAGTCCTGGCAGTGGGGTTATTTGTCCTTTGGCTATTTCGCGAAAGGTGGCTTCTTTGCGATCGCTAAAGGCCTCTGCTTCTGCTTTGGGCAAATCAGGTAGAAAATCGGCCAGAATGGCGGCATTTTGACGACCGCTGACTTTTTCTTTATATAGCGTCTTGTCTAGCTCGATATCGTGGCGTGCAAAATAGTCTTGAAACACTTGAAAATGAACTTTGTCGCTGTCTGTAAGGGTGCCATCTAAATCGAAAATAACGGCTTTGAGCATAGGTCGCGCAGCGAAATAGTTTTCACTCATTGTGTCGCGAGTTGCCGTGCTAGTCTAGTTAGCCTTAGACGTTATCAAACCCTCATAAATGAGGGAATTTATAAACGGGGAAAGTTCGGTGCAAAACCGGCGCTGTCCCGCAGCTGTGATGAAGGTCAAGTTATTTTACCTGTCTGCTTCAAAGCCAGAATGCCCGTACGTCTTGCTACTCACTTAAGTCCCATCTGCGCGGTACAGATGAGAAATTTATGACTCAGAATCTTTCGATTCGCAAGATGGCAGGCGGTGTGGCCGCTCTGCTGGTTTTATTCGGTGCGGCTCCGGCTTTGGCTCACCATCCCTTTGGCGGTCAGGCTCCTCAGACTATTTTTCAAGGGTTGGTTTCGGGCCTCGGTCATCCAGTTTTGGGGTTAGACCATTTTGCTTTTGTGGTTACAATCGGCCTTTTGGCTGCGGTTGTGCGCCGTGGGTTTACGATTCCGCTGTCGTTTTTGTTAGCGGCTTTGGCCGGGACGGGTTTGCATTTGGCCGGGCTGAATTTACCGGCTCTTGAGCTGGTGATCTCGGCTTCTGTTTTGACTTTTGGCGTACTGGCGACGATGGGCCGTCAGCTCAGTACGTCCGTGGTGGTGGCTTTGGCTGCGATCGCGGGTGTGTTTCATGGCTATGCCTACGGTGAAGCTGTGATTGGCGCAGAGCCAACGCCTTTGGTGGCGTATTTGATTGGGTTTAGCTTGGTGCAGGGTGCGATCGCCTTTACGGTCTACTTGCTCTCCAAACGCGCGGTCGATACAGACCAAACTGCCGGACTTATTTCAGTTCGCAGCGCTGGATTTGTGGCCTGCGGTGCAGGCGCGGCATTCCTTGGAAATCTGTTGGTTTAAGCTAAATAGCTGATTTCTCTCACACTCTATTCAACAACTTATGAGCAAGCTTCCCGTTACTGTTGTTACCGGCTTTTTAGGCGCAGGTAAAACAACATTGGTGCGCAACCTTTTGCAGAATAATCAGGGTCGTCGAATTGCCGTTATCGTCAATGAGTTTGGCGAAGTGGGCATTGATGGCGACGTGCTGCGCGACTGCCAAGTCTGTGATGAAGACGGTAATGAAAAGCCTAAAAGCGATGGCGCTAGCAACATTCTAGAGCTGGCTAATGGCTGTCTGTGCTGCACCGTTCAAGAAGAGTTTTTGCCCACTATGCAGGCATTGATTGAACGACGCGACGAGCTGGATTGCGTTGTTATCGAAACATCAGGGTTGGCTTTGCCAAAGCCCTTGGTTCAAGCTTTCCGCTGGCCCGAAATTCGTACTAGCGCCACCGTCGATGGCGTCATCACCGTTGTTGATTGCGAAGCTTTAGCCAAAGGCGAATTAGTTGGCGATTTAGACGCGCTAGAAGCCCAGCGTCAGGCCGATGAAGAGCTAGACCACGAAACGCCCATCGAAGAACTGTTTGAAGACCAGTTGGGCTGCGCAGATATGGTGCTGCTTACTAAAGTCGATCGCGTAGCACCGGGCGATCTCGATAAGGTCAAAGCCTGGCTAGCGAGCGAACTTCAAGACGGCGTCAAAGTCGTCCCCTGTCAAAGCGGTCAAATTAGCCCCGACGTACTGCTCGGCTTTAACGCCGCTGTAGAGGACAATCTCGACAGCCGACACAGCCACCACGACCACGAAGAAGAACACGACCACGACGAAGACATTATTTCCCTGCCATTGACGCTAAACAAAGAGTTTGAGCCAAAAGCGCTAGTTCGCCAGCTTGAGCAGCTCGTGAGCGAACAGGAGATCTATCGAATCAAAGGCTTCGTTGCCGTGCCTGGCAAAGCGATGAGACTGGTGCTAAACGGCGTCGGCAATCGGTTCGACTACTTCTACGATCGCCCCTGGCGTGCGGATGAGACTCGTCAGACCAAGCTGGTTGTCATTGGTCATGAGCTAGATGCTGAAAAGATCTTTTCGCAGTTTCAATAGAAATTTGCGAGTCTTCTAAAAATAGAGTCAATTCATCAGGCTCTCCGATGGCGTTCTCTACTCACTTACTCAATGCCAGGCTAGCTAGAGAAAAGCAGCAAAACGAGTAAGCTCGCCAGCAGATTTTGCAGCAAACATTTGACTGGCTATCTGCCATTTTTAGACGATATCCGCTATCTGCATGCTTTAGCCGTTAATATAGCTGCTGTCTTGGCTTGATGGTCTAGCAATGAATATTTCCAAAGTCCCCACCCAACAGAGAATGCGAACACCAGTAGAGCGGTACGAACGTCTGCTAAACGGGGTTGCCTTGTCTACGAAAGTGCTGCTAACTCAGACGGACTACTATCAGTCAGTCAGTCAAGCCTTGGCGATTTTGGGTGAGGCTACCCAAGTCGATCGCATTTATGTGTTTGAAACGCATCCCCACCTTGAGACGCAGAAACCGGCTATGAGTCAGCGGTGGGAATGGGCCGCACCCGGTATCGCGCCAGAAATTGATAATCCTGAGCTGCAAAACCTTCAGTACAGCGAGTGCTTTCCACGTTGGCATGAGGAACTGTTGAAAGGACATCCCCTTTATGGCCTAGTTCGAGATTTTCCAATTGCGGAAAAGGAGATTTTAGAGTCGCAGGGAATTCTCTCGATTTTAGTGATTCCTATTCAGATACAGGGAGATTTGTGGGGGTTTGTTGGATTTGACCAGTGTCAGATCGCGTACGAGTGGACAGCGGTAGAGATGTCTACCCTGTGGGCGATCGCCGGTAGCATTGGCGGCACGATTGCTCGACATCGCGCTGAGCAGGCATTGCATGAGCTTAATCAGACGCTAGAGCTGCGAGTTGCCCAGCGTACCCGAGAACTCATGACGACCAATGCAGAGCTATCGGTGGCGATGACGCGAATACAGGAGACTCAAAGCCAGCTGGTTCAGACAGAAAAGATGTCGAGCCTAGGTCAGCTAGTTGCGGGTATTGCGCATGAAATCAATAATCCGACTAACTTCATTTACGGTAATCTCCAGCATGCCCAGCAATATACCGAAGACCTGCTGAGTCTCGTTGAGCTGTATCAGCGAGAGTATCCTAAGACCACCCCAACTATAGAAACGGCCCTGAGCGATATCGATTTTGATTTTCTAAAGGAAGATTTTCCGCAGCTGATGAACTCTACTAGACAGGGCGCAGAGCGGATTACGCATATCGTGCGATCGCTACGAAATTTCTCTCGCCTAGACGAATCTACCCGTAAGCGGGTTGATATTCATCAGGGGATAGAAAGCACACTCAGCTTTTTACAGCATCGACTGACGATCGAGGATAGTGTCGCCAGCATTACTGTCGTAAAACAGTTTGACCAGCAGTTGCCGATGGTTGAATGCTTTCCTAGCTCGCTAAATCAAGCTCTCATGAACGTGCTGGTTAACGCGATTGATGCGATAGAAGAGAAAAGCTGCCCGGAACAGCAAGAGCGGCCTAACAAAATTGAAATCAGGACAGCGATCTCAAAGCCACCCATCTCAGGCATCTTGACCGATCAGAGTATCCTCATTCAAATTACAGACAACGGCAACGGCATGTCCCCGGCTGTCCAAGCAAAAATATTCGATCCCTTTTTCACCGCGAAACCCATCGGCAAAGGCACCGGACTCGGCCTGTCCATTGCCCATCAAATTGTTGTGAAAGCGCATGGTGGCAAAATCACCTGTCAGTCTGCTCAGGGCCAAGGAACAACCTTTGAAATTCATCTGCCAATACAGCACCGAACTGCTTTCACCACGAACAACAAACCAAAGACAAACAAGAGCATTTAAGAGCAATCTCATGGCATGATTGACCGCAGCGATCGCGGGCGATCTGAACGATGGGACGCTGAGCAATACGCTGTCGATTTTGACACAGCAGCTGCCTTGGCGAATGTACGAGTCGAGCCGGGTAGGCAATCGGAATGATGTGGGGCTGTATACGGCTAGCGCGTTGCAGCAGATGCGATCGCTCCGAGATGTGTATTACACGCACGAGTTTAAAGGCATTCAGGAAGTGATTGACCATGTGCTGGTGTCGGAGCAGTTTTACGATCATTCGGATGCTCGGCTGTGGTCGTTTCAGGAGATGCGGGTGTGGAATGACTACATTGAGGCTAAGGATAAAAGTACGTCGGATCATGGGGTGGTCTGTGCGCGATTTTTGTATCATCTAGTTCGGCCGTGAGTTTGTCTAGGCGGTCGTTAGCGTCTTTGGCGAGGCGGCTACAGTGGAGGCTGGTGGTGAGTCCGACTGCGGTGGTGATGCTGCCTTCGGGGACTTTGCCGGTGATGAGGGCGGTGGCTCCGACTAGGCTAAAGAGAGCGGCGACTGCGGTGGCAGCGAAGGCGAGGTTGAAGGCGTTGTGAGCTTGGCGGATGCGTTCGTGGGCGATGCGCTGTTCGATGTCGTTGTTTGAGTTGGGATTGGGTGATGGGGTAAGGTTTTGCATGGTGGTGAGAGGGTGTAAGGGTGGTTGGAAGCGCTCCTTGATTACTATGTAACTGTGAAATGACTGGGCTGTGGTCTGGGTTGGGTGTGTGAGTTGTGTAAGACTTATGTTGGTGTTTTGGTGAGGGGTTATGGGGCGATCGCTGCGGGCATCAAAAGAAGGACTTAAGAAGGCAAAAGATGCGTTTGAAATAAAGGGATGGACGCAGGAGTTTTTGGCAGGGAGAGTTGACTGCTCTAGAGCGACGGTGATTAATTTCTTTGCTCGGCGGCCCGTGGAGAAGCGGCTGTTTCAGGCTTTTTGTATAGAGCTGGGGCTGGAGTGGGGAGAGATAGCGGAGCGGGAGGCGGATGAAGCGCCGGAGCGACCGCTCAATATTGATGAGCTGATTGTGTCTGTGCGAGACAATATCTATGGCAGCATTTATGAGCATTGCGGCTCTATGCGCGTGTTGGATATGTCGCAGCCGATTGGGTTAGACGATATTTATACTGACGTCAATATTTTAGAGAAGATTACTGGGCGTAAACGTTTGGGCATTTCGCAACTTCTCAAAGAGGCAGATGTAGAAAATTTTGAACGGTTTAGCTTGAGCGGCATTCGCGAAGAACGGGTGCCTGGACTGCAAGCCGTGGAGCAGCATTCTAAGCTGATGATTTTGGGGAAGCCGGGGGCGGGAAAAACGACTTTTTTGAAGCACTTAGCGATTCAGTGTGTAGAAGGACGGTTCAAACCGAAGCTGGTGCCTTTGTTCATTACGCTCAAGGACTTTGCGGAAGAACCTGGTAAACCTAGCTTACTGGAGTATTTGATTCAGCTATTTTCAAGTTATGACGTTGATCTAGACGCAAAAACTTCAACAATATCTGGCCCCTACTCTTCAGTTGTAGAGTCGTTTTTAACTCAAGGTAGAGTGCTCGTTTTGTTAGATGGATTAGATGAGGTGAGGGAAGCTGATAACAGCCGAGTGCTGAAACAGATTCAGGGTTTTGCCAATCAGTTTCGCAAGAACCTGTTTATTATTACCTGTCGGATTGCGGCTAAGGGCTATACCTTTGAGCAATTTACGGAGGTAGAAGTTGCAGATTTTGATGACGGTCAGATTGAAACGTTCGCGACTAAATGGTTTCAGGCTAAGCAAGATATGGTGAAGGCTGAAACCTTTATGGGTCGGCTACAGCAGGATAAAGGCATTCGAGAGTTGGCGACTAGCCCTATACTGCTGACGCTGTTATGTTTGGTGTTCGAACAATCGGGTACTTTTCCGGCGAACCGCTCCGAGCTGTATAAGGAAGGTTTGGATGTATTGCTGAAGAAGTGGGATGTAAAACGCAACATCGAACGAGATCAGGTTTATAAGCAGCTATCTTTGAAGCGGAAAGAAGACTTACTGAGTCAGATTGCGATTGATACGTTTGAGCCGGGGAATTACTTCTTCAAACAAAAAGAGGTGGAGCGGAAAATTAATGATTACATCCGAAACTTACCTAGTGCAAATATAGAAGAAGACGTGCTGCAGACCGATAGTGAGGACGTGCTGAAGTCTATAGAGGCGCATCATGGCCTTCTGATAGAGCGAGCAAGAGGCATCTATTCATTCCCTCATTTAACGTTTCATGAGTACTTCACGGCACGTAAGCTAGTTGCTAGCGCCAAGTCTGATATTTTTGAGACTCGACTTTTGCCTCACCTGAGCGAAAAGCGATGGCGAGAGGTTTTTCTGCTCACTGTTGGCATGGTAGAAAGCGCCGATGATTTGCTTTTGACAATGAAACAACAGATTGATGAGTGGATTGTGAAGAATGACAGCATTCAACAGTTTCTGGTCTGGCTTGAGCATAAGCGTAACTTAGTTAACGCTCCCTATAAACCCGCTGCTGTTCGTGCATTTTTTCTCGATTGTACCTATTCTCTCGACCGTACCTACGACCGCAGCGGCGGCACCAACTTGTCACGTGCCCTCGACCTCTCCCTAGGCTATTCCCTCGCCTGTGCCCTAGACCATGCCCTCGGCGCCGACATCTTACTCGACCGCAGCGACTTCGACCACTCTTTTGATTTTGTTCTCGCTCTCGACTGTTCACTTTCCGTCGATCTTGATTTTGATTTTGTCTATTCCTGTGCCGTTGACCTTGCCTGTGACTCTACCTTAGTTCCTACACGCCGTCATGTTCTTTGCCTCGCCTACGGTCTTGCCCTCGGCAGAGCCCTAGACCGTGTCCTCAACTGCGCCCTCCCTTATCAGAAACAGCTTCAGTCACTTAAAACCCAACTTCCTTCTACTTCTGACAGAAATGGAAAACAATTTAGCCAGTGGTGGAAGAATTATGGGTCGTCATGGGCGGAAGAGCTGCGAGCATTGATGATTCAGCATCGCGACATCGGGCACGATTGGCAGTTTAGTGATGAGCAGACAGCCTTGCTGCAACAATACTACGATGCTAACAAGCTGCTGGTAGATTGCCTGAATAGCGATTGCTATGTGAGCCGTGAGGTAAGACAAGAGATCGAGGAAGGCTTACTTTTACCAGTACAGAATGGCGATTGGATCTCGTCGTATCACCTGCTTTAGAAGACACAGATGAACAATCTACTCGTTGCGTAACGCTTAAAGGCACCTTGTGGGTAGCGAAATCGCGATCATATCAAGTTCAAGGCAGATGTTCGTTGATGCGATCGCTCTTCAACCAACCTCAATCACGTTTTTCCCGACTAAATCGTCTTTGTATCGAGTTCAAGGCGGGTGTTCCTTGATGCGATCGCCCTTACATTGAGTTCAATCGCGTTGTTCCCGACTAAATCGCCCTTGTATCAAGTTCAATCGCGTTTTTCGTTGATGCGATCGCCCTTACACTGAGTTCAATCGCGTTGTTCCTCGATACGATCTTGATTTTTAAGCAAAAACCTCGTTTTTCGCTTATGCAGGCAGGTCTTTAGAAAGATTGAGCGCGCGTCAGCGCCTATGCTTGCTGCCATAGTCAAACCAAGTCCAGAAATATACGCAGACCTATCCGCCCTATAGGCGAAAGAATAGAAAGTCCTACGCAAGCAGCCAAGTATAAAATTGGACATCCTAGGACTGTTCCAAGTTGCGAACCTCTTGTCAGTGTCCGGAAGCCTTTGGGCGCTGATGCTTGTACTTAATCTTTAGGGGAAATCTATCCAATGGCCAGACAAAAAAGGACCTCTCGCGTACTCGATAAAGCAGAGCGCCGCCTGACGGGCATACAGTCGATTGACGAAAAGCTAGTGCTTAACAAAAGACTGACAGCGCAAGCCTACGCCACACATATCAACAATCTCACCAACAAGCTAAACGCCTACCACAAAGCGCTAGCTGATGCCGACGCCCTGCAAATTGAGGTAGATGAAGCAGAGGATTTTTTGTCCAACTACTCCGAGCAGATGCTGATGGGCGTCGGCGCAGAATTTGGCAAAAACAGCGCCGAATACGAAAGGGCTGGTGGTGTGCGTAAGAGCGATCGCAAGCGCCCGGCTCGCAAGGTCGCTGTCGCTGCTGGCTAAGGCACATCTAATCCAACGAACCCTCGTGCATCATTCCAAAATTATCGGAGCGTTCTATCTTGTCGTCTTGTCGGAGCGCTTCGATAATTCCTTTTAATTTCTTTAAAGCTAGAGCAATCTACTAAAACGGACGCGGCCCTTTAGAATTAAACAAAAGAACGAAGCAATACGACTTGAGCAATCTTATGAGCGACCAGCAGCCTATTCATGTAATTGGAGGTGGCCTAGCCGGAACAGAAGCTACCTGGCAGATTGCGCAAGCCGGTCTACCCGTGGTGCTACACGAAATGCGGCCTGTGAAGAAGTCTCCGGCACATCACTCGGAGCATTTGGCGGAGCTGGTGTGCAGTAACTCGTTTGGGGCCATGGGGACGGATCGCGCTTCGGGGCTATTGCACGAGGAGCTGCGGCGGCTGGGGTCGATCGTGATTGGTACAGCAGACGAGCATTCGGTGCCTGCGGGTGGGGCGCTAGCGGTAGATCGCGGGGTATTTGGTAAAGAGCTGACAGAGACGCTGGCGAACCATCCTTTGGTGGAGCTGCGGCGAGACGAGGTGCTGAGTATTCCTGAAGGTGGGGTGACGGTGCTGACGACGGGGCCTTTGACCAGCGCGGCGCTAAGTGAGGATTTGGAGCGGTTGGCGGGTCAGGCTTATATGAGCTTTTTTGATGCGGCAAGCCCGATTATTGTGGGCGAGTCGATCGATCGAGATATTGCGTTTATGGCTTCTCGGTACGACCGGGGCGAGGCGGCTTATCTAAACTGTCCGATGAATAAGGAGCAGTATTTGGCTTTTTATGCGGAGCTATGCGCGGCGGAGCAGGCAGAGCTAAAAGACTTTGAACGGGAGACGGCGAAGTTTTTTGAGGCTTGTTTGCCGATTGAGGAGATGGCGCGGCGGGGTGAAGATACGATGCGCTACGGGCCGCTGAAGCCGGTGGGATTGTTCGATACGGACAAGTATGGGCCGTTTGATGCGCCTGATAACAAAGTGAATAAGCCCTATGCGGTGATTCAGCTACGGCAGGAGGATAAGGCCGGGCAGCTTTGGAATATGGTGGGCTTTCAGACAAATTTGCGCTGGGGCGAGCAAAAGAGAGTTTTTCGGATGATTCCGGGATTGGAGAACGCGGAGTTTGTGCGGATGGGAGTGATGCATCGCAATACGTTTATTAATTCGCCGGAGTTGTTGAACGGGAGCTTGCAGTTTAAGTCTCGGCCTGGGCTGCTGGCGGCGGGGCAGCTAGTGGGCACTGAAGGGTATACGGCAGCGATCGCCGGTGGATGGCTAGCAGGTACGAACGCGGCTAGAGTCGCTAAGGGCCAAAAGCCGCTTCAGCTCCCGGTTACAACCATGCTAGGCGCGCTGATTGACTTTATTAGCACGGCAGAGCCGAAGCACTTTCAGCCAATGCCGCCGAACATGGGAATTATTCCGCCTTTGGAAGAGAGAGTGAGAAATAAGCGAGAACGGTATGGGGTATATCGCGATCGCTCGTTCAGCGATTTGCAAGATTGGGCTAAGCAGAATAATCTGCCGTTGACTCGAACTGCGGCTAGTGATTCGGTTGCTGAACCTATGCGCGAAAAAGTGAGTGAGAAAGTTAATGAAAAAGTAATTGAGAAAGTTAAAGCGGAAGACGTTGTTCTGTTGTCGTGAACAGCGATGACGGTGGTAAGGCTTATTTCTTACTGATATTTCTAGATGGCGTGGGGCTAGGGTCGAGTAGTGATTGCAATCCGCTATCGCAGTCTGACTCTATGCCTTTTTTGCTCAATTTTCTGGGGCAAAAACTGCTGGCAGATGCCTCGCTTAACCGTCCGCATGTTCTGCTCAAGCCGATAGATGCAACGCTGGGTGTAAAGGGGTTACCGCAAAGTGCGACTGGGCAAACCTCGATCTACACCGGGCAGAACGCGCCTGCTTTTTTGGGACGGCATCAGTCAGGGTTTGCGAATGGGTCTTTGCGATCGCTCATTGAGAAATACGGATTGTTCAAGCGGGCAATCGCCCTAGGTCACACGGCTACTTTGGCTAATGCCTATTCGCCTGAATACTTTTATGCGATCGCCCACCGAAGACGCCGCTACTCGGTTTGCACTTTGCTCAATATGACCGCGAATCTTCCTTTTAGAATGCAGTACGAATACGAGAAAGGAGGGGCGATCTTTTGGGATATGACCGGCGAAATGGCGAGGGGATGTCGCTATCCCATCTCGTCGCAGGAGGCTGGGAGGCGGTTGGCTAAGCTAAGCGGTGGGTATGGCGTTACTTTGTTTGAGAGCTATTTGAGCGACTTTGCGGGCCATGCGCAGGATCAGGGGCAAGCGGTGCAGTGTTTGCAGCGGATTGATGCGTTTTTGGAGAGTGCGATCGCTCATTTACTGCCAAACGTAACGCTAATTGTGACTAGCGACCATGGAAACATAGAAGACATTTCTACTAAACGCCATACTTTTAATAGAGTGCCTTTACTGGTAGTGGGGCCAAAGGCAGATGCGTTTTCGAGCGTTAACAATTTAACCGGTATTACGCCTCAGATTTTGGCGCTGCTGAGTCAGGAATAAGTAAGTCAGGAGTAAGTAAGTTAGGAGCAAATAAATTAGGCCCAAATAAAAAGCCCCCCGCACCGTCTTTAAGGACGTATACGAGGGGCTTCTTAGTCTTAGCGAGTCCGGAACTACCCAACCCATCAGGCCAGGTAGAAATGACTCACTAATGTATTAGCTGTATCAACTATGCGTTGATGGCAGGGGCGGTGAGCGCTACAGGAGCAGCTTCGCCAGCAGCCAAGTCAAGCGGGAA
>Ga0209194_1000193_pt1 | contig 54836 bp, 44 predicted proteins | sample COGITO_mtgs_1004_FD_184787 | JGI IMG/M metagenome (GOLD analysis project Ga0209194, IMG submission 184787) | Pelagic marine microbial communities from North Sea - COGITO_mtgs_100413 (SPAdes) (version 2) | ecosystem: Environmental > Aquatic > Marine > Epipelagic ... | reverse complement strand
CGAAAAGTGACTGATGCTCAAATGAGCAGTGTGAGACTAAAGCGCAATGCGTTTCAAGGCGATTGGAACTATGAAATACAGCCCCATAGAGAATCAACAACACGGTAAGTTATTTCCGAACGAGTCCCTAACTGCTCCGAATATAAAAACAGAAAATGAGAGCACAACCCTAAGTCAAAGCTGTCTGATTCATACTTCAGCTTGGGCAATTCGCCAATTTCGTAGCGACCCTCACGCTTCCCCTGCACATAGTCTTGGTAAAACCGTTCAGTCACCTTCACCCGGTTCGCCTTAAGATCGTCAGGCGACTTGTGGTAGCTCCACACCCAGTCTTCAGGCGTTGCCACAACCTGATCGATAATATTATCTAGAACCGCGTAGAAGCGATCGCGTACCTCATCCGCCTCAAAACCATACAGCGGATCAATAGACTGAATTCGATACCCTCGCTCAGTCCCTTCCGCATTAAAACTGGCAGGCCCATCTGCCACGCTCAAGAGATTCCCCTGCAGATCTGCCTCACTCAGCGAAAACATCTTCACATATTCATCAAAAGAGCGCCCAAAAGGCACCACCTGATCGAGCTGCACTGCCATAGAAAACACCTGCGTAAAGGTCAACAAAATGCTGGGCTCTAGCTCCAGGAGACGAAGCCACCCGCAGCATCAGTTGTAGTATAAAGATAATTTCTTCTATTCAAAAGAGCGATCGCCCAAACGCCGCAGTTGCTAGCAGTTGCTAGAATCAGAAGAGACAAATGCAAGCTTTCACTCCCAATAGACGCAATGAATGGACGCCGTTTGGTAACCGATAGATATATCAACCCGCTGACGGACTTCGGCTTCAAGCGTATCTTCGGTACGGAGCCAAACAAAGCGCTGCTCATCGACTTTTTGAACGTTGTTCTCCCCGAAAAACACCGGATCAGCGACTTGAGCTACCGCAATAGCGAAAATGTTGGCAATAGCGCTCTAGATAGAAAAGCTATCTTCGATCTGTATTGTCAAAGTGAAAAGGGCGATCGCTTCATCGTCGAGATTCAAAAAGCCAAGCAAAACTTCTTCAAAGACAGAAGTCTCTACTACTCAACCTTTCCTATTCAAGAGCAAGCGCTCAAAGGCAACTTCTGGAACTATCACTTAGCACCCGTCTATACCGTAGGCATTCTAGACTTTGTGTTCGACGACCACAAAAACGACGAAACGCTGCTGCATACTGTAGAACTCAAAGATCAGCAGTGCAACGTCTTTTACGACAAACTAAAGTTCATCTACTTAGAGCTGCCCAAATTTCAAAAGCCTTTAGAAGCGCTAGAGAGCCATTTTGATAAGTGGCTGTATCTACTGCGCCACCTGCCCGACTTAGACGACCCGCCTGAGCTATTGCAAGAAAGCACGTTTATGCAGCTCTTCGAGATAGCGGAGATTGCTAACTTTTCACCAGTAGAGCAGGGAGCCTACGAAGATAGCTTGAAGTACTATCGCGATCTAAACAACGTGGTAGACACATCGCGACAGGAAGGCCGTGAAGAAGGCCGCGAAGAAGGCCGTGAAGAGGGTGCAACCTTGATTATCACGCGTCTGTTAGAAAAGCGCTTTGGTCAATTATCAACCAGTATTCTCACGACCATCAGAGCGCTGTCCGTAGAAGAATCACAAGCCTTGGTCGAAGCACAGATAGACTTCAATAGTCTAAGTGACCTCGAAACATGGTTAGAGACTCGTTCTTGATAAGGTAGGCGATCGCACCCAAGGGCAACAGACTCAACTAACGCTACTCTCCCTCAGCAGCAACCTTCTCCGTAGCCGCTGCCTTTGTTGTCTTCTTAGCCGCTGCACTCCGAGTCGTTTTAGTACTCGCATTAGTACTCGCAGACTTAGCCCTAGCACCCGCAGCTTTAGTCGTTTTCTTAGCTGCTTTCTTTTCTGTTTCTTTCTCCTCTGTTGTTTTTTCTGCTGTTGCTTTTTTAGCCGTAGCCTTCTTAGTCGTTTTCTTAGCCGTACTCTTTTTGGCGGTTGTCTTCTTCTTGGTCGTTTTTTTCTTCTTTACCTCGCCGCCTTTCTCCTTTAGCAGCGCTACCGCCTCATCCAGCGTCACCTCCTGCGGTTTCTTCCCTTCCGGCACCGACACATTCACCTTGCCATGCTTAATGTACGGCCCATATGGCCCGTCAAACACGCTCACCGGCTCCTCATCCACCGGATGCTTACCAATTTCATGAATGGGCGTCGCCGACTTTCGCCCCCGTCCTGCCTTCGGCTGCGCCAACATCTCTAGCGATCGCGCTAGCCCAATCGTCAGCACATCATCATCGCCTTTAATAGAGCGATAATCATCCTTACCGTCTTCTTTTCCCTTGCTATGTACAACATAAGGCCCAAACCGGCCTAAGCTCGCCTTAATGTTGTTCCCCGTCTCCGGATGCACACCCAGCAAACGCGGCAAAGACAGCAAACTCACCGCCATCTTAGATGTCACATCCTCCGGTTTTACGCCCTTCGGCAAAGACATTCGCTTCGGCTTAGGATTCTCCTCCGTCACCTCACCTAACTGCACATAGGGGCCAAACCGGCCTACCAGCATATACATCGGCTCCCCCGTCTCCGGATGCAAATCAATTTTCTCAGGCCCCTCTGTCTTCTGCTTCAGCAGCACCTCCACCTGCTCATCATCCAGATCAGCCGGACTTACCCCATTCGGAATAGAAGCCCGCACCGTCTCTTCATCTTTTTCCAGCTCCACGTAAGCGCCATATCGGCCAATCCGTACTTTGGCCTCTAGCCCGTCCAAATCAACCGTCCGAGCCTCAGCCGGTTCAATATTGCTCTGCCGCTGCTCCACCTGATTCGCCAGCCCGTCCACACCAATATAAAAATGCTTCAGGTAAGGTAACCACTCTGCCCCCCCGGTCGAAATCTCATCCAGCGTCTGCTCCATCTTCGCCGTAAACTGAACGTCCACCAAATCAGGGAAATTCTTCTCCAACAGTTCCGTTACCGCAAACGCTGTAAACGTAGGCACCAAACTGTTGTTGATCAGTTCTGCATAGCGCCGTTCCACCACCGTACTAATCACCGTTGCATAAGTACTCGGGCGGCCAATCCCTTCCTTCTCCAAAGTCTTCACCAAAGAAGCTTCGGTATAGCGAGCAGGCGGTTGGGTCTCATGCCCAATGGCCTCTAGCCCAGCACAATCCAACGCATCTCCCACCTTCATCGCCGGAAGAACAACTTCCTGATTCTCCAAAGCCGCATCTGGATTATCAGATCCCTCCACATAAGCGCGGAAAAATCCAGGAAAATCAATTCGCTTTCCCGTTGCCTTAAAAACAGCATCGTCAGCTTCTATTTGCACCGTAATATTCGTCTGGCGCGCCTCCGCCATCTGCGTAGCGACCGTACGCTTCCAGATCAAATCATACAGTCTCAGCTCGCGCTCTTTTAGCGCCGTATTCTGAGGCGTCCGAAACACTTCTCCCGACGGACGAATCGCCTCATGAGCTTCTTGTGCGCCTTTACTTTTCGCCGTAAACTGACGCGGTTTTGGACTCAGATACTCCTTTCCGTACTTTTTCTCCACGCAGGATCTAGCCGCGGCGATCGCCTGCTTAGACAAGCTCGTAGAGTCCGTTCTCATATAGGTAATAAACCCTTTCTCATACAAACCTTGCGCCGTCCGCATCGTATCGCGAGCAGACAGTCCTAGCTTGCGGTTCGCCTCTTGTTGCAAAGTAGAGGTTGTGAACGGCGGCGCAGGCTTACGAGTATTTGGCCGCTCGTCTAGCTGGGTCACCTGCCAGGCACTGGCCTCCAACCGAGCCTGAAGCGCTCCGGCCTCCTGCTCATTAAGCAACAAAACATTTCGGCCCGGCTTGATCCCGCCCGTAGACTCATCGAAGTCGCTCCCGTTCGCCACCCGAGTCCCGCCGACAGAAACCAGCTTCGCATCGAAAGGACTCTTCGCCTTCAGCAGCGCTGCCTTCAAATCCCAGTAAGACCCCCGTCTAAACGCTCGTCGCGCCCGCTCTCTTTCCACCAGCAGCCGCACCGACACCGACTGCACGCGCCCAGCCGACAGACCAAACGCAATCTTTTTCCACAGCAAAGGCGAAACCGTATAGCCCACCAGTCGGTCTAGAATCCGCCGCGTCTCCTGGGCATGTACAAGCTTGTCGTCAATTGTTCGACAGTTAGAGAGCGCCTCTTGAATGGCCTCCTTCGTAATCTCATGAAACACCATGCGCTTAGTCGGCACTTTGGGCTTTAGCACTTCCATTAGATGCCAGCTAATGCTCTCGCCTTCTCGATCTTCGTCAGTTGCCAAAACCAGCTCATCCGCCTCTTTCAACGCATCTTTCAGCGTCTTCACAACCTTCTTCTTATCCGCCGGAATCACGTACAAAGGCTCAAAATTCGCCTCCGTATTCACGCCAATTTGCGCCCACTTCTCCTTCTTTACCTTCGCTGGAATCTCCTTCGCCGACTTGGGCAAATCGCGAATATGGCCCATAGACGCCTCCACCCGATAGCCTTTCGGCAAGTAGTTGCGAATAGTTTTAGCTTTAGTCGGAGATTCAACAATAACAAGCGTAGACATGCGACCTATGCGTTTTGAGTGGGGTTAGACGGCGGTATAGATTTTGATGAGCCAGGTTTTAGTTAGCTGGTTAAGTTAGATAGAGCTAACTGGCTAAATTTGGACAAATACGGGCATAACCTTCATTCATAGAGACCGATTTACGGAACTTGGCTAAAAGTGCCCAAGAGAACAGAGGCACGGTAGGCGATCGCACAAAGAAGAATTCAGCGGTTGATTTATTTTGGCTAGATCAGCAGCACAACTCCTCGATCTAGCCATCTCTATTTACCTCTGTTTACAGCGTCCCTATTTATAGCGATAGATCAAAACGGTTCAATCCGTCTACCCTAATTTTTCCAATTCATTGTCTTCCGTTTAAGCTAGCGAAGATATTCAAATCCAGCAAACCCTTTGTCAGTCAGATGATGTACGGCCCTGTTCTCTTTGTAGCGCCTCTTGGCAAAATCTGTCTATTAATTTTTAGTGATTTTTGACTCAGTAGAATTCGAGCCAGCACAGTGACTTGCATCTAGTGACTTATATCTATATATAACGGCTAAGCAAATTTATTAACGACTAAATGCGTTTCAAAACTGCGTCTTCAGAAGACTTATTTTCTAAAGACAGTGGGGAATCCGAAGAATCCAAGGTACTATTTCAAGTGGAAAACCTTATTTCGCCCCTATCTGGGCCGTAGTCGATGGACTTTGCCAACCTAGTCGCTCAGCTAAACGCAGGTGTCATACTGCCAGAAGGAATCGTGATCACCACGATTATGGTGCTGTTGGTGACTGATATCATTGGCGGCAGAAGCGTCACCAAATGGACACCCTACATTGCCATTAGCGGTTTGCTCCTCGCCGTCTTCAACCTCTACACCCAGCAGTGGGGCACCGCTAACCCCATCGCCTTCCTCGGCGCGTTCAACGGCGACGACCTCAGCGTCGTATTTCGCGGCATCATTGCCCTTAGCGCCGCCGTTACTATCCCCATGTGCATCCGCTACATCGAGCGTTCCGGCACTGCTCTCGCAGAATTTTTAGCGATCCTACTAACTGCCACGCTCGGCGGTATGTTTCTCTCTGGAGCAGACGAACTCGTTGCTATCTTCGTCTCCCTAGAAACCCTAAGTATTTCTTCCTACTTGCTCACTGGCTACATGAAGCGCGACCCACGCTCCAACGAAGCCGCCCTTAAGTACCTGCTAATTGGTGCCGCTAGCGCAGCTATTTTCCTCTACGGCATGTCCTTGCTCTATGGACTCTCCGGTGGCGAAACCAACCTTAGCCTCATCGCTAGCCGCATTGCCGAAGAGAACACTGTCGCTCCGTTGGGTCTCATCATCGCGCTGGCTTTTGTCATTGCCGGAATTGCCTTCAAAGTCGCTGCCGTTCCCTTCCATCAATGGACGCCCGACGTTTACGAAGGCTCTCCTACGCCTGTCGTTGCTTTCCTCTCTGTTGGATCTAAAACCGCTGGCTTTGCCCTCGCTATTCGCCTGCTTCTTACCGCCTTTCCGATGGTGTCCGAGCAGTGGCGCTTTGTCTTCACGGCCTTAGCCATCCTCAGCATGATCCTCGGCAACGTCGTGGCCCTAGCTCAAACCAGCATGAAGCGCCTGCTTGCCTACTCGTCTATCGGCCAGGCGGGCATCGTCATGATCGGCCTCATCATCGGCACCGACGCAGGCTACTCAAGCCTAGTGTTCTATCTGTTCATCTACTTATTTATGAACCTAGGCGCCTTCACCTGCGTCATCTTATTCTCCTTACGCACAGGCACCGATCAGATCAGCGCCTACAGTGGCCTCTACCAAAAAGATCCGCTGCTAACGCTGTGCCTGAGTATTTGTCTGCTGTCTTTAGGCGGTATTCCCCCGCTAGCAGGCTTCTTCGGTAAAATATACATATTCTGGGCAGGCTGGCAGGCTGGAGCCTATACGCTCGTCCTAATTGGTCTGATTACCAGCGTTATCTCTATCTACTACTACATCCGCGTCGTCAAGATGATGGTAGTCAAAGAGCCTCAAGAAATGTCCGACGAAGTTAAGACCTACACCACTAACGACTGGTCGATTGAGGGAATGCAGCCGCTGCGCGCAAGCCTAGTTCTAGCCGTAGTCGTGACTGCACTCTCTGGCATACTCGCCAATCCGCTGCTTATGCTAGCTAATAGCTCCGTTGCCAGAACACCTTTGCTACAGCAAGCGGTTCTCATTCGCAACGCAGAGCTAGGCGGTGAATTAAATACGGCTGCAAAATCGGCGCCTGAAGTAGCACAAGCTAAATAGCTCGTCGCATCGTCACCTCAGTCAACGACCCAACAAGTGGCTGGAAATGTCTTTCATCGCTTAGGTGCGGTGCAGATTTGCTAGGCCGTCATCAGATAATCTAGCTCGTCTTCGTGGCTGCGGCGCTTAGCCAGAATATTTTTCACGTGCTTTTTCACCGTATCTACGCTGATCCAAAGCGCCGCAGAAATTTCTTTGTAGCCATCGCCGCGCGATCGCAGCTGCCATACTTCTGTCTCTCTCGCTGTTAAGCCAAACAGCGCCGCTTCCGACAAGGCTCGGTTAAAGATTGTTTGCTGGCGATCTTCTAGCACAATCAGTAGGCAAGCGATCTGAGCAACTTGAATATTCTGTACGCGCACCCGTACAGTCCCACTGCCTGGCAAAACAATTTCAGCATCTAAACCAATCTTTTGAAAAGAAAGAACCTCCTGATTGACCATTGCCGACTCACAAACCCACCAGATTTCGGTTGGCAAACTACCTGGCGCGGGTCGAAGCTGCTGACAAATTCGCTCGGCAGGCCCATTAATTTGATGCACTTCGCCCGATTGACTAGCAATAATAAATCCATCTTGAAAGCTCTCCAAGGCAGCACGTAAAGCGCCAATATGCCCGACTGACTGCGTAGGCGTATCACTAGGCGAGCCGGATTGCGAATAGATAGGTTTCATAGCTTTTCCTCAGTTAGTCAGTATTTTGATTACCCTCTATATAGAGTCATCAATAAAACTGTCCGTAATTCTGCGGATACCCCCAAATTGCTTATCTTTTCTTTACGGTTAAGCGATCGCAACCGAGCGCTGGGCACGAGCTGCCTACAAATTGCAAACACTACTTGTTACTACTCAGGCTGAGGGAGAAGTGAGCGAGCGTTTCCCTAGAACAGATTGACGAGTGCATCCAAGATATTAAGTCCTTTTTTTTAAGCCTGAATAGTTGCGTTATTGCTGTGGTTTTGACGATTTTTAGACAGTAAGAGGTGGGTACACTACTTACAAATTTTGATATTTTCATCAGCATGGCGCTCACCTACAGTGACAATCACAGCATTTTAATTGTCGATGACAACCCAACAGACTTAGAAGTTCTGTCTGAATCCCTATGTGATGGAGGCTTTCAAGTCGCGGTTGCTATAGATGGTGAAAGCGCGCTCGAGCAGGTTAGCTATCATCCACCCGCACTGATTTTGCTAGATGTAATAATGCCTGGAGTTAGCGGCTTTGAAACCTGTAAACGACTTAAAGACAACCCGAAAACTAAAGATATTCCCGTAATTTTCATAACGGCGCTATCAAATACAGAGCACAAGGTAAAGGGATTTTCGCTTGGGGCAATTGACTACATCACCAAGCCCTTTCGTCACGAAGAAGTAATAGCACGAGTACGAGCGCATTTAAAGGTGCAAACCCTAACGCAAGATCTAAAAATCCAAAATCAACAGCTACAAGTAGAAATCGGTCAGAAAGAGCGAGCTGAGCGTCAGCTGCTAGAGGCCAACCAAAAGCTAGAAGGGATGAATCAGCAGTTAGAGGTGCGAGTAAACGCCAGAACTCAAGAACTTTCTGAGGCCCTACAGCAAGTACAGACGGTTCAAATAAAGCTAATCCAGCAGGAAAAAATGTCGGCGTTAGGCCAGCTAGTGGCAGGAATTGCTCATGAGATTAACAATCCTGTGAACTTCATTTACGGCAATGTCGAACATGCGACGGACTACACTCACGAGCTGCTTGAATTAGTCAGCCTATACGATCAGCATTATCCAGAACCTGTTGCAGAAATTCAGCAGAAAATAGAAGATATCGATCTTGATTTCTTATCGAAGGATCTGCCCAAACTGCTAGAGTCTATGCAGCTAGGAACAGAGCGAATTCGCAGTATTGTGTTGAGCCTGCGCATTTTCTCTCGGTTAGACGAGGCTGAAGTTAAAGACGTAGATATTCACGAAGGAATAGATAGCACGCTGCTGATTTTAAATAGCCGAATCAAGGCGCTTTCTAACGATAGCGAAATTAAAATTGCAAGAGAGTACAGTCCTTTACCTAAGGTGAAATGCTACCCCGGACAGCTCAACCAGGTATTTATGAATATACTCAGCAATGCAATTGATGCTTTAGATGAAGAGTCTCTCATTTCTACAGGCAGCAACTGGATGCCTGAAATTAGAGTGCGTACCGAACTGCTTGAAGACGACCAGGTAAGAATCCATATTTATGACAACGGCCCTGGCATTCCAGCCGCGATACAAACGAAAATTTTTGATCCGTTTTTTACAACCAAAGCCATTGGAAAAGGAACAGGGCTAGGCATGTCTATTAGCCACGGAATCATTACCGATAAACACCACGGAAGCATTACCTGTCGATCGATGGTTCCAAAGGGAACGCAGTTTACAATCACCATTCCAACTTTCCAGGATGCGCGTGATTAAAGTTTTTAGACGTTTTTAAATCGCCAGACAACTGCCTAATTTTCGTCATCTGGTTGTTGATCTCTAATGCAAGAGTCAGGCTAAAAAATCGAAACATCCTAACGCTCTACCGGTCGCGAGGCGATCGCACCCGACCCCTCACCCGCTCGATCACCGATTGACTAGGGGGTGAGGGCAGCTCTCGTTCAACTGGCATAGGCGTTTCTACCGCCTCCACTTCAGGCGCCTCCACCTCAGTATCCTGCGCATCAACCTCCTCTGCATCAGCTCCAGCTAGCTCACAGCAATCTAAAATAGGCGCAGCCGTCAAATCTTCTAGACCCAAGCCGCTCAAAAACCCTACCCACGCCGCTGCAATCTCCCGGTCATCTAAGTCCGCTAGCCGCAGCATCGCCAGCTCACTTAGCGCATCTTGCCCATAGCCATAGTTTGCATACAGCGCCGCCCGATTACGAGGTTCTGCCTGGGTCAAAAGTCTAGCCACATTCGCCTGAGCTGCCTGCCGCACCACCCACCCGTCTACACTTTCCGAAGACGTCTCGCCGCAGTCTAAAGACAAAAACCAGTGATAGGCAGATCCTGGTGCCATCTCTACCGGCATCGGCACGCCGATAATCCCATTGTCGTCAGTACTCCCTGTCAGCCGCCCTCGGTATACCAGCTCATCGCGCTCATTCTTTACAATCAGCTCCGCCCCTGTTTCATCCGAAATCGCCTGTGGCAGATAAAACCACAGCAGCGGCTGAGCCTGAGTTGTAAACGCTCCGACCGACTCGCTCACCACATCTACCCCTAGAGACTGGCTAGATCGGCTATCTGAATAGGCGATCGCACTCAAAGGCACCTCCCCCACCGCGCAGCCTCCTCGAGATCCACCGCCGCGCCGCCGCCCACCCGGACGCCCCGGACTCCGCAGCGTCTCCGGATTAAACTGAATGGGCATAGGCGGCAGTTCCTGAGCCTTTGCCGGTATTGCCACAGAGCCGACTACCGCCAAAAGTATAGAGTAGGCAAACATCTTCACCCAGAAAGGCGGCAGTCGAAGCGAAAAAGTAGAATGCATAGCGGCAATCCTGCAAAGTCAGGGTGTGGGACAAGTCTAAGAATACGTAAGCAACAAAGTCAAATTTATACGCGCTGCTCACGCACCTATCAGACTTACGGACAGTAGTTCTGCAACCGCTAGCTTTCGCCTTCCTTACGCTCGTTTTCCTTACGCTCGTTTTCCTTACGCTTGTCTTCCTTACGCCCGGTTACTTTCAGCGTCATTTGAGTAGATAAAGCCGCCATCGGCAGTGCGATCGCCCCCGGCACCCAGGGCACCCAAACCCCCCACTCCACCAGCCACAGCCAGCAAACCAACAGCAAAAACCCCTCCGCTGTCAGCAGCCTCAGCCATAGCCGATAGCCCCAGCGTGAATGCGAATAGGCTCCTATCAGCCCGCCCATCAGCGTCCAGCTCGCAATCCAAACCATCTCCTGCCACTCCGCCCAGCTCGTCAAAAACCGCCGACCATCTAGCCCCGCGCTTATCATCTGACTCACCATCTGCGCCTGCAAAAATATGCCCGGCACCTGCTTCAGCACAGAAGGCGATCGCGTATAGGGCGTCAACCAGCTATCTTCTCCTCGATAAGCCGGGTCGGTCGTCCCAATCAAAACAACTCTGCCCGCCACGGCCTTTTTTAACGTAGAAACATCCGCCTTAAGAAAATCAGAAACCGTGATGCAGTCCGCAGGCGTCTCCTTAACCTGCTCGCACCCTATTGCCTCCTTCGCAATCCGGTAATTCAACAACGTTTGAGTACCGCCTACGTTCAAATTGTGATAGCCCCCAAACGATCGCTGCTCGCCAATCGTATGGAACAGGCTTTTGCCCAAGTAAACCCGTCCCCGCTCGTCCTTAGTCGCTTCAACATCGCCCGCTGCGCTTAAATAGCGACTGGCCACCACCGTGGCAAACGTATCGCCTGGGCAGGCAAAATCAGTCACTGGCTCCAAATAAACCAGCTGTCGGCGCAGCACATTATCTTCAGTTTCCACAAAATCATTAGAAGCCACGCGCCGCATGTCTGCCACTGCAATCTCGGGCGAGGGCAAAATTCCGTCTGAACCGGCCCTCTGATCTGGAATCTTACAAATGCCAATTAAATTCTCAGCCGTCCGCAGCCGCGCTTGTAAGCTCTCATCAACTGCTGACTGCGGCTGGTAAATGTCTAACCCAACCACTTCAGGCTCTAGCTGCTCCAGCTTATTCAACAATTCCAACAGATTCTTTTCAGACAACGAGCTATTTCCCACCCCATCCGTCTGCTGAGCAATATCCGCTTTCGTATTGATAATAATCAACATCCGATCATCTACCGCCTCCGCTGGACGCAGCTGCAAAAGCCGATCGTAAGCGCCTAGTTCCCCTCGTTCCAACAATCCAACTTGCCTGCTCAAAATAAGTGCAGTTGCGATCGCCACGCTACATCCCAACCCGGCTCTAAATCTCTCCCAAAATCTCGTCCCCGACCTCGTCTGATTAGGCAACGGCACTCGAACAGCTTGCTCAGAAACAGTCTGCTCAGAAACAGCCTGCTCAGAAACAGCCTGAACAACACCCTTTAAAGCAACAGAACCCTCCTGCTTCCCCTGCAAAGACAGCCAGGTTGGCGGCATCTCAGCCATATTTTGAACAATCACCGGCAGCCAGGTCGCACAGGGATACTGAGCCTCCAGCCCTTGCAGCTTTTCACGCGCCTCTCTTACTGCCAAATAGAAAGAACTTCCGTCCGCAAAAGACGCCAAAAAGTCTTGTAAAAAAATGTGAGCCACCCGATCTGGTACTGGCTCGCGCATCACCAGCACCTGCGGAATTTGCAAATCCGACAAATCAGCCGCTAGCCCTAGCCCGTCGCACGCGTTAAAAATAGCCGTATTCAATCCCCGGTCAATCGCCTTCTTCAACGCGTGCTTTAGCTGTGGAATTGTCAGCTTGTCAGTCGCGTTCAAAAACAGCTCACCGCTGCCCTCCAAGCAATCCATCCCACTGCGGCTATGCCCTGCAAAAAACAGAATATCCCAACCCTGATTATCCCAAAGGTAGCGATTAAACACCTCGCGGCTAGGTTCTTCTAAAATGCGAATCTCCGCATTCAAAGCGTTTAGCAATGCCCGATCGGTCTGCGTATCCAAACCCACGCCGTTGCCAAACACCGCCAAAATCCGCACCGGACTAGAGCGCGTTCCCCCATAGCCAGCCTGCTGATAATCCGGAGAACAAATGCCTACTTCAGCCTGCCGGTAGCGGTCGAAAAATTGCAGCTCGTACCAGGGTAATCGCTGCAGCAATGGATCTCTAGTTTGCAGCAAAATGCGCGTTCTATCCTGCGGACTTAGCTGCTCCAAAAGCTTCTCACGAATTGGCTGAAACGCCGCCTCATTTAGCCAGTGATGAACGCGATCGCGCAGCTGCCAGCTCAGCGTCCGGCATTGCTCAATATCAGCCCCCCTCGAAACATTAGTCACGCCCTCATGCGCCTTAATTCGATAGGCCGATCCCAAATGCCAATAAGACTGCTGCCACCGTCGATATAACCCCGGCAAATCTGGCGCGGGCGACAGCCGAGCTTGAGTCTCCACTTGAGGTGCCATTCCTTCAGCGCCAATCTGCACCGCCGCCGCATAGCCAGTCTGCCAGCTACCCGACCCAATTTTTAGCACTACCCGCTTATCTAAACCACTCATCTAGCCACACCCCGAAGCGATTCATCGTCCCATAAAACAGTCCTTAAAACGGCCTTCTAGAGCGTGCTTCCTAGATTACAGCGAGATCCCGCCGCTAGATCGCAAACCGTTCTTCAAAGCTGACCCCATCTAGCGCCAGCCGAACGCCAAACTGCTCCCCAACCTCTCCGCTAAACTGAAGCTGAATATAATCATCCATCGCTCTCGACGTTGCCGAAGCCACGACCACAGCCTCATCATCCAAAGCACAAAGCAACAGTCCTTCCGGCAAGTAAGCCGACGCCTCCAAAGGGCGAACCTGTAGAACAATACGCGTCAGCGGCATCGTCTCTTCCTCGCTGACGGCAGCTTGAGTGAGCCGCATAACCAGTGCAACTCGAACAGACTCGTCAAACCGAATGCCCAAACTCACCAGCTTAGCCCGGCTCGCCTCTACAGCAAGCGGCTCAATCTCACTGACTGAGCGAAAAGCAAAGTCCGTTTCCGCAGGATTCAGCAGCCGATCCACGGCTTGCCATCCAGTTTCCACTAGCTCGTCTATCTGTTCTCCCACCCATCGGCTCAGCTGGGTCACAGCAGAATCCGCCGCTACCGCTTGCAATGCGTGCACCTTGTCTATCAGTGCCTCCATCGGCGCAAACTGAGTCAGCGCCACCTGCGTCCGTTCGCCAACCGTTTCCGTAAAGCCCAGCAGCGTTGCGGTCTGCTCATCTAGCACAACGGCAATATAGCCCGCGCGATCGCACCCATCTTCTGGCGGCACATAGCAAACGTCCTCGCTCGGCAAAACAGCCCGGCAAGACAACGACCCCACCCCCGGCACCTGTAAATCTGCCACATCCGCCATCATCTGCATCATCGGGTTCCAGCTATCGCTCCTTTCCACCTGCGTCGGAATATCCATCATCTGCAAATAGAGATTTACCGCGCACACTGCCAGCGTATTACGCCGAATCCGATCCGCCTTCTCCTGAACAGGGCACTGCGCTGCAAAAGCATCCGCAATGCGTCGAAACTCTGAGGTAATAGGTAGCGTAATGCCCGAATGATAAGAAAGCTGCATGGTATGCGTTTAAACCTTGTGAAAACCGTTAAACATTCTGAGAAAAATAAATCAACGCAGCCTCAACAAGGCCGGTCAAAACCTGCACAAAGGGCCGAACCAACAGGTCACGGCGTAATAAGAACTAGGTAATAAAAACTAGGTAATAAAAACTAGGTAATAAAAACTAAGTAACAAGAAATAAGTAATAAAAACTCGATAGAACAACTTATCAGCAGCTCATCAAAAAATACGCAAAGGTTGTTACTTTAAGCATCATGAGACAGCACGTACTTACAAATAACCCTGGCTTCGCCCGTAGTCTCTTAGTCGAGTCAGGCACTGGCGCTGATAGAAACTGCTGAGCGTACCCACCGAAATTTTATACTCTTGCGCTAGCACTTTCCAAGGCGTCTCCGGTGGTAGCCGCTTCAAAATCAGCAGCCTTGCCGTCACCTCTGGATGCTGGCTAATATGCACCTCAGCGAGTGCCTTATCTTCAGCAGCCCAGCGTCCAACCTGCTCCAGCCAAGGTGGAATATCCGGCGGCGCAGGCAGACGATCTATCGGGTCTAAGGCATCGCCCTCATCGCCTCGACTCCGGCTAGAAACCGTCGCCCGCCGCTGCTTATTCTCCGCGATCTTAAAGTCTTGCAGCCGCCGCTTCAGGTATGCATTTAGCCAGGTAACCGGGCTGGCTATTTCCGGGTCGTAAGCCCGTCCGGTCGTCGCCTCGCACAGATTACGACAAAAATAAATCCAGGTCTGCTGAAGCGCGTCGCCATAGTAAGCATCCGAAGTGTGCCACAGCCGCCGACCTATCAGCCGCACGAGCTGAGTCATTCCCTTTTGCCTAGCCGCACTGCCGCGCGGGTGTTTGCAAGTCTCCACAACCTGTTGTTTCAAAGCCGCTAACGAATCGCCGCCTTGAGTATTACCTGTAGAGCTACTGACCTTAGAACACATAAGCCAAGACAGGGCATTTGGAGCTGCCGCTGAACCCATGAAACCTCCGTTAAAACTTTACGACTAATTACCTATCAGGTACAAATCTCGAGATTCTGCGATCGCCGCAGCAATTAAACCGCAAACCGCAAAACTCAGTTCAAATCGTAGTGACAGCCCACGTTCTGGCCCACCCCTTTGCGGAAAATACGTAAACGGCACGGATGTATAAACCTACCGAGCGCCCGCAAACGATTACATAACTTCATTGTTTTTCGTCCCTGCTGCGTCGGCCCAAGGCTGAAAAGATAGCTGCGGCTACCAGTTCATAGCCCTCGCATATACTCACCTGAGCAAAGAGAACCCCCAAGATGAAAAGCCCCACGCAAGCTAATCAAACAAAGGAAATAGCCAAAGCTGTTTTCACTGGCCTTAGAGGGCTAGTCTCAAAGTGGAATCGCGAACCCAGCATTCAAGAGGATGGTCATGCAGTCATCAACCCTCCGTACAGCAGCAAAAAGAAGCGCGGCCAAAACACAGGCCCCGATCACTTCTAAAACCAACCGGCTCAAATACCAAAGCAAAAACCTTTAGACCCAGCAGAAGTCGATACGATACTGTAGATAAATCTTCAGTTCTAAAGGCAGTTCAAACTAAACAAAGCGACCTCCCACAAAAAGGTTTCGAATTAGTTTGAATAAAAGCAGACATGTTCGCAGCACTCACGGCTGTTTTATCGCTATCCATGGTGTCACCAGCCGCGTTTGCATCGCGGATTCACGGGCCCATGCCGCAGATCCAGGCTGCGCCAGTCGAACTTACACAGGCGCAGTCCAATACTAGCGGCCAAATCTCTCAATACATCGACGAGGGCGATCGCGCTCAAACCCAAGGCGAATATGAGATTGCCGCAGCCGCTTACCAACAGGCGATCGCCCTCATCGAAGCCCAACCGCAGTTCGATCCGCTCCTCAAATCCGAAGCGCTCCTCGGTTTGGGCAGAGCCTACCGCTATCTAGGCGAATATGCCGCAGCCCTACCACTCCTAGAGCAATCTCTCTCCCTCGTCGAAAGCCTAGACAAAACCTATCAGGCCAGCCAAGATCTCTCTACTGCCCTCTACGCCGATTTGCTCATCGACCTCTTTCGAGAGCTAGGTGTTGTGCACCATGGCCTGTCTCAGCTAGGCGAATCGCTGATTTACTACCGGCGCGGACTCGTCGAAGCTAACAGCCCCGCCTTTCGCCCAGAAATGCAGGCCATTCTACTTCACAACGTTGGAGATATTGAAGAAGAACTCGGCGACGATAGGGCACGGGCCACCTTAGAAAAAGCCGCCCAGCTCAGCCGCGAAGCCAAACGCTTCGACGTAGAAGCCAGCGCTATCTTCGCCCTTGGCTGGGTCGCTGAAAACTCGGGCGATATCGAAAGTGCGATCGCCCGATACCAGCAGTCCATTAATCTCTTCCAAACCACCGACACCCCCGCCCGCCTGATCAAAGCCTACGGCTCCCTCGCCCAAATCTACATCGACCAGCAAGACTACGCCAACGCCGAGGCAACCCTCAGCCAAGCCTACGCCCTGCTAAACGCCCAAAGCGAGCCAAATCCCAAAGAGCTTGCCTACCTACTCAACCGCTCTGGCCAGCTCGCCCAATTTTCCACCGACAGCGAAACCGCCTGGCAAAGCTACCGCCAAGCCCTACAGCTCAGCCAGCAAATAGACGACTCTGGCCAAATTCAAGCCCTCTTTAACCTAGGCGATCTGCTAAAAGATCAAAACCGGCCAGACCTCACCATCTTCTTTTACAAACGCGCGATCGCCCACATCGAAACCATCCGTCAAGACATTCAAAAACTCTCCGCCGATCTCCAAAGAAGCCACACTCGAACCGTAGAAGACGCCTACCGCCATCTCGCCGACCTGCTCCTCCAGCAAAACCGCGAAGCCGAAGCCCTACAAATTCTAGAACTACTCAAAATTCAGGAAGCCACCGCCTACCTACGCAGCGATCGCAGCCCAACCTCGCAGCCCAGCCTCTATACCTCTGCCGAACTCTACACCCCCACCGAACTCTACACCCCCACCGAAATAGAGCTACAGCAACGCCTAGATAACCTGCCCCAAAACGCCACGCTCGCAGAATTTATCCAAACTGCCGACACTATCGAAGTCGCACCCCCCCTATTCGACTCCAAAATGATTAACGATCTGCGTAGCGCGATCGCTCAGCAACCCGTCCCCACCGCCGTCCTCTACCCCGTCATCCTAGAAAACCGCCTAGAAATCCTCCTGATCAGCCCCGATGGCACCCTCGAACGATTCAAAACATCTGTCGCCCAAGCGCAAATCGGCACCACCGTTCGCGATCTACAAGCCGCACTAAAAGACAACATCCTTGATCCTAAACCCGCCGCTCAGCAGCTCTATACCTGGCTTATCGCACCCATAGAACCCTCTCTTCAAGCCCAACAAGTCGAAAACATCATCTACTTACCAGACGGCATTCTACGCTATGTCCCACTTGCCGCCTTCTACAACGGCAACCAGTGGCTCGCCGAACGCTACTCATCTCACAACATCACCGCCGCCACCATCGACGATCTGACAACGCCTCATCCCAACAGCATGAGCGTACTCGCCGGAGCCTTTACCGACACCAACCGCACCTATCAGATCAACGTTGGCGACCAGGCCCTCTCCTACAGCGGCCTCAGCGCCGCCCGACAGGAGGTCGAGAACCTCACCAAAGTCGCCAGCACCCAAAGCCTCTTCGACCAAGCCTTCACACCCGACCGCACCCTCTCCGCCATCGGCGAACACAGCATTCTGCACTTAGCTACCCACGCCCAGTTCGTCGTCGGCCAGCCCGAAGACTCCTTCATCCTTTTTGGCAGCGGCCAAACCGTAAATCTCAAAGAACTCCGCCAGTGGAAGCTGCCCAACTTAGATTTAGTTGTTCTTAGCGCTTGCCAAACCGCTACCAGCACAGAAGGCGAGGGCAAAGAAATACTGGGCCTAGGCTACCAAATTCAACAAACTGGAGCCGGTGCCGTACTTGCCTCCCTATGGTCAGTAGATGACACTGCCACCGCCGCCCTAATGAACCAGTTCTACATCGCCCTTGCCGCAGGCGAATCAAAAGCCCAAGCCTTACGCACCGCCCAGCAACAGCTCATAGACAGCGACTTTAGCCATCCTTATAATTGGGCCGGATTCATCCTCATCGGCAATGGCCTATAACAACAGCGAACAAGTCCTATACAGAACAGAAACGGCGCGATCGCAATTCCAACGGCAGACCACAAAGCTATTCTACAACCGGCCAGACCAAGCTCAATCCACCGTAGCTAGAAGGCTGAGCGTAGTCGAAGCCTGGCCTATGCAGTGAGCTTGAATCACACTGAGCTGCTTATCAGAACTTACAGTACGAATAGCCGTCTGTTCCAATTTTAAATCGCTATAAATGTTGTTGTTATCAGTCAATAAATTAGCCCCCTCAGAAGCCATATTGCCAATAAATGTAGGCCAATGCCCCATAGCCCGCACGCTGGCAATTTTTAAAGGCTGTCCTGCTCGTAGCGCAGCAGGTAAAACAAAGATTGCGCCGCCTTTTCCCTGCCCAGGAGAAAGCCCCGCGCCGGCAACAGCGCTGTTGCGCTCAAACCTTACCTGATTCAAAATTAAGCTGCCCGAGCGCACAAAAACGCCGCCGCCAAAGCCACCGCCACTGCCGCCTACGCCAAGCTGCCCATCGCCCCCGCCAAAGCCGCCGCTGCCAGGCAACCCAGATTCACCGGCTTGCGGATCGCTTTCCATATTTCCAAAGCCTTCGCCGCCGTTGCCGCCAAAGCCTCCTGACCCACCGCCACCCCCAAAGCCGCCGTTGCCGCCATTTCCACCGTTGCCGCCGTTGGCAATTTCTGCGGTTGCGTTCCCCCCATTGCCGCCGTTACCTGCGTTGCCATAGCCGCCAAAGCCCCCACCCCCACCAAAGGCGATCGCACCCGCACCCCCTTCTTCCGCCCAGCCCTCAAATCCACCAAACATCCCAGTGCCGCCGTTTCCCCCATCGCCGCCATTGCCGCCGCCGCCACTGTTCTCGCCCGCGTTGCCACCATTGCCGCCATTTCCCCCGTTGGCAAAGCCCCCAAAGCCGCCGCCCCCACCAAAAACAATGCTGCCAATCCCGTTTATACCAATGCCGTTTACGCCGGCGATCGCCCCTCGATTAGCCTTCAGCTTCTCCTTCGTCTCACTAATCTCAATCCTCGAAGATTCTGCATCTGGATCATCTACTTTCGAAATACCAATACCATTCACACCCACGACAGCGCCACGATTCACCCTAAGTCGAGTTCTTTGACCTTGAATCCGCACTTCTGCGGGCAATCGCTCACTACCCTCACCGCCAACCGCCCGATTATCTAAAAAGCTGACGCGAACCAGGCGAACCACCCCTTGATTAATCAACAAGCCGCCGCCCATTCCAGCGCTTCCGCCACCGCCGCCCATCCCTACTTTGCCTTGAGCCAAACCGTTAGAGAGCGCCAGATCGCGAATTGCAACATCGCCATCGTCAATTTGCAAAATGCGGTGACGACCGCTACCACTAATAACGTTGCCACTGCCCGCTAGGGTTAGATTACTGTTGATAGCGGGCAGCGGACTTTGTAAAGCAATCGACTCCTTCACCAGGCTAAGGTCAATCAGATCGTCATCTGGGGCCGCATTTGCCTGAACGATCGCCCACCGCAAAGACCCCTCACCCGAATCCGCCGCCGTTGTCACCCGAATTTGCTTTAAGGCCGTAGTCTCCAAAGCCGTAGCCCCCGTCACCGACTGCATCGTAGGCTCCAACGCCGGGTTCAACCCATTTTCCAGCCTTGGATTGAGCCAACCCAGCCAGGTCAAGCCTAGAACAAAGCCAATGGCAGCAGCAGAGAGAACAACATTTCGAAAACTGTAAAAGCTGTTCATTCTTCTAAAGCCTAAAATACATTAAACAAAAGCACCATTCCGGCTAATGCCGCAATCACAACAGAAGCCCCCAACGCATCTTTTTTCCAAGACGTTTGCTGGTAGTTAGGCTGCAGCCAAAACCCCAGCAGTTTAGTCACAAAGGGCATCACGCCCCAGGTTAAAACAGAAGACGTAATAATATTATTGATAATCATGGCGTTAGGTAGCGCCCAAGACTGCATCAAACCCAAAGCCGAAAACAACAGCGTTTGAATAACTACCGTAGGATACAGCGCTAAGATAACCGTCGCGTTTTGCTTCCAAGCAGGTGGCCCCAACCCAGACTGCTCGGTTCCTGTTTTACGAGAAAACCAGCCTTCGAGTCCAGTAGAAAAAGAAATGAACTGATAAGAAGCAAAGGTTTTGCGTCCAGACTCAATCAGCGCCAGGCGATCGCGCGAGTGAATCCACTTATCCAACAGCTCGGGCGACTCAAAATGAACAATGGAGTACCAAGTCATCGGCTGATCAGGCTGCTGGCTCTTAACCGGCGCACACAAATCGCTGCGAATATGGCCCTCAAAATTTTTAGCCGCCCGCGTCATCCTCGAATGCCACCAGCGAAAGGCCAAACCTTCGCCGACAGGAACCGCATGTTCTATTACTAAGCTAGCCGCTGCCCGCGAGTTTGCCTGCGACCCTAGCTGTGAACGGGCATCGAAGTCGCTCATTAATTCTGTCGCTGAGAGTAAGGCTGGGCACTATCTTGACGATTGAACTGCGGCCTCTGGTTAGAAGATTGCTGAGACGGCTGACTAGCAGGCGATCGCTGATTACCCAAATAGCGACTTCCCGTAGAGGTAAACGAGCCATTCCCATCAGCCGTTTTCTGACCTTGACCCGAATCTGTCGCCGCCAGCGATAAGAACTCTGCTTGCACCCAGCCCTCAGCCGCAGAGGCATCATCAAAGCGGACGTGGTTCCAAATAACACTTTGATTATCACTAACCTGTTCTAAAACCATAACCGTATCCCCATTAACCCCATAGCCAATGCGCTGCCGGTTGGCTTCAGGGCGGCGATAAATAGTAATTTTGGCATCCGGTTCTGGAGCCACCAAGCTAGCAGACTGGTTCACAGCTTGATTGCCGGGTTGTCCAGCAGCCCAGCTCGGCGATGGAACAGCAATCAACATCACTAATATCAACGCAGATATCAACGCTGGTAGTACAAAAACGCTCGCCAATCGTTTACGAATAGCCATTCTAACTTCTCGAAACATCACGCTAACCAGCAGTGTATACAGAAATCACTTCGCTAGATGGTCGCTTTAGCTACATCACACCTGCAATCGATCTCTTATGTATACCGTATACACCCAATAGAATAGTAGTACTCTAACGGCTAATTCAACGGCTAATTCCGTTAACCTCTAAACCACCTATTTAGTAGCAATCTGTGGCCCCAACAAAAATCTCTTCTCGCCCTGCCATCAAACGCCGAAGACCCCTATCTGAGCAAGCCTATAGTGCATTGCGCGCAGGTATCTTAGCAGGCGATTTTCCACCGGGTAGCCGACTGATAGAAATGCAGCTCACCGAATGGCTCAACGTTAGCCGGACGCCGCTGCGAGAGGCCCTGCGCCAGCTCCAAAAAGAAGGGCTAGTCGTTGCCGACACCAGTGGTTTGCAGGTAACGACAATCTCAGCCGTGGATGCAATAGAGCTATACGACTGTCGCTTAGTGCTCGAAAAACTAGCCATAACCGGCGCTTGCGAACAGGCTAGCCAACAACAAATCAGCGCCCTAGAACAATCCGTTATTCAAGCTGAAGAAAAAGATCCGCAAGACTCTGACCCGCGATCGCTGCTTCAGCTACTAGACATTGACTATCAGTTTCATCACCTCATCGCTGAAAGCTCGGGCAACCGCAGGCTAGTATCGCTACTCGATCAGCTATTCGACTCCATGGCACTCCTGCGCATTCAGACGCTACAGCAAAATCCTTCAGTACTAGAAATTCGACTAGAGCATCGTCAGGTTTATGAAGCGATCGCCCAAAAAGACGTCGCCGCAGCAACAGCAGCCATACAGCTACACCTGCTGGCAAGCAAAACGCGAGTAGTCAAAGAAATTCAAAATCATAAGGCATAAATTTGCAGGCATTAGCCAGTTCTGATGCACAAATCTAACTTCATTCGTTAGAATTGTATTGAAATATACAGTTTTAATTTCAGGTTAGATCGTGCAAAGCAACTCTCAGTCCAATTCCTCCTATGACCAATCTCAGTCAACCTTAGGCCAGTCGCTTCAGAGCCTCTACAAAGCCGTCAAGCGCTTCATGGTGCACCGCCCACAGCCCTCTGCACAGTCGCCCACGCTCTTAGCCAAAGGTAAGTACGATGCCAAGGCTAGGCTATATCCCTATCTTCCTAAAGCCGAAGAACAGCGCGATTGGCTAGACAGACTCTACTAAGCCAATCCCATCCATAATAATCAACTCAGCGTCCTCCAGATATGTTTATCTAGAGGACGTTTTGTTATGAACCTATCTTGAATACAAGACTCTCTATTAACACGACTCAAACAGCATCAGGGCATAGCAGATATGTCTTAAAGCAAGAATTGTAGCCCCCAGTACAGTTCTACATTTTTTCTTTGTATACAGTATACAAAATGGTTGTATACATCAGGATATGTCTGCGATCGCTGATATGTGCCGCATGTAACAAAACGCGGGGAAGTCGCCCGGTAGAGTCTTGAAAAATCTACTACCGTTCAGCGCGCTATCTACACATCCGACTGCCCAGCTTCTACTCAGCTTCTATGTAGCTATTTCAGCCAGCATCGTTTCTTCGGAGAATCTTTATGAATCAGACTAGCGTAGAGTTTCAGCCAAAGCCGCCCCAATCATCACCGCCGCCGCGCTACTCAGGGTGGCAGGCTAAGGTCGCTAAGTACTTCGACTTCGACCATTACAAAACCGACTTTCGCACCGAAATATTGGCTGGGCTAACCACCTTCATGACCATGGCCTATGTCCTGGTCGTGCATCCGTTAATCATGTCAGATGCCGTCTTCTTACAGGAGTCGGGCGACTTATTTCGAGAACTCGTTGTCGTCACCGGGATTACAGCCGCCATTGGCACCCTGGTGATGGGGCTGTATGCCAAGTATCCATTCGTGCTTGCGCCCGGCATGGGAACCAACGCCTTTTTTGCCTACTCTGTTGTATTAGGGTTGGGCATTGAATGGCGAGTTGCTTTAGCCGCCGTACTGATTGAGGGTCTTATTTTCATTGCCCTTACCGTCACCGATATTCGCCGCCATCTCATTGCAGCAGTGCCTGCCTGTATCAAAGCTTCTACGACAGTAGGAATTGGTATGTTTTTAGCCTACATCGGTCTCAGCGGAGACCCAGCCACTGGCGGTGCCGGACTCATTGTTGCCAACGAAGTCACTAAAACATCTTTTGGCAGCTTTACAGAACCAGCTACTTTACTGGCTACTTTCGGTATCTTGATCTCAGTGCTGTTCGTTGTTAGACGGATTAAAGGCGCTCTGCTTTGGGGCATTGGCGGTACGGCCATTTTAGGTTGGGTATTTGGAGTCGCCCAAGCGCCAACCGGGATTGTAGCCATACCTGCATTCCCTTCCAATCTCTTTGGTCAGGCGTTTGTTGGGCTGGGCGGCATCAACGGCGGCAATATTGTTGATTTCTTAGCAATCCTGCTGGTCTTCTTGTTTGTAGACATGTTCGACACCATTGGAACGCTCATGGGCGTAGGAACGCAGGCGGGCTACATTGACGAGAACGGCAACCTGCCTCGGGCCAATCAGGCGCTCTCTGCAGATGCGATCGCGACCACAGCAGGAGCCATTATGGGCACCTCCACCGTCACCACCTTTGCCGAATCAGCGGCGGGTGTCTCTGAGGGAGGGCGCACCGGACTCACCGCTGTCGTTGCCGCCATCATGTTTGTTATTGCCTTGCTATTTGTTCCTATCTTCGAAGCGGTTCCTGCCTTTGCAACAGCACCAGCCCTGCTAATCGTTGGCGTTCTGATGATGTCCGCAGTCTCCAGCATTCGCTGGGGCGACCTAACAGAGGCCATTCCCGCCTTTGCCACCATGTTCTTTATTCCACTAGGCTTCTCCATCGCCGCCGGACTATCAGTAGGCATGATTCTCTATCCCGTCACCAAGCTAGCCTCCGGACGCGCTCGCGAGGTCTCAGTAGTTACCTGGATATTAGCCGCCCTCTTCATCTTTAGATTCGCATTTGAGGCGGTGCGATTTGGCTAACTAGCGATTTGGCTAATCAAAAGACGCTGCGCTGGTCGTGCATGCGACTAGCTTCAGGCGTTAAGCGATAGGCATATTAAAAAAGTCACCGCAGTTCGACCATCGCAGCTCGACCACAGTTCTCCATCTTCATAGAAAAGTTAGAAAAGTTTGTCGCGATCGCATATCATCCCCCCGCAAGCCTATGCAGCTTTCCAAGAACGATTTAGTAAAGTCTCCTATCTTTCTAGTCGCGCCCTTCTTCTTTCTGGGCACAGCGATGGTGGCGATGAAGTACATCTTGCCGCACACATCGCCTCTCTTTTTAGCTTCTTTTCGCCTGATTCCCGCAGGCATTTTAACGTTAATAGTTGCGATCGCGCTGAAGCTGCCTCAACCCAAAACCTGGAAAGCCTGGCTCTGGATTGGGCTATTCGCGCTAGTAGACGGCGCAATGTTTCAAGGACTTTTAACGACGGGCTTAGTCAACACGGGCGCAGGATTAGGCGCAGTGCTCATTGATGCCCAACCGCTAGTAGTCGCGCTGCTAGCTCGAATTCTATTCGGGAACCTCATTGGTTTTTGGGGCTGGCTTGGCCTGGCCATCGGCATCGCCGGTATTAGCCTGTGCGGGCTACCGGCCAATTGGATCTACACCTTTTTACAAGACGGCTTACCCATTGGCAGTTGGTTGCAAGCAATTCAGGGATACGGCGAAAAAGGCGGCGACTTTAACCTGTCGCTGCTGATGCAAAGCGGTGAGTTTTTAATGCTGCTAGCAGCGCTGTCAATGTCGTTTGGCACCATCATTATTGGCTATGTAAAACGTCATGTCGATCCGATTGTGGCCACAGGCTGGCACATGATTCTAGGCGGCATCCCTTTAGCTGTAATGTCAGTCATTTGGGAGCCTTACCCAGTTGCCAACTTGTTAATCGGCGATTGGATTGGCCTACTATATGCCACCATATTTGGCACAGCGCTCACTTACGGCATGTTCTTTTACCTAGCCGCCAACGGCAATATGACCAGCGTTAGCGCGCTGATTTTCTTAACGCCCGTGTTCGCATTGTTGTTTAGCAATCTCTTTTTAGGAGAGATGCTAACCAACTTTCAGTGGCTAGGCGTCTTGCTTACGCTCGTGAGCGTTTACTTTGTTAATCAGCGAGAGCAGTTGGCGGGAGCCTTTGCCAACTTAACGCAGAAACTGTCGCCAGAAGCCGCGCTCGCTGAGCCGTCGGAGGCAGATGCCACGATAGATTAGTTCGTCAAAAAAGTATGCTCAAAAAATAGGAAACCCCCATGATTCGCAAACTATGCATAATACTCGCAGTCGCCTTTCTAACGATAGGTACGTTTACCAGCACGTCCTTACCAGCGATCGCAGCCACCCCAGAATACAGCCAAACCCAAACAGAAAATAAAGCCTACCCAAGCCAGTCAGAATACGACAAAAAACAAAAACCTAGCGACTACAGCTACACAGACAAACAGGAAAGTCAAACAAAATCCCAGGAAAAGCAGACCAACCAAACAGATGGCGGCCAAAAGCAATACGCCCAGCAAGAACAGTCTTACCCACAAAAGTAGGAATCTCCCTGATATGTCCTCTCCACAAAGTCAGCTAGATCAACCTCGTCTTACAGCCATACGCGGATCGTTCTTAGACTTTGTGGACGACCCCTTTTACACCGCAGAAGCAGACAGTGCCCGCTACCTGTCAGACGGACTGCTAGTGGTTGAAGCAGGCAAAATTAAAGCCTTTGGAAACTACGCTGAGCTACAAAGTGAATATGAGAATGTGCCCACCACGCTCTACAGCGAACGGCTAATGATGCCGGGATTTATCGACACTCATATTCACTATCCTCAAACTGAGATGATTGCAGCCTATGGAGAACAGCTTTTAGAATGGCTCGATCAGTATGTTTTCCCAGTAGAAGGAAAGTTTGAAGATAAAGACTATGCTCAAAAAGTAGCCGAGGTCTTTTTAGATCAGTTACTCAGCAACGGCACCACAACAGCACTGGTTTTTGCAGCCGTATTCCCTCAGTCTGTAGACGCTTTTTTTGAAGCGGCCGAACGCCGCAACCTGTGCATGATTGCGGGCAAAGTGATGATGGATCGCAACGCCCCAGACTATCTTTGCGACACCGCAGACGATTCTTACCAAGAGAACAAAGATCTCATTCAGAAATGGCATAAAAAAGGACGCCTACGCTACGCGGTTACCCCCCGATTTGCCATTACGTCTACCGACGAACAGCTGCGCAAAGCAGGAGAACTGCTCAAGGAATTTCCAGATGTGTACATGCACACGCACATCTCAGAAAACGTCAGCGAAGTCGCCTGGGTAAAAGAGCTTTTTCCCGACTGCAAAGGTTATTTAGACGCCTACGACCAGGCCGGGCTAGTCAAAGAACGCTCCGTATTTGCCCACGGCGTTCACCTAAGCGACCAAGAATTTCAGCGGCTCTCAGAAGCGGGAAGTGCGATCGCCTTTTGCCCCACCTCAAACCTATTCTTAGGCAGTGGCCTATTCAAAATCGAGCAGGCAAAATCAACAGACTACCCCGTAAAAGTTGGCCTAGGCACCGACGTCGGCGCAGGCACCAGCTTCTCAATCCTTCAAACCGCCAACGAAGCCTACAAAGTGGCTCAGCTCCGCCAGCAAAAGCTATCTCCATTTAAAGCTTTATTCCTAGCGACCCTAGGCGGAGCTAGAGCGCTCTGCTTAGAAGACACGCTCGGCAACTTCGACATCGGCAAAGACGCCGACTTCATCGTTCTCGACCCGCGCGCCACACCCCTAATGGCCTTTCGCAACGCGCCTGCACCCCCCACAAACCTAACCGACCTCGCCGACCGCATTTTCTCATTGATCATGATGGGAGACGACCGCGCAGTTCAGGCCACGTACATTCTAGGAGAGCTAGCCTACGAAAGTTAATTTGCCAAATCCGCCGCATCAGATTGCGCTTCTACTGGTCTAGCCTGCTCCGCCAAAAGCTTATACAAAAGCATCGACCTCCCGCCGTAATAGCGAGCCGTCATCCCATCGCGCTGCATACCGAGCCGCTCCATTACCGCCACAGAACGCTTATTTTCTGGCAGCGTAATGGCTAATAGCATCGGCAAATTTAGCTCATCAAACGCAAACTGCACCACACAGGCCGCCGCCTCACTCGCGTAGCCAAATCCCCAGCTAGAAGGACGAAACTGCCAGCCAATCTCAACAAAATTAGTCGCTGGCAATTTCTCAGTCTTAATCGGAGCATCGTAGATACCGCACATGCGCTGAGTCTTCGCCACCTTCATATCGGGCAGCGGCATCAGCACCACATGCCCAATCACTCGGCCAATGGTCTTTTGCTCAACCGCCCAGCTACCCACACCCTTGCGCCCGCATACAGAATGGTCTCGGTAGCGCTGTAGCCGTCCTTGCACCTGCCGAATAGACGTATCGCACCCGCTGTCACTTGCCCACGACATCACCCGAGCATCGCCGTAAATATCCATCGCATGGCGAGCATCTTGACTAGGTTGCCAAGGGCGGATAATCAGCCGCTGAGTTTCAAACTGCATAGCTACGGTAAAGGGAGGGTCAAACCCCTCAGTCTAGTCTTCCTTTTACCCGGATCATTCCAACATAAAATAATGGAATGTGCCACTTGTGGACGCCCCTTGATAGAATCACTGAGGCACAAAACCTACACTCCAAAAACGTACAGGACATAATTATGGCGCTTGCAGAAGGCATTACAGCCCCTAACTTCTCATCCAAAGACGACCAGGGCAACGCCGTTTCCCTATCCGACTTTGAAGGCAAAACCGTCGTGCTCTACTTCTATCCCAAAGACGACACGCCCGGCTGCACCAAGGAAGCCTGTAGCTTCCGCGATTCCTACGAAGCCTATCAGGGAAAAGATATCGCCGTACTAGGCGTTAGCCGCGACGACGCCGACTCTCACACCGCCTTCAAAGACAAGTTCGATTTGCCCTTTCCTCTCGTTGTCGATACCGATGGCAACATCTCCAGCGCCTACGAAGTAGACGGCGGCGGCTATTCTAAGCGCGTCACCTTTGTCATCGACGGCAAAGGCGTCATCAAAAAGGTCTACGACGGCAACATCAAAACCGACACCCATGCTACCGATATCTTGTCGGATTTAGGCATGTAGCCTTAGGGTAAAGACAGACTTTCTATCCTAAAAAACGATGACTCAAAAGGTGCTAATCATCGGGGGCGGCGGTCGCATTGGCCGCAGCGTCGCTGCCGACGTACTCGCCTATACTGCCGCCGAGGTAACCGTCACCGGGCGCCGGGCGGCAGCTTCATTTGCGCTCCAGAACAACCAAACCTATCAGGCCCTGAGCTTAGACGACGAACCGGCCGTAGAAAATGCGATCGCCCAGCACGATCTCACCGTTCACTGCGCTGGCCCCTTCCGCAGCCGCAATCACCACGTATTGCTTAGCTGCATTGCCCAGGGCAAACCCTACCTGGACGTAGCCGATAGCCCCGACTACGTTAATCAGGCCCTTCAATACAAAGCCCTAGCCCAGGCCGCTGACACTACAGCCATCATCAGCACCGGCATCTTTCCAGGCATTTCCGGCAGCATGGTACGCCAAGGCATAGAGCAATTAGACCAGGCCGAAAGCGTCCATCTCAGCTACCTGGTCGCGGGTTCAGGGGGAGCCGGTGTCACCGTAATGCGCACTACATTCATCGAGCTGCAAACGCCCTTTATGTCCAAAATTAAGGGAAATTGGAGAGCGATCGCACCCTACAGCCAAAGAGAAGTCATCGACTTCCCCCGCTACGGCAAGGGCGGCGTGTACTGGTTCAACACCGTCGAAGCCCTCACCGTCGCCGACACCTTCCCCCAGCTCAAAACCATCATCACCAAATTTGGCTCCGTCCCCGACTACTACAACCGCCTTACCTGGATGATGGCTCGTTTGCCCAAAGCCATTCTCAGCAATCCGCAGCTCATCGAATCCGTCGCTAAAATCAGCTACCGCATGACTCAGGTAACCGATCCCAAAACCGGCGTCGGCATTGCCATGCGAATTGCCATAGACGGCGCTAAAAACGGCGAACCCGCCCAGTATATTTCCACCTTCGAGCATGAAGACACGGCTTACTGCGCAGGCTGTGGAACAGGTGCGATCGCCCAGCTCATATTATCTAACAGACTCACTAAGCCAGGCGTATGGCCCGTAGAACAAGCGCTATCTACAGAGCTATTTGAGGAAACACTAAGCCAGCGGCAGTTGAAGATCAAACAAAGCCACTAGCGCACGAGCCTATCCCGCTAGAAGACTTTTTTGAAAAGCCATGTTTCCTAACATCAAAAACTTTTGATGAAGCGTCTATAAAGTAACAACCCCCACCAAACCGCTGCCTTAAAACGCTTAGTGTTCAACCGATGGTTAAGACTCAGCTATCGTATTTTCAAGGGGTTCATCAGTGCCAGAACAAGCCACGCTATTCTCCGAAAACTTCAACACTGCCAGCGGCGCAACCCCACCACCGGGCTGGACACAGGCGCTACTAGAAGGAAACCCCGAAACCGACCAGTGGCGATTTGATAATCCCGGCAATCGCAGCTTTATCGGCACCGAGCCGCTAGTCTCTCCAGTCGCCGTTTACGACAGCGACGCCCTTTCCAACGACGACACAGAAGAAAGCGTCGCCCTCATCTCTCCCATCTTCGACGCCTCAGCCGCCCAGGGCGCTTACTTACTCTACGACCAGTGGTATTCCGGCTTTACCGACCCTGAATACGCCAGCCAAATTTACGTCGAAACCTCAACCGATGGCGGCACCAGCTGGGAAACCGCTTACTTTGAAGACGGCGAAGGTGAATTTGTTGGCCCTCGCATCGTCGATCTAACCGACACGGTCGCCGGCAATCAGGCCCAGCTCCGCTTTCGCTTCGACGGCGACTGGTCTTACGCTTGGGCCGTAGACAACATTCAGGTAGTAGACTACCTGGCCCCCGGCGTCATCCTGCCCACCGACATCGGCGTCAGCGAAGACAACGTACCCAACCCGCTAGACTTTGAGTTCGTTCTGCAAAGCCGTCCGACCGCCGACGTAACGCTCAATTTCATCGTCGATGGCGAACAGCTCCAGACCATTGCGCCCATCACATTTTCGCCAGATAACTGGTTCGAGTCCCAGGTTTCGACCGTCAGTGCGATCGCCGATGGCATTGACGAAGGCGAAAACCAGCTCAGCGAAGTCACCGTCGAAATTGCCAGCGCAGACGCCAACTACAGCGGTCTAACCTTGGCCCCCGTCCCCATTCAAATCACCGACAGCACCATTCCGGGCTACACCAGCTACCGCACCGTAGAAGAAACCTTCCGCAACCTCTCAGACTTAGCCGCTAGCCATGCCGACATCGCCAGCTGGGTAGACATCGGCGATAGCTACAACAAAGCTAATCCCGGCGGCCCCGGCGGCCCCGAAGGCTACGACATTCAGGCGCTACAGCTCACCAACAAAGCCACCGACATTCCCGGCTACGAAAAGCCCATCCTGTACGTAGAAGGCGCAATTCACGCCCGCGAATATACCACCACCGAGCTAGTCACCCGCTTTGCCGAAGACTTAATCGCAGGCTACGGCACCGACCCAGAAGCCACCTGGCTGCTGGACTACACCCAAATTCACATCGTACCCGTCGTCAACCCGGACGGTCGCAAACTGGCCGAACAGGGCTACCTATGGCGCAAAAACGCCAATCCCAATCCGCCAGCCGGAGAAGAAGCTGCCCCCTTCCCTACCTACGGCGTAGACCTCAACCGCAACTACGATTCCACCTTTGGAGAAGTGCCCGGTGGCTCTAGCGGTAACCCAGGCTCCGAAACTTATCGAGGCGAACTTCCCTTTTCAGAACCCGAGACCCAGGCCACTAGCAACTACCTACTCAACTTGTTCCCCGATCAAAAACCAGAGGACATGTTCGCCCCTGCCCCCGACGAGGCAACCGGGGTTTATCTCGATCTTCACAGCTATGGCAACCTGGTTCTCTATCCTTTTGGCAGCACCGCCGAACCGGCTCCCAACGCCGAAGGGCTGCGCAATCTCGGTCTCAAATTTGGCTACTTTTCTGGTGTAGACGGCGAAGCCTACGACGTACAGCAGGCTATTGGTCTGTATCCCACCGACGGCACCACCGACGACTGGGTATACGAGACATTTGGCGCGGCGGCCTACACCATCGAACTAGGAACTGATTTCTTCGAGCCCACCGAATACTTCGAAGAAACCATCGTGCCAGAGTTTACGCCTGCGCTTTTCTACGCCGCAAAGTCTGCGTTTCGCCCTTACCAAACCTCAGCGGGGCCAGATTCAATCGACTTAGGCGTAGACTTAACAAAAGTCTTTGCCGGGCTGCCCGTCACCTTAAGCGCAACCGCCGACTCAACTCGCTACGACGACGGCAACCTCAGCTCAGAGGGAATCACCGAAGGCTTGGAGCTACCAGACTTCCAGGCCATCGGCAGTGCTCGCTATAGCTTCGATGCGCCTTCCTGGGTGCCAGGCACAGAGCTATTTGACATGAGCGCCGCCGACGGTCAGTTTGACAGCGCTGTTGAAAAATTACTCGCAACCGTCGATACCAGCGGCCTTACAACCGGTAGGCACATCCTGTTTGTAGAAAGCCTGTTAGCAGACGGCACCTACGGCGTACCCACAGCAGTTTTTCTAGATGTTGTAGAAACGCCAGATGGAAACTTAATAGCAGGAACAGAAATAGGAGACCGACTAGAAGGCACCGAAACCTCTGATCTGCTTGAAGGACTCGGCGGTAACGACTTTATCGCCGGTGGGCTAGGCAATGACTTTATATTCGGCGGCGGCGGAGAAGACCTGCTGCGCGGCGATCTCAATAGCAGCGATCCGCAAAACGACTCGGATGGAGGCGATGACGTTCTCTACGGTGGCGCGGGCAGAGATTGGCTAGAAGGTAAAGGCGGAAATGACCTGCTCTACGGCGGAGAAGGCTATGACGAAATCTTTGGCGATAAAGGCGATGATGTGATCTACGGCGGTAGGGAAGGCGACCGGCTCACGGGAGGTGAGGGCAGCGACACCTTTGTGCTAGCCGCAGGCGAAGGCACCGATACCATTCTAGATTTTGAATTTGGCATCGATTTCATTGGTTTATCTGGCGGTCTTTCCTTCGGTCAGCTGGAGATTATTCAAGCGGGTAAAGATACTGCCATTAAATTAGCTCATCAGACTCTTGCTCAGCTCAGCGATATTACCGCTAGTGATTTGGGAGCCGAGCAGTTTATCCCGGTTTAAATCAACGCAGAACTAGCAACAACTTTTTCTAACGATTGTTTAGCAGGCGATCGCCAGAAAAAGTCGTTGCTAATTAGGTAAATCAAATTACTTGTAAAACGCATTTCGACTGCGCTCAATGCTCAATCCACCGTAGCTAGAGAGCTGAGCGTAGTCGAAGCCGAGCTTAGGCAGTGAGTCATGACACTGAGCTACTTAGCTGACTAAAAAAGAGCCACCAAAATCTTCGCAACAAATCCCGAGATTACAGCCGTACCCAGTCCCCCAAGCAGCGCACTAATAACGCCCCATTTGAGCCGAAAGCCCGGAACTATTAAAGCCGTCAGTCCAAATAGAATAGTGTTGCCAACCAAAAAGACCAAACCCAGGCTCAAAATATTAACCAGCGTGCTGTTGATAAACCAGCCCAACAGCCCATTTAGCAAGCCAAACACCAGCGCCGCAAAGCCCGTTTTACCAAAGCTATCCGACTCAATCCCGGTCGGCAGCAGCGTCAAAATCACGAACGTCAGCGCCATCACCACCCAATACATGATAAATCCAGTCATTCGTAAAACCTTTCGACAGACATCTTACGAGGAGTATATCAAACCTTTTTGGCGATAGAACTGCTTCAGCCGCTGCTGAAAATTTCCCCAGTGAAAATACAGGTCGTCCGCATTGAGCATAAAAACTTGAGCCGGATGATCTTCTAGAGCGATCGCAATCATCCCCCGCTCAATCTGTATCCCCGTATCCCGATACACCCAGTTCACCGCATAGCAATAAGCCGCTACCTGCATACAATAATCGCCAATCCACTCCATCTGCTTCGGCCGACGCGCCGTTTTCCAATCGCACACACACAGCTCCCCCTCAAAGCGCATGACCGCATCCGGATACCCCGCAAACTTCAGCGGGTGCCACACCGCCCCTTCAACTAGCAGCACCTCATCAATCTCCTTCAGCACAGGCTCAATCGAACGCCAAAAGCCATCTAGCCCCTCCGGCAGCTCATAAGGCTCCTGCTTCAAATGAGACTTAATAATTTTATGAATTCGCGTCCCCGACCGAGAGGAATTCGTCGTAATTTTTCTCGCTTCATCCTTACCAATTCGATCTTGCCAATCCCACAGCCTCTTTTTCTCTTCGTAAGGCTTCGTCGCCGACAAAATTGACGTAATCCCCGGATAGCAGTGCCCTTCAATCTCGTAGTGCCGCTTGCGATTAACCGAAACCTGTTTGGCTTTGTAATGAGGTAATTCGAGCATAAAAGTTTATCTTCTAACAGTCGCCTTCTAACGGTCGCCTTTTAATAGATTCCTTCTAGTTGAGAGAGTCTACCCAGCGGCGGATATCGCGAGTTAATTGAATGTCGTCTTGATAGTCGCTTAGGAATTGATTGAGCTGAACAACCGTTAACTGAGAAAAAGCAAGACTCACCTTAGCCTCAGCGTAATTATCTCCAGTCAAACAATGAATGACAACGCTATCTCGCTGGGTATACTGCCAAACTTCAGCAATACCCAACGCGCGATAAATGCTCATCCTGCGAGTAAGCGGGCTAGTAATATCTACCTCAACCAGCAGATCGGGCGGCAGGCTGCTTGGGATTCTGCTTGGAATTCTGCTTGGAATTCTAGAATCTGTTCCTTTTCTAGAGATAGCGTTCTGAATATAAAAACCAGTATCTAGCTCCGCGCTCTTTTCCAGATCGTCTCGCTGAAGCGTCATTGAACCAACATCTGTGCAGAGCAACCCTAGCTCTACAGCCAAAGTTCTCACGATATAGGCAAGCAAGCGGTTCAGAAACTCGTGCAGTTCAGAAGGCATTTTAATCGTCATTACCCCTTGGTCGTACGCTACGCGTGTAGCTCGATGCTCGCCCATATCGCGAAGCATGGCCTGGTAGGTTGACCAATTGATATTAGGCAAACAAACGACTTGAGTAAGCTGTCCTTCGCTATCGTTCAGATCAAGCTCGCTCACCTGTTTAGAAAGAATTACCATCGCAGCCCAAAGATCTCGTGCTAGATCTATTCTAATAGCTTTGCTGCGTTAGCAGTGATGGAGAGAACTAAAAGCGATTTGGTCGCCGATCGGGCCAGTATAGTGGAACAGCTACGAGGCAAAGACCAGCGAGCCGCCCAAGACAATCTAGCCCTCAAGCAGCAGGCCGTAGAGGAAGTCATTCGCCCCTTGCAATCTTCGCTTACCAAAGCAGCAGCCTACCTGAAAACGTTAGAGAACCAGCGCGTTTTGGCTTACTCATGGCCTTAAGCGCGCTCTTCTACCGTCATCGTGCCGCGAAACATATTCATACCACAGTGAAATGTATAGTCGCCCGATTTTTCAGGAACGACCTCTATAGTTGCCGTTTGATTAAGCGGCAAATCGACTGCTTTATTGAAATCAGGTAAAATAATCTGTTCTAAACAACTGCTAGGATCTTTTCGAAAAAAGTTTAGCTGTACTAGCTGGCCTGCCTGCACCACAATCTGATCGGGCGAATAGCCCCCGTCTACCGTTATATCTACAGACTGAATGCCGTTAGCAGTTTGCGCAGTTTGCGCCTTGGTTTTACTCAAAAGGAACCACCATAGCTCCAATCCAATCAGCCCGGCTCCTGCTGCCGCCACGCCTACTTTGATTCCTATTGGCTGCTCAATGCGCCGAAACTCACGGCTACCGGCCTCAGAAATTTGAGCGCGGGCAGTTTGCGCCGTCCCAAACAACATACCAATGCCCAGCAAACTCCCGACTATCCATTTATCCAGCGATCGTCTGCTGCAAGACTCTCGTAATTTCATCAGCACATTCCTCTGTCTACAATTTTTTCTAGCGAATACCTTTGGGCTGGAAATTTCTTAAGCGAAGGGCATTGGTAACCACAGAAACTGAGCTAAACGCCATCGCAGCCCCAGCGATAATCGGATTCAGCAACCAGCCAAAAATAGGATAGAGAATACCAGCAGCAATCGGAATACCAGCGACGTTGTAGATAAAGGCAAAGAACAGATTTTGCCGAATGTTAGCGATGGTGGCTTTGCTGAGCTGAATAGCCGTGACGATACCCTGCAGGTCACCGGAGATTAGCGTGATATCGCTAGCGGCGATCGCCACATCTGTGCCCGTCCCAATAGAAATCCCCACATCGGCTTGAGCCAACGCAGGCGCATCATTAATCCCATCGCCCACCATCGCAACTTGTTTCCCTTCCGACTGTAGTTGTTTAATCTGCGCAGCTTTCTGCTCGGGCCGCACTTCGGCAAATACGCGGCGGATACCGACTGCTTGGGCGATCGCATCAGCCGTCTGCTGGTTATCGCCTGTGAGCATCACCACTTCCAAACCCATCTTCTGCAAAGCACTCACCGCCCGCACAGACGTTTTCTTCAGCGCATCAGAAATACCCATCAGCCCTTCTGCTTTACCATCTACCGCGATCCAGGCTGTAGTTTTAGCCGCAGTCTCCCAAGCCCGACGCTGGGACTGAAGCGATGCAGTCTCGATACTCAAACTCTGCATCCAGCGCTCGGTGCCAATTTGTATCAAATGGCCATTAACCCTACCTTGAACGCCTCTACCCGTAACCGAATCAAAGTCTTTCACCCCGGTCATTTTCTTCTTGTCAACACCTTGAGATTCAGCGTAGTTAACCACGGCTTCAGCCAGCGGATGCTCAGAATTTCGCTCTACCGCCGCCGCCATTTGCAACAGCTTAATCTCATTGCTATTCGCCGTACCGCGTACGGTCAGATAATCTGTTACCGTAGGTTTGCCTTCTGTTAGCGTTCCTGTTTTATCGACAACAACAGCCTGCAGCTTATGAGCGCGTTCTAAGCTTTCAGCATCCTTAATTAAAATGCCATTCTCAGCGCCTTTACCCGTGCCAACCATAATAGACGTTGGCGTCGCCAAGCCCAGCGCACAGGGGCAGGCAATGATCAGTACGCCAACCGTCGTAAGTAGCGCCAGCGTGAGGTTTCCCATAATGAGAAACCAGAGGACGAAGGTAATAATTGCGATCGCAATCACCACCGGCACAAACCACCCCGTCACCTGGTCGGCTAGCTTTTGAATAGGAGCCTTTGAACCTTGAGCATCCTGTACGAGCTGAACAATCTGCGCCAGCACGGTATCTTTACCAACCCGCGAAGCGCTAAACCTGAAGCTTCCTGTTTTATTAATAGTCGCACCGATAACGTCCTCACCCCGCGATTTCTTTACCGGCACTGGCTCACCGGTTACCATCGACTCATCAACCGTAGAGGTGCCCTCAGTCACTTCGCCGTCAACCGGAATTTTCTCACCGGGGCGCACAATAATAATGTCGCCCACCACAACTTCCTCCAGCGGCAGGTCAATTTCCTCGTCCTGTCGCACGACTCTAGCCGTATTCGCCTGCAATCCAATTAGTTGGCGAATGGCATCCGAGGTTTGCCCGCGAGCGCGATTCTCAAAGTATCGGCCCAACAACAGCAGCGCAATAATCACCACTGCTGCTTCGTAATAAACCTCTGGCGCAAGCCCTTGTGAAAGTAGAAAGCTAGGGAACAGCGTAACAAAGAGAGAATAGAGGTAGGCTGCGCCCGTGCCTAGTGCTACTAGCGTATTCATATTGGCTGCGCGATGGGTAAAGGCTTTCCAGGCACCCACATAGAACGACTTGCCGCACCAGAATAAAACAGGCGTTGCCAAAACCAGCTGTAGCCAAGGGTTATGTAAAAACATCGGCCAGCCAGGAATCTCTGCGCCCAGCATCATCGGCAAAGTACCTAAAATCAGCGCTGCGCCAACAACCCCACTCACCACTGTTTTAGTCAGCAGCGCTTTTTGCTGCGCCTTTCTCTCTTCTTGTTCTTTCGCATCGGCTTCATCGGCACGCCCACCAATGCCTAGGGATTCTCTTTCACTTGCCTCATATCCAGCATCTGCAACTGCCGCCTGAATCTTTTCAAGATTAGTGTTGCGCTCATCGTACTCAACGCTGGCCTGCTCAGTAGCGAAGTTCACCTCAACGTCGCTAACCCCTGGCACTTGTTGTATAGCCGTTTGAATGCTGTTTGCACAGGACGCGCAGCTCATGCCTTTTAGCTTTAGGGTAGTTGCGGTCATACGGGAACTCCTATCTCGCAGATGTACTACGAACATAAACCCTCTAGTTGGGGAGAGGGTCAAGGGGGTAAAAAGAATATGCCTTAGTGACAGAATAAATTCATTCCATTTCATCCGCGTTTCATGTTTGGTCTTTATAATCTTCCATAGCCATTACTCAATAAAAGGGTTTGATCTTACATGCGCTCAGAACAAACTTACGGCCTGCTTTTGTCACTAGGACTGCTAGCCTCTACCTCCGCACTCCTATCTGGATGCAGCCATTCTGACTCGGTTCCTCAAACGTCACAGCCTGCGCCCGCAAATGGGAGTATGTCCATGACAGAGCATGCGATGACAGACCATGCGATGACAGACCATGCGATGACGATGGATCTTGGCCCTAAAGACGACGAGTTTGATCTGCGCTTTGTAGATGGGATGATCCTGCATCATCAAGGTGCGATCGCGATGTCCGAAGCCGCCCTCAAAAACTCTCAAAGGCCGGAAGTCAAAGAGCTAGCGCAAAACATCATTAAAGCTCAAGCAGGTGAAATCTCTCGAATGCAGACATGGCGACAGACCTGGTATCCCGAGGCTAGCGCTGCCCCAATTATGTACGATGCTCAGATGGGCCACACTATGGAAATGTCCGATGAGATGCAGTCGAACATGCGAATGGATGGCGATCTTGGCAAAGCCGACGACAAGTTCGACCTGCGCTTTATCAACGGCATGATTCCTCACCATGAGGGCGCTTTGGCGATGGCAAAAGAAGGGCTAAAGAATAGCGATCGCCCTGAAATTCAACAGGTGTCTAACGATATTCTTAGAACCCAACAGGTAGAAATTGATTTAATGAACCGGTGGAAAGAAGACTGGTACGGCCAATGAAAAAACAAGCCTGTCTCTAAACCAGCTCTTCCAAAGCCTCAGGGCTAAACCCCTGAAGCGTCTCAGTATCGCCTGTGCGCACCTTAGTCACCCAGTACGGATCGGCCAGAATCGCCCGACCAACGGCAACCAGGTCAAACTCCTCTCGCTCCATACGCTCAACTAAGTTGCTCAAACTGGCCGTTTTAGAACTCTCACCGCTAAAAGAGCCGATAAAGTCGCCCGATAAGCCAACCGAGCCAACGCTAATCGTCGCCGCGCCCGTCAGCTTCTTAGCCCAGCCCGCAAAGTTTAGCCCAGTCTCTCCATCAATTTCCGGAAACTCCGGCTCCCAAAATCGGCGCTGCGAACAGTGCAGAATATCTACGCCAGCTTCGACCAGCGGCGCTAGCCAATCCGTCATCGCATCGGGCGACTCAGCTAGCCGAACGGAAAAGTCCTGCTGCTTCCACTGGCTAAGTCTCAAAATAATCGGGAAGTCCGCGCCGACCGCCGCTCGCATAGATTCAACAATTTCAGTTGCAAAACGCGATCGCGCCTTCAGCGTATCGCCCCCATACTTATCCGTGCGGTTATTGGTCGCCGCCCAAAAGAACTCATCAATCAGATAGCCATGCGCACCGTGAATCTCAAAAATATCAAAGCCCAGCCGCTTAGCCTCAGCCGCCGCCCGACCAAACGCAGCGATCGTATCAGCAATATCTTCCTCGCTCATCACCTCACCGCGCGGCTGATCGGGCGCAACCAAACCAGACGGACTTTCTACAGCTACTGAAGGCACCCAGTCGGTGCCCGAGCTTTTAAGCGAGCCCACATGCCAAATTTGCGGCCCCATTTTGCCGCCTGCCGCGTGAACCGCCTCAATCACCGACTGCCAGCCCGCCAGCGCCGCCTCACCGTGAAAGAAAGGAATGCCTGCTTCATTTCTAGCCGCAGGCCGTTCAACCACGGTGCCCTCAGAAAGAATTAAACCAACTTCACCTTCAGCCCGCCGTTGATAGTAAGCCGCCACGTTCTCGCCCGGTACGCCCTCAGGCGAAAAAGAGCGCGTCATCGGAGCCATGACAATGCGATTTTTTAGGCTAAGCGACTTTAGTTTGAAAGGCCGAAATAAAACGTCGGTGTTCGTGGCGGTGCTCTGTAGCGTCATGGTTCAGACTGCCTAATAAATTGAGTGAAAACTAACATCAGTTCGAAATGGCGATTGTGGAAATTGAAATAGAAGTAAGTGTCTATCTCCAACAATCAAAAAAACCGCTTCGCCAGCAGGATTTTTATAGAGCTAGACCTTTACGCTTTCGCCTTGTCATTCGCGTCATCAATAGAATGACCGGATGCAACAATCAGCTCATTAAACGTTTCTTCCGAGGCTTCAGACTCTACCGTGACCGTTTTAGATTGAACGTCAATTTCTACTTTGGCATTGGGCTCAGACGTTAGCAGCGTAGCCTTTAGCTCATCTGCCGCAGCCTGATCTTGCAAAGTGGGAACGTGAAACTTTAGCAATGCTTTTCTCCGAATATGAGCCATCTCCACACTATAAGCAACAAAGATGTTTGTTGTCACCAAACAAACGGTAGGTCTTGACCTGCTCAATATGGCTGAAGATGCTCTTGGCTTTACTTCAAGCAGGCCATCAGCTCACAGTGGGCCGCTTCACCGAATTTTGGCTGGAAATTTCGGCGGTAAATTCTAGCTGAAAATTTCAAGGACGATCGCCATCATCAAAAACTTTTCAAAATCTCGAATTCTCATTCTCACCGCCTCCAATACCGACGAAAATATCTATCGGAGGTTGCAGGAAGTCAGACACACGTAGCTAGATTCTCTCATACTCTTCTCACACCTTTCTCATAATTACGCTCAGTTAGTTGCAGCTATTAGTTGCAGCTATCAGTATCAACATATTTTGTCTGTCTATAGTCTACCTATAATCTATAGTCCTATAATCTATAATTTTGAAAAGAAAGCAATAAATAGATGCTGACACAAGCAGTCGGCTAGACCCATACAACATGATCAATCGGTTCATTACCCGCTCCCGTTCTCGAACGCTTACAGTAGGATTTCTCAGCGGCCTGCTCTTACCTGCGGGATTATCTCTTATTTTGGCACTCGCCTCAGCAGCGCCAACGCCCGCCGCCGAACAAGTGACCCTTTCCTACGGATTTATTGAGGCATCTGTCTCTGTGCAGTCTCTACGCAACTACGCAGAACAAGGCGAGGTAGGCGCAGACCTAGCGCCCTATCTCAAGCGCTTGAGCGAAACAGAGCGATCGCAGTTTCGCACCGTTCTTCAGTCCAAAAGCAACGTTAGCCCAGTAGAAGTCTCTCAGTTTTTGCGCTCTTCTATCGGCGACAACATCTTAAAAAGCGCAGGCAATATTATCCAAACGCCTAGCCGACTGAACGGCGGCAGGGGACTGCGAGGAGCACTCGTACTATCAGCGGCTGAGCCAGAAGGTCTTTCCGTATTAGGCACCTTAGAAAAGTTTCCAACCAAAACCGTCCGCATTAATTCAAGGAAAATTTTTCAGTCAGTGCGCGAATTCACGGCGCTGTTTCAAGACACTCGCGGGGCGATCGCCGCCATTGCCCAGCAAGCCGTTCCAGAGGATAACGCCCTCAATAATAAGTCTGTCTTCGAGCTTGCTCAAAGCGGCCCCTACTCGGTTGCAATGCAGTCGCTAACCCTAACAGATAGAAATCGCGATCGCCGGATCCCTGTCGATCTATACCTACCGGCCTCATCCCAATCGTCAGTTCCGCCCGCGCCGTTAATCGTAGCCTCTCCGGGTCTAGCAGGCGATCGCACCGGGTTCGCCGTCATCGGCAATCACTTAGCCAGTCACGGATTCGCCGTCGCCGCGTTAGATCATCCAGGTAGTGACACCGCGAACTTTGAAGCCTTGCTAGCAGGGCGAGCCGACGAAATTGCCGATCCTGCTGGGTTTTCCGAGCGCCCTCGAGATATCTCCTATCTACTAGACGAGCTGACCCGGCTCAACAACATCAGCGGCCCGATTGCTAACCGCTTAGAGATGACTAAAATTGGCGTTATTGGCCACTCTTACGGCGGCACTACCGCACTCTCAGTAGCGGGCGCACAGCTCAATATAGACACCCTTACAGCCAACTGTAGTGCAGATCAACTTGTTCTAAACGCGGCAGATCCTTCTATGCTGTTGCAGTGCACTGCCCTCAAGGTGCCTCAGCAGTTTTCAGAAGATTTAAGAGACGAGCGCATTCAAGCCGTCATGGCCATGAATCCGGTAACGAGCAGCCTGTTTGGCCAGGCCGGATTCTCTCAGCTCGCCGTTCCTAGCCTGCTCGTATCTGGCAGCGCCGACCCGGTTGCACCCGCCCTAATAGAGCAAATTCGCCCCTTCATTTGGCTCAGTGAGGCGCAGCCGATAACCGGTCAAACCGATAGCTCAGAGCATTATCTTGCGCTTATCCAAGGTGGCTCTCATCTCTACGACCCGTTAGAACTCAACGACGCCGATCTCTCTTTTACCAACGGTTTAGTCAGCCCCAATACAGACATCACCGACAGCTATCTCAAAGCACTAAGCTTAGGCTTTATGCAGATGACGGTCGCTCGCGATCCCAACTATCAAAAAGTGCTCAACCGTAACATCACGCTCAATCAGCAGCCCTTACCGCTCTACGTCATCAGCACTTTAACCGAAGCCATGCTCAACCCTGTACCTGAAGCAGCAGACCCATCTAGCCTTTAACTTGCCATCCTAATCTTGCCGTCCTAGTCTTGCCGTCCTAATTAAGGTAAAAACGGCAGGTCTTTAATCACACACTGAGTCCGTTCATCAACCAAACAACAGATATACAATCAGTACCATTAAAGCTATCTTTTGTGAATAAACGCTTGCGCAGCCAGGTTTCTTATCTATGGTTTTTCAAAATCGCAGTTCGCTAAGCTGGCTATGGCAACCGTTACAACTTCAGCCGGGCAAGCCTGACTACATCAACGGCATTCGAACAATTTTAGCGCTAGGCGGGCCGGTCGCCGCTGGCTTCTTGCTCGGTCAACCCAAGCTGAGTACGATCCCGACTATCGCCGCTTTGTTTGTAGGCATTGTTAGCGCCAGCGGAACTTACCGCCAGCAGGCAACCACAACAGGTGCAGCCGCTGTGGGCGTCACTTTAGCGCTACTAGTCGCCAACTTAGTTAGCGGTAGCTTCTGGCTAGCCGTTTTTACCACTTTTGTCGTTATTTTCGCGCTCAGCTTAGCGAGCTTAATTAGAGCCAGCATGGCCGGTATCGGCCTAGTCACCTCAATTATGTTCATTATCTCGCTCGCAAAGTTTTCCTCTTTCCCCAATCTAACCGCCGTTCTTGAGCAGAGTTTGCTTTGTCTAGGCGGTGGACTTTGGGTAATGGTATTATCTTCACTTTTGTGGATAGTTAGACCTTATACCCCAGCGGTAAAAGCCGTCGCCGACTGCCATCTTAGCCTGGGTGAGTTAACGCAGCGAGCCAAAGAAATGACGCAAGCGGGCGCACCTGATTCCCCACGACGGGCAGAGCGAGTGCAGCGCTTTTTACAGACACAGGATGTTGTTATTCTCAGCTTAACCGCTGCGCGAAACATCTGGACATCGGCCTGGACAATTGGCAAATCTGAGAGCGCGAGAAGCCGCCAACTGCTGGTGCTAATCGAAGATGCTAATCAAACCCTAAATGATTTAGCCGCGCTAGGAGAGCTCATTATTATCGCTTCTCGAAATTCTTTATTTGAAAAAATAAAAGAAGAGATTGAGCTAGTTTTAGAACAAATGAACATCTGTTTTCAAGACGTACCCCACCATCTTGAAAATAACTCAACGCTGCCTCCAGATGCACTAATAGCACTCGATCGCAGCGTAGAAGCTTTAAAGGTAAGCCGCGATCGCCTGCGCAGCCAGGTTCACACACAAACAATTGAAATTCAAACGGGCGACTATGCAGAAATAGTGAGCCTAAACAAAATAGTCACTCACTTATGCGAGCTAGCAGCCCAAATTCACGAGGACGTAGCCGCAGCCACATCTTCAAACTTGCAAGCTAATCAGCCTAAAACGTTCGTTTCAGCTCAGCCATCATCTCCTTTCTGGCTAGACACGCTTAAAGATAATCTTACTTTCGATTCGGTCACGTTTCGCCATGCTCTGCGCCTAGCGCTAGTCGTAACAGCCGCTCAGCTACTGGCCTACCTGCTACCCATCCCCAGAGGCTACTGGATAACGCTCACGGCGCTCATTGCGCTAAAGCCAAACTTTGGAGGCACCTTTCAGACCACGCGGCAAAGAGTTTTAGGCACATTTTTAGGCGGCGTGGCCGGAATTGTTTTAGTCAGCTTAATTCACAGCACCTGGATTATCGCCCCGCTGACGCTCGTTTTGATGTTTGCTGCGATCGCCCTCCGTCCGCTGAGCTATAGCCTATTCGTAACGATACTTACGCCCGTCATCATCCTACTCTTTAGCCTAATCGGCATGGGCGACTGGGAAGTCGGCATTGAGAGAATCGCGGATGTTCTCATCGGTGGAGCGCTGGCATTAGCCGGCAGTTACTGGCTGTTTCCTCGCTGGGAAAAGCAACAGCTACCGGCTCAGCTCGCCCAGACAATCCGAGCTAATCTTGCTTACTTTCAAATTGCGATTGATCAATATCTCGGCAGTAGCGATCCGGTCATTGAAAGTTCTTTGCACCTATTGCGACATCGCGCCTCGCTAGAAAACGCTAACGCCGAAGCCGCTGCCCAACGGCTATTCAGCGAACCTCGCCATATTCGAGGCGAGATTGAGCCAGTAATGACGCTAATGCTATATGTTCGCAGCTTATTTAGCTCAGTAACGGCTCTAATGAAGCACACCGACAGGCTTAATAAAGCTCACCAATCCGAACAGATCGAGCCGCTCGCCAAGGCTATTGAGCAAGTATTAAACAACTTAGCCAACGTGCTCGACCAGCACCAACCGCTTCAGCCGTTGCCACCTCTAACTGATGACTTAGCCACCATTAGCAGCCAGGTTGAGCAGCTACAGTCGGCCCGGCTCTCGGAAATTATGGCGCATTCGACCACAGCCGAATCAGCAAACCTATTAACCGCATCGCCCACTTGGCAAGCCGTAGAAAAACAGACGCCAGTCGTAACTGAACTCAGTCGAATTGTAAGAGCAGTCACAATTATGTACCGAACTATCGAGAGAAGCGAGCAAGAAAGAGATCAGCGCAAGCGATCGCATAGCCTCCAATAAACTCCACCGTAGTCTATCCTACCTACCTACCTAGCTGTTGTAGTAAGCGCGTGTACCTCTGTCGTCTAGAGCCTCGCCTAAGCGGCTAAGAGCGTGGATATAGGCAGCGGTGCGGAAGGAGATTTTCTGTTTTGAACCACTGTGCTTTGAAGCACCATGCTCCGAGTTGTTGTGCTTTTGGGAAAGGTGCCAAATAGTTTCAGTTTCTTCGGTAATACGCGATCGCAATCTATCGTTCACTTCTTTGAGCGTCCAATACAGTCCGCTGCGGTTTTGCACCCACTCGAAGTGGCTGACCATTACACCGCCTGCGTTGACCAATATATCGGGAAAAAGAGAAATCCCTTTCTCTTCTAAAATGGCGTCGGCGTCGGCAGTAACAGGGCCGTTGGCCACTTCAAAGATGTACTTAGCTTTTATGCTATCGGCGTTTTCGGCAGTAATTTGATTTTCTAATGCAGCCGGAATGAGAATGTCTACATCTAGCGTGAGGAGTTCTTCGTTGGTGATGTTGTCATGTTCGACGATGCTGCAAACGGTATCTTGGCAGTAGACGGCCTGCATCTCATGTTGTTCTTCTTTGAACTTTTGTACATCAGGAATGTTAAGCCCTTGTTCACTGTAGATGCCGCCTTTAGAGTCGCTGACGGCAACTACTTTGTAGCCTGCTTGAAAAAGTAAGTTAGCAATAACGCTGCCTGCGTTGCCAAAACCCTGGACAGCAACGGTAAGATCTTCTGGATTCTTGTTCTCTTTAGCCAAAATGGTTTGCAAGACATGGAACGCGCCGGTGCCCGTGGCGGTATTGCGGCCTAAGCTGCCGCCCATACTGACGGGTTTGCCAGTGATGACAGCGGGCGATCGCTTGCCCTGAATAATGCTGTACTGATCCATCATCCAGCCCATAATCATGGCGTTAGTGTAAACGTCGGGGGCGGGAATATCGAGGTCGGGGCCGATGGACTGAGCGATCGCGTCAATATAGCCTCGGCTGAGCCGCTCTAACTCAAATTTGGAGAGTTCTTTGGGGTTGAGCGTAATGCCACCTTTTGCACCGCCAAACGGCAAATTTACCGCTGCGCATTTAAAGGTCATCCAAAAGGCGAGCGACTGAACTTCGTCTAAGGAAACGTTGGGATGGAAGCGAATGCCGCCTTTGGTCGGGCCGCGAGTATCATCGTAGCGGACGCGGTAGCCTTCAAACACGCGCAGTGAGCCGTTGTCCATGCGGACGGGAATGGCAACTTTAAGACTGGCTTTAGGAAATTTGAGACGTTCGGTGGCGTCGTCGGAGATAGGGGCGTAGCGGGCGGCTTTCTCTAAGCGGCGACTGGCATCAGTAAGTAAAGTTGTGGGCATAAAAAGCGCTGACGCATTGAAGTTCTGTGAGTAGTCTGGTGCTTGATTGAACAAGTTGAAGACAAACGCAGTGATTCTTTAAGATCGTGTCTACAATTCTCAACCAGAGCGATCGCGCCTAAAAAATACTGGGCTGATGTAGTCAGCCTCAAAATAGCGATCTGGCATATAGCAATCTAGCGTTATGTATCTGGCCATAGAATGGTCTGGAAGAACTTTAGAAAGCTGGATGTTTGCTATCCTTGCTCGAACTGACTATGATCTGAAAGTTTTGTCGCTTAGCAAGACAGCTTAGCTAAAGCGGTGATGTCGCCTTTTCTACGGTTTGGTTTGATTAATTCAGTTTCAGGCATTTTGTATCTCAAGGTATCTAGCGTGGATGCGTTCGATCAGCTCTGGTCGCTGATGCGAGGAGCGATGGCACTAGACGCTGAGACATTTCGCTCGATTCATACGCAGCCGCATAGTTTGCTAGCAGCGCTGACGATTGTGTTTTTTGCGGGAGTATCTCAGTCGCTCTCTCAGATTGTGGTGCTGTTTATCAATCAGGTGCGGCCCGTGCGGTTTGTGCTGAGCTTGCTAATCTCAGCGCTGTTCTTTACGGTGGGCTATGGCTTCTGGACGCTGAGCATTTGGAGCATTTTGAACCTGTCGTTTGCGGAGTATTTGCCGTTTAGTACGGTGCTGCGAACGGTGGGCTTTAGCTATGCGCCGCTGATTCTGGGGGTGCTGGTGATGTTTCCGTACTTTGGCAATGCGTTTTTTTTAGCGCTGTCGATTTGGACGCTGCTAGCGGTAGTAGTAGGCATAGAGGTGATTACGCCTTTGAGCCGGTGGCAAGCGTTTGAGAGTGCGGCGCTAGGCTGGGTGACTGTGCAGCTATTGCAGAAGACGGTGGGGCAACCAATTGCGTCTTTGGGGCAGTGGATTACGAACTGGGTGGCGGGTGAAGAGCTGATTACCAATCGGATGCGGCTGGCGCAGGAGCTGTATGCGGGGCTAAGGGCGCAGCGGACGGGGCTAGATGATTCGCTAGAGCGAACGCTAATCAAAGCAGGCGAGGAGAAGCAGCGAGCGGTGCGGGGCGATGCGGGAGATTTTCCGGCGGAGCGGCAGGATGAGCGGTTTTTATCGGATCGGGTGCGACAGCGGGATCAGCCGTTTAAGTAAGAGAAGCTAGCCTTACAGTTTATATTGGTAGGCGGGTTTTAAAAGGGAGAAGCGGCGGTGATGTCCTGGCGGACGATAAAGTATGGACTGGCAATTTTGCTGGCGGTGGGGGCAATTGTGCTGCTCTCGCCTGCAAATGAGCGGTGGCTAAACTGGTATCTGACGTTTAACAGCAGCTTTTTGAGCTTGGTGGTAGATTTATTGCGGGTGAGTGCGATCGCGCTTTTAATTGCCGGATTGCTCTCTCCGTTTGAGGCGCTAGGCTGGTGGGCGGGCTGGTATGGCGATGGCATTGAAACGCGAGTAGATATTCAGCTACCCGCGTATTTGTCCGCGCCGGTTTGTGATATTGGCGCGAATGGAGAAAGCCCTAGCCAATACATGGTTTATCTAGATGGGATTTCGCAAAGCTCTGAGGATTATCCGGCAAGGGTACAAAACTTTTTGGATACGCTGTCGGCAGCGCTGCCGGAGAATACGGTGTTTATTCGAGATATTGTGGCGTATTCGGCCTTAAATAGGCATTTAACAGGGCAGCGGCCGTTTGCGGCATTCTGGCGCTGGGTAAACCGGATTGAGGAACGCTTTCCGGCAAGTCCGCTAGATGTGCTTGTAAACTTACGCAATACGTTTCAGGTGGCAGTGTCTACCGATAATCGCTATGGGCCTGTGTTTAATCGGGGAACAGCGCAGGTGATTTTGAACAGTCTGCGGCAGCGGGGATACCGACCGGGAACGCCGATTACGCTGCTGGGCTACAGCGGGGGGGCGCAGGTGGCGCTAGGGGCCGCGACATATTTGAAGTATGCGCTCGATGTGCCGATTGAGGTGATTTCAATTGCAGGCGTGATGAGTGGGAATAACGGGATTGCCTCGATTGAGCGGCTATACCATATGCACGGCAATCGGGATGCGCTAGCCCAAATTGGAGCAATGATGTTTCCCAAACGGTGGCCGATGATGGCCTGGTCTAATTGGAACTTGGCAAAGGCAAAAGGGCGGATAAAGCTGTTTCAGCTTGGGCCGGTGAGCCACAGTGGGCCAAATGGGCCGATCGATTCGGTGGCTACACTGCCAAACGGATGCAGCCATCTAGAGCAGACGATGGAGATTATGCTAGAGATTTTGAAGGGGCAGCCAAAGCTGCCAGCGCACGGTGAGAAATTGGAAAGTTGAGAAATTGGAAAGTTGAGAAGTTGAGAAGCTGAGAAGTTTGGACTAGGGATAGAGAGGAAGCGGGAAACCGGCCTCTAGAGTAGGTAAGTAGTCTGGAGATAGGCTGCCTAGTCTGATAGAGGACAAGATCTGTGAAGTTTGGAAAGATAATGGGGGCGGTGCTTTTAATAGGGCTGCTTTATTTGCTCTGGCAGATTCGGAATGTCTTGATGCTAGGGTTTGCCGCGATCGCATTTTCGACGGTTATCAACAGGCTGGTGCAACAGCTACATAAAATTGGCATGCCGCGCGCGCTAGCGGTCACGGTTTCGCTGTTGGGATTGTTGGGGCTATGTGTGGGAGCGGGCTGGTTTATTGGCCCGGCGATCGCCCATCAGATACCGCAATCCACATTTTTGTCGGAGCAGGGCTTTGAGCGATTGCAGGGCTGGTATCGACAGGTAAGTGGCGTTATGCCAGGAAATGCGCTGGCGAATACGAAGCTAGAAGATTTGCTGCCTCAACTGGCTCAGATTAGCCCTGACTGGGCCAGTCGGCTACTGGTGTTCTTTACCGGATCGCTAGACTTCTTCTTAAATACGCTGCTGGTGGTGGTGCTAACGATCATGCTTTTGTCTAATCCGAAGGCATACCGCAAGCTGCTTTTGCAAGGGTTCCCGAAGTTTTATCGGCGGCGAGCCGATAGCATTTTAGATGAGTGCGAAGAAGGGCTAAGCGGCTGGTTTATTGGCCTGTTGTTTAATATGACGGTGATTACAATTTGTAGCGGAGTGGGCCTAGCTTTGATTGGGGTGCCGCTGCCGGTGGTGAATGCGCTGATTGCAGGACTACTGACATTTATTCCAAACATTGGCCCAATTTTGAGCGTGGTGCCGCCGGTATTGATGGCGTTAGCAACCGCTCCTTGGATGGCGCTGGCAGTGCTGGCGCTATACTTTGCCATTCAGCAGATTGAGGGAATGGTACTGACACCGTTTGTGATGGAGAAGCAGGTGTCTTTGCTGCCCGCGATTACGCTGGTGGCGCAGGTGGTGTTTGCCGTTTTCTTTGGATTATTGGGATTGTTTTTGGCGCTGCCGCTAGTAGTCGTTTTGCAGGTATGGATTAAAGAGCTGTTGGTAGAAGATATTTTGAACCGGTGGCCTGCGCCTAGGCGGTTAAGAAGAGGCCAGTAAGGAGAAACCAGTAACGAAAAGAGAGATTGGACGGCTAAACTACAGCGGCCAGCTCATTTTTTGGAAGGCGCTTCTAATGCTGGCTGCATCGGCGATTAAGTAGGCAGCGCGATCTATAGTGATAATTCGACCGCACATGCCTAATCCGGCAAGCCCGTTGCCTGGAAATTCTGACACAATCTCGAAGTCGATGTTTCTAGGAACGAGGATGATAAACCGAGGGGTAATCATCAAGTTGAAGGGGATGCTCTGCGTTTGTAGCCGATCGATGTATTTGAATACTTTGCTAGCCGCACTTTCTGGGTCGAACATCATGACGTAGGCGGGATAATCTTGAGGGACAGCGTAGTCTGCTTGTGGGGTGAGCGGGAAAGTTTCGACGGGGAGCGGGCGATACTCCGTAGGGACGGATTGGCTAACGCTTTCGATAGACTGAAAGTGAATGTGGTTGACCGATGCGCCTGAATGTAGCGCGTTGAAAAATAGGAATGATTGCGAGAGCTGTTTGAAGAGGGCGAAGGCGTCTTCTAGTAGCGGCAGCGATAAGATCTGCGGCAGGTGAGTGAGCTGGTTACTCGAGCGAGTGGGCACCCAGAGAAAGTGGCCGTTGGGTTCGATCGGGGAAACGTTGTAGTAGGCATTCCAGGTGAAATGCTGAAAGGTTTTTTGAAAGAGGGGCGGGCGAGCAAGCAGGCTGAGAGGGCGATCGCGGTTCTGACAGGCAAACCGACAGTCTTCGGGGGTTGGAGAGATGTCGGGCTGTCGTCCAAGGGCTTTTCTGGCACCGCCCGGCCTGAGCGCTCTGTAGCCGTTGTAGAGGCAAGTGAAGTCTACGCTGTGAACGGTGTCGGGGCTGAGGTGGGCGATCGCTCTTTCTTCTACAGCGCTTTCAATCTTGCAGTTTTGGGTGAGGTTACGAGCATAGTAGCGATAGCGGTTGTTGTGTTGCTCAACGCCAAAAGTGATGCGATCGCCTTTAGCCCACTGGCCGTTTTCATCGTCTCGATCGGCCTGAAACTCATTAATCAGTTCGCCGCCGACTACCGCCTGCTGCCAGGCAAGCCGGAGATAGGCCGAGATGTCTTGTTGATCTTCCATTGTTGATTTTCCATTTGGATTAAGCCAGATCCTGTCTTTGCTCGCGGCCGTTTGGCCCAACAATTTCGGCTGGCAAGGTCTGCGGATCGACAACGGCCAGGGTGCTCATGTTGTAGGTGGTATAGACAGTGCTAGCGGTGTCTAGGAACAAGTCCATGATGGTGAGAGTTTGAAAAGGTGCGGCGGCGCTCGAAAGCAGGGCTTTAGGGCCGCTGCCTAATGCGCCTGCGTGAAGCGTGTTGAGCTGGCCTGCTCTGCCGGGGAAGTAGGCGTGATGGTGGCCGCTGATGTAAGTGTGAACGTTGTGGCTCTCGAGTAATGCTCGAAGTTCGTCAGCTTGGTTGAGAAATTCGCCAGGGCGATCGCGCTTTTGGGCAACGGCGTAAAGCGGCAGGTGGCCCATGACGATACGCAGATCTGCGCTTTGCGCTTCGGGGCTAGAAAGCGCTCGATTGGCCCAGTCTAACTGTTCAGCTGGAATGTTGGCCGAGGAGGCATCCCAAACCAGATAAAAGATGTTGTTTTGCTTGAAGCTGTAGTAAAAGGGAAAAGCGGCAGCTTCGACAAAGGTGATATCTGTATCGGACTGGTGGCCTGCCCAGTACTTAGCGGTTTCCTGGCGATCTAATACATAGACGAATTCGCCGTTGTTTTGATAGCTAGAGCCGTCGTGGTTGCCAATGGTGATGGCAAAAGGGATTTGGGCGGTGCGAATAGGCGCGATGATTTGTTGGTCGAATGCGCCCCACATAGCTTCGACTTGAGGCTGGGAAAGATCGAGACTTTGCCCGGCGACCATATCGCCGCCGCAGAGCACCAAATCGGGCTGCCAGCCCGGAAGCAGGGCCACACCGCGAGTAACTTCTGGAAGATAGTCGGTAGCGCCGTAGGCGCTGTTGAGATCGCTGATGATGGCGATACGAATGTCGCCGCGCTGAGGGGCAAAGAGACCATCGGGGCCAAGCGCAATGCGACGGGTGGCAGATTGAGGTGAGCTAGGCGGTGTAGCCGCAGATGTCGCGGAGTTAGCGGCAGCTTGTGGGCTGGACTGAGCACAGGCCATGGCAGTGGTTGCGGCTGCGCCAGCGGCTAGTCCACCCAATAAAATAAACCGACGACGGTTGATCGACATGAGGACATCCGAGAAGATTGTAGGCAGTGATATAAGCCAATCTAGTATAGAGGCTTTCTATCGGGTGTCACTAGATTCTACAGAGTCCTAGCAGTTGGGTTAGCAGATCACTCACTTTGCCGTTGTAGCTAGTTTAAGAAGATGCCTGAGAAAACCTTCGATTTTATTCTGAGTTGCTGCTATTAAACAATAAACAGTAGTATTATTAACTGCAAAGAGATTTTATAGGATATATGTCAACTACAGTATTGCCTCAGTTACGAGAAATAGAGTCAGAGCTAGCGGCTCAAGAAGAAAGCCTTTCTGTAAAGCTTCAGGAAGTTCAAGATAAGCTCAGCGGTATTCGTGCCGTTTTGCCCATGTTTGGTGAAGATGGCGAGTCGGTCGCTGACCAGCCTGCGGCCAAGAAAACTAAGAAAACTACGACAAAAAAGCCTGCTTCTAAGCCAGCAGAACCGAGCGAAACGGTCACAGAGGCAGAAGCAGAGCCAGAGGCAGAGGATAAGTCTACTAAGACTAAAGCAACAAAAGCGAAGTCTAAGAAGAAGGACGGTCGCGCGGCGGATTGGCAAAAGTACACGCGTCCGGGCGTGAAGAACCAGTCTATTCCAGATGCGGTGAAGCTAATTTTAGCGACGCAGCCAGAGAAGGAGTTTAAGATTGCTGAGGTAATGGAAGCTCTATTTAAAGAAGGAATGCCAAAAGCTCAGTATCTGAAAGCTCGTAACCGAGTGTCGAACGTATTGTCGGGCGGTGTGCGAGCAGGCGATTGGCATCGGGGCGATCGCAGCACTTACCGTATGGGCAATGCCTAGATAGATATCTAGATAGTTATCTAGAAGAAACAGCGTTATAAGTTGTTAGAAGCCGGTGTTAAAAGCCAGTATTAGAGGCCAGCGTACCGCCATGTACGCTGGCTTTTTGCTATGGGCATTATCTTACTTCTAGCGGATAGTCCTTATTACTCCAGACTTCACATGCGCTTTAATCAGGTTCTACAGCAATTTGTCTTACACTACGCCGAGCGCTGGCCAGATGCGATCGCCCAAGCGTCTCAAAGCAATGGACGCAGCGTACTAACGGTTTCATCGCCTTCACAGCTTCGAGACAAAGCGGGAAACTACCCCAAGATTTTGCACCATAGCCAAGTCACAGACCACGCAGTGGTTTTAGTTCATGGCTTGACTGACTCTCCCTACTACATGCAAGCCATTGCGGAAGACTTTGCTCGCGCAGGGTTTAATGTTGTGCTGCCGCTGCTGTCGGGGCACGGCTTAAAGCGGCCTGGCCCAGCGTTTAGAAGCCTGAGACATACCGACTGGATTGCGACGGTAGACCATGCGGTTGAGACTGCGCACAGGTTGGGGCGTCGGGTTTCTATTGGTGGCTTATCGACTGGAGGAGCGCTTTCGGTTCGTAAGGCGATAAAGGACTTAGGGAGCATTACGGGCGGCCTGTTTTTGTACTCGGCGGCGCTCGATATTGGCACGGCAGAGCAGCTACTGTTACAGACAGAAGCTGGCCGGATGATTGGTCGATTAAAAGATCAAAGGCTTTGGCTAACCAAGACCTTTAAAGACAAAGTAGAGATGATATTAAACGATCAGAGCGTGGGCGATCGCCATGACAATTATGGCATAGGAGAAAACGACTATAAGTACTCTGTGTTTTTCTATGAAGGCGTCTCTCAACTAGCCGAAGTTATTCAAGAGATCAATCAGCACTATGACGATTCGCACTCGAAGTTTAGCGATTTAGCTCAGCCTGTTTTTGCTGCTCATTCTAAAACTGACGATCAAGCCCTCTTTAAGGGCGTGCAGCGACTCATTGACAACCATTCGAACAAGGCGGCAGCGCTGTTTGCAATGGAAAATGTGCCTCATGCTAGCGTAGTGCTCAAAACGGCTATTATCGACAACCCCGACAGCGAAGAGTATGCTCCGGCTAATCCTGAGTACAAAAAGATGTCTCGGGCTATGCTGTCTTTTGCGCAAAGTTATCTCTTTAAGTAGAGGACATTTTTAAGCAAGTAGATAAGTCAAATTACTTGTAAAACGCATTTCGGCTACGCTCAATGCTCAACCCAACGTAGCTAGAGGGCTGAGCGTAGTCGAAGCCCGGCCTATGCAGTGAGCTTTGTAGCTGTACTAAAGCGAGCGGGAACTAAAGTATGTCCATTGGGAGTCCATTGCCACAGATCTTTTAGCGCTTCGGGATTAGGGCGATCGCCTAATCCCAATCGGGCCAAAATTACCTGAATGATAAGCTGATTAAACTGGGGCGGAAACCGATGCTGTTCTTGAGCGTGGTCTAAAAAGAAAGCTTGATGGTATTGCTTGAGCGATTTTTCTAACTTAGAGATGTTCTCTAGTAGCGGCTGAACTTCTTTCAAACGATGGGCATGATAGCTCAACAACAGCTCGGCGGCATTATTGAAGTGCATTCCTTCATCTCTGACCAGATGATGACCCATTTTTTGAATTTCAGAGCCAAAGTGACAGTAGTACTCTCGCAGATCTCGGCGGTAAGAATAGACCGATCCCATTTCGTCGAAGGTGATGGCGACGAGAAGGGTAAATTCGTCTTGTAGCAGCATTTTAATCGGCTCTATGTTGTGAGTGCGCTTCGAGAAGAGGCGGGTCATGGCCTCGTAGCTAACGCCAGCAAGGCTGTGGTAGGTGCGGCGCAGTCCCTCGTAGTGCTTGAGTTCGTCTTGAAGCCACAGCGTTAGCATGGCTAGAAAGCCGTCAGACATCTCGGTTTTGCGAGCCATTACGTAGTTATAGAGCGATCGCGCATCACCTTCAGAAAAAACGTCTCGGCTCAAAAGATCTTGAAAGTTTTCAACAACGCCTAGCGGTGCTTCGTCGAAGTACCGCTGAGGAATAACGTGATCTCTAG